>Ga0105351_1000055_pt1 | contig 45029 bp, 42 predicted proteins | sample EN4Hudsemesocosm_FD_83662 | JGI IMG/M metagenome (GOLD analysis project Ga0105351, IMG submission 83662) | Methane-oxidizing microbial communities from mesocosms in the Hudson Canyon - EN4B Hudson Canyon | ecosystem: Environmental > Aquatic > Marine > Cold seeps | place: Hudson Canyon... | reverse complement strand
TGGCTGCCTTGTCAAAATAGCGGAAGCTCATGGGTAATCAGCACCTTAAGCCAAGGAATGGACACCCAACTTCAATTAACAAAAACACCATACAATCAAAGTGTTATGTTTTTGTTACTTAGAAGGAAACAATATGGTTACGAACAAACCACAGGCTGAGCTGTAATTAGTTTAAAAAATATCCTAATACTTTAAGGCGAGGCCAAAGAGACTGTGAAAGTATTCGAGAAAACCACTAAAAACAGCCAAAAATTAGCTGTAAGCTATTGATTATCCGTTGCCGAAATGCAGTTTTTTGCCTAATTTCGGAATACTTTCACAGCCTCCAAAGCCTTACTCCCAAAAGATAAGCAGTAGAAAATAGGGGGCCTTATAAAAAACAGATTGTATTTTTGTTATTTCTGGCAAATAAATATAACCAAAGATCTCCAGCTATTCTTCTTGCTTCCGCACAAAAAATCGTGAAAATAATAAACCAACTTCAAATAACAACCATATAGGCACTGCTAATAAGGTTTGAGAAATTGCATCTGGCGGCGTCAAGAACATACCCACAATAAAAGCTCCGACAATAACATAAGGACGTTTATTTGCCAGGCTCTTTGGAGATGCAATCCCTGTCCAGACAAGAATTATTGTGACTATAGGCACTTCAAATGACAAACCAAAAGCAAAAAACAAGGTCAGAACAAAGTCCAAATATTTGGCTATATCTGTCATAACGGCCACCCCTTCAGGGGCCGCAGCGGTCAAGAAACCAAAAACCAAAGGAAAAACCACATAATAGGCAAAAGCAACCCCCAGATAAAATAACCCTGTACTAGCAACTATTAAAGGCAATATCATTCGCTTTTCATGAGAATATAAACCTGGAGCGACAAATGCCCAAAAATGATAAAGAACCACCGGCACTGAAGCAAAAATTGAAGAGACTAAAGCTAATTTAAAAGGTGTGAAAAATGGAGAGGCAACGTCTGTTGCAATCATAGTGCTATCTTCTGGCATATGCTGAAGCAAAGGACCAGATAAAAAGGTATATATTTCGTTTGCATACGGAGCCGCGCACAAAAACACAGCGATAATAAAAATTACCACACGTTTTAATCGATGACTTAATTCAACTAAATGGCTTACGAAAGGTTGCTCAGCAGACTCTGAGCCAGTTTCATTTTGACTCATCGCCTGGCTTTTCTTCTTCAGATAAGGACTTCATTGACGAGGTTAGCTGGTTTAATGTGTTCTTTCCTTCGTCAAGCACATCTTCAAGCTCTTCTATGGCAGATTGTTCTTTTAAAATCTGCCTAATTTCTTCTGCTTGTAATTCATCCTTAATTTCCGCCTTCACAGAAGCCACCATATTTCTGGTTTTTCCTAACCAAAAACCAACAACTCTTGCAGTTGCAGGTAATTTTTCGGGGCCAATGACCAACAAACTAACCAACCCAATCAGACAAAGCTCCCAAAAACCGACATCAAACATATTATTTTTCTGTTTTTTCTTGCTGCTCGGAAGGGGCTTCACTTTCTGACGTAGCTTCACCTTCTAATGTTTCGCCCTCATCTTCAGTAATTTTATTATCTTCACTACCATCTTTTACCGCCGAACGAAAACCTTTGATTGCTCCGCCTAAATCACCACCTATATTACGCAAACGCTTAGTCCCGAATAATACGATGACTATCGCCAGGATAATTAATAACTGAGTTACGCTGATACCCATTTTTCACTCCAAAAATATTTACACCTAGGCCACAAAAAATATGGGGCTAGAAATCTTATTTACTCCGCTGGGCCTTTTCTTCTAAGCCCGACAAACCAAATCTACGCTGCAATTCTTTTAACACGTCATCTGGACCTAATCCCTGATCAGCCAACATCACCATAGAATGAAACCACAAATCAGCGGTTTCATAAATAATCTGATCTTTATCGCCACCTTTCGCAGCAATCACTGTTTCTGTGGCTTCTTCCCCCACTTTCTTCAGAATATGATCCAGTCCTTTAGCATATAAACTAGCAACATACGATTTGTCAGCTGGTTCTTGCTTACGCTGTTCCAAAATGGCTGCTAACTGCTGTAAAACATCACTCATTTGTTATCTCTTAATTTGTCGTCTTGCGTTATCATCTACTCAGCCTATTATTTATAAATAGACTTAGGGTCTTTTAAAACGGCTTCTTTTGCCTGCCACTGTCCATCAACCAGACTTCGATAAAAACAACTTTCTCTGCCTGTATGACAAGCGATGCCCCCCACTTGCTCCACTTGAAGCAAAATGACATCCTCGTCACAATCAAGCTGAATATCTATCACTTTCTGCTGATGCCCGGATTCTTCACCTTTACGCCATAATCGCTGACGAGAACGCGACCAATAAACTGCATAACCTTTTTCAACTGTTAATTGTAAAGATTCTTTATTCATCCAGGCAAACATAACAACCCGACCTGAACTAGCCGCTTGAGCAATAACAGGAACCAAACCGTCCTCAGTCCAACGTATTTCATCTAGCCATGCATTAGTCATTACAATCGAACCTCAATACCCCTGGACTGCATCTTTTGTTTGGCTTGCTCAATACTATACTCGGCAAAATGGAAAATACTTGCAGCTAAAACAGCATCGGCCTTACCTTCAATGACACCGTCAGCCAAATGATCTAAATTACCTACACCACCTGAAGCAATAACGGGTACAGACACTGCATCACTAATCGCACGTGTTAAAGCCAGATCAAAACCAATGCGTGTTCCATCTCTGTCCATACTGGTTAACAAGATTTCTCCTGCTCCAAAATCAACCATTTTAATGGCCCATTCAATTGCATCAATTCCTGTTGGTTTTCGGCCACCATGAGTAAAAATTTCCCAGCGATCAGATTCATCTTCTGTATTGACTTTTTTGGCATCAATTGCAACAACAATGCATTGCGAACCAAATTTTTCAGCTGCTTCACGAACAAATTCAGGCCTAAAAACAGCTGCACTATTAATACCCACCTTATCTGCGCCTGCATGCAACATACGTCGAATATCGTCTAGCTCTCTAATCCCACCCCCGACAGTCAGTGGAATAAAAACCTCACTAGCAACCTGTTCTACCACATGAACTATAGTATCTCTATTATCACTTGTCGCAGTAATATCTAAAAATGTGATCTCATCCGCACCTTCTCGATCATATCGCCTGGCAACTTCAACCGGATCGCCTGCATCTCGAATGTCAACAAACTTAACACCCTTAACCACGCGACCATTATCAACATCCAGACAAGGAATAATTCGTTTAGCTAATCCCATAGTGATATCTTAAGAGTATGTTTCTGCAATTTTTTCTGCTTCAGCAAAATTTAGCGTGCCTTCATATATCGCACGTCCAGTAATTGCTCCCATAATGCCATCTTCTGCTACTTTTCCTAGCGCATGGATATCATCAATATTGGTGATACCTCCTGATGCAATAACTGGAATATGAATAGCTCGCGCCAATTTAGCGGTTGCCTCGACATTAACCCCATTCATCATACCGTCTCTCGAAATATCAGTATAAATAATAGAATCCACACCATCACTCTCAAATTGCTGTGCTAAATCAATCACGTCATGCTTAGATAGCTTAGACCAGCCATCAATCGCGACCTTACCATCTTTTGCATCCAGCCCAATAATGATATGCCCTGGAAATTCAACAGCTATATTACTAACAAAATGAGGTTCATTTACGGCCTTAGTGCCAATAATGACATATTGAACACCTGCATTAAGGTAACCCTGAATAGTTTCTTCATCACGAATACCTCCGCCAATTTGTACTGGCACGTCAGGAAATGCTTCGACAATAGCGTGAATCACATCTGCATTTTTTGGCTTTCCAGCAAACGCACCATCCAAATCTACCAGATGTATTCGCCTGGCACCTTGCTCCACCCATTTGGCTGCAACAGCGACTGGGTCATCAGAGAATACGGTATCGTCTTCCATCCGCCCTTGACGTAAGCGAACACATTTTCCTTCTTTTAAATCAATTGCGGGTATAAGCAACATAGTCTATATCTCAATAGTTAAATTAACTTAAGTTATTAAGTTTTAAAGTAAAACGGATCTTAGTCCATCATTATTTCTTTGCAGACTAATGTCCGCTATTCATTGTATCCATACATTTCTGAATCTTTGATTCAGCCATCCCAAGATAAAAAATTCTTAAGCAATTGCAAACCAACTGTTTGACTTTTTTCTGGATGAAATTGTACTGCAAAAACATTATCTTTTGCTAACGCACTTGTAAATGAATGAGGGTAATCAGTGATTGCGATAGTGTCAGTTTCATTATCAGGCTTGACATAATAGCTATGTACAAAATAAAACCGGCTATTTTGGGGAATTCCTTGCCATAAAGGGTGGTCCGTATAGTGAACCTGATTCCATCCCATATGAGGTATTTTTAATCGATCACCCTTAGCATCCAGCATATCTTTCGAGAAATGCTCTACGTGTCCTTTAAAGACATCTAAACAAGCCGTTTGCTCATTTTCTTCGCTATCCGTTAATAAAGCCTGCATGCCAAGGCAAATACCTAAAAAGGGTTTGGTTTGTGCAACTTCTCTAACAACCTCAGATAAGCCTGAGCTATCTAATGCCTGCATACAGTCTCTAATTGCACCAACACCTGGAAATAGAACCCTGTCAGCCTTCAGAATGGCTGATGCATCTGATACAATTTGAACATCAACTTCTGGCGATGCATGCTGCAAAGCCTTTTCAATAGAATGGAGATTGCCCATCCCGTAATCAATTACTGCTATTGAAGACATAAATATCTAAAAGGTAAAAAAAGATAAAAGAAAAAATTCGCTATAACGAACCTTTTGTTGAAGGCATAATGCCCGCCATTCGTGGGTCTGCTGTAATAGCCATTCTTATTGCACGCCCTAAAGCCTTAAAAACTGTTTCAGCAACATGATGCGCATTACTACCTTTAAGGTTGTCTATATGCAATGAAACGCCAGCATGGTTTACAAAACCTTGAAAAAATTCCCGAAATAAATCGACATCAAATGAACCAATCATCCCTCTAGGATAGCTTACCTCATAAAATAATCCAGGTCGGCCTGAAAAATCTATGACCACTCTGGATAAAGCTTCATCTAATGGCACATAAGAATGACCGTATCGAACAATACCCTTTTTATCACCTAGCGCTTTAGCAAAAGCCTGACCCAAAGTAATACCAATATCTTCTACCGTATGATGAGCATCTATTTCCAAATCACCATTAGCGTTAATATTCATATCAATCAGCCCATGCCTGGCAACCTGGTCCAACATATGATCAAGGAAAGGAACGCCTGTAACAAAATTGGCCTTTCCTATTCCATCTAAATTTATATCAATTTTTATTTGTGTTTCTAGCGTATTTCGCTCAACACTTGCAATTCGTTGACTCATCACTAACCTAAATACATTTTAATGAAACCATTCTAGGCGATTGCTGAAAAAGAATCTATCGCCTTACTATAATTAATCCCATCCTCACAAAACTAAGCTGAAGACAATATTAACTTTGGCCTGTAATTAAAGACCTACATAAAAATCCTCTTTAACTGACTTTCATTTTTTTTATTTTTTGGCACAATAGACACATCGCCCAAAAGAAGATGGATTTTGAAAAATTTTCAACAGGATGTTGCCAAGGATGGAGCCAACCAAGCAACCAAGCGATCTGTAGAGCCCTAATGTTTTCATACATTAGGGCTTTATTGCTTACCTGATAAGACTAAGCTCTCGACGCCCGCTTTCTTTCATTTTCAGTTAACAAAATTTTACGTAAGCGAATTGACTTAGGTGTAACTTCGACGAGTTCATCATCACTGATAAATTCCAGCGCTTGCTCTAAAGTCATTTTCTGAATTTTTGCACAAGCCAAACTTTCATCTGTTCCTGATGCTCGAACGTTAGTTAATGGCTTCGGCTTTGTTGGATTAACAACCAGATCATTTGTTCGAGAATGAATACCCACTAACATGCCTTCATAGATCTCATCACCATTGACAACTAACAATTCACCACGCGCCTGCAAAGGAAAAAGAGAATAATCAACTGCTTTACCTTTTGACATAGATATCAACACGCCACGAATACGCGAACCTACATCACCTTCTTTTAAAGGTCCATAATGATCAAATACATGGTAAAACAAACCTGATCCTGAAGTAGCGGTTAGAAACTCTGTTTGAAAACCTAATAAACCTCGAGAAGGCACTATATATTCCAATCGAATCCGTCCCTTACCATCTGGAACCATATCTTTTAGGTCACCTTTACGGTCACCTAATTTTTCCATAATCGTGCCTTGATGCTCTTCCTCAACTTCAATGGTCACATATTCAAAAGGTTCTGATTTAACACCATCAATTTCCTTGATAATGACTTCAGGGCGAGAAACGCCCATCTCAAAACCTTCTCTACGCATGTTTTCAATTAAAACTGATAAGTGCAACTCTCCACGACCAGAGACTCTAAATTTATCAGGATCATCCGTTGTTTCAACACGTAAAGCCACATTATGCTGTAACTCTTTTTCTAAACGATCAAAGATTTGACGTGTGGTAATAAATTTACCTTCTTTACCAGCAAACGGTGAATTATTAACTTGAAACGTCATGCTCACTGTTGGCTCATCAATTGATAAAGCAGGTAATGCTTCTACATTATCAGGCGCACATAAGGTTTCTGATATTTGCAGCTTTTCTATGCCACAAAAAGCAATAATATCGCCAGCCTGTGCTACCTCAATTTCCACACGTTCTAAGCCGTTAAAACCATATAGCTTTAACATACGGCCATTACGGGTATTTCCTTCAATATCAACCAGCGTTAGTGGCATATTCCGCTTTACCGAACCCCGTTGAATACGCCCAACCCCAATAACCCCAACATAAGAGTTGTAATCAAGACTAATAACTTGCATTTGAAAAGGCGCATCAATATCAACAGCAGGTGGCGCTACTTTTTCTATCACAGTTTCAAATAGTGGTGTCATATCACCTTCTGAAACATCTGATTCTAATCCTGCATAACCGTTAATGGCAGATGCATAAATAATTGGAAAATCCAATTGCTCATCCGTTGCACCTAAGTTATCAAATAAATCAAAGGTTTGATCAACAACCCAATCAGGCCTTGAACCAGGACGGTCAATTTTATTAATCACTACGATAGGCTTTAAACCTAAGGCAAATGCTTTTTGCGTTACAAATCGTGTTTGTGGCATAGGGCCATCTACAGCATCAACCAATAACAAAACAGAATCAACCATTGACAATACACGTTCAACTTCACCGCCGAAGTCAGCATGCCCTGGTGTATCAACAATATTGATATGATAGCCATTCCAATCTATGGCAGTATTTTTTGCCAGAATGGTAATCCCACGTTCTTTTTCAAGATCATTAGAATCCATCATCCTTTCACCTAACTGCTCATGCTCTGAGAAAGTGCCGGATTGTTCTAATAATTTGTCAACCAATGTAGTTTTTCCGTGGTCAACATGGGCAATAATTGCAATATTTCTTAATTTTTGTATCACTTTAATATTTACTGTTTAGTTTTATGTTTGTTTATATACGTTAGTCTTGATTTCACACATCCTAAGATTTCAGTCTTAGGAAGACGGAGCAAGCCCGCCCTATCGTATATCTGATATTTGTATTACGAACCGCTCAATCCACAATGAAAAGCATCTCAATGACATATGCATTTTTCTGAGCACGGTTACTGTATAGAGTTTAGTCCTGTACACTTCGTTTTTTGTCCGAAACAACCCGGCTTAATTGAAGACAAAAGGTATTGAGTTGAATGTTCTATCCACTCGTTGCTAAAAGCAACTTAACTTTGTTCCCATGGAAGACCATGGAATCGCCAGCCATCTATATTCCCTCTATGTTTATCATCATCCAGCGCACCTTCAAAGCCTTCGACAATATTTATTAACTGTTCATACCCTGCCTGTTCCAGTACTTTAGCCGCAGCAACAGAACGCACGCCACTCCTGCAAAGTAGCAAAATGGGTAGACTCTTATCTTTCACTATTTCTTCAACCTGCGAAACAAATTGCTCATTTGCTTGCATACCAGGAAATTCTTTCCATGCAATATGAATGGCTGCTGGCGGGTGGCCAACAAAAGTATGTTCAATTGCTGTACGCACATCGACCATCACTGCCATTGAATTTTCCTGTAAAAAAGCCCAGGACTGTTTTGGGTCTAAATTTTTCATCATCTTTATTTTAACTTTTTTGAGCGACAAAAAGAGCCTCATCGCGCTCTCCAAAATCTAAATTTCCAACCAGACTATTTTCCCTGTAAACCAGCACCTTTAAAGGGCTAAAGAGCTGTAACAACTCATTTCTAGCCAATAAAAAATCTGGATTTTTAGGCCCACTAGACCCTAGTTTTTCCATGACATATGTCTGATAAAAAAGGAGTCCACCTGATTTTAAAGCTCCCATTATCGCATTACACAGAGATCGGTCAAGAAAATGACTCAAAACAATTACATCAAAAACATTTTCAGGCAAACAATTCGGTTCAATATAGCGTTGTTTTACAGAGATATTAAGATTCTTTTTCTTCGCTTTTAGCTTTAACTTTTCTAAAGCAACCGAAGAAATATCCCAGGCATTACTTTCTAAACCTTTTTCAGCCAAGAAAAGTGCATTTTCACCTAATCCACAAGCCAGATCTAAAGCCAACCCTTGTTCCGGTAATAAAAATTCATTATCCAGTAAAACATTTGCTGGTACTGAGAAGTCACTATCTTTATAAATACGATCCCACTTAGACTCTATTGCTAATTTTTTCATAACTTTAGCTTATTCCATATAATTTCCAGCCCTATCAACCATTAAATTATGTAACATTGCCTTGTTGAAATTTCAATGCGTTAAGAATGAGGCTATAAATACTCTCAGCCTTTTCATGATTGATGCGGGAACAGGGTACAGCTTTGAATTTTTGATTTCGGTTTTTCTATAATCGAATTAATAACTTAAAACTTCTAAAACAACTCAACCTCAGCAGTGGAATACTTAATCCATCCCAACCCTGTTTGGCATCCAGGCTTGTAAAAAATCTAAAAAATCTCTTACTTTTGCAGATAAATATTTCCGATGAGGGTAAACAGCATGAATTTCTAAAGGGGCTATGCTGTATTGTTCCAATACAACTTGTAACTTTCCCTTTTCTATATCTCGACCTACTATATATTTTGGCAACATGATCATTCCCAATCCACTATTAGCAGCTACTCGAATTGGATCAGCAACATTGGCTTGCATACGACCACTCACTTTCACTTCCCTTTCCCCTAAAATCCCTCTAAATTTCCACCTATCTCGAGGAGGAATTGCCCAATTAACCAAACAGCTATGATCAACTAAGTCTTCTGGCTCTTCTGGAATCCCATAGCGCTCAAAATATTCAGGGGCTCCACAGACGACTAGTGCAGAGCTAGCCAATTTTCTTGCAACCAGACTGGTATCTTGTAACTTTCCCAAAAAAATAGCGATATCAACGCCTTCATCAATTAAATCAACATGACTGCTTTTCAAAATCATTTCTACAGTCAAGTCATCGTTGTCCTTTAAGAACTCGGCTAAAGCGGGTGCAATATGTGTTGAGCCAATCACTGGAGGCGCACTAATTTTAAGTACACCTCTTGGTTCAGCCTGTAAATGAGTAACTGCCGTTTCCATCTCTACCACATCAACTAAAACCTGTTGACACCGTTCCAGATAAGATGCGCCCACTTCAGTTAAACTTAAACTTCGCGTTGTTCGATTCAGTAAGCGTGTATCAAGCGTACGCTCTAAATGCATAATATGCTTTGTAGCCATTGCTCTTGAAATACCTAAATCTCTGGCTGCTCCGGCAAAACTACCTGCTTTTGCTACGCGCACAAATACATTCATACTCGTTAATTTGTCCACAAAACACCCCTAGCATTCATAGAAATCAAACTAAATTCTACAGCCAACAACAATTATTTACAATCAGGAAACAATAAATTTAATAATTGACATATTGTAAACAATTATTTTAGCTGTATAGTATTTCATAACGATTTGAAATAAATTCTCAAATCAAATCGACTAGACGGTAGTCTAAGTCGACAAGATAAGGCAAATGCCGAGCCTTGAAAGTTTACTACCTCCTTGGTGTTGTAATATCAAGCAGATCCTCCTCATATTTTCTGCTTGTATTTTTCTACCTCTCTTTGCCTTTAGGCTCTGAGAGGTTTTTTTTGCCTATCGAAAAGTCAGTCCAAATAAACGCATCGCAAAAAAGCTCTATTTATATAGATAAAATAAAAGATACTCCCTACCCTTCTACAGAACTATTTTCATTAGCCTTCCATAATAAATCACGCACTTCACATTGCGGTATAAATCCAGAGACAGAGTCTTTTAATAATGCTCTCATTCCATCAAAATCATCACTTTCTATAGCCAGTTTTAATTTTTCTAATCTATTATTTAATTCACCCCAAGGAATAACATCTTCTTCTGCTCTCATAATTCTACAGTGAGCAGTATCTGACACGTTATCACCAATTAACAACTCTTCGTATAACTTCTCTCCAGGCCTTAATCCCGTATAGCTAATTTTGACCTCACCATCCGGGTGATGCTCATCAAGCACTTCTAATCCACTCAAATTAATCATTCTCTTAGCTAAATCAACAATACGAATCGGCTCTCCCATATCCAAGACAAAAACATCTCCACCCAAACCCATTGCACCCGCCTGAATAACGAGCTGAGCAGCTTCTGGTATTGTCATAAAATAGCGAATAATACGTGAATCTGTCACCGTAACAGGCCCCCCTCGTGCGATCTGTTCTCTAAACAGTGGAATCACAGATCCTGAAGAACCCAGTACATTACCAAAACGCACCATAGTAAAACGCGTGCTATGCTGCTTTTCTAAACTCAAGCCTTGCAAAACTAATTCAGCAAACCGCTTTGTCGCCCCCATGGTATTTGTCGGCCTAACTGCTTTATCAGTTGAGATCAGAACAAACGTTTCAACCTTTGTTCTGATTGCCGCCTGAGCCATACCAAGCGTTCCAAACACATTGTTTTTAATGGCTTCACAAGGGTTTTGTTCAACTAAAGGGACATGTTTATAAGCAGCTGCATGATAAATAGTTTGCACCTTGAGTGCTTCGCAGACTTTAACTACCCGCACCTCATCAACAACCGATCCTAATACAGGAATAATATCAAAACCCTTCCTTTCTTTACTCTGAGTTAACGTATGGTTTAGTTCCTTATCAATTGAATAAAGTACAAATTCATTTAACTCAAAAAGAATCAGCTTTGCCGGCTGTAACTGAATAATTTGACGACAAAGCTCAGACCCTATTGATCCTCCAGCACCTGTCACCATAACAACTTTTCCTGCAATATTTGCATGAAATAAAGCCTGATCAGGAGCAACTGCATCCCGGCCCAATAAATCGGCTATATCAACTTCTTGTAATTCATCAAACTTAACTTTGCCCTGCGCAATTTCCGTCATTCCAGGCATCGTTCTTACATGCACTGGATAAGGTTCTAATAATCGAATAATTTCACTTCTACGTGCACGAGTGGCAGATGGAATTGCTAATAAAATATCAGTTACCCCATGGCGTTCGATCAAATAACTTAATGAGGTCATTGAGTAAATTCTTAAGCCATTAACTTTTTGCTTTTGTAATGCATTATCATCATCAATAAATGCAACAGGCTTAAATTCTTGCCCACAATCTAATGCAGAAGCCAGCTGAACCCCTGCATTGCCTGCACCATAAATAATGACAGCTTTTACACAACAATCCTGAGAAACTTGCCCTCCCAGTTTCGAATAAGCATCTGCCATCCACCAGCGAGCAATAAAACGACTCCCCCCCACAAACAGCAAAAGAACCAGCCAGTTTATAAAAGGTACCGTTCTTGGAACAAGGCCAATTTCAGACCCAATCAAGAAAACCAGAACAGTAAAAACTAAAGCATATAGCGTAACTGCCTGAAATACAGCCCATAACGCTCGACCACCAATATAACGGATAATTGCACGATATAAACCGAACTTTAGAAAAACTGGAACCGCAAGAATGGGGGTAATACAATACAAAATCCATATATTGTCTTTAAGTATATACCATTCTCCCAGGCGTAATGAAAATGCGGTCCATAATGCAGAAACTACAAACAACATATCAACAGCAATTAAAATACCTGCTTTGGTAGGACGAGAAAGCCTAAGAAACCAGTTAGCTATATTTTTCATCTTAATTATTTTTACTCATTACCTTTTTTGCTTGAATCCATAACTAATTTAATCATTAAAAAACGCTCACAACTCATCACACCATACAAATAACCAGCTCAAAAACTTAATCTATTTAACATTCTTGAGGGGCCATTTTTATTATGTTTTATGGGCTGTCCAAGTTCATTGTACAAAATATTATTAAGCCTAAAGAATTATTTCTTTATTTAAAAAATAATTGCTCAAGCCAACATTACTTCATCAAGAAGAAGAAAAAGAGGGATAGATTACTATTAATATTTATTTCAAAACAACAGTAAAACCACAATTTAATTGGATTTTTTAAAACAAAATCAATGCGACACTCCATCCCTTTTAATTACCTTAACAAAAGTAAGCCATAAAATATAAATATCAAACTTTAACGATTGTCTTGTTACATATTCATTATCCAATGCTACTTTTTTAGAGATAGGTAATTCATCACGACCATTAACCTGAGCCCAACCAGTCAAGCCTGGCAATACCCTCTCCACCCTATTTTCAGTACGTAAAGCTATTAAATCATCTTGATTAAATAATGCAGGCCGTGGCCCCACAAAACTCATTTCACCTTTCAATATACACCATAACTGGGGTAGTTCATCCAAACTTGACTTACGTAAAAAATCACCTATTGAAGTCAACATACTTTTGGGGTCTTCTAATAAATGAGTAGCCACTACAGGCGTTCCGACCTTCATACTCCGAAACTTTGGCATTTTAAAGGTTTTATTGTCAATACCCACTCTTTCAGACCAATATAAAACCGGCCCCTGCGAGGTGAACTTAACCAACAATGCAACAATAATAATAGGAACAAATAGAATCGCCATAACAGCCAGTGCCAAGATAAGGTCAAATATCCTTTTCATTCAAAAATGCCTCACCTGTCTTTGTTAATTGATCAGCCATTGTCGTCACTGGAGACCAGCCTAACACCCTATTAGTTTTTGAACTATCAATCTGCAATGAACCAAACAAACGATTAGATACATCATTTTTGCCAGCTAACTTAAAAATCAATTTCATAAAACTAACAGGAACAGGGAATAATATTGCCTTTTTACCTAATGCTCTAGCGACTTTCTGCAAAAGTTCTGCAATAGAAACATCCTCTCCATCCGAAACCAAAAAAATTTCATTGGCTGCTTTAGGATGATCAACACAATAAATAATAAAATCAACCAAATTATCTATAGCCAGCAAAGATCTTTTATTCCTAACCAAGGAAAAAGGTAAAGGTATACCTTTATGTACCCACGCCATCATATTTTGAAAGTTTGCCTTAACATTTGGACCATAAATTAAAGGTGGACGAATTATCACAACCTCCATTGCTGTATCTTTTGCTAATTCTAACAACCCTTCCTCAGCTTCATATTTAGAGAGGCCATATGGATCAATGACGTCAATTATATCATCAGGCGTAAATGGATATCCTTCCGCTGTCATTTCTCCGTTTACCTTTATCGAACTAATAAAAATAAAACGCTTAACACCTGCTTCAATTGCCTGAGAGGCTAAATTAAGAGTACCTTCAACATTCACTCTTCTAAATTCAGATAAAGGATCCAAATCCGTTTCATTCATAACATGGACACGGGCAGCAGCATGAATAACTACTTCAATATTTTGTAATGCTATTGCCCAATTTAAATCAGGTAAAAGATCACCAACCATTTCCTGCCGAACTTCACTAGGCAACTCAGTAGATATTTTGCGAACGGCTGCAACAACGTTAAATTTACGATGTAATAATTCCGTTGTTAATTCTCGCCCGACAAAACCAGTTGCTCCTGTTAATAAAACCTTATTCATACTATTTTACAATATTCTGCTTTAATCTTAATCTCATTTTTCTAATCGATCCATAAACAATAAATTCTGGAAAATCATCAATCATTAAACCACCTCATAAAGCAGCTAACCTTTGCTATACTAGCCTTAACCATCGAAGGTATTCCTGTTCAACAATCTCGTTTACCTTTTTAGAATCAAAAAATAAAACACATCGATCTCTAGCCGCTATTTTCATTTTCTTCAACAAACCTTTATCAGATATTAACCTTTCTAATGCTTTTGTTAGTCTATTTTCATCTTGTCGAGGAACTAATATCCCCGTCACGCCATCCTCAACAGCATCAACAAGCCCAGGTATTTTACTGGCAACAGCTGGTACTCCCATTGCTGACGCTTCAATCACTACGGTACCAAACCCCTCTCTATAACTAGGTAAACATAAAACATCTGTAATTAACAAGTATTTCTCTGGCTCAGACACATTACCCAGCCAATGAATATTAGATATACCATTTATTTTATCTAATAGATTAGCATCGTTAGTCTCTTCCATTGGTCCTAATATTATCAAGTTAAGGTCATTGTTTTTTTTCTTTAATTGCTGAAAAGATGCTAATAACTCATAAATTCCTTTATCTCGTGTCAATCGCCCAATAAATGTTATAACAAAAGCATTATCGTTAATGTTTAAACCATCTCTTAACTTGCTTTTGTAACCCTCTCCAAATCGTTGCGGTGAAAACCTTTGTAGATCAACTCCTGCAAGCGAACCTTTTCCATAAGCAGTCAAACTTTCTTTTTTCGCTATTCCCATATTAATCAAGAGCTCGCGCTGACTAGGGCTATCAGCATAGCAATGCGTATTTAAACGAATAATGCTTTTATCTAAAAATTGAAGCATCCACCTCATCAATCCAATTTTTGTCGCCCAGACTTGCCCCGTGAACGTATGTAGCCTTAATGGCACACCAGTTATTTTAGCGGCAATCGCACATAAAAGACCGGCCTTAGGCGTTGTCGAATGCATTATGGTGAATTTTTTCCTAGCAAACAATTTAATTAGAATAAAAAGTGCTTTTAAATCAAGTAAAGGGGCAATGTTCCTAGGTATTTCAACTGTAATCACATCAATAGACTCATCATCTATAAATTCTTTTAACTCTATCCCTGCTGATGTCACTAAGGTGATTCGCATTCCCTTATTTTTTAGATTGTAAATATGACTCGCCAGCTGATTTACCAAGAAAAAAGGTACTGTTGACACAATCACTATATCAATGCCCTTCAAATTTTCTATATCCAACGATCTAACCTCTATAATTACAGTCTTTAACCTGCTTAACAGGCTTACTTTTATTATTTCCTACATAAGAAAATAAATTTTTTTACTTATCCAACCAGCCTAAACTCCCCCTCATTACTTTGTATCGATCTACTGTAACTTGCCAAGAGAATTAAATATGTAAAGATTGTTACAACAATACCCGACATACTTTCAAAGTGCACGCTGATTAGTAGTGTTATATACAACAACCAGCTAAGTAATATAATAATCATATCTACAAATACAATATGCCTATATCTAACTAAAATAATCACTAAAAATGTTGTTGCCATTGCCATTGATAATGACGCACCGAGTGCTATCCCTGCAACCCCCATATGTTTCATCAGTAACAAACTTGCACCTACATTTATCACCAACCCTAAACTAGCCGCAACCAATATTGCATTCACATGCTTTGTTGCTGTGGCGAATTTTAAGAGTAAAACATTACACGAAAAGAAAGGTACCTGAACCACTGCATATTGCATTACTCGAGCGACTGTACTTACATCAGACTTTCCAAATAGCCCACCTTTAAAAATCACATCGACAATCCAGTCAGACCATACAAAAATTATCACACTGATAGGAATAGAAAAAAAGGTTAAAAATAATAAAAAAACTGACAACTCTTTCCGGGCAGCCACAATATGGTTTTTAGCTACTAGCGCAGAAAAATATGGCAGCATCACAGTTGATATTGCGGCTCCGACTAGTCCTGTAGCCAATAGTACAACTTTGTTTCCTAAATTAAAGATTGAAACCCCCCCCTCAGGTAATACCATAGCAAGTAATGTATTGACTAAAACAGCAATACTTACAAAAAAAGCTGAGGCAACTAAAGGCACATATTGTGATGTTAATAATTTAAAGGGAATTGATATTTTAAAATTAAATTGAGGAAACAAAGTATATCCGCACTTTTTAACATTAGCCTGAACAATCACTAGATTAATTAACTGACCTGTTAACATCCCTATCATTGCCGCACTTACACCATATTTTTCCCCAAAGAAAATCACTAGTGTAATAGCTACAATAGGCACAATTAATTGAGCCACACTGCTAACCACGACTTTTCCCATTGCATTCAATATGGCATTACCAAGAATAACTGATCCACTAAAAAATAGTATAGGTAACGCAAGAGTTGTTAACTCTTGAATTCGCACAATATTTTCACTTGTAATAAAAGGTAATAAAAATGGCTCTAACAAATATAACGCTATACAAATACAAAAAAGTATTATTAATACTCCACTAGATATAGAGGAAATTAAAGCTTGCACATTTTTCTTATTATCGTTTTCTATTGCCTCCAAAAAAACCGGAGTAAAAGCTGCTCCCAAAGGCATACAAATAATTGTAACAACAGTCATTGGTATCAATAGTGCGACAAAAAAAGCATCAAGCTCAGAACCTAAACCAAAAGCATGAGCCATAAGAATATCTCTATAAAAAAAACCAATAAAGCCTAAAAAGGTTAAAACCATGACGTAAATACCTGAGCCTACAGCTTTCTTGCGCTTTTTTGTCTGATGTTCCGAAAAAGTTTCCTTTAGTGATAGATCTGCTTTAGATGAAAACAATCGACTAATTTTCACCAAGGTTCCCTTATAATCCAAAAAACTTATCCACCCCAATACACCTAACATTAACATCACTAAAAAATAAGCATAACGAAGTCGAAAAAGTGTCCCCATATTTGCAATAGTAAAGCCCAAAATAACTAAGAATGCAGTTGCAAAGTAAATTACCAACCAAACGGCTGGTTTTCTTTCAAAACGTAAAAGAAAAATAAATCCAATAATACAGAGATAATAAACAATCATCTCTCCTGCTGCTATCAATCGCATCAAACTAGACCGAGAAAACCACTGATTCGGAAATGGAGCCATGCTAGCAATTTGAAATGCCCGAGGAAGATACATAATAACCTCTGCAATATTCTTCGGAGTCACATCACCATCAATTGTCGAGCGTGCATTTACACTGAGTCCATAAGCTACCAAATCTACTCTTTTTTTAGCAGCTGCCGAAATGTATTTTTCAATTTCTTCAGGCAGCCATTGACTATTTTGCCATTGCCACGTTGCTCCATTTCCAATTTGGGTTACATGGGTTACAACAGTTTTATTTAGATTAATTTGACTTGTAACGCTCTTTGTCATCACAATTCCAGACAACAATACTGCAAGAAAAACAATGTAATATGTGGATTGTTTGATAATATCCTGTGATTTGTACTGGCAAACTCCAAAAACAATTGTGACTAGCATGGCTCCTAATCCCACAAAGAAAAATAGAGTTAGACTGTAGGGCCTAACCATAAGAACCAAACCAATACCAATGAAACTGCCTATAGCTATTCGCATCCAACTTTGAATATTCTCTGGCCGCTTAATCACTTTTACCCACATCAAGAGAATTAACAGAGTCCCAGCTATAGAATAGCCATCTTTATGAAGCTGTCCGTACCACATTAGCGCAGATGGAAATATTATAAAAAGTAACCCTGCAATTAACCCCGCATAAACTCCAACTGTCTTTTTTGTAGCCAATTCAGCAGACAATAAAAAAATTAACACTCCTCCTAATGCATGCATACTCGCATTTATCGGGATAATTAAGGTTGAATCATGTCCAAAAAGTGCATATAAGGCACCAAGTATTGCTACATTACCAGGTGCAGTAGGGGATATAAAAAGTTGCCATCGACTCCATCCATTTGCGTTAATATCTTCTGCAAGAGCCCATGCCTCAGCATCAAAATACACCGCATCATTTGGAAGTAATTTACCAACCCCTTGTAATGAAGGAACATTTGGAATAATTACATTCTGAAAAATCAAAGCCATACAAATTGCATAACAAAAAAACATCACCCATAAAATAGGTATTAAATATTTTTCTTGCTGTACAAATTTATTCATTATCAAAAAACACTTGGATTGAAATCATAACCAAAATTGCATTTACTATTATTACTTAACAATACTCTGTATTAATAGAACACATTGGCAAATTGCCCTTCGCCTACCGTGGACTATCAAACTACCCGAGATTGACAGCGTATGCTAATACAAAATCACACATTATCTTTAAAAAAAGCTTTATTTCCTTACTGACAACGCTCAATTATATGCCGCCAATTATTCTTTGCCTTATTATCAACATTACCTTTATGCATTGAAAGAAGTCCTATCAATACTAGAAAGTCATACCCCAATCTCAGTACATAATTTAAAGCGGCTAAAGGAATTAAGTATAGCTGCTTTGCTGTTACAAAATATTTAACTTGAAACTTGAGGCATGCAAACCTTGTTCGTAACTGTTTTTTTAAATTCACCACCTCTCGAACACGATAAGCAAAAAGAACATCATCAATCGTATAAAAAAGGCTTTTAGCATGAGATCTCAGCAATAATTCCTGATCTTCACAAAAATAAGGAGCAGGGGTTGCGTAAAGATACTTTCTAAACCATGATGTCTTCGCCATCCATGTCGGATGTGGTAAATAAAACCCTCGCCAAGGAGCCGAACAGATTTCTTCATGAGTACCAGCATATGGCAACTCACCAATTAACATATCACTTTCTGTAATTTTAATTGCTCTAACAGCAACCAAATCCAACATGTTATTACTTTCCAGAACCTCTATTTGCCGGAAAAACCTTTCTGGATAGGAAATATCATCTTGATCCATTCTTGCAATATAACGCCCTTGAGCCAACGCAATAGCCTCATTTAAACGAATGGCAAGCCCTTTGTTTTTCCCATCCTTAAACACTTTTATCCGAGGGTCTTTAATATCGCCAATACTCTGCAATGCATCATCTGTCGACCCATCATCAATAATTATCAATTCCCACTGAGTATACGATTGCCATAGAACCGAGATAACAGCCATTCTTAAAAACCTGCCAGCATTATAGATTGGCATTACTACCGTTAATATTGGTTCCACCGACACATCAATTTGTTTAGTTGCTGAATTAACCATTTGAGCTTTTTAACCACTCAAAAGTTTGCCTAATCCCTTCTTCAAATGACACTACAGGCTTCCAGCCTGTATGAATTTGTAATTTCTGCGAATTAAGTACATTTGCCTTCACATCAAATGCTCTCTCAGGCAGATGCTCAATATCTACTTGAAAACCATCATCCACCATAATTGAAACAATACTCTTAACGACTTCAAGATTCGACAGACCCACACCTGACCCAATATTATACGTTTCCCCTTCCACCCCTTGATCAAGAGCAAGAACAATTCCTGCAGCCAAATCACTCACATATAAATAATCACGAATTGTCCCGTGAGGACCAAAAACCTGAATTGGCTTACCTTGTAATGCAATCGCTATTGCAGTGGAAATAAAACCTTGTCCAACAAATGGCTTTTGCCCAACTCCATAGGCATTTGCTGGACGTATACAAATATATTTCAAACCATGAGAAACCGCATATAAATTAGCATAGTTCTCTAGCGTTAACTTTGTTACACCATATGGGGAGATTGGTTTTGTCGAATGATCTTCGCAAATAGGTAATGTACGTGTTTCTCCATATACGGTACCGCCAGAAGAAATCAATATTAATTTTCCTCCTCTATCAGCCACTTCAGAAAATAGTTGTACGGTAGATGGTAAATTTTGTAATAAATCAGCCAAAGGATCATCAAAAGATGTATTTGGTACTGTTGCATAAGCCAAATGAATAACTTCCTGATGACTATCAAGCAAACCACAAATCAAATCACGCTGACCGAAGTCCCCTGAAATATAAGTTACCCCTTCAGGCAATTCACCCTGAATTATTTTGCTTCGACCTAATACTGTTACACGCCTTCCACTAGCAACTAACATTGACACTAAGTATTTACCTATATATCCAGCACCACCAATCACTAAACTATTTTTTTCGTCAGCATCCTTATAGCGGCTCATAACGTTACCCACCCTTGAGGTAATAAATCTTTTACAATGGTTTCATTTGCAAACCAAGCTTTTGGTGCAATCACAATTTTTTCGGGGCTTGAGTTTAACCAGGCCCCCCACCAACTAAATGAGCTATTAGCAATGATATGATGTTGGCATAAACTCATCAGCCGCATGTCGTTATAACTTTCTTTATTACGATTATGTTCAACATAAATACAAGGATAATTAATTTTTAAATTATTCTGAACCCAGGCAATATCATCTGAGAAAACAAAAAAATGAGGGTCTTTAATATTTTTCGAAATTTCTAATATTGCAGAACGGTAATATTCAAGTGAACAAACACCATGAGTTGAGTTTGTTTTAGAATCATTAACATAATCACCTCGACGCACATGTAAACTCACGGCATTGACTAGGCTTATCTGCTGGGCTAATTCAGCATTCTGATTATCCATTGGGAGCATAAAAGTGAAATCAGTACGGATTTTTGCCTCAACATCAGTAAAATACTTTTCTGATTGCCAGTAGCCTGAAAGGTAACATTCTTTTGCAACACTTTGTATACCTGACCAATAATGAAAATGAGGCTCTGCTACATAATTGTTACCAGTCAATGATCTAAAAAACTTTCTTGATATAATTCGCCGAACACTAGATGAAGATTGCCAGCCCAATACTCTTCTAATATCCTGCTGAGATGCTATTTCGGTAGAGCTGTTAAACAGTCGATGGAGCTCAAAGCCCTGATGCAACCCATAGCTCTCAAAAGCCGAAATATCCAAAGAAAGTGTTGTATCGTTTTGTAGTGAGAGCGCACGCCCAGCAGCATACTGAAACATCTGGTTACCAAGGCCACCAATAACCTGCGTAATTATCATAAGTTATATTTATAGTTTATAAAGTAGTGTCATTCCAGGCAACCCTGTTGATGTGGACATTACACGATATTTATCTTGCATTGAAGCTAAAGTTTCATCAATGGCCTTGTGAGGGCCAATATTATATCCTGACTCTTCAGACTGAAAAAAAGTATCATGTAATAGGATATGGGCATTTGGCATTGCATCAATCACACCATTCAGTTCTCGGTAGACAGATTCATAACTGTGGTCACCATCAATAAAAACCAAAGTTCTCTTTGTTGGATTTTTTTGATAAAGCTCAATAGCTTTTGCAAGCCCATCTGCTTGATGCAGTGTTACATTAGAATATCCTTTTACCATATACCCTCGGTTAGATTTTGGATGTTCAACATGATCGATATTATCAGGCAAATCCATTGAGTGAATTTCCAAAGGGATTTGAAACCTCTTTCCCGTTTCGTAAAATATTCGAGCAGACTTTCCAATATTCGTTCCCCACTCAAAAATTTGCTCGGGTTTAAGACGACAGACTGCTGCAACCATAAGATTAAGCTCAGTTAATGGGTAAGGGTGTGTATCAACAATAGGTGCAAGTTTGCTAATTATGAAATCAGAAATAACCCAATTATCAACTTCAAACTCTGAGCAACTTACATTCTTCACTGCATCCCTTTGATCTGCGGTGATAGCTCGTTGTATTTTGCGAGCAATTCGTTTTAATCTGTCCATTTTATTTTTAATGTTCGCTTATTAATTGATTAAAAATTTGTTCGTACTGAACCGTGATTCTGTCCCATGTCAACCGCTCTGACCAGTTTTGTTTCCCTGCTTTTCCCATAGTAGTCAATTTATCATGTTGTTGCATCAACTCTTCCATTGAATTTGCTAATACTTCCTCATTGACATGAGTATATCCCTTTGTATCCACAGTTGACTCACATATCACCCCTGCACGAGTCCACTCTGCAATCTCTTCCGCATTACCCACGTTAACTGATAAAAATGGGGTGCCAGCTGCTGCTGATTCGAATAGCACTAGAGGTGAATATTCAATATTAGAGGCAAAAACAAACAAATCTGCTGTTATGAATGCCTGTGTTAACTCATCTCTCGGAAAGTCAGTTACAAGGGTACATTTGTTTGTTTTAGATTCATTTAGCTTTGCCGCAATTTGCTTTGGTGATTCCACTGAACCAACCAGTCTTCCCATAACCTTTTTTACAGCGTAGAAAAAACCATAAATTTTTACCAAGGCTAAAAACTTTCCCAACAAACCACTGACACTAGTATCAAGCTGCTGAACTTCATTACCATTCAATATCAATGTTGCATGCCTATTTCTTGGTAACTTTAATCGCTCAAAGGCTTTAACCAGCTCCAGATGCCCCTTTAATCCAGTGAAGCTCCCGACCGTAAGAAATATAAATGATTTATCAGGTATACCGTGACGCATACGGAATAGGGGGTCTGCCGCAACGTTGAAGACTTCCTCATTGGCCCCATTAGGAACTACCGAGAATTTGATTATCCCATGTTCACGTGCAAAATCAATATCCCGATATTTGGAAGCATTAAAAACCAGATGATCGAGTTTTTTAAGTACTTCTGGGAGAGCTTGAAAATACGTTTCATATCCTGGCTCATATAAGCCAGAGAAACCACATGGAACAAATACTGTGAATGCTGCCAGTTTATCTAGCACTGGCCATGCTGCATCAAATGTCCATTGTTGTGCAGCATACATCATGACTACATCAAACTGCCCATTTAAAAGAAACTCCTGATATTCAGCGATCTCTCCAGACATTTCACTAACCCAGTTGCCCCTAACATCAAATTCATTGACTTCTACACCATTGAGTTTTGTAAAATCTCGACTGGACAACTTCGTTGTTGCCACTGACACCTTATGCCCGCGTACAACAAGTCGCTCTGAAAGTTGCTGGATTACTTCTTGCACGCCTCCTACACTTGGGGTATAAAATTGACAGCAAAATAATATTCTCATTAAAAGATACCTCTAACTTGATGAGGAATCACCCTCACATCCAAAGAATTGTTTACTATTTGAAAATTCACAGAAAAACTCGGTCTTTAATACAAATTATAATTTGTATAGAAAGAACATTATTGGTAACCCTGTCGTAGTTACCAATATCCGATATATATTAGACATCCCTTATGCTTCTTTAGCCAATTTTCGGCGAACTGATTCATAGTCCCGATCACAATCAATAAACAATTTTAAGCTCTATACTCGCCTGGCATGATCCCCCCCTCGTCATGCTCTTTAATTATCACACTTCTCGCCTATATTTTTTCATTCTTCACATTGAAACATATATTTAAAACACAATTATCACATCATTCGCTCCGCAAGCCTTTTAACAAAAGTGCCGACTCTACTGTTAAACAGTTTCCCGAGTAAACCACCACATCGATAATTAAAATAATGATAGCGCAACTTCCTCATCTGCATCCGAACAGCCCTATCTAGTTGCGGAGAAACACAACCAGCATCTCCTGAAATACTGATCGCAGCTCGACTTAGAACAGAATTAATTTCTGTGAAACCTATTCCATCAGGAATAGGGTCGTAAACGCCTCTAGTCAACTTAACCAAAACTCCTATTACTGGAGCATTGACCGAACACCCTAATGCCCAAGCAAGATTCTCCTTGCTAATTTTCATGAGATTTGGAAAAAATGGACTCCCCCCCGTCCTTGACATGCTTCCCTCAACTTCACGGTATGCCATCAACACATCAGGAAGATTGGCAAGCTGATATTTTCTCATCACCCGTGACCAGAGTTCATAGTCTTCAGGAGGCTGCCTGGTAAAGTCTTCCGTGTACCCACCTACATTTTCAAAAACTGATCGCCGAATCATTATTGAGCTATGTACGAAATAATTATCAAAAAGCAAGCTAAATTTTAGCGCAGTATTATCAGTAGGGTGCAGCAATAACCTGTTCGTTCGTTCATTGTCGACCCATATTTCAGCTGCAGTACCAACCATTCCGACATCAGCATTGCCATCAAGAAAAGAAACCTGCAACTCAAACCGAGTAGGAAAGCTAACATCATCTTGATCTTGACGGGCGATGTACTCACCCCTAGCAAGCGAGACTCCCCTATTCAGAGTCACTGCCAAACCCTTATTTGACTGCTGAAAAAATCGGACTCTTGGATCCTCCAACTTATCAATGATTGCCACCGAACCGTCACTTGAACCATCGTTGATGATGATCAATTCGAAATCACAGCAAGACTGCGACAAAACGCTCTCTATCGCTGCCCCCAAATACTCCTGTCCGTTATAAACTGGAAGAATAATACTTAATTTTGGTGCTGAATAGCTCTGCATTCTAATAATGTTACATATAATCTAAATTAAAAAAGCTAAATAGACAGATCTACATTCGCACTTTGATACGTAATTAAACTTATCAGGCTGATAATCATGTCCAACACAACACATTCGTTTAACTACGTTCGCATGTTGAAAACTCTCTACGAATTCTTCGATAGAGATTTCTGATTTCTGTTGCTAAAAATATTCGACCCAGTATATCTATCACTTTTATTAGCCAGATCACAACTAAAAACACCCGAGCCCAGCCTGTTGCTATAAACAAATACTGTACTGAATAAATTAACTGTTTCGCTAATCCAACAAAAGGTACGGCAAACTTATCCTTCCAAGAAAGAGGCAAAGCAACGACATATTCCTTTTTATTTCCAACAGTGCAACGATAGAGGAGTTGATCGGAAAGAGACAGTTTGCCTTTACACAAAATGGAAAATACGAAAAGCATATCTGCTCCATATTCCCCGTGACTATTTACAAACTTGTTCCAGTCAAATTGACTCAAGGACTCTCTTCTTACCAAGCCATAAATCAAATTGGCCTTCCCTTTAAGTTCCAACTGGAGAAAGAACCTAAGTATACGTATTTGAAAGTTTTCTGATGAAAATGGTCGTAATAAGGGTAAATGATGCGGATATCCCTCTGCCTTTACACCATGTTCATCTACCTCCATAAAATCACAAAATGCAATAGCACTTTCGGGGTGTCGCTGTAGTAAATCAACAAGCACTTCAATAAAAGTAGGCGCACGATAGTCATCATCTGCAGCCCACATAAAAAAATCACCCACAGCCTTATCAAGGACAAATTGAAAATTGGACAAAGCCCCCAGATTCTCTACCTGCCTAAAATATTTAATTCGCGAATCTCCACGCATGAACTCTCGCACCACCTCTTCCGTGGAGTCACTTGGAGATGCGTTATCTGAAATAATAATTTCCAAATTCGTATATGTCTGGCCAACAATCCCCTCAAGGGTGCGTCGCAACTCTGTGGGTCTGTTATAAGTTGGGATTCCGATACTAACCAACGACCTACTTTGATTCATTTATATTTTCCCTGTTCTCAATCGAACATATCCAATAGCTCTTCCCATGCGAAAATGGACGATAGTGACTAAAAATCTCCTTAATTTCACTTACATATTCAGGAAATATTTCACTGAGTCTATTTGAGGCAGCCTCCTTTGCGACATCAAATCCTTTCGAGCGATCTTTATAATACCAAGCAAAAAATGTACTAAATGCGCCAGGCCAAAGTTCAGGATACCTTTTTCTGAACATGAACCCATCCAATACCCTGCCCTGACTAAGCCTTAAGATAACAGCACCCAACACTCCATCGTTGCTGATATCCTGAATATTCAAAGCGGATCTTAAGAATTCTGTTTTGAAGAGAGAGTAAACAATGTTGCACTTATGCGACGCATGATGAAGTGCCAAAAATTGCAAAACTCGTTGCCGCCTGTCTGTCGCCTCAATAAATTCAAAAATTTCCCTTCCAAATTTCTTTCCGACATTCAGCTTGATGCTCCTAACCGAGAAAGTTGGAAATACAAAATTTATTTTTTCATCAACCAACAGTGCCTTCGCAGACTTCAGATAATTTTTCGTCCATTCATCGTCGTAAGCCGCCCACATAAAAACATTTGCCCGCGCATGATCTAACACAAACTGAAAGTTTAAGGCAGCGCCGATATTTTCCTTTTGGCGAAAATAAATAACACGTACATCATGTTCTGCATATTCTCTACAAATTTCTTCCGTCTGATCACTGGACGCATTGTCAGAAATAATCAACTCGAAATCTGTGAACGTCTGCCTTAATAATGAATCGAGCGCATCGCGTATGTATTTCGCACCGTTATATACTGGCATGCCAATACTAACCATAGGTAGTGTTTGTTCCGTACTACTGGTCTTCATTTTAATTCTTTCCCTGCGCAATATGGCTTACAAATTTTACCGAATAACGATATAGTTGCTGTCTCACCAAAGACGCCGTTAATGCAGCCACTAGTAAGGTTACGATCGAGGCGAGTAGTAGCACTAACACTCCCAATGCACCATCCTCCTTTGGAATTGACCATCGAATAAGCGTTGCTGTGCCTGCAGCGACAATTATTGGAATAGAAATGTCATCGATATACCAACTCCACTTCTCTTTTGTGAGTAAGCGCCTGAACATAAAGTGATTACCTAAAAATATGTAACTCGCGTTCAGAATCACCCAAATCCAAGCCACTCCTATAGCACCATATTTCGGAGCCGCCCAGAATATGGCTGGCACCAATATCAAGACCGCAATAGCATTTATATAAATTGTTAACCGAGTCCAACCATGTGCCAGCTGAAGTTGATAAGGCATATGCATAAAACAATTCAACAATGTTCCGAGTGACATCACTGACAATAGTGGGGCAATACTTTCTGCAAGTACTGCATCTTGAGTCCATACTGTTAAAAAAATATCCCCAAATACTATTAAAATGATAGCAGGTGCACCTACAAACACAGTAATCAATTGCGAGCCTAGATGGTAGTTTGCTTTAAGCGAGGATTGATTTCCTTGCGAAGTAAGCGAAGTAAACCTCGGAAAAAATGCCTGATCAATCGGGGTAACCAGCATATAAAGAGAGCTTGTCACCATTGCCGCAAGAGCGTAATACCCAAAATGCTCCAGAGTCAGCAAGCGCGACAATAAAATTTTATCCGTTTGCATCAGTAGAAAAGAAAGTAGAGTAATTGTCATTATTCCAACTGCAAAGCGCCAAATATTGGTTAAGGCTGTCCATGAAAACCGGGCTCTCTGCTGTGCAACGGGTAATGTACGGTACAGAATAATGACGAAAATGGTAACTGTCACTACTGAAATAATCCCCTGCCAAACAAAAAAAGCCTTAATTGTTGGTGCAACCCATATTAATATGGCAACGGCACCGAGGCTGCGTATAGTTGCCAACACACTAGTAATAACATTCAACGTAACTTGCTTTTGCAATCCGACGAGACTACTACGATAGATATTTTCAATAAATCTCAGAGCCATTACAATACCCATAACTGTAAATGCTCTTGCTACAACTGTTATGGGAAGTTTCTCTGCTTTCAACCAGTCCGTTGCCAGCCAAACAGACCCGTACCAAATACCCAGCGCTGTCAAAATCGCCACACAGAAACCAATACACTCTACACTACGTAGCAAATCACGTATTGACTGTGCGCTATGTCCTCCACCAGTGAAACGAGCCATTTCCCGACTTAGTGCAGGTGTCAATCCCATATCCAGCAACATCAACCAAGACTGAAGTATTGCAAATATACCTATTAATCCATAGGACTCAATCCCCAGATAGCGAATATAAACAGGCATAAACACTAACCCCATCAGGGCTGTCCACCCTTGACCAATGTAGTTTGCGATGACATTTTTCTTCAAAGACATTTTACTGCTTACTGCTATCGAACACGCTTTAAATAGCCATCTGGCGCAACGGTAATCAACAATTTATTTTGAATACTTTTATCAATTTCAAACTCATTATGTGTTTTAAGATATTCCCATACTGCTGTTTTTGGATTGTCACCAGGTCCCCAGGGGCGATCTGGATACATATCTGCCCCCATATCTTCAATCAACGTGTCAAACACTACACAATAACTGCCTACACTGGTAAGTGAAGCGTAAGCTTCTAATTCCGCGAGAGCATGATTATGTGTGTGGTTTGAATCTAAGCAAACAAGAATTCGCTTTTTACCTTTGGCTTGCTCTTTTACATGTTCGATAATTTCAGGAGCAATACTTGAGCCTTGAATCATATTAATTCGCTTGTACATCGGATGCTCTTCGATTGCTTTTCGGTTATGTGGTCGTATATCAATGTCAATTCCAAGTACTTTGCCTTCATTACCAGTACATGTGGCAATTAACTCTAAGATTGATGCATAAAATATCAATGAACCTCCATGTGCAATCCCTGTTTCAATAATTAAATCAGGTTTCACTTCCCACAGTATCTCTTGCATAGCAAGCATATCCTGTGGATATTGAATGATTGGACGCCCCATCCACGAAAAGTTGTATGAATACTTGGGCTCGACAGAAGCTTCCATGAAAGCATGGGCGCTATCAGTTAACAATTTATTTGTACTTATTTCGGCAATTCTTTCTTGAATTTCTTTTTCAAAACTCATTATATTTCCTTTTTGTTACTCAAAAAAATTTAGGCTTAAATTAAAAACTTAAAACGGTTAAAACTTTTTCGGACTCTATTTTTTCCCCCAAAAAGCCATAGGTTCGTAATCTGGATAAGGGTAATAGCCAAGATTTAATTTAATATCCCAACTATTATCTATCATCCATCGTTCTACAAGCCATCTTACTGAAATAGGACTTCCCGCACAGATATTGAGTGTACCAGCCCCATTTCCACTCAATGCCAGTTTAACTATTTGATTTGCAACTTTCTGAACATGCATAAAATCACGCAATTGCTCCCCTCCAGACATATTAAATATTTTTTCTTCATTTAATACTGCTTCTTTTAACTGGGGATAAAGCGAGGTACTAGGTTGCCCTTCACCGTACATATAGAAAAGCCTAGCCCATGTTAAATTGAAATTTGTATCCGACTTTAAAAACTCAAGCTGTTGCCGTAAAGCATCTTTTGCATATCCATACGGATTATTTGGTTTAGTTGGCGTATCTGCTGTGAGAGGGCCAGATTGCATTCCATACTCAAAACAGGTTCCCGTTACAAAAAGTGAAGGTAACCCTGCATCAATCATTTTTTTTAGAAAACAAAATTGCTTTGGTAACTCAGTCTCAAAGTGATGTAGTGATTTGTAGTTTGGCAACCCATCCCAAGCTAAATGAATTAATATATCTGGTTGACCAAGCAAATCAAAGCTATCCTCTCTAGCCACCCCAATGTCCATTTCTACTACTTCGCCCGATAAAGCCAAACCTTTAAGGTGATCGACACTACGGGTTACAGCAACGACGTCAACTTGGTGTTGCTCAAGTTCAGTCAGTACATAACGTCCAATAAAGCCACTGGCTCCTGTAACAGCAACTCTCACCATTTATTCGCCAATCTTCATAACGGGAACAGACGATACGAATTGCCCACCCCATTCGCTAATATATGAAAGCTGTTCAATCACTTCCCTTCGTAAATTCCACGGTAAAATAACCACATAATCAGGCTGTGTCTTTTTAAGTTTTTCTTCGTCATAAATAGGAATTCGGCTACTAGGCAGAAATTTACCTTGTTTTGCTGGGTTGCGATCTACAACGTACTCCAATAAGTCAGGTCGAATACCTGCATAATTTAGTAATGTATTACCTTTTGCTGCTGCCCCATATCCAGCCACTGTTTTTCCTGCACGGTTAGCTTCTATCAAAAATACCAGAAAATCATTCTTAACCTTATTGGATTTTTCTTGAAACCCTGCGTAATACTCAGAAGTAGTAATACCTGCTGCAGCTTCTCTGGCCAATAGCGATGTAGCGCGTTGACTTATTTCTTGGTTACCTGAATCTTTGCGTTGAGCATAGACGCGTAAGCTACCACCATGAGTTGGCAACTCTTCTACATCAAATACATTCAGTCCATTATGTTCAAAGATTCGCTTCACTGTTGTCAATGAAAGATAAGAGTAATGTTCATGATATATCGTGTCAAACTGATTTTCTGACACTAGACGTAACAAATGAGGAAACTCAAATGTGGCTACACCTGATGATTTTAGGAGTATTGAAAAACCAGCAACAAAATCATTAATATCTGGCACGTGAGCTAACACATTGTTTGCAGCTGTTAAGTCGGCTTGCTTGCCTTGTGATACAAGCTTTTCAGCTAACTTCACACCGAAAAAGTCTTCTACAATTTCTATTCCTTTCGCTCGAGCTGCTTCTGCTGTGCTGTTAGTTGGTTCTATACCCAAGTTCGGAATACCTTGTGCTTGAGCATATTGCAGCAAGTAACCATCATTTGCAGCCACTTCGACGATATGAGACTCGGCTCCTAATTCAAACCGCTTTGCCATATCTGTAACATAACGCTCTGCATGTTCTAACCACGAGGTTGAAAATGAACTGAAGTAGGCATAATCAGCAGAAAACAGTTCATCTGCACCCGCATAATCTTCAGTTTGAACGAGCCAACATTCGGAGCAAACTAATACCCGTAGTGGAAAGTGCTTTTCTGGTGCATGCAATGATTTCTCAGTCAAATAGGCGTTAGATGGAGGTGCACTACCTAAATCGACAAAAGGCAATGTCAGTTCAGTCTGACAATGACGACATTTCATAAAATAATCCCTTTAAAATCTTGATCAATTAATTTGTTTGTTCGGTCTTTGTCAGACATTTCAGTTATCGAGTTAGGCCATGCTATATCAAGCATTGGATCTCTCGCATTTAATGCCCCTTCCGTCTCTGGATGGTAGTTTTCCGTATGCAAATAAATCAATTCACAGTTTTCTGTTAATGTTTGAAACCCATGTGCAAAACCTTCTGGAATAAGCAAACTTTTTCGATTACTAGCAGAAAGTATTTCCCCATGCCAATGTAAAAATGTAGGGGAGTTATAACGAAGATCCACTGCAACATCAAATATTTCGCCTTGTAAACAACTCACGAACTTCGTTTCCACATGAGGTGAGTGCTGAAAATGCATACCCCGTACCGCCCCCTTTTTGAAAGTAACGGTATGATTAATCTGAGCTATAGACTTACTAATACCAGCTTCTCGAAATGTATCAGCACAATAAAATCTGGAGAGAAATCCACGAGAATCTTCAACACTCTTACGCTGAACGACCATCAACTCAGCCAAACGAGTTGGCAAAAACTCAAATCTCGACATTATCAATCGCCTACTATCGTTTGCTTATAATCATTAATCTGTTCCAATGATACTAGCCTCATATCTTCATTTGATTTCCACTTTTGATGCCACCCCACAGTTTTTTCAAGTGCCATCTGTAGTCGCCATTTAGCTTGCCAATCAAGATGTGTTTTAGCTTTACTACTATCTAATTTTAGATAATTTGCTTCATGCGGGTGATCGGATTCATCACATTGCCATTTTAAGTCTTCACACATTCCAGCCAGCCTCTCAACAATCCAGTTTACTGGTCGTGCATCTTCATCATTTGGCCCGAAATTCCATCCATCAGCAAAAGTCCCACCATGAATATACAAATTTTCAGCAAGATTTAAATAACCGGAAAGAGGCTCCAGCACATGTTGCCAAGGGCGTATTGAGTATGGTGAACGTATATCAAGAGTTTTACCTGCATCCATCGCGCGTAGAAAATCAGGTATCAATCGATCTTCAGCCCAATCTCCTCCACCGATAACATTACCTGCACGTGCAGTCGCAAGCGCTATACCTGCTGGGTCTAAGAAAGAACTACGATATGCAGCACTGACTAATTCTGCGCACCCTTTGCTACTGGAATATGGGTCAAACCCTCCCATAGCTTCATTTTCTCGATATCCCCATGGCCATTCACGATTCTCATAACACTTATCTGTAGTAACATTTACAATCGTTTTTACGCTAGGTGTTGCTCGCACACACTCAAGTAAATGAACCGTCCCCATCACATTTACTTCGTAAGTTTCTATTGGTTGTTCGTAGGAATAACGAACTAAAGGTTGTGCAGCTAAATGTAAAACAATTTCTGGGCGTGCCTCAGCCATCGCTTCTCGAAGCTTACTTATATTTCGAATATCAGCGATATGACTGTTTTCCATTCCTTGAGCAACATCGGCTTCAGTAAAAAAATTTGTTTCTGTTGGTGGTTTTAATGCGTAACCATGAACTTCAGCGCCCATTGATTGCAGCCACAGTGATAACCATCCACCTTTGAATCCAGTATGTCCTGTTAAAAAAACGCGTTTACCTTGCCAAAATTCAGAATTCATTACCACATTTTCCATGGCGCTTTGCCGCTCTGCCAAAGATCTTCTAAATGATTTTTATCACGCAAGGTATCCATCGGCTGCCAAAACCCTTTGTGTTCATAAGCCATCAAATCACCTTGTGTAGCCAATTGGCGTAAAGGTTCTCCTTCCCACGAGCTAGAATCATTAGCAATAAGTTCTAGAACACTCGGTGATAATATGAAAAAACCTCCATTGATCCAACCACCATCACCTTGTGGTTTTTCAATAAAACCTTTTACCTTCTTTCCATCCATATTCAACGCACCATATCGACCAGGCGGCTGTACTGCAGTTACCGTTGCTAATTTGCCATGTTGCTTATGGAAATGTACCAATTCACTAATATCCACATCTGCCACACCATCACCATAAGTAAAACAAAATGCTTCTTCATTACCTACATAACTCGCAACACGTTTTAATCGTCCACCTGTTAGCGTATTTTCTCCAGTATCAACCAATGTGACACGCCACGGCTCTGCATTACCTTGATGAACTTCCATTTTGTTATTTTGCATATCAAAAGTTACATCTGACATATGCAAAAAATAATTCGCAAAATATTCTTTTATTACATATCCTTTGTATCCACAACAAATAATGAAATCATTAATACCATGAGTAGAATACATTTTCATGATGTGCCAAAGTATTGGTCTACCACCAATCTCTACCATTGGTTTAGGACGAGTAGATGTTTCTTCGCTAATCCTTGTACCTAAACCACCTGCTAAAATAACTGCCTTCATTTAATCTTCTCGTTTAAAAAATCGTCGCAAAACTGATCTATGCTACTCACAGTATAATTCACATATCTTCTCAGGTTTTACATATGCTTTTTTCATTCACTGAATATTTAGCAACTCGTGATCACAAAATAATAAGCTACTTTCTAAAAACAAGCTGATTCTCCAAAAACCAGTCATAAGTTTTTTTCAGGCCATATTCTAAACTAGTTTTAGCCTTCCAACCAAGTCTTTCGAGCCTTGATACATCCATAAGTTTTCTCGGGGTACCATCAGGTTTACTAGCATCAAATTTGATACATCCTTGATATTCTACCACTTTTGCCACGGTTTCAACCAATTCACGAATAGTGCAATCTACGCCCGTCCCGACATTGATGTGTGATAACATAGACATCGTTTCTTTTTGGTATTGGTCTTGCCCCAAGTTCATCACAAAAATAGAGGCTTCAGCCATATCATCCACATACAAAAACTCTCGCATAGGTTTACCTGTTCCCCATGCGGTCACCACTGGAGCATTATTGAGTTTCGCCTCGTGAAAACGTCGAAGCAATGCGGGAATAACGTGAGAATTTCCAAGGTGGAAATTATCGTTCTCCCCATAGAGGTTTGTTGGCATCACGCTACGATAATCTCGACCGTATTGTCGATTGTAGCTCTCACACAGTTTAATTCCTGCAATTTTTGCAATTGCATAAGGTTCATTAGTACTTTCCAAGACACCTGACAATAATGCATTTTCCTGCATCGGCTGTTCAGCAAATTTTGGATAAATACAAGACGACCCCAAAAACAATAAATCTTGGATATTATTCTGATGTGCGGCATGAATGATATTAGCTTCAATCATCAAGTTTTGATAAATAAACTCAGCGGGATACTCATTATTGGCATGAATACCCCCAACTTTGGCTGCCGCTAAATAGACCTGGTCTATTAGTTGGCGTGAAAAGAAGTCATTTACAGATTTCTGACTTGTTAAATCCACCTCTTCCCTTGAGACAGTAATCAGGTGATTCTCAGAGTTTTGTTTAAGCTGTCGCACAATAGCCCTTCCCACCATGCCATTATGTCCAGCAACAAAAATATTGTTTTTGACAGTTCTCATATTCTTTATCGTATATCTTCCACTGAAACACTAACTTCATGACCACTGGCTTTTAAGAAAGCGTGGCGCCGAGCAATTTTAAGGTCTTCTACAACCATTTCAGCACACATTTCCTGTACAGTAATTTCAGGTGTCCAACCCAACTTTTGCTTTGCTTTTGCTGGGTCACCCAATAAAGTTTCCACTTCAGTTGGACGAAAATAACGAGGATCAATTTGAACAATAATCTCCCCCACTTTTAACCCTGGTGCTTTATCACCGTCAATGGCAGAGACTATAGCTTTTTCATCTCTACCTGAGCCTTCAAACTCAAGCTTAATGCCCAATTCTTGCGCAGACCATTCAATAAATTGGCGCACAGAATATTGTACTCCTGTCGCAATTACAAAATCGTCAGGCGCTTCTTGCTGTAACATCATCCATTGCATACGGACATAATCTTTAGCATGCCCCCAGTCACGTAGAGCATCCAAATTACCCATATGCAAACAAGTTTCTAGGCCTTGGGCTATATTTGCGAGGCCTCTTGTTATTTTACGCGTAACAAATGTTTCCCCTCTTCGCGGCGACTCATGATTGAACAAAATGCCATTACAAGCATACATACCATAGGCTTCACGATAATTAACTGTGATCCAATAAGCGTACATTTTCGCCACCGCATAAGGAGATCGCGGATAAAATGGTGTAGTTTCTTTTTGCGGGGTTTCTTGAACAAGACCATAAAGTTCTGATGTTGAAGCCTGGTAAAATTTTGTTTTCTTCTCTAACCCCAATAGGCGTATTGCTTCAAGTAATCGCAACGTACCCATTCCGTCGACATCAGCAGTATACTCAGGTGATTCAAAACTTACAGCAACGTGAGACTGAGCCCCTAAATTATAGACCTCATCTGGCTGCACTTCTTGCAAGATCCTGGTTAAGTTGGATGAATCAGTTAAATCACCATAATGAAGGATAAAATTTTTATTGTTAACATGTGGATCTTGATAAATATGATCAACACGTTGAGTATTAAAAGACGAAGCACGACGCTTAATACCATGCACCTCATAGCCTTTTTCCAGTAAAAACTCAGCCAAATAAGACCCATCTTGCCCAGTTACTCCTGTGATTAATGCTTTTTTCATTCAACTAAAACCCTTAAATTATTAATTTATTTCTCACACAAACACGTAAAAGTCCTTTTTAATAGTACTACTCACTACTCCACAGTTACCGACTTAGCCAAATTTCTTGGCTGATCAACATCGGTCCCTTTAATAAGCGCTACATGATAACTCAACAACTGTAATGCTATATTAAATGTCATCGGTGCGGTTATTCTTCCTACATTGGTCGTCGCTTTAACGACAGTAAAGTCTTTTTCAGAGCTTAAATCTGATTGCTCATCTTCAAATACAATCATTTGACCGCCACGGGCATTGACTTCCTGCAAGTTTGATTTAAGCTTTTCTAATAAGTCATCTAGAGGTGCAATTGCTATAACAGGCATGTGTTCATCAATTAATGCCAAAGGCCCATGCTTTAATTCACCCGCTGGATAGGCTTCCGCGTGAATGTAACTTATTTCTTTTAACTTTAATGCACCCTCCATTGCAATGGGATACATTGTTCCTCTACCGAGGAAAAGTGCGTGTTGCTTCTCGGCAAAACCTTCAGCGATGACCTTAATTGTTTCTTCATGTTTTAAGGTGCTATTTATCAGGTTTGGTAGTTTCTGTAGACCACGAACGATACGCGCCTCATGTTCTTCTGTAATCCGTTTTTGCACTTTTCCGATACTACCAACTAGCAGAGCTAAAACCACCAACTGTGTGGTAAAAGCCTTAGTTGATGCCACCCCAATCTCTGGGCCCGCATGCGTTAAACAGGTTAAGTCTGATTCTCTGGTTAAACTTGATTCAGCAACATTACAAATCGTTAATGTTGGAACGGGAGAAACACCATCTTCAGCAACTTTTCGAGTACTATTAATTTTCTGTAAGGCTGCCAATGTATCTGCTGTTTCGCCTGACTGGCTGATAGTGACAAATAGGGTATTATCCTGCACAACTGGGTTTCGATAGCGATATTCGCTTGCCACTTCCACCTGACAAGGCATACCAATAAAGTCTTCAAACCAATATTTTGCAACCATGCCCGAATGATAACTGGTGCCACAAGCAATAATTTGTACTTGTTGTACCTTTTCAAAAACAGATTCTGCCTGATGACCAAAAGCAGAAGGTATCACTTGATCAGGTGTAATTCGTCCTTCCAAGGTATCACTAACAGCCTGAGGTTGCTCAAAGATTTCTTTGTGCATATAGTGCTTATGCTCACCCAGCTCTACTGCATTAGACTTGAGACTCGATTGTTTTATTACTCGCTCTACTGACTCTCCTTTTTCATTATAGATTTCAACAGTCTCACGAGTAATTTTAGCGACATCACCTTCTTCTAGAAACATGAAGCGCTGAGTAACCGGTAACAAGGCAGAAACATCAGAAGCAATAAAGTGCTCACCAATACCGACCCCAATAACCAGCGGACTACCTTTTCTGGCAACAACTAATGTTTCCGGATCATTAATAGCAACAACACCCAAAGCATAAGCCCCCTCAAAGCATTTTATGGCTTGAGTCAGCGCTTTTAATAAATCATCGGTATTTTCTAATTGTTGATGCAATGCATGAGCAATAACTTCCGTATCTGTTTCTGAGGTAAATTGATAACCAGCAGCTTGTTGATCTGTTTTTAATGCCTGGTAATTTTCAATGATGCCATTATGAACAACGGCAACTCTATTATTACAAATATGGGGGTGTGCATTATTTTCTGAAGGAACACCATGTGTTGCCCAGCGGGTATGAGCAATGCCAACAGGCCCTGAAATAACAGTCTCATCTTGCTGAATTTTTGCTTCCAGGTTTTTTATTTTACCTATCGCTCTAACACGTTGTAATTCGCTAGATCTATTTAATACAGCAATACCTGAAGAATCATATCCACGATATTCAAGTCGCCTTAGTCCTTCAAGTAAAATGGGGACAACATTTCTTTCTGCTACTCCACCAACAATTCCACACATATTATTCTCCTAATTATATTTAGTGGCTTTTTTATTTCCTGAATTCGTATCTACAGGCCTACTTTATCAATGTTATCAGATAATTTCATACTTGCTTAGCATTTCAAATCACATCAGTGTATTCTTTCAGACATGCATTGACCTACCAGAATGCCTGCACACTTATACCTTAACTGTGATTAACAGCCTTTTTAAACGGTAACACCCAGCCGCTCTCGCTGATAACTGCCATCTTGAACATTCCCACACCATTCATTATTAGCCAAATACCATTGTACTGTTTTACGAATGCCGCTTTCAAAACTTTCCTGAGGCTTCCAACCCAGTTCCCTATCAATTTTACTTGCATCAATGGCATACCTTAAATCATGCCCAGCTCGATCTTGCACATAGGTAATCAAATCTGCATACTTTTCAATACCTGCAGGCTTAACCGGAACCAGCTCCTCTAGTAACTCACAGATAGTTTTAACAACCTCAATATTTTGCTTTTCATTATGCCCGCCAATATTATAGGTTTCTGCAACCTCCCCTTGAGTTGCCACTATGACTAAAGCTCTGGCATGATCGTCTACATATAGCCAGTCTCTAATTTGATTTCCTTTCCCATACACAGGTAAAGGCTCGCCTTCCAGGGCATTGAGAATAACCAATGGTATTAATTTTTCAGGAAAATGATAGGGGCCGTAATTATTTGAACAGTTGGTAATTAACGCTGGCAAACCATAAGTTCGTTGCCATGCTCTTACCAAATGATCCGAACTGGCCTTGCTTGCCGAATAAGGCGAACTCGGTGCATATGAAGTTGCTTCTGTGAATAAAGCCAAATCACTGTCCTCACCCTCTTCAGGATGAGGCAAATCACCATAAACCTCATCTGTTGAAATATGATGAAAACGAAATTCATTTTTTTTAATTGATTCCAGTTGCATCCAATACACTCTCGCTTGCTCTAATAAGGTATAGGTTCCAACGATATTGGTTTGAATAAACTCCCCGGGGCCATCTATCGAACGATCAACATGAGATTCGGCTGCCAGATGCATAATAATATCTGGCTGATATTGTTCAAAAACACGTTTAATTTCAGCACTATTACAAATATCGACTTGCTCAAAACTATATCTTTCATCTGAGTCAATGCTTTTTAATGATTCTAAATTCCCTGCATAAGTGAGCTTATCAACATTAACAACTTTATACTCTGTGTCATTAATTATATGCCGAATAACAGCAGAACCAATAAATCCTGCACCACCTGTCACCATGATCATTTTCATACACATACTCTTATTGAATTTTATTTAAACAAGCTTTTAATGCGTCTTTCCAATAAGGAATATTTAATTGATAAGCTTGTTTAATTTTAGTCTTATTTAACACACTATAGTAAGGGCGTTTCGCTGGCGTTGGATAGTCTTTAGTTTCAATAGGGTATACCAAACATTTTGAATTGCTTAATTCGAAAATTGTTTTTGCAAAATCATACCAACTACACACCCCTTCATTACTATAGTGATAAACACTGACTTTATCTTGCTGTAATGAAACTTGACCATTATTAGTTGCATCAATCATCGTTAAAATAGTTATCGCCAGATCTGTTGCAAAAGTGGGTGTTCCAATTTGATCAAAAATCACATTTAACTGTTCGCGCTCACGCCCTAACCTCAACATGGTTTTAACAAAGTTATTGCCATATTCTGAATAAACCCAACTGGTACGAATAATAATTGCATCACACGCTACTGCCTGAATAGCCAGCTCGCCTTTGAGTTTACTTGAGCCGTATATATTTTGTGGATTTACTGAGGTTTCTTCCTGATAAGGTAGATGAGCCGTCCCATCAAATACATAATCAGTACTGATATGAATTAAAATCGAATCATTGTTCTGTGCGATTTCTGCCAACTGCTTTACCGCCAAATGATTAATTTCGTCAGCGAGCTCTTGCTGTTGCTCTGCTTTATCAACAGCAGTATATGCTGCACAATTGAGAATTAGATCAAATTTATTCTGTTGAAAATAAGCCGCAATATTTTTTGAGCAACTCAAATCTAGCTCATCTCTGCCTGTGAAGGTAAATTGATACTGGGGAAATTTCGATACCAGGGCTTTTAAAGACGCCCCTAATTGTCCATTCTTTCCTGTAACCAGAATCGTTTCAATCTTGGACATAGTAATTTGCCTGATAGTCAAAACCAGTAATCAGATCAGCCAACCTTGGTTGGCTCATATCTTTCTCTGATAATTGCAAATCAGCTTGAGCTAATTTCCAGTCAATGTTTAATTGCTCATCATCAAAAGCCAAGCCGCGATCACACTCTGGTGCATAGTAATTATCTACTTTATAAGCAAAAGTCGCGGTCTCACTTAAAACGACAAAACCATGCGCAAATCCTCTGGGTATAAAAACCTGATATTTATTTTCTTCGGATAATTCAATTGCTACATGCTGACCGAACGTAGGACTCCCCACACGAATATCTACAGAAATATCCAGCACAACACCTGAAATAACTCGAACAAGCTTGCTTTGCGCATAAGGAGGCAATTGAAAATGCAAGCCTCTCAACACTCCTCGTATTGATTTGGCCTCATTATCCTGTACAAATGAAACTGGATAACCTATAGCTTGCTCAAACAAATCCTGACGAAATATTTCTATAAAATAGCCTCGTTCATCTCCATGGATTTTAGGTTGCAATAACACCACCTCAGGAATTAACTGTGCTATATACTTCATACCTTAGCGTCTTCTTCCGTCCGTTCCAGTAAATATTGTCCATATTGATTTTTAGCCAGAGGGGTTGCCAGTTCTATTAATTGAGCTTTATCGATATAACCCTGCTCAAAAGCAATCTCTTCAATACAAGCAACTTTTAATCCCTGGCGTTTTTCTATAGTTTCGATAAACTGAGAGGCCTCAAGAAGACTTTCATGCGTACCCGTATCTAACCATGCATAGCCACGTCCCAACAATTCTACTTTTAACCTGCTCTCATCTAAAAAAAGTTGATTTACCGTAGTAATTTCTAGCTCCCCACGGTCTGAAGGCTTAATTATTTCAGCTTTTTTAATTACATCATTGGGGTAAAAATACAACCCAGTTACCGCAAATTTACTTTTCGGCACTAATGGCTTCTCTTCCAAACTAATAACATTACCGTCAGAATTAAACTCAGCCACTCCATAGCGCTCAGGGTCTGCCACACGATACCCAAAAACAGTCGCCTTATCTTGCTTAGCATTATCTACAGCGGAGACTAACACCCTCCTAATATCATGCCCATAAAAAATATTATCCCCTAACACCAGGCATACATCGTCGTCACCTATAAACTCTTTACCCAAAATAAAAGCTTGTGCCAAGCCATCCGGGGAAGGCTGAATAATATATTTAATTTGTATGCCAATATCAGATCCATCACCCAGCAAACGAATAAAGCTGGCCTGATCTTCAGCTGTAGTAATAATCAATATCTCGGTTATCCCGGCCAACATTAATACAGATAAAGGATAATAGATCATTGGTTTATCATATACGGGGAGAACCTGCTTAGACACGCCCTTAGTTATAGGATAAAGACGAGTTCCAGATCCACCGGCCAATATAATACCTTTCATTTATCGCTATCCTTTACTATTTAATGACTGCTAACTTGTTATTTTACTGCAAAGCATACATATTAAGAAACTAAATGCTCAGCATAAAATTGATCTGCATACAGGAAATTAAAGTATATTAACGCAGCACAACATAGCATTATATATAGTGCGTTAAAGGAAGAAATATTCTGCTTGCAACACTGCTGCAGATAAAACCATTGATAACTAAGAATAGTTAAAAAGAAACCTTACCAGATTAGATAAGGTTAAAAGTGGCGTCCCCAGGGGGGTTCGAACCCCCGTTACCGCCGTGAAAGGGCGGTGTCCTAGGCCTCTAGACGATGGGGACTAAGACTTTTAAAATCAAGTAATTTAAAACCGACTCAACTTATCTTTTAAATTGTATGGCTTTTTTTTATCACTGTCAATAAAAATAAAATCTGACTGATTTTTATATTTATCAAATGTCATATCTTATGGATAACTCACAACAAGACTATCAATTAACAAACATCCTTGTTCGTCAATTTTAATAGCCTTAATCTACATTGACATATCGTCCATTTCTTCTTTCTTGGCTTTTTTTGCCCCTTTCACTTTAGAAAAAAGGATATCAGCTTTATTTTTTTTAACTGTTTTTTCACCTATCCCTTTTACATTAGTTAAATCATCAAGTGTTTTAAAGGCACCATTTTCTTTTCTATATTTAACAATAGCCATTGCTTTTTTTAACCCAATCCCATTTAAAGACTGAGAAAGTTGTTCTGCATCCGCCTTATTAATATTCACTGGGGCCGCATAGACATTAAAAGTAATGGCTGTTAATAAGATTATAAATATTTTCATGAGATTAGCTCCTAAGTTGTAAATAAAAAAGGCTATGTCACCGTTAAGTGTGGATTTTGTGGCTCTTAAGCCCTCTCCTGCTGGAGAGGGTTTGGGTGAGGAGAAAAAAAATAGCATGTAATTCAAAATTTCTTTTTATCTCTTGATTTATAAGAGAATATTAAAGAAGAAGGGACTTGTTTTATTTCTCCTCACCCCTCCCTCTCCAGCAGGAGAGGGCTTTTAAGAGCGTTTTCAACATTTAACGATGATATAGCCAATAAAAATGGAATAGACAACCACACAGCCAACCATGGCGACTGATACTATCCACTAATAAAATATTAGTTTGACTCATTAATTTTTCAAGCCTCCTCACAACTTATTGAGAACTGATAGACAAAAAATTCTCAATTTTGTGAACAAGCATTCAAAAAATTAATTCTCACCCTCACCTTCTTGATAAGATTAGCTCAACAATTATTTAAATAACTAACTTTCATGTCTGAACAATCACAACAACACCTGGTTTTAGTCGACGGCTCTTCTTTTTTATTCCGCGCCTACCATGCAGTTCCCCCTTTAACCAACCCAAAAGGGGAGCCAACTAATGCCATTTTTGGTGTCGCCAACATGTTACGTAAACTGATTGCAGTTCATAAAACGGATTATTTCACCGTTGTTTTTGATGCACCTGGAAAGACCTTTCGAAATGACATGTATGACCAGTACAAAGCTAATCGACCTCCTATGCCTGATGATTTAAGGGTGCAAATTGAACCTTTACATCACCTTATTCGTGCTATGGGCATTCCTTTAATTATGGAATCTGGCGTTGAAGCTGATGATGTTTTAGGTGCCCTGGCTCAACATGCAGCGAAAGAAGGTTTTAATGTGGTCATTTCTACTGGTGATAAAGATATGGCTCAACTGGTAACAGAGAAAATAACGCTTGAAAACACCATGTCAAATACCACCATGGACATTGCTGGAGTGGTTGATAAATTTGGTGTCAAACCCGAACAAATTATTGATTACCTTGCCTTAATGGGGGATACAGCTGACAACATACCAGGTGTACCTAAAGTGGGTCCAAAAACAGCCGCAAAATGGCTAGGGCTTTATGAAACAATGGATAACCTAATAGAGAATGCCGACAAGATTAAAGGCAAAGTAGGAGAGAACTTACGTGCCAGTCTGGATCAACTCCCTTTATCCAGAGAGCTGACCACCATTAAATGCGATCTAGGCTTACCCTACACAATTGATGACCTTAAATGTCAAACTCAAGATAAAGAAGATCTCAAACAACACCTTGAAAACCTTGGCTTTTCAGCCTGGGTTCGCATGTTAGATGCCCCCGCCAAAGCTGAAGCGAACACCCCCAAACAAGAAGAACAGAAAGAAGACCTTGTTACTGAAATAGAAACCGACTATGAAACCGTACTAACTCAAGAGCGTTTTGATTATTGGTTAGATCAGCTTAATCAGGCAAAACTATTTGCATTTGATACCGAAACCACCAGCCTAAACTATAGCACTGCTGAAATTGTTGGCGTTTCATTTGCCATAGAACCAGGAAAAGCAGCCTATATACCCTTAGCTCACGACTATCCTGATGCACCTGAACAACTCAGTCGAGAAGATATTCTTAACAGCCTTAAGCCACTATTAGAAAATCCGGATAAACCTAAACTGGGACAAAACCTAAAATATGATGCCAATGTATTAGCTAACTACGCAATTGAATTACAAGGAATTCAGCACGATACCATGCTGGAGTCCTATGTATTTAATAGCACAGCAACCAAACATAACATGGATGATCTAGCTAAAAAATATTTAGGATTAGAAACCATTCATTATGAAGATATTGCCGGCAAAGGCGCTAAACAAATCTGCTTTTCAGAAGTACCTATCGATCAGGCCAGCCCATATGCAGCTGAAGATGCAGACATTACTTTAAGACTGCATCATGCTCTTTCTAAAAAGTTGGACAATCACCCGCAACTACAAAAGCTTTACTCCGACATCGAAATACCTTTAATTTCAGTACTCTCTACAATTGAAAGAAATGGTGTCTTAATAGATAGCGCGATGCTGGCTGAACAAAGCCTGGAACTAGCCAATCATATTATTGCCCTGGAACAACATGCACATGATCTTGCCGGACAAGTATTTAATTTAGGCTCACCTAAACAAATCCAGGAAATCCTATATGAGCAACAAAAACTCCCAGTTTTAAAGAAAACACCTAAGGGTCAACCCTCAACGGCTGAGTCTGTATTACAAGAATTAGCGATTGATTACCCGCTACCCAAATTAATTCTTGAATTTAGAAGTATGAGTAAATTGAAATCAACTTATACTGACAAACTGCCTCAACAGGTTAATGATAAATCGGGGAGGGTTCATACCTCTTACCATCAAGCCGTTGCAGCAACTGGCCGCCTCTCTTGCTCTGACCCCAACCTACAAAACATTCCCATTCGTAGCTCTGAAGGACGTAGAATAAGACAAGCCTTTATTGCACCGAAAGATCATAAGCTTATTGCTGCTGATTATTCACAAATCGAATTACGCATTATGGCGCACTTATCCGCTGATGAAGGCTTATTAACCGCCTTTTCAAATGGTATTGATATTCACAGCGCGACCGCTGCAGAAGTATTCGGTGTGACTGTTGACCAAGTCACCACGGACTTACGGCGCTCCGCCAAGGCCATTAATTTTGGTTTAATTTATGGCATGTCAGCTTTTGGGCTGGCCCAGCAACTTGGTTTATCAAGGTCTCAAGCACAATCCTATATCGATTTATATTTTACTCGCTATCCTGGCGTTAAAAACTATATGGATAATATTCGTATACAAGCAAAAGATCAGGGGTATGTTGAAACTTTATTCGGACGTAGTCTTTATTTACCTGAAATTAACGCACGTAACGCTGCACGCAGGCAATATGCCGAACGTACCGCCATCAACGCTCCCATGCAAGGAACTGCTGCTGATATCATCAAAATAGCAATGCTTAATACTCAGCAAT
>Ga0105351_1000054_pt1 | contig 45268 bp, 40 predicted proteins | sample EN4Hudsemesocosm_FD_83662 | JGI IMG/M metagenome (GOLD analysis project Ga0105351, IMG submission 83662) | Methane-oxidizing microbial communities from mesocosms in the Hudson Canyon - EN4B Hudson Canyon | ecosystem: Environmental > Aquatic > Marine > Cold seeps | place: Hudson Canyon... | reverse complement strand
TTTTGACTTCACAGGCGTGCTAGGGAAACAGGCGCATAGCAAGCTACGTAACTGTTTTTCTAGTGCGCCTGTGGAGTTAAAAGACCAGTCAGGATTCGGGTATTATTGAATTCTCGCTCCTTAATGTCAATTTTGTGAAAAATGTAAGTTTGGAGTTTAACAAAAAAATCTATTTATTAAAATGCATTCGATGTGTTGTGAACAGTTATTGCTGGTTTATAAATGAGAGCATATTTATGTTGCTGAAACAGGAAGTAATAGTTGTTTATAAGGGCAAGTGTATTGCTTAAACAATTAATGTGAAAAGTAGTATTAATGATCTATAATCATGTTTTATCAGAAGTTTATTATTAGAAGGTTTTATGTCAGCAGTCATTGAAGAAAAGACGATTAAAGGCTTGCGTGAAGTTGCATTTTTAGGTTTTTTTGCTGTTGCATTATTTTTTGTAATAGCTCTTGTTACTTTTAGTAATGAGGATGCTGGTTGGACTCATAGTGGTTCTATGTCAGTTATTAACAATGCCTGCGGTGTTGTGGGAGCATGGGGTTCTGATTTTGTCCTTAGCGTTTTTGGATTAATGGCCTATTTGTTTCCAGCGATGATTTTATGGCATGGCTATTTGGTGTACAGCCAAGAAAAAAAGCAAAATGGAAAATTAATTATAGCAATACGATGGGTAGGGTTTATTGCCACACTTATTGCTGGAAGTGCTATTTTTTATTTACATATTCTTCGACTACACGTTGAATTACCTGGAAGTACGGGGGGTATTTTGGGGCAAGAAGTGGGCGAGGTGTTGTTACTTGTTTTAGGTAATTCAGGCGCTACTTTATTATTGTTAGCTGTATTCTTAGCGGGTATTACACTTTTTACAGGCTTGTCCTGGATTGCATTATTGGATTTTGTTGGCAAATATTCTATTTTAATGGTTAATAGAGCCTACCAAGCTTGTTTGTCTTTATTTGATAGCTATAAAGATCAACAAATCAGGACTCGACAATTAAAGAAAGAGTTACCTCCAAAAGTTGCCAAAAAATCTAAACTTAAAATAGCACCTTTAATGAATAAGGTTGAACAGGGTGAAAGAGAGGCGAAAGAAAGTCAGGTTGATATTTTTGAAGAACCCTTTGATTCCAAGTCGTATAAAGGAAAGCTCCCTCCACTCGTGTTGCTTGATAAGCGTATTTCTAAAGTAAAAGGCTATTCTGATGCAGATTTAGAAGAAATGTCGCGTAAAGTTGAAGATGTCTTACAGGATTTTAATGTGGTTGTGGAAGTGGTAGCGGTACATCCTGGGCCTGTTATTACACGATTTGAATTAAGGCTAGCCGCAGGATTAAAAGTAAGTCGGGTGAGCGGATTATCAAAAGATATTGCACGAGGATTATCCGTAACCAGTGTTCGAATTGTTGAAGTGATTCAAGGTAAGGCCGTTATTGGACTGGAAATACCTAATCGAGAAAGAGAAATGGTGAGTTTGAGAGATTTGATTGCTGCTCGTAGCTTTGAAAAAGCTAAATCAAAACTCACTTTTGCTATGGGTAAAGATATTGCGGGTATTCCCGTAGTTGCTGATTTAGGAAAAATGCCTCATGCCTTAGTAGCTGGTACGACAGGGTCGGGTAAATCGGTTGCGATTAATACCATGATTCTGAGCTTGCTTTATAAAGCAACACCAGAAGAAGTAAGATTAATTATGATTGATCCAAAAATGTTGGAGCTTTCAGTTTATGAAGGTATTCCACATCTTTTGACTCCCGTTGTTACCGATATGAAAGATGCCCAAAATGCATTGCGTTGGGCGGTTGCTGAAATGGAAAGACGTTATAAGCTGATGTCTAAAGTGGGAGTGAGAAATTTAGCAGGATTTAATCAGTTAATTGCTGATGCGGAGAAAAAAGGTGAACCTATTCGCGACCCCTTATTTCAACTAACTGAACCTTTGGCAGAAGGTGAAGAATTTCCGACTTTAACAAAACTGCCTAGTATTGTTATTGTTATTGATGAGTTGGCCGATATGATGATGATTGTCGGTAAAAAAGTAGAAGAATTGATTGCTCGATTAGCACAAAAGGCAAGAGCAGCAGGAATACATCTAGTATTAGCAACTCAAAGACCCTCTGTAGATGTTTTAACAGGGCTGATTAAAGCGAACGTACCAACACGTATATCATTTCAGGTTTCATCTCGCATTGATTCCAGAACCATTTTAGACCAAGGGGGGGCAGAAGCTTTGTTGGGTAATGGTGATATGTTATTTTTACCTTCAGGAACCAGTATTCCTATTCGTGCACATGGCGCTTTTGTGGATGATCATGAAGTACATAAAATTGTTGAATTTTTGAAACAAACAGCGCCTAGTAATTATCTTGAGGAAATCACCCAAGAACGTTCAGATACAGGTGAGTTTGCACCCGAGGGTGGTGCAGATTCTGAAATGGATGCTTTGTATGATGAGGCTGTTATGTTTGTGACAGAGTCTCGAAAAGCTTCAATATCTAGTGTGCAAAGACGTTTTAAGGTGGGATATAATCGAGCAGCTCGAATGATTGAAGATATGGAAGCTGCAGGTGTTGTGAGTTCCCCCGAGGGTAATGGATCAAGACAGGTTATAGCGCCACCAGCCCCAAAGGATTAATTATGAGCGGTACAATGATCGGTTTTTTTGTTTTGATGTTTATTTCTACTGTTTTTGGCTGGTTGTTTAGTCGGACAAAAAAAGTAGAAAAACCTGTCAAAGCGATGTTATTTGTTTTGTATTTTTGGGGAAGTTTTTTTGTTCAGTTAGTGATTTTTTCTTTGCTTTATTATTTTGGCTTGTTAAGCGATTTTATGACTTGAAAGTAATTGATATACTTCGCGCAGTCGTGACGGCGTGAAGTATAAGCAAGGAATGCTATTATTTTAGCCCTAAATACATTGATTTTTGCTCCATCTTCATTGATGGTTCGCGCAAAAAAAGCCCTCTCCGTGATGGAGAGAGCTTATAGTTTTATTAAAACCTCTGATTAATTAATCAACAATCGCTTTAACGGCAGGTGATTGATGTTCAAAAGGATTATTATCGCTTTTTGTTTCTGTCGCTGCTTTTGTGCCAGGTAGAACTTCAAAACCCATAGTAAATTGCACCAGCATTGATTTTAGTTGATCAAACGGTTTGCGATCACCTTTTAAAGTGGCCTTACCATTATCAATCAGTTCATCAAATTTCACAGCCCCCATCATTACCGTTTCTAAATCAGAACGGTTAACGGTAATATCAAGATCTGCTTTATCTGCATACTGGTCTTTAATATTGGTCAAAGTGGCATTGCTAAGTTCAAGTACATACCGCTCATCGTTATCTGGCGTATTCAAGTTAATAACAAAGTTTATACCTTCCGCTTTCTTGCTATCCAAGCGAACAGCAAGGAAATCCAGCCATAAATCAGTCGTCATCGCACGAATGACATCAGGTCCTGCTGTATCTGTTGATTTTCCTTCAGGAATACCAGAGCGTAACTCATACGCACCCGCTAAAAAGCTATTACGTACACTCGGGCTTTCTTTTTGATAGCCAATTTGCTCAAACACATCAGCTAATAAATCTTTAGCGACTTGGTTAGCAGGCTCAGCGTAAATAAGTTTGTTTAATATTTCCTGCGCATAGTAGTACTTACCTTGAGCGTAAAGCGCTTGACCTTTTGCAATAATTTTGTCTGCACCGCCCATCATTTCTACATATAAAGGCGCAGAATCTTTAGGTGATAACGGAATCAATGTGGCAGGATTAGCGTCCCAATAACCTAAGTAGCGGTTAATAACTGCACGGCTATTATGCTCTTCTGAACCATGGTAGCTGTGTGCTGCCCATTTATTCTGCAAACTTTTAGGTGGCTTATAGACATTATGAATTTCATTAATCGTGACACCTTGATTAGCCAAATGTAACACTTCGTTATTCAAGTTGGCATAAATGTCCCGCTGGGTGCGCATCACTTCTTGAATACGCTCATTACCAAAGCGTGGCCAGCTATGCGCAGCAAACATTACGTCAGCTTCTTGACCAAATTTATATAAGGCCGCATTAATCCCTTGAGACCATTTTAATGCATCGCGTACCAAGGCACCGCGTAGAGTATAAATATTGTGCACGGTTCCCGTGATATTTTCTGCTGCCCAGAATGCTTTCATATCTGGGAACCAAGTATTCATTTCTGCGGGTGCTTCAGTTCCTGGTGTGTTTTGGAAAACCATTTTCACACCATCAATAGTCATATCTTCGAAATCTTTTTCTATGAAGACAGTCGGTTTGATTAAACCTAAATTACCTGCAGAAGTATTTTTACCAATGGCTTGGTCAACATGTCCGTATGGGCTGCGAGGCAATAATACCCCGTATTGAAAAAACATACGGCGAGTCATGGCATTACCCGCATAAACATTTTCTGAAACTGCGTGTTCCATAAAGCCAATAGGGGCAATGATTTTTACTTTCCCGCTTTTTACATCGGCTTCATCAACAACACCACGGACACCACCAAAATGGTCAGCATGTGAATGTGAATAAATAACAGCAACAACAGGGCGCTTACCTAACTGTTCATTAACAAATTTTAATGCAGCAGCAGCCGTTTCTTTAGCAGTTAGTGGATCTAAAACAATCCAGCCAGAATTACTTTTGATAAAAGTAATATTGGATAAATCAAAGCCACGTACCTGATAAATTTTACCGGGTAGCACTTCATACAAACCATACGCCATATTGATAACAGCTTGGCGTTGTAATGATGGGTGGATACTATCGTATTTTACATCGTTTAATAGAAACTCATAGCTGCCCATATCCCAAGCAACATGTCCCGCTTCTGCCATAATTTGCTTATACTCTGGTGCGGCAATAAAACCTTTTTTCGCCTCTTCAAAATCACGCTTATCTTCAAAAGGCAGTGATTTACGCAAACTTTCTTGTAAAGCAATCGTGTAGGAAGAAGGCATTTTGCCTTTGGGATGAAAGTGATCACTTTTGACAGCTGCCTGAGGCTGTATTTGGTTGTCTGGTATTGTATCTAGGGTGCTACATGCGGTTAAGGCTAATCCGCCTAATAAACTAATACCTAATTTGACAAAAGGTATTTGATTTTTGTTGTGTTTCATTCCATTGGTCTCCAAGAAAATTTTGGGTAAAAATATTTATACGAAATATAAGTAAGCGGTACAAAGTATCAAACAGATAAGTTGTAGGGCAAGAGTAGTCTAGACTGAATTTTAATATGTGTACAATGCATTTTATCTATGACTTATATGTGTTTTATGCATTACTATTGGCCTGAAACGCTTGCATCACGCTCATACATTGGTAAGGTATCAAAACTTATTGAATAATTAATAATTAGGAGTGCAGTTAATTGGGAGCACTAGAAAAGGGAGTAAACCAACTGCTTTTGGTGTTGAATTGCTAGAACATAGTGGAGTCTTATACTGTTGGTACAAAGTTCTATTTTGCTTAGAATGGGGCAGAATTGCCCCATCCCACTTGGTTCATACTTTATATAGTTTGAGTAATAATCAAGTGATAAAATCTATTGACTCATCATGACTCGTTTAGCTTCAGCTTCTAAATCTATATAAGGTGTTCCTTCCACTGTTACCCCCACTAGATCAATAGTGCCTCCATTAAATTTACTTGGTGACGGATATAATTCACTCACCGCGTCACCACTATCATAAGCGATGCATAAACCATCTCCAGACAAAGTGAATTTAGCAGGCTGTGTTTTCATCGGCCCTTCAGCAACTAAGGTTTCGTTAATGTACAATTTAGTTGTACCCACTGACTCTCCATTTTTACCTGTTTTTTCTCTGATAAACTCCATTCCTACGGTATATTTTCCAGATGTCAGTTTTTTAGACGATACAAAAACCTGTTCAGGCTTTATGCCCAAGAAGTTATATACATAATGGAGTTTATTATCCTTAATAAATAAAGAATGACCGCCAAAGCGTGAACCGTGTGCAAATATAACGCCTGATGCATTTTCAGTTAGTTCAACATTTGCCAGTATTTTATAGGATCGTCCTCTTACATTAACCGCTACACCTTCTGGAACTGGTGCAGTATTAGGGTAATAAACGTACCTGTCTCTGGCAGGTTCTTGTGAAGGTCTTTCTATGCTAATAATTTCAGCTGCACTTCTATCATCTAATGGCAACACATTATTCTTTTCAGCTTCTACAAACCAGGCAGCTATTAATTCCTGTAGTTTTTCTGGATGTTCTTTAGCAAGGTCTTTTGATTCAGACCTATCAACGGCGACATGGTATAGCTCCCAGTCATCTTTATCAAAGTGTCCTTTTCCTGAAAGTGGTGCATGGATAGCAGCTGCTTTCCAGCCATCTTTCCAAATACCACGAGAGCCTAACATGGCAAAATATTGAACCTCTTTTTGCGTCGCATCGTTTGGTTTTGCATCAAAGGTATAAGCCATTGAAACACCAGATAAGGGTACTTGTTTAACGCCCTGATAAACCTCAGGCATTTTTAAACCAATTGCTTCTAATAATGTAGGAACGATATCTACCGAATGATGGTATTGATGGCGTACTTCACCTTTAGCTTTAATTCCTTTTGGCCACGAAATAACAAGTGGGTCATTGGTTCCGCCTGCATATTGTGAGTAACGTTTAAACATTTTAAAAGGTGCTGAAAAAGCAGATGCCCATCCAGTAGGATAGTGCTCATAAGTCTCAGGCCCACCTAATACATCCAAATATTTTATATTTTCAGATAATTCATCAGGGAAATTGTTAAAGAATTTATTTTCATTAACTGAACCGTTTGGACTCCCTTCTCCTGATGCGCCATTATCAGCGGCATACATTACGATGGTGTTTTCTAATTGACCACTTTCTTCTAGATAATCAATAATACGACCTACTTGCACATCAGTATATTCTGAAAAGCCCGCATAAACCTCAGCCATTCTAGCGAATAACTTTTTCTCATCATCATTTAACGAATCCCAGGGGCGCACATTATCAACAGCCGCAGCCATATCTTCTCGCATAGGGTTCATAGGCGTATTGACTGTTCCTTCAGGTAAGATCCCTTTGGCTATCATTTGCTTTGTCACCCAGTCCCTATATACATCGTAACCTTGGTCAAATTTTCCTTTGTATTTTGCTATATATTCCTTAGGAGCATGATGTGGGGCATGATTAGCACCCGGGTTGTACCAAAGGTACCAAGGTTTAGATGGGTTTGTTGCTTGTTGATCGCGCAGCATTTCAAGCGCGTGGTCTGCTAAATCTTTAGAAAGGTGATAGCCTTCTTCTGGCGTTGCAGGTGCTTCAACAAAATGATTGTCCTCGATTAAATCGGGATACCATTGATTGGTTTCGCCGCCAATAAAGCCGTAATAGCGATCCCAGCCCATTTGTAAAGGCCATTGTTTTTTGCTTGCGCCAGCAGCAACATCCTGCTCTGGTACATTATGGTTTTTACCAATCCAAAAGGTGCTATAACCATTATCTTGTAATATTTTAGAAAGCGGGGTTACTTCTTCACCGATTCTACCATTGGCACCAGGAAAGCCATCTGCCGTTTCCGTTATGGCAGCCATACCATTTAGATGATGATTTCTACCTGTTTGAATAGTAGAGCGCGTTGGCGAACATAAAGCCGTTGTATGCCACTGAGTATAGGTTAAGCCATTCTCCGCAAGCTTCTCCAACGTGGGCATTTTAATAGCCCCACCATAAGGAGACCAGGCACCAAGACCGGTATCATCGTATAAAACAAACAGTATATTTGGAGAACCTTTAGGGGCTGATTTTGGTGTGTAAGCTGACCAGTCTGATTTAGAGTCTCTAATATCTAAAGCAATTTTACCCTTAAATTCAGGTGTAATGCTGTTAGCTTGTTGGTTCTCTTTAATGATTTGATTACATCCCGTTATTGTCGCCGTTACAAGTATAAGCGGGAGTAATATAGGGCGAGTAAAATTTATTTTTTGCATTTTTTATCCATAATTTAATGTTTTACAAAAATTTCTTAAGTGAAAAATATATTAATTCATTTGTCTTTCTTTCTCCTGGTTTGAGCTAAAGGAAGGAATACTACAAAGGCAGTTTATTTAGGATTTGACACTAGAACGAAAAGTACAATCTATTCACAAAAAACTGTTGTTAAAACGCCAAAAAAATTTCTGAGTCATGTTTTTTATAGAAGAAATATGAATGAACATTACAAAATATAAAGTCAATAACGGCTAGTCTCATGAATTCTAGACTAAATGTATTTATGTGTATAATGCATTTTATTTATAACTTATATGTGTTTTATGCATTATGATTGACCTGAAACGCTTGCATCACGCTCATACTTTGGCAAGGTATCAAAACTTTGCCTTTGCAGCTAAAGAGTTGTCACTTTCGCAATCGGCACTGACGCGGAGTATTCAAAGTCTTGAAGAGCAATTAGGGGTACAGTTATTTGAGAGGACTAGAAAAGGTACTAAGCCGACAGCTCTTGGTATTAAGTTGCTGGAACATGGCGAATTGATTACTCAACAAATAAAGCTGTTAGAGCATGATATGCAAAATCTGCAAGGCATGCATTCTGGTACGTTGAACATTGGCGCTGGGCCTGCAGTGGCCAAAGCCTTTTTAGGTTCTGCGGTAGGACAATTTAATCAATTAAAGCCACATATTGATATTAATGTGAAGCTAGAGCAAATACCTACACTTTATACTCAGTTACTCGAAGGGAAAATTGAATTTATAGTGGGTGACCCTTTGTATCTTGATCCGGCCCAAACAGTAGATACTCGGTTTTTTCCTAAGCACCCAATTTATTTTTTCTGTCGTAAGAATCACCCTATTTTGGAAAGCAGTGAGATAAATTTACACAGTATTTTTCAATACCCATTTGCAGCTCCTTATATGGCATCGCATTATAAACAAGCTTTAATTAAACGCTTTGCCTTGAGTCATGTTCAGGCTGAACGATTTTCTTCTTGTTCGGATATTGAGTGCGATAATCTCGATATACTTGAGTCCATTGTAGAGAATAGTGATGCAATTTCATTTACTACATGGTCTATTCAGAAGCACTTTTCCGCTGCTTTAAGTTTAATTCCCATCCAAGTTCCGAATCTGGAAACTAATTATGCAGTTATTACATTGCCCAAAAAAACATTAAGTCCACAAGCAGAAATATTTATTGAACAGTTATTTGTTATTGAAGGAATAGAGACTGCGGGTAATGAATAAAAAAGGGAAATTAATAATTTATGATGTTTGATAAAGACTAAAAAAGGGACTGTAATCAATAAGGCTTTCTAAGATGATTTTTTTGTCAGCAACACAACTTAGTTTGCCACCATTTGATAATTTATGTAAATAGGGAAGTAAAACCCGTTGAGTCATAGGGGCGTCTATAACAATGATTTCATGTTCAGCTATTTGGCTAGGTGTTTTTGATAGTTGAAGAGTTGAAGGTGTTCCAGATATTTCTTCTATAAGAATATGAACAGTTTTTGATATATTTGTTATTTTTATTTGTCTGATAATACCTATTTTATTTGTTAAATCTGCATAGCAAAATAAAGCAATATCCCCAATATTGCATTCTATGTAGCTTGTTTCAGCAATAACAAGGTTTTTACTGTTCACTTGAAGTGATTTCACTGCTTTAGCTTTAGATAGAAATTCCAGATTAGTTGATGATGTATTTTTTGATTGAGGATTTGAGGTTACATCCATATCTTCAATTTTTGTATTTTCTAAAGTATCTAATGGAGTGATTTGGGTACTCAGTTTCTGGATTTTTTTAAGTGTACTTACTTTAGTCAGGTATTCTGAAATATTGTCAAAACCGATCAGTAAGTGGGAAATAGCGGGAGCGGATGGAATAGGATTATTAATAACTGACTGATAGCCTGATAAATGGTCAATTATATTGAATAGGGCGTCTGGGTCGAGGTTACATACAAAATTATTAGATTGTATGGTGCTTATAACATCTTCGGTATTGATCGTTGTGACAAGTTGTTGATCTTGCAGAATGCTATTAATTGCACACGGTGCATTCCTGCTGTTAGAGTCCCAATAAAATGTATTGATTGACGAGGTTGTAATATTATTTAAAACGAGTTTATCAGCCAGCATGCTAATAATTAAGAAAAGTTCTTTAATTTGCTTGGCAGAATATAAATAGGGGTTGGATATATTAAAAAGAATAATACGCTTTAAAACAGATTCAATAGTTAATTGGCTTTTAAAGGTAGGGATATTATGATTTATCTTATGCTGAGAGCTGTCTTCTTTTAGTGCGCTGTGATAGATATTACCAATCTCGTTCCATAAAGAAGAGGAGGGTGTTTCATGAAAGATAGCACTTAATCGTTGAGAGTGGCCTATCAGTTGTAAAGCAAAGTAAATAGATGTATTTTGCTCATCTTTTGATACATTTTTTAAATCATTTATTTTACAAAAAGCGAGTCCCATATTTCGCAATAATTGAATACAAAGTCTTATGATTTTTAATGATGGCGTTCCTGAGTGATTCTTAGTTGAAAAGGCTAGTTCAATTGAGTTACAAGTTGTGATGACTTTAGGCGTTATTAGAACAAGAGCTTTAAACACCTCACTAGATTTTGACTTGTGTTCTCGTAAAATTTTGACCGCACTATTCAATTCAACCGCCGATTTAGCGATATTGTTTTGATTTAAGAAATTTAGCCAGATTGCTACTGCATCAGATGAGAGCTCAAAGGGTAAGGTATTTTTTGTCATATTGCTTTTTTTGTCTATTTTTTCTGTTTGTCTTCCTCAGTCCTAAGTTTAGCTCTTTTCTAATTTTTTAAGTAATAATAATTTTATTTGCGGCTCCTGCTTGTTCTTTGACTAATTTAGGAACTAAGTAACCGGGTAATACCTTTTTTATTTGATTCATTAAATCAATTGCTTCATTCTGCGGGACGTCAAAATGGGCTGTGCCTGTCGTTTTATCAAGCAAATGAAGGTAGTAAGGTATTATTTTATAAGAAAAAAGCTTCTCATGTAAAGTGCAAAGCTGCTTGGCATCATTATTAATATCCTTCAATAGTACGGCTTGATTGAATAAAGTGATATTGGCATTTTTTAACTGATCACAAGCAAATCTTACCTTGTTATTGAGTTCGTTAGCATGATTTGAATGAACGATCATAATTAAATCTTTTTTAATTATCGCGAGTTGATCACATAAAGCAGGGGTGATTCTGCTGGGTAAAACAATAGGGATACGGCTATGAATTCGAATTCGTTTAACATGGGGGATTAAATCTATTTTTTGAATTAAAGCTATCAGTTTTTGGTCATTGAGTAATAAAGGATCTCCACCACTTAAAATAACTTCGCTAATATCTTGGTGTGATGTTATGTAATTAAGTGCATTGAGATATTTCTTAGTGCTGAGTTGAAAATCATTATAGGGGAAGTTCCTACGAAAACAGTAGCGGCAGTTGATAGCACAACTTCCAGTGGTAATAAGAAGAACACGGCCATGATATTTGTGAATGACTCCTGTTTCAGCCATGGCAGGCACGTCTCCAACAGGGTCATCAGTATAACCCGCTTGAATAATGCTTTCATTGTTGGTCGGTAAAATTTGTTTTAGCAAAGGGTCATTTAAATTACCTTTTTCCATTCTATCGACAAATTCACGAGGTACGCGGATAGGAAAGTTTTCTGTTCTTGCCTTATGACTATAGTTATTAGAAATATTTAAATAACCACAAATATCGTTAATATTATTAAACCCTTCTGCAAGATCTTGTTGCCATGTTTTTGTTGTTTGAAGCAAGTTTGTTCCTATATCGCAATGGTCGTTGTTTCTATTGATAGATAGCTTTATTATAATAGGTATAAATCACTATTTGTTTACTTGAGGAAAAAATGGCTAGATATAGTACGAATGAATTTAAAGCAGGTCTTAAAATCTTGTTAGATCAAGACCCTTGCGCCATCATTGAGAATGAATTTATCAAACCAGGTAAAGGTCAGGCTTTTAGCCGTGTAAAGATCAGAAACTTAAAGAATGGGCGAGTGATAGAGCGTACCTTTAAATCAGGTGAATCTGTTGAGGGAGCTGATGTTATGGATATTGATGTGCAATATTTATACAATGATGGTGAATTTTGGCATTTTATGGAACCCGAGTCTTTTGACCAATATCAAGCTGATAGTAATGCTGTGGCTGATGTTGTTAAGTGGTTAAAAGAACAAGATATTTGCACCATGACTTTATGGAATGATTCACCGCTATCAGTTGCACCACCTAATTTTGTCGAATTAGCGGTTGCAGAAACTGACCCAGGGCTAAAAGGGGATACTTCTGGCGGCGGCGGAAAACCAGCAACAATGGAATCTGGTGCTGTCGTTCGAGTACCATTATTTGTTCAAATTGGGGAAATGATCCGAATTGATACGCGTACAGGAGAGTATGTGTCTCGAGTAAAAGAATAGTGGCAGAAAACTGGAAGCCAGCATGTGACTTAAATGCATTGCGATCAAGAGCACAAATGCTGGCAACCATTAGACACTTTTTTCAGCAACGATCAGTGCTTGAAGTGGAAACGCCCTTATTATGTTCGGCAACAGGAACTGACCCTCAGTTGGATTTTTTTTCCAGTATCTACCATGCTGCGCCCAATAACAAAGAAATGTTTTTACAAACCTCACCAGAGTTTGCAATGAAGCGCTTGTTATCTGCAGGAAGTGGTTCTATTTTTCAAATTTGTAAAGCATTCAGAAACAGTGAACTTGGGCGGTTTCATAATCCCGAGTTTTCTATTCTTGAGTGGTACCGTATTGATTTCTCGCTTGATCAGCTTATGGATGAAGTGGCTGAATTGATTGTTGAGTTGCTCGGAAATCAGTTTTATCAGGTGGATAAACAGAGTTATTCAAAAGTGTTTAAACGACATACAGGCTTAAATCCTTTAGTTTTTTGTCAAAAAACCTATGCGGATTATGCCTTAAATAATGATATAAAAGATGCCGTATCTCTTTGTGGTAATGATCATGCTATGTGGCTAGATTTTATTTTTAGTTATAAAGTTCAGCCAGCACTAGAAGATAAAGCACTTTGTATGGTTTATGGTTATCCCGCCATTCAGTCCTCTTTAGCAAGGATAAATATAAACAATCCTTTAGTGTCTGATAGGTTTGAAGTCTTTATTAAAGGGATTGAAATTGGTAATGGTTTTTTTGAATTATCAGATGCTGTTGAGCAAGAGCATCGGTTTGATCAAGAAAATAAATCTCGGCAGAGGAAAGGGATAAGACGTGTTGATAAAGATAAAAAATTTCTTGATGCATTGCACTCAGGGCTTCCTGATTGTAGTGGTGTTGCTCTAGGGCTGGATCGTTTGTTGATGGGGATAACTCAAGCCTACTCATTAGATGATGTAATCGCCTTTCCTTTTGAAAGAGCATGATATAATTCTGTGCTTTTGGTTGGGGTGATTCTTGATCCTTGATCTTATTTTTTAGTAACTACTCAGCGTAATTTTAAAATAGAATTCTTATCTCTGGAGCCCTCTCTTGTTGGAGAGGGTTGGGGTGAGGAGAACTCAAATAATTCTCTTTTACAACTTTTTTGTTTTTTTTCATAAAAACCAAGAGAAAAAGAATTATTTTAATACCTCCTCACCCAACCCTCTCCAGCAGGAGAGGGCTTTAAAGCAAGAATATTACAATTTAAATACGCTGAGTAGTTAAGTTTTTTATTAAACACCCTTTCCACTGTAGGCTGGTAAACTTGTGACAAAAAAAGTATTTCATTTATTGATTTTGACAGTGCTTCTAACTTCTCAGTCTGTGGTGGCAGATGAGCAGTTTCTAGTTGAAAATATTAAAGTTAATGGGCTGCAAAGAATTTCAGCTGGAACTGTTTATAATTATCTTCCTGTTAATGTGGGAGAGAGTTTTGATTCTTCTAAGGCAGGCTCTGCCATCAGAACGTTGTTTAAAACAGGTTTTTTTAAAGATATTTCATTAGAAAAAGAAGGTTCAACACTGGTTGTTAATGTTGTTGAACGTCCCTCTATTGCAAAAATAATATTTGATGGTAATGATGATCTCAGTACGGATGATTTAACAGAAGCTTTACAAAAAATTGGTTTATCTGAAGGTAAAGTTTTTAACCGCCAAATGTTAGATAAAGTAGAACAAGAGCTTAGGCGGCAATATTTTAGTCATGGTAAATATGGCTTAAAAATTGATACTAAAGTCGCTAAACTAACGCGTAATAGAGTGGGAATTCACATTGATATTACGGAAGGAAAAGTGGCGACTATCCAGCAAATTAATCTTGTTGGAAATCATTTTTTTGAAAATGATGAGTTGTTGAAAAATTTTGAATTAGCAACCACAAATTGGTTATCTTTTTATTCTAAAGATGATCAATATTCAAAACAAAAATTATCGGCCGACCTTGAACGCTTACGTTCGTATTATTTAGATCGAGGTTATATAAACTTTTCAATTGATTCAACTCAAGTTGCAATAACACCTGATAAAAAAGAAATTTATATCAATATTAATTTAAAAGAGGGGGATTTATTTACCCTTGAAAAAGTCAAAATATCGGGTGATTTGGTGGTCGACCCTGAAGAAATTGTTAGCTTGTCGCAAGTAGGGCCAGGGGAAGTCTTTTCACGAAGAAATGCTTCAGCAACCTCTAAAGCCATCTCTGATCGCTTAGGTGAAGAAGGCTATGTTTTTGCCAACGTTAATATGGTGCCGGAGATTGATAATGAGGATAAAACGGTTGTTATGACTTTCTTTGTTGACCCTGGCAAACGTGTTTATGTTAACCGCATTAATATGACTGGAAATACTAAAACACGAGATGAAGTTTTAAGACGAGAATTAAGACAAATGGAGTCTAGCTGGGCTTCTACCCGTAAAATTGAAAGATCAAAAATAAGATTGCAACGGTTAGGCTATTTTGAAGAAGTGAATGTAGAAACGCCACCTGTTGTTGGTACGAATGATCAGATTGATGTTAATTACTCAGTTGTTGAGAAATCATCCGGTAATTTAATGGCGGGTGTTGGTTTTTCTCAGACACAAGGCATTGTATTTAATGCGAATATCTCACAAGATAATATATTTGGTTCAGGAAAAAGAATTAATTTAGCTTTTAATAATAGTGATGTCTCAACACGTTATAGTTTTGGTTATTTCAATCCCTACTTTACTTTAGATGGTGTGAGTTTTGGTTATGATTTAGGTTATAGCTCACGCGATGCAGAAGAAGCCAATATATCTAATTATTCTACCGATGTGATTAATAGTAGTTTTAACTTTGGGCTACCATTAAATGAGAATGATCGTTTACGGTTTTCTATTGATATTAAACACACTAAATTAACCACATCACTTTTTTCTTCTGATGAGATTCGTCAATTTGTTATTGATGAAGGCGACACTTATTTAACATATGCCGTCTCTCTTGGCTGGACACACGACACATTGAATCGTGCTATTTTTCCAACGGCGGGCTCGCAGCAACGGTTATCAGCATTTGCAACTATTCCTGCCAGTGACTTGCAGTACTATAAAGTGGGATATAAGCAACAGATATATTTACCTTTGGCAAAAGGATTTACTTTTCGCTTATTAGGTGAGCTTGCTTATGGTGATGGTTATGGAAATACTGATGAGCTGCCTTTTTTCGAAAATTATTATGCTGGGGGGGTTAGAACTGTTCGTGGTTTCGATGATAATACCATTGGACCAAGAGACTCTAGAGGTGATCCCTTTGGTGGATCCGCAAAAATTATAGGTAAGGCTGAATTATTTTTCCCCATCCCTTTTGTGGACGAAATAAAGTCGATTCGTATTGGTTCTTTTTTTGATGCGGGAACTGTGTCTGACGGTTTTAGTGTGAGTAATATGAAATACTCTGTCGGTGTTGGTGGTGAATGGTTATCACCCTTTGGCGCTTTGGCTATCAGTTATGCTATCCCTTTAAATGCGGATGAGCAGGATGAAGAGCAACATTTTCAATTTTCTTTTGGAACAGGGTTTTAGATGTATCTGGTAAACTGAACTTTTTACTGTTTTATTTGTCATTAATTTGACCTATAATTCTCTAGCTTAGAGTTGTTTATATTAATATTCACAACGGTTATTTTATTGCCGTTTATATCATGTTGTAAAAGATGGAATTATCAATGAAAAATAGAATTTCTTTATTTGTATTGCTTTTGTTTGTTGTTAACGTAAGTTATGCCGAATTAAAAGTGGGCGTGGTCAATGTCGCAAAAGTTTTGCAAGGTTCGCCACAAGCAAAAAAAGCACAAAAGCGAATGGAAAAAGAATTTTCTCCTAGAAAAAAGCATTTAGAATCACGTGTTAAAGAGATTATAAAACTAGAAGAAAAGTTGACCAGAGATGCTTCTGTTATGGGAGAATCTGAACGTCGTAAACTTGAAAAAGATATCTTTGATAAGAAAAGGGAAGCGAAGCGAGCTCAACAAGAGTTTAAAGAAGATGTCAGCATGTGGAATAATGAAGAAATGGGAAAAATTCAAAGGGGTGTACTTGATGCCATTAAAGCTTTAGCAAAAGATGAAAATTTTGATTTAGTACTTATGGATGGTGTACAAAATGGTGTTGTTCATTATGCAAGTAAAATTGATGTGACTGACAAAGTTCAGAAAAAATTAGCTGCTTTATCTGATTAATTAAATATTTTTTTACAAGGTAAAACTGATGTCTGGACAATTAGATATATCACAAATTCAAGAGTTATTACCTCATAGATACCCTTTTTTATTGGTAGATAAGGTTATTGAATGTGAGCCCAAAGAGCGTTTGTTAGCATTAAAAAATGTAACATTTAACGAGCCTTTTTTTCAAGGTCACTTTCCCGGTAATCCTGTTTTTCCTGGTGTGTTAATGCTAGAGGCTTTAGCTCAGGCAACTGCTTTATTGACATCGCAGTCGGATGATAAATACGGCCCAGGCTCCATTTATTACTTAGCGGGTATTGATAAGGCGCGGTTTAAAAAACAAGTTGGTCCTGGTGATCAATTAATGCTTGAGGCTGTGGTTGTTAAGGCTAGACGAAATATTTGGACATTTGATTGTCGCGCTGAAGTCGATGGTAATTTAGCAGCAAGTGCGACTATTATGTGCGCAGCAGTGGCAGGTTAACTTGATAGATTCTAAAGCAGTTGTTCATGTGAATGCAGAAATTGCCGATGATGTTACGATCGGGCCATTTTCTGTTATTGGGCCTGAAGTTAAAATTGATTCAGGTACCGTTATTGGGCCGCATGTTGTCATTAATGGTGCAACAATAATTGGCAGAGAAAATCATATTTATCAGTTCTCTTCAATTGGTGAGTGTCCGCAAGATAAAAAATATGCTGATGAGGAAACGCACTTAGAAATTGGTGATAGAAATGTTATTCGTGAGTTCACCTCTATTCATAGGGGGACGCTACAAGATCATGGATTAACTTTGATTGGAAGTGACAATCTATTTATGGCATATACACACGTCGCACATGATTGTATCGTGGGAGACCATGTCATTATGGCTAATGGGGCTTCAATAGCGGGGCATGTGCATATGGGAGATCATGCTATTTTAGGTGGTTTTACTTTGGTTCACCAGTTTACTCAAATTGGAGCTTTCAGCTTTTCTGCAATGGGGAGTGCAATTACTAAAGATATTCCTCCTTTTGTTATGGTGGGTGGTCGGCCTACTGCACCGCATGGCATTAATTCTGTGGGTATGGAAAGAAATGGAATCTCACCCGATGTTGTGAGACAAATTAGAAAAGCCTACAAAATTTTATACAAAAATAATTTGCGTTTAGATGATGCTATCGAAGAAATGGAAGACTTGGCTGGAGAAAGTAAAGAGCTTTCTGATATGGTCAGTTTTTTACGCAATGTGACACGAGGTATCTTGCGATAAATGCAAGTTGTAGCAGGGATAGATGAAGTAGGACGAGGTTGTATTGTTGGGGCTGTCATTGCTGCTGTGGTTATTTTAGATCCTAATAAACCTGTTTTAGGATTAACGGATTCTAAAAAACTAAGCGATAAAAAAAGACATGTTCTTGCCAGTTTAATTAAAGAAAATGCCAGAGCATGGGCTGTTGGGCGCGCTGAGCCTTGTGAAATAGACCAAATTAATATTCTGCAAGCAACTTTACTGGCAATGAGCAGGGCATACTCGCAATTGAGCGTTACTCCTGACTGGGTTCAGGTAGATGGAACTTTTTATCCTGATATTCCTTGTTTAGGGGAAACCATTGTTAAAGGTGATTTGAAAATTGCTGAGATCTCTGCGGCATCTATTTTAGCTAAAGTTGCTAGAGATGATGAAATGAGTACTTTAGATCTATTGTATCCAGGCTACGAGTTCTCAAAGCATAAAGGGTATCCAACCAAACTTCATTTAGAAAGGTTACATGCGCTAGGCGTTACCGATCAACATAGAAAATCATTCGCACCTGTAAGAAAACAATTAGCATTGGCTATTTAGGTAGAGTGATAGACACATTTTTATCGTTCGTAAATAGTAATTGCTAAATTACTTTATCCTGTTTAAATCTTATACCTGTTTTTATAGGGTAATCTGTAATCTATTACTGTCATTTAAATCATATTTATGAAGCCAGAGTTTGTCCATTTACGCGTTCATTCTGAATTTTCTTTAGTGGATGGCATTGTTAAAATCAAACCCTTGGTTAAGCGCTTGGCAGACTTTAATATGCCAGCGGTTGCTATTACAGAGCAGTCCAACCTTTTTTCTTTAGTTAAATTCTATCGAGCGACTCAAGCACAAGGTATCAAACCTATTTTTGGGGCAGATGTTTATATTTTTAACCCTGAAGAACCAAGTTCACCCTCACGTCTAACTTTGTTAGCAAAAAATCAGCAAGGATATACCACCCTAACAGAATTAATTTCAATCGCTTACCAGAAAGGGCAACATTTAGATGTGCCTATGCTAAAAAAAGAGTGGGTGGAACAAAATCATAATGGGTTGATTGCCTTGTCGGGTGCAATGGATGGAGATATAGGTAAGGCTTTAATAAGAGATAATGAAGAAGAAGCTGAACAAAATGCTATTTATTGGTCATTAATATTTAAGGATGATTTTTATCTTGAGCTACAGCGAGTGGGGAAGGTAGACGAAGAAAATTATATAAAATCAGCTGTCGATCTTGCTATCAAACTAGATTTACCCGTTGTCGCCACAAATTATGTTTGTTTTCTTGATAAAACTAATTTTGACTCACATGAAGTGCGTGTTTGTATTAATCAAGGGCGTGTGCTTGATGATTCTAGAAGACCAAAAGATTACACTCCCGAACAATATCTTCGTAGCTCAGAAGAAATGCTGGAATTATTCTCAGATATTCCTGAAGCCATAGAAAATACAGTAGAAATAGCCCAGCGTTGTAATGTTGAATTAACATTAGGTAAAAACTATTTACCTGATTACCCAGTGCCTGAGGGAATGACTTTAGATGAGCTCTTTGCAGAAGAGTCTTATAAAGGCTTGGAAGAAAGACTAAAGCAATATCCAGCATTTGGAAGTGGCTCCGATGAGGAAAACCGGCAAATTTATTTAGATCGCTTGAAATTTGAGTTGGATGTGATTGTTCAAATGGGATTTCCTGGCTACTTTATGATTGTGGCGGACTTTATTATCTGGGCAAAAGAGAATGCTATTCCTGTTGGTCCAGGGCGTGGCTCAGGCGCTGGCTCGCTCGTGGCCTATGCACTAAAAATTACAGATTTAGACCCTATTGAATTTGATTTATTATTTGAACGGTTTTTAAATCCAGAACGGGTTTCTATGCCCGATTTTGATATTGATTTCTGTATGGATAGGCGAGATGAAGTTATTGACTATGTGGCTCGGCATTATGGACGTGAAAAAGTATCTCAGATTATTACCTATGGCTCTATGGCTGCTAAAGCGGTTATTCGTGATGTGGGACGAGTGATGGCTTTTTCTTATGGTTTTGTTGATGGTTTATCTAAATTAGTGCCTTTTGAAATAGGCATGACATTACCAAGAGCGCTAGAGGAAAGTCCTGAGTTAAAAGATCGTTATGAAAATGAAGATGATGTAAAAACTTTAATTGATATGGCGCTTTCCTTGGAAGGGACGTCAAGAAATGCAGGTAAGCATGCGGGGGGGGTTGTTATTTCTCCTACTAAATTAACCGATTTTTCTGCGCTTTATTGTGACCAAGAAGGTAATAATTTAGTCACTCAATTTGATAAAGATGATGTTGAGGCTGTTGGGCTGGTTAAGTTTGATTTTTTAGGGCTACGAACACTGACTATTATTGATTGGGCTCTACAAACAATCAATGCTAAGAAAGAAAAGTTGGGTGAGGCTATCGTCGATATTAGTCAGATTCCTAGGAATGACCAAAACACTTATGATGAGATTTTTCTAAAATGTCAGACAACGGCGGTATTTCAATTAGAATCTCGAGGAATGAAGGAGCTGATTCGTAAACTAAAGCCTGATTGCTTTGATGATATTATTGCTCTGGTAGCATTATTTCGACCAGGCCCATTGGAATCAGGCATGGTTGATGATTATATTAATGTAAAGCATGGTGCTAAAGCTGAATATGCACATGATTTATTAGTGCCTATATTAAGCCCAACTAATGGGGTTATTTTATATCAAGAACAAGTGATGCAAATCGCGCGTGAATTGGCGGGTTATTCCTTAGGTGAAGCTGATATGTTACGGCGAGCTATGGGTAAGAAAAAACCCGAAGAAATGGCTAAGCAACGGACTATTTTTACTGAAGGCTCGATCAATAATAATATTGATGAATCCATTGCAACTTATGTTTTTGATTTAATGGAAAAGTTTGCGGGTTACGGGTTTAATAAATCACATTCAGCAGCCTATGCCTTAGTTGCTTATCAGACTGCTTGGTTGAAAAACCATTTTCCAGCCGCTTTTATGGCGGCAGTTATGTCTGCTGATATGGATAATACCGATAAAGTGGTCATTTTGATCGAAGAATGTCGAGAGATGGAACTCACGTTATTACCTCCTGATATTAATATTTCTCAATATCGTTTTACAGAAAATGAGCTAGGTGAAATTGTTTATGGTATTGGTGCCATAAAAGGGGTCGGTGAAGCAGCAATTGAAGATTTATTGGAAGAAAGAACAGATAATGGCCCTTTTTTAGGACTTTATGATTTATGCAAACGTGTTCAGCTACGTAAGGTAAATCGACGTGTATTGGAAGCTCTAATCAAAGGAGGGGCTTTCGATAGTATTAACGATAATAGAGCTTCACACCTGGCTGAATTAACCACAGCCTTAAAAGTTGCTGAACAGCATGGAAAAATGAGTCTGGCTGGACAGAATGATATGTTTGGCCTCGCGGTTCAAGTGGATAAAGGAGATGATTCGGAAGCCTACTCTACCGCAGTTGAGCGATGGACAGATAAGGAAAAGCTTGATGCCGAGAAACTGACTTTAGGCTTGTATTTAACAGGCCACCCTATTGAGCGATATGAAGCTGAATTAAAGCATATTAGGCATGCAAGTATTGGTGAATTACTTGCCGATGCCGAACGTTCAAAATCTAAAATGGAAGGAAGAGTCGCAGGCCTGGTTGTTGAAATGCGAACGCGTCAAACCAAAAAAGGTACCATGATGGGGTTTGCAACATTTGATGATCGTACAGGACGACTAGAGGTGGCTGCTTTTAGTAAAACCTATGAAAAGTATCGTGATATTTTATCTAAAGATGTCTTGTTAGTGGCAGAAGGTCCTTTAAGTATTGATGATTTCTCTGGTGGTTTAAGAATGACCGCGGATAAACTTTATACCTTTGAAGAAGCAAGAGAACTTTTTGCACGTTGTATTGTGCTTGGGTGGAATAAAGCTGAAAGTGAGATGGATTCAGCCTTATTTGTTGATGGTCTTAAAAAGGCATTGCAGCCCTTCGCAGGAGGGAACTGCCCAGTACAAATAGAATATTCAAATAATCAGGCAAAAGCGGTTATTCAATTAGGCGATGAATGGCGTGTTCATCCATCGGATGAGTTGATTTTACGTTTAAATAAGTTTTTATTAGAAGGGGTGGTTGAGGTGAGATACCGCTAATTGCATAATGTTACTAAATTAATGAGAGAAAGTTTTTAAGGCTTCATTAATTTTGTCTTTTGCATCGTGTAATATACTTAAGGAATTTTCTGGTGAAAGGGTAATCGATTTTAGTTTGGCTGCTGCTGGAATTGAAGTAATAGCAGGTAGGTGAGGTAAATTTTTACCAATTTTAGTATGTAGCCTAGATAAAACAACGATATCGGTATAAGAGATACTCTCTTCATTGTGCTGATACCAATCTTCAGAAAGTAAGGGTACTTTGATAAACTCTTCAGCAAATCCCCATTTTTCTAGGATATTAGCGCCTACAACCCCTTTAACAACAGGGATTGCTTCTACTATTTCTTTTTCGTCATAATAATCAGAAGGTAGATTGGCAACGAAGTTTAAAAAAGGGATAGCCCCAATATCGGCAACTAAGCCTGCTAATAAGGCTTCTTCTGGATTGATTTGTTTATCAGCAGCAGCCAGTATGAAGCTCAGGCTTGAAAGATAGATGCTATTTTTCCATTGTTGATCAAGATGTTTTTTTATTAATACAGATTTACTGGAAAAAATGTTCTTAATACTTAAGCTAGTCACTAGGCTTCGTGTTGCTTTTAAACCTATGCGTTGTACTGCATCAAAGCAACTTTTTGCAGGATTGATTGAAACATACAGTGGACAATTAGCCACTTCAATCAGTTTTGCTGTAATAACTGGGTCTAGTTGAATAATATCCACTGCTTCAGAAATACCAATTTCATTTTGCATGGCTTTACGTAATTGAAACGCAACAGTGGGTAAAGATGGGACTTCAATGTCATTATCAATAAAGTGGTGAGCAAAGGTTTGTAATAAACGATTATGTTTTAAGTTATCGGGTATTTTGATCTCAGATATCGTATGTTGCTCGGTATTGATAGACATGACTTTTTGAGACACTCGTAAAATATGAATCTCAGATTCTGCAGTGGCGGTTGTTGTATATTTTGTCCCACTCGTTAGGGGAAATTTAGCTTTAGTTTCAGTCGCTTCAATATTAAAAGACTGTCCTTTTTCATCTGCTAAGGACACGGTTCCTTTTAAAAGGTAAATGGCTGAATCAGTGGAATCATTTATATTAAAAATGACTTCCCCTTGAGCTATTATTTCGGTTTTATGCTCTAAGACAAAAGATTCCAGTTTATCTTCACTTAAATTCCTAATAGGGATTAATTGTTTCAGGGCTTCAAGAGTTAGCTTACCGCCTTCATGAGCTATATTGGAGGCTGTCTTTTTTCCTTTAAAAAATGAACTCATTAAAGCCATTGATATACCTTGATAAAATAGAGCTGGAGATAATAAAGGCGGCGCCTCATTTATACTGTTGAATAGGATTATAGCAGACTCATATATCTATTCATTACTATAAGGGATAATTTATCATTCTCCTTTGAGGAAGACGATAGGAGTGAGAGAGGGAATCGATGGAAAGAGCTTTTGGGACGAATGGATATTTAAGAAAAGATTTTATAAATTAAAGTGGAAACTGTTTCCAATATATCAGTCTCTATGTTTTCGGAATACTGTGAATGGCGAGCGGAAGGTTCAAAATGAGAGGGGGATGAAGGCTTTTTATTGGTTTTTATTTTTTCGTTAGCATGAAGTAATTCTCCGCCTGCCTTTTTCCATTCCATTAGATGTGTTATTTCTCCACTATCAACCCAAATGCCATGATCTCTACACTGGTCAATAATTACCCCACTACGATGGCCAAAATTAATCCTTCTCATATATTCGCTACACACGGGACATTTAATATATTTAACTTTTTTATGGGAAGAAAAACGATCTTTATTAATGTTTTTTATCAGGTCTAAATTGATATTTGATACATTGGATACTGAACTTTCTAGTAAAGTCTCTATTTCACCTAAATCAAAAAATAAACCAAAACAGCTTTTGCAGCGTTCGATCAGAAAAGGGCCATTAATATCAAGCTTTATTGTCTGTAAAGCGGTAGTGCAATGCGGACAAACTCTGTCCGAATGTTTGGTTTGTACGCTAAAGTTATGTTTGCTATGCAGGTCAATATCATTCCGTACATTACAATATCGACAACGGTTAATATTGCTAGGTAAAGGTGCTGAACAACTGCTACATTTGGCCATATTACATTTGATCCAAAATAGCTTTCTTTTTTGCGCTGTACTCTTGCTCGGTTATGAGTTTAGATTCAAACATATTTTTTAATTGTGTTAGTTTTGCTATTGCATCATTAGGCTGAGCTTGATTGGTATTTTGCTCAGTCATAGTTTGAGCCATATTTTGTCCTAAACCAATCCCAGCCCCCATTCCCATACCAATGCCTGCGCCACCGCCTTCATTTCGGGCGGCTTCACGTAATGCTTCAAGTTGTTGTACTTTTGCATAATCAAGCCCCACCGCTTGTGCTGCTTGAGCCTCAGCTGTTAAATCAGCAATTCGGTTGATTCTTTTTAGAGTTTCTTCATCAAAGTCAGTGCCTTCAATTCTAAAGTCGGTAATATCAAACCCGAGTTTTCGAAAAGCCATGGATAACTTAATAGAAATACCTTGAGCAATTTCTTCACGGTTGGCATCAATTTCAGCATAGCTAAATTTGCTCTCAGCGAGATAATCGCTAATCGGGTGGATGATGCGTGTGGACATGACGGATCTAAAGTCATCAATATAAAAATCAGTATGGCTGCCTACAATATTGACGAAAAAATCTCTAGGGTCGTATATCCGATAACTATAATTCCCATAAGCTTTGAGACCGACAGGAAACTTATATTTAGGGTCATCATATTTAATCGATGAAGTCGTTCCCCATTTTTGGTCGAGTACTTTACTTTGTTTATAGAAGTAGATTCCAACTTTATGTTCACTTTCAAAAAATTGCATAAATTTTTTGATGGTAGTCCAGAAAGGAATGTTAGCTGTCTCTAAGTCAATCAAGCCTTCCTCTTCAATAACGGCTTGAACTTTACCTTCATAAACAAAAATACAGCCTTGACCAGGACCAACAATTAATTTAGATGCATTTTTTATTTCATCCCCATTTTCTGTCCACTTTGACAATAGAATATCTGCAGAAGGGTTATCCCATTCAATAACTGAACGAAGTTGTCTTTTAATACCATCAAATAGAGCCATATTACCCTCAGTGTATGTTTAGGTAGCCTCTGATCAAGTCCAATTATTTTTAGCTTGCTATAAAACTGTCGCTAAATTCTAAGCAACTGAATCAGAGGCTCCTTAGATGTTGTATTATTAGATTATAGTGAAAATCAGGAGAAATATAGTGATAAGGTTATTTAAAGGTATTAAACCTATTGTTGGAAATAAAGTGTTTATAGATGAAAGTGCTGTTGTTATTGGTAATGTAACGATTGCTGATAATGTATCAATCTGGCCAACAACGGTTATTAGGGGGGATGTAGAAAGCATCCAAATAGGAGAGGGGACTAATGTACAAGACGGCTCAGTTTTGCATGTGTCGCATGCGGGTGATTATTCTACAGAAGGACATCCTTTAAAAATAGGAAAAGGAGTAACGATAGGCCATAGAGCGGTTGTTCATGCCTGTACCGTGGGTGATTACTGTTTGGTTGGTATTGGCGCTATTATTATGGACGATGCAATATTAGAAGATTATGTCATGCTCGGAGCTGGGGCTTTAGTACCACCAGGGAAAAAATTAGAAAGTGGTTATTTATATGTTGGCTCTCCGGCTAAACAAGTACGCCCTTTAAAAGAAACTGAGAAACAGTTTTTAGAATATTCTTGTCAACATTATATTCAGTTGAAGGATGAATATTTGGAGTAGGGCAGTAGGTGTATTGACGAATGGCAGTAAGTTAAGGAATTAGGGTTTTGATGTTGGTTCCTAAAGCCCTCGCCCCTTTTGGGGAGAGGGTTTGGGTGAGGGGAGAGATAAAAATTCTCTACACCTGCTCCTGCGTTGCTCTACCTTCAGTATCTATGCCGTCATTGCTGTCGGCAAACCCCAACTCGCTATAAATTCCACATCCGTGGCTGAGTGAAGTCTACTCATACATTAAAGCTCATTATTAAGCTTTCTATAATCTGCTAAATGCTTGTTTAATTTTTTAACTTTATCAGCAGATAAATTTCCGTCATTTACAAGTTTATCATTCGCAATGATGCTTGTTTTTCTCAATTGCTCAGCAGCTTGCTTTGTAGGTTCTAGAAACTGAATGTCCTGTTTTATCATTGCATCTTTAGCTTTTAAATTATCTTGTCGGTTCTGTTGATCCACTTCTTTTATAATTCTCCCCATGACTGATCTTACTGTTACTTGATCTTGTTTGGGGATTTTATTAAAAACTTTCTGATCTAACGCCAAAACACCAAAAATATAAGAAAGAGGAAGGTTTGTTACATATTTCACTTTTGTGTGCCATTGTAATGCCAAAGCAGCAACAGGAGAGCCGGCTACAATATCGATCATATTGGTTTGCAAGCCCATAAGTACATCACGTAATGGTAATGGAATAGGCGAAATAGAAAATGCTTTTAATGCCACTAAAGCCAATTCATTATTTTCGGGGACCCATGCTTTACGAGAGCGCATTTGATCAAGGTTCTGAACAGGATCGATAGACATAATATAAGCCATGCCTAATTCGGCAAATCCAAGCGATACAAATCCCTTCTGTTCAAGACCTGCCATCAATTCCTTATCCATTTTTTGTCTGACATAATCGACCTCATCTAACCCCTGAAATTTTAAAATTAGGGTGTAGAGTCGAATATCAGGGTAAATCTGGCTCAATGTATTTCCTGTTACCGCTGCACCATGCAGTTGATGTAATCGAATTTTTCGCAATACATCCTTGTCTTTTCCCATGACACCACCAGGGTAAAATTTAAACTTTACTCTGCCTTCGGTTTTTTTTGTTATTTCATCTCCACCTTCACGCAATTTTTGCATCCAAAAAGAACCGTCAGGAGATAAGGTAGCAATTTTTAAGGTAACTGCTTGTGCATGATTATTAAAGGCGATAAATAACAAAGGAACAAGAAATGTCCACTTTAAAAAAGATGATTTCATATGTAAGTGTAGATAGAGTAATGCAAGAGAAATTGCTTGGTTATTGTAACTGGCGCGAAACAAGCCATATATTGTTGTTACAAAACGGAAGGCGATTATAAGTACCTGAGCATATTTGATTTAACAGAAATATTATATGAACGTCCGCTCTCGGTGCGATTTATTAGAGAAAAGAGCATTGTTTTATTCGCGCAGAGGACGGGCGCTCCTACAAACCATTATCAATCTTTAGAATAATTAAAAGACTAACAAACTCTTAAAAGCGTTATATTGTAGACCAAAACCACGCATAGAACCACAACAAGCCTTCTCCAATATGAAATGAGTCTGAAACTATGCCCGCGCTCCATTTTTGAGTATCTTGATTAATTACAAAAAATCATCAGGTTTAGATGATAAAAATCAAAATAAGGGGGCTTTGTGTGAATTGGATATGCGCAATTTTTTGATTTTATTCATTAGAAGATTTATACTGAAAAGATTACTTTAAGACTGAATAAAAAAGGTGCTAATGTTATTTAGTGACCTTGTTTTTGCATCAATTGCAAGCCAATAGGGTGCTTATTCTTTCTACCCCCCCATTGTTTAAGAGAGGATATAATGCTCACGCCTATTTGTGCGGGTCACAAAGAAAAATCAGGATTAAAAGCAACTCATAACTGGATTAAAGAAAATAAATTGTCTTTGGATGAACGTCTATTACGTGATGGAGCGATTCTTTTCAGGGACTTTCCGGTTCAAAATCAAAATGATTTTTATTCCTTTTTGGAGCTGTTTATCGAACCGCATGAAGATCTTCTTGACTATGCTGGTGGAACTTCTCCCCGAGAAAAAGTGGGTAAAAAAATATATACCTCAACTTCTGCACCTGCATTTGTAAAAATTTTGATGCATCCTGAAATGTGTTATGTTGAAAAATTCCCATCCAAAGTAGGTTTCTATTGTAAGCAACCTTCAGAGCAAGGGGGGGAAACACCCTTGGCAGATGCTCGAAAAATACTTAAAGAAATACCCGATAACATTGTAAAAACATTTGAAGATAAAGGCATTATTTACTACCGTAAAATGCCGAAGCTTACCCCGCTTAGAGTTTTTTTGGGTAAAGCCTTGCCGTCTATAAATGTAGCAACATGGAATTATACGTTTGCGACTGATAACAAGAAAAACATCGAATCGTCTTGTAAAAATTCTGGTCTATCCTACACATGGAATAATGATCAATCTTTAACTACTGAAGCCAAGGTTTCTGCCATCCAAAAACATCCGCAAACGGCTGAAAAATCCTGGTTTAATACAATACACTTCTTCATTCACGAAAAATACATGTTTGGTCATTACTTGGGGCCACTCATTCGAGTTTTTAGAAAATTAACGGGTGAAAATTTTGAGGTTTTTTATGGTGATGGAAAGGTCATTCCCCCCACCATCAAAAAACAGGTTTTAGACATAATTGATAAAAACACCTGGACATTTCAATGGCAGAAAGGTGATGTTTTGTTAATTGATAATTACCTTTGTATGCATGGAAGAAATCCTTTTTCTGGGCAGAGAAAGATTTATGCTGGACTTATTGGAAAGCCTTTAATTAAAGATAAAGAGAGAACTCATGAACCTAGATAAAGTCATTAGTGATTATGAATCCTTCCACAAGGATCCCTTAAATATTAGAATCCATATCATTTGTATTCCTTTAATCATATTAAGTATTGTTGGCATATTAAATGCCATACCTACAACTTTGGGGGGGCTAGGTATCGGTCATATAGTGTGTTTTTTGTATTCTAGTTATTATGTTTTTTATGCACGACCCTATTTGCTATCATGTTTTTCTATGTTTGCAGTTTTAATTGCGATAGACTTTTTTCTCGCAAAACTCCCAATTCAATTGTATTTATCTATCAATGTTTTTCTTTTTGTTGTGTGTTGGATTTTACAGTTTTGGGGGCATAAAAAAGAAGGTAATAAACCAGCATTTATTGACAATAAAGAAACCGCTTTTCATTCAACATTCATGGCCCCAATTATGGTCATCAAGCACATCAAAGATCTTTTTTAATTTGGTAAAGCTAGAAAGCAAATGGGTCGAATTTGTAGCGATACTTCACGGGCTCACGATGGTAGTTTTCTATCGGCTGGTTTTTGCCGATAGGCTGTGTTGCTAAAATGATTGCGTAGCTTGCTATGCGTCGATTTAAGTGTCTCGGCAACGGCTCCTCGATAACTCTCCTGTATTTCTGATTACGGGCTTCCCGTCCTCGTGCGTTGCTCCAGCTCAAGTTTCTATGCAATCGTGACTATCAACAAAAACCAACTCACTATAAATTCCGCATCCATGGCTGCGTGAAAGATAGCAATATTTTCTAAAGGAGTATAAATAATGATAAATACACTTGTCGGTGATATCAATACTGGACGTTTATTACGTCTCCAATATATCGGTTATTCGTTAGTTCTTCTATTAATGGTAATGGGCTTTGTTTTTTTTACTATTCTTGCAATAGGGGCTGGAGAGCATCTATTTAATGGAAACCTTCAAGAGGCTCAAGCACAACTGCAAGATTGGTTTAGCTTGCCCTTTATATTGGCTTTTGGAGTGTTCATGATAGTCCTTTTGTTTAGCAGTATGAATATTATGGCTAAACGTATTCGTGATATTGGTCTTCCAGGTTGGATAACAGTTTTTGGGGTGATGATACTAGAAGGAATTGTGTCGGTCGTTATTTCTGAGGAATCAGGGAGTAGTTTACATACAGTGGTATGGTTACTTCTGGTTTTGGTTCCATCTAATACATTGGGTAAAGAATAAGTGGGCTTTGTTTGAATGATGGTTATACCTCATGGAATTACGACTAACACCACTTTATTCCCCAATACCTACTAATTAATCTGGCATTGGAATTAACATAGCTACAATATCGCCACTAGTAATTAACACAGAGTGTTGCGAACACCCTGCAACCTAGAATGCAGTTGTATACTAAAGCTTAGATAGCTACGTCCTATGGGCGTGGAAAATAAAGGCTGTGCCTATGAATTGAACAAATGTTAAACCTTATCTTGAGTTGAGCCACCAATTCAAGAAAAAGGAATAACAAATGAGTCGATTTAAGAAGTTAGCACATGCTGTATGGCATTGCCAATGCCATATTGTGTGGATTCCAAAATATAGATACAAAGTCTTATAAGGAAAAATAGGAGAAGAAGTTCGTAAAACAATTATTATTCAATCAGAAAGGATAGGGTGTGAAATTGTTGAGCTGAATATTCAGGTTGGTCACGTCCACTTGTTAATAAAATTACCACCAAAAATAGCGATATCAAAATTGATGGGGGTACTAAAAGGGAAGTCGGCAATCAGAGTATTTAACCAATTCCCAGAACTAAAGCAACGCCTTTATTGGGCTAATCATTTTTGTGCCAACGGATATTGAATCAAATTAATAACGGTATTACTATCAACAATTTTCAATATAGCAATAGTTCCATTAACAGTTTTATAAGTTCCAGGTAGTCGAGGGTATCCTAAATCAATTAATTCATCATTCAGGGGCATCATTAAGATTAGAAAATGTTTTACTTTGTTGAGGATGACCTTTCAATCTGATTTGAACGTAAAACCGATAACCTTTAACTGCCTTTGACTTACGAATAGTTGCCAATTCACACCTCGACTGTGTAGAAACTGTGTAAATTGGCAATTGTGATAAGTGGTCAAATCTTTAACTATCTGATATTAATGGCGTCCCGAGAGGGAGTCGAACCCCCGGCCTGCCCCTTAGGAGGGGGCCGCTCTATCCAGCTGAGCTATCGGGACAGTAGGGCGTTATTCTAGCATAAAGTCACTGCTTTGTTGTTTACGGTTTCTGATTTCTTCACGTTCTATTGCAGCAACAAATCTTTCAATTTTATTTCTACTTTTGGATGGGATATTTTCAAAATATCCTCCGACTAATGTATTTCTTGTGCCTGATGATGTTTTTACAAAACGGACGGCAAGGTCAAAATTAATAGTTTGATCATCAATAGTAATACGACAGTTTTTTAATAAATCACCACGTTGAAATCGCGCAATGTTATTTGGACAGGAAACTCCAACTCCGCCTCTTGATAAGTCATAAACGAGGCCACCTATAGACACTTGAGTTCTTTCTGAAATACCTGAAAAAGGAATGCTCATTGAGGTTATTTGAATGCGCGGAGATGATCTACGCTGAGGATAAAAAACTCTATCTGGGATTTCAGTTTTATAGTAAGTAATTCCTCGAGAAGAACCCGATGTCATGTGTTCAAGTTTAAAAGCTAAATGAATACCTTTGTGGAGTGTTGATAGTTTTAGCTTAGTTGTATTTTTTAATAAACTGTTACCGTGGGCAGGTAATAGCTCATCAAGGATGATTTGTTTATTATCTAATTGAATATCCAATATTGATGAGCTGAATTTTTCAGTTGATCCTTCAAAAGTAATAGTGCATAACGGTGATGCCTGTTCAATTTCTTTAAGAAGTGATTGAATTTTTTTTTGATCAGTTAAAAAGTTAGGGTTTGAACTGGGTTCATGCTCATAAAACTCAGAATCAGAATCAGAATCAGAGTTGGGGTCAATTTCTTTTTTTTTGAAAAAAGTTTTAAACGTCCCTAACATATATCGTGTTCTCTTAAATTTATTAGATGTATTGCTCAATGAATTAGAATTTCAGAGCATTATGTCTTTATGATTTGTAGTTTACACCGAAATTAAGGTATGAGAAAGTCGCTCACTATATGTTGAGCCATCACGCCCATAGGTTGTTGCTTGTTGAGACTTGCCTTTTAAAATCTGTAAGGAACGTTGTGTGTGCTGGGCGAGTAAGTTGATACTTGCACCATTTTTTTCGTTAAGTAGCTTACACTGTTTGGAAATAGTAATTATTTCTTGCCAAAGGTTGGTTGAAACCTGAGTGTTAAGATTTATTGCTTGTGCTTTTTGTAAGTATTCTTCAATACCACTGGGTGACATTGTTAATTTTTCTGTCGCGAGCACTTGTGACATTTGCTTTGAAAATTGGTCAAGCTGAGAGACGGTTTCTTTTTTATTGAAAGCAATATTTGAAATAACTTTCGAGTCAGAATGGTGTTTTAAACTTTCTGCTTCAGTCGTCAGCAAATTTAATAGTTTGGAACTTAAATTTAAGCCCGTTTTAAGTAGTTTCTCTGTGATAGGGTACGTTTTATTAATCATAATACTATCTGCTATTGTTAAATTGTTCTTGTTCTATTTGAATCATTTTTGAAGCAATTTTTTCAGCATCGATGGGGTAAGTGCCTTCTGACAATGCTTGTTTTACTTCTTCAACACGTTTTTTATCGATTATTGGCGTGTTCTCTGATGATTTCAGTGCTTGAGTTATTTCTTTAGCAACAGCGGTAATCTCGACGTTATCTTTTAATTGCCCAGTAAGTTGGGTATCGCTACCTTTTGCTTTTCCAGTAGAGACTGGCTTTGTTGAAAAGGTAGGTGTATTTGCTTTTCCTGATACGGGTTGAATAGTCATGATGAGCCTCTATAATGTATTTATCTATATTTGGTATCGGCAGAATGATTGATTACTTTAATGTTTAAGAGAGAGGCTTTAATAACTTCTCAATTTTGACTTGTCTTTTGTTTCTACAGAAGTACAAATAAATTGGTAACTTACTTAAAGCTTCGCTCCCTATTCTATCGTTATCAAAACGAGACGACAACTTGACCTTGTTTAACCACGGTTGCATAAATAACTTGTTTGGATTTTATATTTTTAATGCGTATATTTTGATTTTTTTTACCATCCATTAGGGCAATACCAGTAGCACTTATTGCAAAATTAGAATTGCTTATATTAATGGTAACTTTTTCTCCTCTTTTAATGATTTTTGGTTCGGTCATATTCGATTGAGATATCACTGAGCCTATACTTAAATTACGGCTAGCCTGCTTGTTAATAATGTTTTTTACATCAGTAAAAAAACCTGAACGTAAAGTAGATAATTCTTTCTTCTCAAGCTGTAAATTATGTTTACTATAAAGTTCTCCGCGTTTGATAGGCTGAGATAGGACTATGACATCTTTATAAATATAAATAATGGCTGAAGTGTAAATAGTCCATTTTTTTGTACTCTGGCACCGTACTCTAATAGCATTGCGTCCAGCTTTGAGTGTGGCTTTAGCTGGTGATACCTTTAATGCTTCTGGGCATAGGGGAAGCTTTAAACGATTGTCAATTTGCCCTATCTTGAATTTATAGTCTGATGTAAAAGTTAGATTAGAGTTAATATAGTCACGGGTTGCCTCTTGTATTGATGCGATAGATTGAAATTGTGAGGCGGTACTTTGCTGTATTGAGGTTGCATATAGCAAAAAAACTAGGATTGAATAATATTGTTTCATGAGACTGCGCCAAATTTATGTCGTCTTTACATGTTTTTATTACATACATAAATCATGCCATAAATTTTTAAGTAAAATTATAGAAAGCCGTTATACTTAAAATTAATATTAATTAAGGAGTTTTTTATGGCCGGTGTTTTAGATGGTGTTGATCAGCGAACTAAGCTAGCTGGGCATAATCGGTTCGAGCTTTTATTATTTAAATTAGTTGGGCGACAGCGATTTGGAATTAATGTTTTTAAAGTACAGGAGGTTATCCAATGCCCTCCTTTATCTCAAATCCCTAAATCACATTCAGTTATTTGTGGTGTGGCTCATCTACGTGGCAAAACTATTCCTGTTTTAGATCTTGCCATGGCTATTGGTTTGCCGGCGGTAGGAAGAGGAAGTGATAGTTATGTCATTGTTACTGAATATAACCGAACTATTCAGGGCTTTTTGGTTGGTGCGGTCGATAGAATTATTAATATTGGTTGGGATCAAGTAAAAGCTCCGCCAAGTGGTGCGGGAAAAGATAGTTATTTAACCGCTGTCACTGAAGTTGATGATGAATTGATTGAAGTGATTGATGTTGAAAAGGTCATGAAAGAAGTGATTGGAGGACAAGAGGAGGCTTCTGATGAGATGATTGATAATGAAGTTTCTGGAACAGGAGATCATGTTTTAATCGTTGATGATTCAAGTGTGGCAAGAAATCAGGTTAAACGAGTTTGTGTTCAAGTTGGCATTGAGTGTACGTTATTAAAAGATGGACAAGAAGCGTGGGATCATTTGTCTAAAATGGTGGATGACGGTACTAAAATTGCTGATTTTTATTCTATGATTATTTCTGATGTAGAAATGCCTAGAATGGATGGATATACATTGGCGACTAAAATTAAAAGCCACCCTGAAATGAAGGATGTTTACTTAATTCTTCATACGTCTTTGAGTGGTGTTTTTAATACATCAATGGTGGAAAAAGTGGGAGCTAATAAGTTTCTTGCTAAGTTTGAACCTGATATTCTAGTTCAAACCATTCAAGAACAACTGAAAGAATTTCATCAAAATCATGACGATTAGTATAAAAAAGTGCTTAAATCTTTGTGAAACAGCTACTACTATATATAGTGATACAAAAATGAAGAGTGTTTATAAATGACGCCAAATGAATATAACGATATTCAGAATTTTTTGAGTCAGTCTTGTGGTATTGTTTTGGGAGAAAATAAACAATATCTTGTAAAAAATAGACTTAATAGTTTACTTGTTAAGTTTGATTTGGCTTCATTTTCTGAGTTGGCGAAAGCAATAAAGGGAGCGGGATCTATAAGCCAAAAGGTGAAGGCCGCTGTTGTTGATGCAATGACAACAAACGAAACATTTTGGTTTCGAGATGACTTACAGTTCGTAGAATTAAAGGAAAAAATATTTCCTGAAATTTTTGAAAAAAAGGCGGGTACAATTAAAGTCTGGTCAGCTGCCTGCTCCTCGGGGCAAGAGCCCTATACAATTAGTATCTGTGCGGAGACTGCAAGCAAGCAAGCAGGAAAAGCTCGTAATGTACAAATTATTGGCACAGATATTTCTGAGCTTATTTTGAAAGAGGCCAAGTCAGCTACATACTCCGAACTTGCTCTATCTCGAGGTTTGGATATGCAAACCAAAAGTCAATATTTTCAGAAAACACATGAGGGTTATAAGCTTAATGCGAATATTGTACAAAATGTTAGATTTCAACAGTTTAACTTATTAAAACCTTTTTCTGTATTAGGTCGGTTTGATGTTATTTTTTGTAGGAATGTTTTAATTTATTTTTCTGATGAGGTAAAAGTCGATATTCTTACTAGAATGGCTAGCTCTTTGGAGCCAGGTGGTTATATTTTTCTTAGTAGTACTGAAGCTATGCCTGCAAGTATAAAAGAGTTTGAACCTGTTCGTGGGGGAAGAGCTCGATACTTTAAGAAGGTTTCTTAAGGAATCTCTGATCAAGTCCAATTATTTTTAACTTGCTAACACTGCTGATTTTTCCACGAAGATCTGCACAATAGAATCACTATTAATCAATAACTTATAATATTTGATAACTTCGCTGTCTTAGTTATATTGATGAGGAGCGTAAGCTTTAATAATCTTGTTAAAAAATCTGCTATTAACAATATCTTCGCTTTATTCTCAACTTTTTTAAATACATATCTGCCCGGACAGAATTAATAACGGTACCCTTAAACCTTGTTGGTATTTGTCATATTATTGACGTTTTTTTAATTTTTAATTTTTATTTTTTTGGCATATTTTTGCCGTCCTTTCATTATATTTCTGCTCCCCACTCTTAATTTATCAATCAGTAGCTTCTACTTAAAATCTATTTATTTCATGATCTTATGGAATTATAGCTGATGACTTTTCAATCATAAATTTAGTAGTAAAAATACTCAATGATCAGGTTTATATAGCGTCATTAGTACATCGCTGATGTATATCTTTGCCGCTTTGACTAAAAATCATTTAATAGACTCTATGTGTTTTCATATCTTTATGATTGTAAAGATATATTGCCCTATGGCATGAACCATGCTTTTTATTTAATAACAAGAAAGTAAGGTGATAATTATGGCAATTAACTTTGATACGGCATTAGGTCTTCATCCACAAGCTTTGGCTTTGCGAGAAAAACGAAGTGAAGTTCTGGCTTCAAATTTGGCCAATGCAGATACACCTGGATATAAGGCGCGTGATATAGATTTTCAAGCTGTTTTAAAGCGTACTATGCCTGATGCCAGTTCTATGGAGCGAACACAAGCAGGACATATTTCACCTAATGATAGGTTGTTGGGTGCAAGTATGATGTTTCGCAATCCAACTCAGCCTTCGCTTGATGGTAATACAGTTGAGGGGCATATTGAGCAATCAAAATATTCCGAAAATGCAGTGCAATATCAGGCGAGTTTACGCTTTTTAAATGGTAAGTTTTCAGGGCTTATGTCCGCATTGAGAGGGGAATAATTATGTCATCTATGAATATATTTGATATTGCGGGTAGTGGTATGAATGCCCAGTCATTAAGACTTAATTTGGTGGCAAGTAATATTTCTAATGCAAATAGTGTCAGTAGTAGTCTGGGTGAGGTCTATAAATCTAGACAACCTGTCTTTCAAGCAGAACTTAAAAGTGTGATGGATAAACAAGATGCCTCAAGCAAGGTCAATGTTGCTGGTATTGTTGAAAGTCAGGCACCTGCTGTTATGGAATATGCACCTCATCATCCTATGGCGGACGGTAATGGCTATATTTATAAGCCCAATGTTAATACGGTTGAAGAAATGGCCAATATGATGTCTGCATCGCGTTCGTATCAAAATAATGTTGAAGTTTTAAATACTGCCAAACAATTAATGTTGCAAACATTAAAAATGGGGCAATAGGAGATAATTATGAGTATTAATTCAATAGATGCTTTTCAAAGTTTAGGCCTTGCAACAACGGCTGATAAATCAGCAACAGCACAAGCCAAACAAGAGTTGGGGCAGGAAGAGTTTTTAAAACTACTAACGACTCAATTAACACACCAAGACCCTAATAAGCCGATGGAAAATGGTGATTTTTTAGCTCAAATGGCACAGTTTAGTACTGTTGAGGGTATTGGTGATTTGAATACATCATTTAATGATTTTTCATCATCAATTAGTTCTGGGCAAGCCTTGCAAGCAGCTAGTCTTGTGGGGCAGTCTGTTTTAATCCCCTCTGATCAGGCGGTGATGTCACTGACTAAAAATATGGCGGGTGAAATTAATTTGACTGAAGCTACAAATAATTTAAATGTTAGTTTTTTAGATAGTAATGGCCAAACAGTAAAAACCATAAATTTAGGTCGCCAAACACCAGGTGAGATACCTTTTGAATGGGATGGTTTATTGGATGACGGGACTTATGCAGACCCTGGTGTTTATCAAATAAGAGCTGAAGCAAGCGTAAATGGTCAGAATACGATATTGCAAACTCATGTTAATGCTGATGTTGAAAGTGTTGCATTAGGGGGAAATGATATTGATGGTATTCGATTAGCATTAGCAGGTTTAGGCGAAGTGAATTTTAACAAAGTTAAGAAAATATTCTAGTTTTAGGAGAGCGGTCATGGGTTTTGCAACGGCATTAAGTGGTTTGGCGGCAGCGCAAGCAGATTTACAAGTGATAGGAAATAATATTGCGAATGCTAATACAGTGGGTTTTAAAGAATCTCGCACGGAGTTTGCTGATCTTTTAATAAGCAGTAGTGCAACAGCAGCAGGGCCAGGAGTTAGGGTCGCCGAGGTTGCTCAGCAATTTAAAGATGGCAATATCGAATCAACAAATAATAATTTAGATTTGGCAATCTCAGGGAATGGTTTTTTTGCTTTAGGCGATGAATCTGGAGCAACTAATGTAACGGCTTATACGAGAAATGGTGCTTTTCAATTAACGCCAGAAGGCTATTTAACAAATGATGCCGGTTTCTTTTTGATGGGTGGGGGACCAAGAGGTACTAAAGTATCTGATGGTTTTACGACAGGGACTCCCATTGCTTTAAAAGTTGATACTGCTCAAGGAAAGCCATCAGCAACTACAAAAGTTGACCTGAAAGTTAACTTGGATTCTAGACTAGCTAATCCTGCAACAGCATTCACAGGTTATGACTCAGCAGTCAGTTCGGGGCCCGCAATAGATACATATAATAGTTCAACAACAACAACAATTTTTGATTCTTTAGGTAATACGCATACGCTGACAACTTATTTTGTTAATGCCTCAACTGCTGGTGCAGCAACCAGTCTCTGGAACGCTTATCTTTATATAGACGGGAAAGGTGTTAATACTAATGTGACTCCTAGTACTCTGGATAACCCAGCGCTAGGAAATCCATCTGATTTAGTAGGTACGCCAGTTCCAATGGCATTTGACTCTTTAGGGGATATGCTCTCGGATACGACGGGAACTACAACGGGGGCAGGGAGTGCTGATGATTTTATTATAAGTGGTTTGGTTATTAATCCTACGGCAGCTTTATCTGTTCCTGCTGATCCTTTGACAATTACATTAAACCCTACTAATTCAACTCAATTTTCAGCAGATTTTGGTGTCAATGATGTACAGCAAGATGGTTTTGCATCTGGAAATTTGACAGGAATTAGTTTTGATAAAACAGGGGTTTTGGCTGCAAAGTATAGTAACGGTACATCGAGTCCATTAGGGCAAGTGCTTTTAGGGCGGTTTACTAATAACCAAGGACTTTCAAAGCTAGGTAATACGACATGGCAAGAAAGTTCCTCTTCCGGTACGGTGGTATTGGATGTTGCAGGAGGAAATAATTTTGGTGATATTCAGGCTTCCGCATTAGAGGGTTCAAATACAGATATTGCTACTCAGCTTGTTAAGATGATTGTTGCTCAGCAGGCCTATCAAGCGAATGCACAGACAATTTCTACTGAAGATGAAATTATCCAAAGGATACTTCAGCTTTAAGCTAGTTAAACAGGAGAGCCATTATGGATCGTAGTTTATATATTGCAATGAGTGGAGCCAAGCAAACTTTGCTGGCTCAAACTTCAAATGCCAATAATTTGGCAAATGCTCAAACCACGGGTTTTAAATCTGATTTTGAGCAATTCCGCTCAATGCCTGTCTTTGGCCCAGGTTTTCCTACCCGTGTTTATGCTATGACTGAAAGGCCGGGCTCTGATATGAGTATGGGCTCAATCCAAACCACAGGAAATGATCTGGATGTGGCAATCAAAGGTGATGGCTGGTTTGTTGTTGAGGATGAGGGAGGTAATGAAGCCTATACGAGGGCTGGTGATTTAAGAATAACCCCTGAAGGCAGGTTGGAAACGGGACGTGGTTTTGCGATTTATGGTGATGATGGACCCATTGTATTGCCGCCAGCAGAGAAGATAGATATTGGTAATGATGGTACTATTAGCATTATTCCTGTGGGCGAAACGGCGAGTACTTTAGCTGTTATCGATAGAATTAAAATGGTTAAGCCAAACATGAGTAATTTAGAAAAACTCAGTGATGGTTTTATGCATACTAAAGACGGGAGTATTCTTGAGGCAGATGCGAGTGTCAGTCTTGTGCAAGGCGCTTTAGAAGGTTCAAATGTCAATGCTGTTTCAGCCTTGGTTGAAATGATTGAATTAGCTAGAAATTTTGAATTGCAAACCAAAGTAATGAAAAGTGCAGATGATAATTCAGGTGTTAGTGCAAAATTAATGCAAATGGCATAGTAAATGCTTGTTTCTTAGTAAGACAATAATTTGTCACTAGGAGAATAACATGACTGAAAGAGCATTATGGGTGGCTAAAACAGGTTTAGATGCCCAGCAAACAAGAATGGCCGTTATCGCCAATAACTTGGCTAACGTTAATACGACAGGCTTTAAAAAATCGAGAGCGATTTTTGAAGACCTTGTTTATCAAAATATTCGACAAGTTGGCGCTCAGTCAACTCAAAATACTGAGTTACCTACAGGGTTGCAATTAGGGACAGGTGTCCGAACAGTAGCGACAGAGAAGTTACATACTCAAGGTAACATGCAGCAAACAGAAAACTCTTTAGATGTTGCTATTAATGGGCGCGGATATTTCCAAATATTGAATCCAAATGGTGATATTAATTACTCCCGCGACGGATCTTTTAAGTTAGATTCAACAGGGCAAATGGTAACCTCTAGTGGTATGTTGCTGGAGCCTAATATAACAGTTCCTGAGGATGCTTTAAGTGTCACCATAGGACGTGATGGTACCGTTTCTGTTCTTCAACCTGGTAGTCCTACCGCCGTAGAAATAGGTCAAATTCAATTAGCTTCTTTTGTTAATCCAGCTGGTTTAAGTCCGGCCGGTGAAAATATGTATACAGAGTCTGTTGCCAGTGGAGCGCCATCTATAGGTACACCAGGAGAAGATGAGTTTGGTGCAGTATTTCAAGGTTCACTAGAAACATCCAATGTCAACGTCGTTGAAGAATTAGTTAATATGATTGAAACGCAACGGGCTTATGAAATGAATTCAAAAGCAATTTCAACAACTGATGAAATGTTGTCTTTTGTAACCCAACAATTATAGCGAAGGTGGGTGATATGTATTTACTCAGAATGATTATAATTTCGCTAGGGTTAATCGTTTTAACAGGATGTGAAACTTTACCGAAAAGAGACCCTGCTTTTGCACCTGTACAAGCAGTTGATTTACGGCCACCACAACAAACCAATGGAGCAATCTATCAAGCAGGTTATGATATGCGGTTGTTTGAAGATCATACTGCAAGACGTGTAGGAGATATATTAACTGTCGTATTAGATGAAGATATTAAAGCTAAGAAAAAAGCCGATTTAGATGCTTCGAAGAAAAGCTCAATTTCAGTCACAGCACCTAATATTATGGGAATGGATCCCTCTGTTCTGTTTGGTAAAGATTTAAGTGCAACCTTGGCATCAGATCATGATTTTGAAGGCGAAGGTGAAGCTAATCAAAGTAATAGCTTAACAGGTAATATCAGTGTGACAGTGGTTGATGTGCTTCCCAATGGTAATTTAAAAGTCCGAGGTGAAAAACGAGTCACTTTAAATGATGGTAGTGAATATATACGCTTATCTGGCATTGTTAGACCCATTGATATTGATGCTGCAAACAGCATTTCCTCAACACAGGTCGCGGATGCCACCATTATGTATACAGGCGATGGTGCTATTGCCGACTCCAATAAAATGGGCTGGTTTGCTAAGTTCTTTTTAAGTCCTATTTTTCCTTTTTAAAGGGGAATGTTATGAAACACATTTTAACGATAGTTTTAATCATGTTATTAAGCTGGCAAACAGCTTATGCAGAACGCATTAAAGATTTAGCTGCCATTGCTGGCGTTCGTAGTAACCAATTAGTGGGTTATGGTTTAGTGGTTGGTTTAAATTCAACAGGGGATAAGACTAAATTTACAGGACAAAGTTTGCGTAGCATGTTGGCAAGATTAGGTTTAACTTTGCCACCTGGTGTTGACCCCAAAGCAAAGAATGTTGCCGCTGTGGTTTTGCATGCAGATTTACCCGCCTTTTCTAAACCAGGTCAAAAAATTGATGTGACTGTATCTTCTATTGGCGATGCTAAAAGTTTGCGAGGTGGTGCTTTATTAATGAGTCCATTGAAAGGGGCTGATGGTAAAGTTTATGCTGTTGCACAAGGTAACTTGGTTGTTGGAGGGCTGAGTGCTTCGGGGCAAGATGGTTCTAAAATTACAGTGAATAACCCAGCAGTGGGTAGGATTCCAAATGGGGCAACAGTGGAACGAGGTGTTGCTAATCCATTTAATAAAGGTAACTCACTGGTGTTAAATTTACATCATTCTGATTTTACGACAGCGAACCGGATGGTCGAGGCTATTAACAATATATTAGGCCCTGAAACAGCAAAAGCTTTAGATGCAATGTCAATAAAAGTGAGTGCACCATTAGACCCTTCTCAACGCGTTAGTTTTGCTTCTATGGTAGAAAATATGCAAGTTGCACCTGATGATGCGCCTGCTCGAGTGATTGTTAATTCACGTTCAGGGACGGTGGTGATTAATGGAAAAGTACGTGTTCAACCTACCGCTGTATCTCATGGTAGCTTAACGGTCACCATTAGTGAAAGCACCCAAGTCAGTCAGCCTAATGCATTTGCAGGTGGGGATACCATTACAACACCACAATCAGAAGTCAGTGTTGAGGAAGAAAACAACCATATGTTTGTTTTTAATCCAGGTGTGACGTTAGATGAAATTGTTAAAGCAGTCAATAAAGTAGGTGCTGGGCCAAGTGATTTAGTGGCTATTTTGGAAGCACTTAAAACGGCAGGTGCGTTAAGAGCTGAGCTTATTATTATTTAGGTAAATGCTATGTTAAATGTTGATAATGCGGCTGTTTATACTGATTTTAATAGTTTAGCCAAATTAAAAAATGAAGCTAAAGAAAAAACACCTGATTCAATAAAAGAGGTGGCAAAACAATTTGAATCTGTGTTTGTAGGTATGATGTTAAAAAGTATGCGGCAAGCAAAGTTGGCTGAAGGTATTTTAGATAATAGCCAAAGTGACTTTTATAGAGATATGTATGATCAACAATTATCGATACACTTATCGGGTGAACATGGCATGGGCTTGGCTGATGTTATCGAAAGACAATTAAGTCCAGATCAGTCAGTTGCGGTAACAAAAGAACAGAGTATTGCTGATTACGAAAGGCGAAACTTAATATTAAAAGCGGCAAAAAATAGCCGTGAGCAATCTGCAATTAATCCAATACTTAAAAGTATAAGTATTGAAAAAAATAATTCAGTAGAAGAGTTTGTTAATCAATTAAGACCTTATGCCGAGAAAGCCGCTAAGAAACTAGGGGTAGATGCCAATGTCTTGATCGCTCAGGCAGCACTAGAAACAGGCTGGGGTAAATCAGTTATCAAGGCTAAGGATGGTGATAATAGTCATAACTTATTTAATATTAAGGCAGATAAATCATGGCTTGGTAAGCAAACCGAAGTTGAAACTTTAGAAGTTAGAAATGGTGTTGCTAAAAAAGAAATGGCGGGTTTTCGTTCCTATGATTCTTATCAACAAAGTTTTGATGATTATGTTCATTTTATTAAAACTAACCCAAGATATAAGACTGCCATAAAAATGGCAGAAAAAGCGGAACGATATATGCATGAGTTACAGCAAGCAGGGTATGCAACTGATCCAAATTATGCTGAAAAAGTGATGAAGATATATAACAGTAAAACGATTAATCAGCATTCAGAACCTTTGGTTCTAAACCAGTCTGTCACTGCTGATAATTTATAGGAGAAATAAAAATGGCAAGTGGTATGTTAGGAACAGCGATTACGGGGCTTCAGGCTTTCCAGCGTTCGTTGGAAACAACAAGTCATAATATTTCAAATGTAAATACAGAAGGTTATAGTCGTCAACGGGTGGATCTTGCCACAAAAAAAGAGGCAATGATTGGTGTCGGCTATATAGGTACTGGGGTAGCCATTACTAATATTACCCGTAGCTATGATCAATTTATTACAACTCAATTACGTTCTAGTACAGCCGCATTTGGAGATGTTGATAAGTACAGTCAACTCGCGTCACAAGTCGATGATATTTTAGCTGATCCAACAGTGGGTATGGAACCCGCCATTAAAAATTTTTTTAATGCAGTGAATGATGCGACGGATGATCCTTCGTCAATTCCAGCAAGACAAGTATTGCTGTCTGAGACAGATATATTAACTAGTCGTTTTGATACTATGAATTCTCGGTTTACCCAGATACGTGGGCAAATTAATACGGATATGGTGGTTGTTACGGATGAAATTACAGCTTTATCTAAATCAATAGCAGATATTAATCTTAAAATTGCAAATGCACAGGGGCAAGCAAGTGGTAATCAGCAGCCCAATGACTTGTTAGATAAACGAGATACTCTATTAAACCAGTTGGCTGAGCGTGTTGATATTTCAGTGGTTCCCAGTAATGGCAATATGGTTAGTGTTTTTATGGGGCAGGGTCAGGTACTAGTACTTGATGGAATTGCAAATGAAGTGTTGACTAAACCAACGGCTTTTGATTCATCTACACTTGATGTTTATATTAGAACGCCTTCTGGAACAGAAGGTATCGTTACAACTCAAATTACAGGCGGTTCGTTAGCAGGGACGGTACGGTTTAGAAATGAGATACTCGATCCAGCTCAACAAAGGTTAGGGGCAGTAGCTGCCAGTATTGCGATGGAATTTAATAATATCCATGAAACTGGTTTTGATTTGGATGGTACTCAGGGGGAATTGTATTTTAAAGGTCAAGGCATGGGATCAACCGTTATTCCGGTCGCTGCAAATAGTACCAATGCAGTAGGCTCATCAATTACGGTCATGTTTGATAAGAATAATATTAAAAATATTGATTACAGTGATTATAAATTAGATGTCAGTGCAGGACCCGTTTATAAATTAACGCGTGAAGCTGATAATACAAGCATTAATTTGAGTATTAATACAACGACGGGTGTGTTGTCTCCACCCGTAACCGTACCTGTTACTGAGTTACCAGGCATATCAATTACTGTTTCTCCTGTTGGAGGATTAACAGCAGGTGATGAATTTTTAATAAGACCTACATTTACAGCCGCTAGCACGACTTTACAAAATATTACCGATCCTAGAAAAGTAGCTTTAGCAACAAACAAAGCGACAGACAGTAATGGCGTTGAATATACTATAACAGGCCCCATGCCTGGTGATAATAGAAATGGATTGTTATTGGCAGGTTTAGAGCACAAACAGGGTATGCTTGGAGCAACAGCCTCATTTCAAGGTGGGTATGGGTTAGTTGTTTCTGAAGTTGGGGTGTTAACTAATTCTGCAAATATAGCTACTGCAGCTCAAGAAACTTTATTAAATAATGCCAAAGATTCCTGGGGTAATGTTTCAGGTGTTAATTTAGATGAAGAAGCGGCAAATTTAATTAAATTTCAACAATCCTATCAAGCTGCTGCACAAATGATTTCAGTTAGTGGCACCTTGTTTGATTCTTTGCTTGGTGCGGTGAACTAGGAGTAACTTATGAGAATTTCAACATCCTGGGCTCAACAATTAGGCGTTAATGCCATGAAT
>Ga0105351_1000051_pt1 | contig 46176 bp, 55 predicted proteins | sample EN4Hudsemesocosm_FD_83662 | JGI IMG/M metagenome (GOLD analysis project Ga0105351, IMG submission 83662) | Methane-oxidizing microbial communities from mesocosms in the Hudson Canyon - EN4B Hudson Canyon | ecosystem: Environmental > Aquatic > Marine > Cold seeps | place: Hudson Canyon... | reverse complement strand
TTGATGATATTCATTTAGATACGGTTGATTACATCGATAACTATGATGGTACCGTGCAAGAGCCAGTTGTACTGCCTTTGTCGTACCCTAATCTACTTATTAACGGTGTAGAGGGTATTGCGGTAGGTATGGCAACGTACGTGCCTCCTCATAACCCTGTTGAAGTCATGAGTGCTGTTCAATACATGATTCAGCAAGAGTTAGATGGTAACGATCCTGTGGTAGCTGAATTAATGAAGCTGGTACCTGCCCCTGACTTTCCAACCGGTGGTTTAATCCATGGTTTAGGTGCTAATTATGAGTCAGCTTGGGAAAACGGCAGTGGTAAAATATACTTGCGTAGTAAGTGGCATGAAGAGACATTAGGTCGACGTCGCGCCATTGTGATCACAGAGATCCCTTATCAAGTTAATAAGACGACTTTAATTGAAAAGATTGTTACCTTAGCAAAACCCAATAAGGAAAAACAAAATACGATTGATGTAGAAGGTATTGCTGAAATCCGTGACGAATCTAATAAAGATGGCATTCGCCTTATCATTGAAGTTAAGAGCGGTGTAGAGCCAGAGCTTATCTTTAATAAGCTGGTTAAAATGTCACAAATGGAAATTACGGTTTCTTATAATGTGACGGTGTTGGTGAAAGGTCGCCCACGCAAGATTGGACTGGTTGAGTGTTTGGAGCACTTTATCGATCATAAGATTGACGTTATTATCCGTAGAACAAATACCTTAGATGCTAAAGCGGCAGCGAGATTACATATCTTATCCGCATTATTAAAAGCGTTAGTGCCTGACATGTTGGATAAGGTGATTAAAACGATCCGTCAATCAGTGGATTCTGAAGAGGCTAATAATGGCTTACAACTTTTACTTGATATTGATGAGCTTCAAGCTACAGCTATTTTAGACATGCGCTTGCAGCGATTAACTGGCATGCAAGTTGGCGCACTGGAAGATGAAGCGGCTAAGTTAGAAGCTGATCGTCTATATTACGCTGAAATCTTAGGGGACATTGATAATAAACAGCTGCGTTTAGCACAGCAAGAAATTACTGAGTTCAACGAGCGATTCCAGCGTCTAAAAGATAAAAAAGGTGATCGATACTGGGGTGAGCGCCGCAGTGAGATTGCCCAAGATATTGGTAATGTTGATTTGGAATCAATGACGACTCGTGAAATGTGTGGTGTTCTCTTGTCAGAGCGTAACTATATTCGCCGCGTTCCTATTAGTGAGTTCGGCCTTCAAGGGCGAGGTACGCGAGGCAAGTCACAATTTAAATTGGCGGAAGATGATCGTATTTTATCATCTACGCAAGCCTTTAGTCATGACTACTTACTGATGTTTACTGAGCAAGGTCGCGTGTTTGCCGTTAAAACATTCGAGGTGCCTGACGCACTAAAAGGTCGCTTTGTTCAAAACCTGATCCCTATTGAGGGCGATAAAGTTATTCAGATCTTATCTATTCCTGAGTTTAATGATGACAACTTAATGTTTATCACTGAAAACGGTGTGGGCAAGCGATTGAAATTGAGTGACATTGACGGGGCTAAACGTAAAAACGGGATTGCCGCCTTAACGATTCGTGAAGGTGACCGCCTGGTAGAGGTAAATCGTATCGGTGATGACAGTCATGTCGTTATCTTAAGTGATGCGGGCAAAGCTTTACACTTTGATGCCGATCAGATCCGAACAATGGGTCGTGGCGCTGCGGGTGTGAAAGCCATGAATGTGAAAGACAATAAAGTGGTAGGGTTTTGTGTTGTCGAAGAAGGCAATAGGATCTTAGCGATCACTGAAAATGGTCGTGGTAGTGCCTTTGCCCTTGATGACTTCCCGATTAAGAATCGTGGTGGCATGGGTGTTCAATCCATTAAAGTGACCAAGAAAACAGGTAAGTTAAAACGTATCATTACCTTGCCTGATGGCGCAGAGATGGTCGCGGTCAGTGAGGGCGGTGTCGGTAACCGTATGGCAGTAGATAGCCTTCGCAGTTCGGGGCGTGGCAATAGCGGCGTGACACTCATGAGTATTGATGATGACGATCGATTCGGTGATGCCTTTACTTGGGTTGATGAAGAGTAACCCTCTTCAAATCAAAAGCCAGTTCAATTTAATGTAATGTAATGTAAATAAAACAACCTCACCCCTAACAGTGTTGAGGTTGTTTTATCTTGATAGCGGCTATTCCCTGGAGAAAATAAGAGGCTCAGACAGGGCGTTAATGCACGAAATAAGTTAAGGGAATACGAGATATTTTAAGTGTAATCAGGTCTAAATCACAAATTACATGGGATTAATTCTGTATTATATCCACAATACAATATAAGGGTTAAGTGGCTACAATGACATCAACATTAAGAAATACGATTGCAGGATTAGTGGTTGCCGGTGCAGTTTGGGGGGCAAATGCCTCTACAAATGATGCTGAAATGATTACGCGAACAATAGCCATTCCTGAAATACAAAATACAGCGGCATTGGCAGCGGTGTCAATGTCCTCTGCACCTTCCAGCTCACAAGTATGGGTAAGTTCACTAAACGATAACTATCAGTCGCCTCCCATTACGAAAGACTCCGATGTGATGAAGTTAACGTTAGATCAGGAAGCGCTCTTAGCTAAAGCGAAAGTAGTCGGTGAACAAATTGGCTTACCTGAAACGCTACAAGTAATCTTACTGCAGGAAACATGGGGTGGAAAATTTAGCATGACCTCCAGTGACGGCCTGTCTTATGGTGTGCTACAAATTAAACCGTCAACAGCAAAGTATATTACTGAAAAACATAAAACAGACTTAATCCTTGAAGATAAAGGCAGCTTAGAAGATTATAAACAAGCACTCTTAACCGATCATGACTACTCATTAAAAGTAGGCGCCGCCTATGTCGCCATGCTTCATGAGATGACGGATAAAGACTGGAAGCGAACAGTAGTATCTTATAATTGGGGCCCTACAGGTGCCCGAAACTTATCGGACAATCAAATTGTCTCCACCAATTATTATAAAGAGATCGCTGAGAAGATGAAGGTTGTTCGTGACTTTAATAAATTAACTGAACTAAAGTTAAGTGAAGCGAATAACCATCAAACATTTATTGATGGCAAGTATTACGCAACGCCTGTTGCAGAGCCTGCTTCAGAAGAGATTTCTATTAGCAGCAGTGTCGCCAATTTACGTAATGAAAAGAGAGAAAGCCCAATGAAGATGGCGTTAAAATAATGAATATAGACTACTCAGAAGTAATCAAGCTCCGCTTATCAGGATTAGAGGACTTAGATCCTGTCGATGTCTTTTTAGAAGATATGGAGCCCAGTAAAGGTAGCGTCACCATTAAATGCTACGGTCAAGCTTGGACAGCCTATTGGGGTGCAATGGGCGGGCGAGGTGTCGCCCAGTTCTTAAACGATTGTAATGAAGAGTATATCGCCAAGAATTTAAGTTCTATCGATCGTCGCGTGGTGGATATTGATAAAATTATTGAAGATAGGGTGAGTAACCTAAAAAAACAATATGATAGCGGTGAGATTACCTCTGTTGAACTAAGGGTATTTACGGATGTTATTGAGTCAGCAGATGAGTATGCTGTTCGTGAAGATCATGACTTATTAACCGATCTTTACGGTTCTGAATTCTGGAATGAGTTGCCAATGAAAGAAAATCATGAATACACCTATTTGAAAAAAATAATTACAGCGGTAAAGCAGGGCATCAATGAAGCTGGTCTACTTGAGCAGAATGAGGTTTCACCCGTCCACGCGATGAGGATTTAATATGTTTCACTATGAATTAAACTGCGAGCAGTATGTGTTAACAGATGATAAAGGTGAACATCACAGCAAGCCCTTAGATGAAGTGAGTGTGGCTTTTTCACGCGAGCATGATGCAGGCGATAAGCCTATGTACATTTTGAATAAATATGGCAATCCCGATTTAATAACGGCATGGCATGCCAAGATGGTCGACAGGTATCGTGATTCAGGCTTTGATGACTATGCCGACAATATGTTTATTGTGACCGGTAAGTTTGACGTTGATGTGTTGAATCGCGTATTGGATACGACAGGTTATATAGGGAAATTTTTAGCGCATCATGACATTGTATTACCACAAAGTAATACTGAAGCGTCTAATGAAGAGTTGCCAGCTATAAGCCCGCGTTATACACTATAAAAGACGCTTCAGGAGCTCAATCAAAATAGCCATTAAAAGTTAAACTGAGCAGGCTGGCTACTTAGTCTTTTGGCTAAGTCAGCATTGGCTAAAAAGTGCCCGCAATACTGATGCCAGTACCGATGTGTTAAATCTGCCTTATCATCAAGAAAGGGGGAGCACAATGCTTGGATCTGCTCACTCAGATCAACCGTAAGATCGTTGCGAAGTGCGCGCCAATCTGCTTGGTCGCCCGTTAAAATAATGCTTGATAATTTCTCGTTTGAATAGTCTGACATAATAGCTCCTTAATATTGAATTATATCATAGATACAATATGATATGAAAGTTTTACCGGTATTCCAGTTTGGAAATGTAGCCCTATAGTCTGACAGCGTGCTGTAATAAATATATGATAATTACGTTAAAATTATTTGAATTGTTTTCAATAGTAGTGTATATTTATCATATATATAATACAAATATAAAGGCGCCCCATGTATACGGTCTCTATGACAGAAAACCAACATACTCATCTTTCATCTATTTTGAGTGATTTCAGTAAAATGTATCACCCTAACTTTGATTTCTTATTAAAAGGTGATAGATGGGGGTTTAAAGATCAGCCGCATGAAGCCTCTGTCATGCTGCATGAAATATTAAAAGACAATCATGTGTTGCAACTGTATAAGCGTAGCGATATACGATCTTTGATCGGTAAGTTTGCGGCATTTATTACCCAAGAGATCACTCTGTACTTTAGTAGAGAGGAGCTGGCTATTATTTCAAGACTGTCAGAAGTTCATGCGCGTTTAGGCTTGAATCAATTTGACATGTTGATGCGTAGCAATAATCATGATGATAACGCGTTATTATCTGAGTATCTGACAGATAAAACAGGCATTACTACGGATGATCTCAATGTGAGCTGGGATATCTATCAAGTAGCACGCCACCAGCTGTCATGGGATGCTGCTGGCAACCCGTCTAAGCGTGATTTTTCTAAGATGATGGGCGTGAACTACGACGAGCCCTTAAAACGAGGCAGTGAGCCTCTCATCAATATATCAAGCAATTAAGATTATCGCCATTATCCAATGGGCTTAAGCCTACGAGGTGGCACCTGTGATCTGCTTGAATCGCCCCAGCCTTGAGCTGGGGTTTTTGTTTGTTCTGTCGGGCGGATTTCTTATGTCGCGCACTAAGGGCACTCGATTTAAAGAGGTAAGTGAAAGTCCTTGGTTTAGTATATTTCTGATGCAATTATTTAGTAACACCCTTAACATCGTGAACAATTAAATATAGCGCTGGAATCAACACTAACGTGATCAGCGTTGAGAACAATACCCCGTAACTTAACGATACGGCCATAGGAATAAGCATGGCTGCTTGCGTCGATGTTTCAAACGTAATCGGCATTAATCCAAAGAAGGTCGTTAGTGTCGTTAAGATGATAGGGCGGAACCTACCAATCGCGGCATCAATAATCGCCTCTTTCGGTGCCATACCCTTGTCCGTGTTTATTTTGGCTGAGTTAATAAGCACCAGAGCGGCATTCACTACGATACCTGATAGCGCCACAATCCCCAGCATACTGACGATACTTAAACCGATCCCCATGATAAGGTGACCGAAAATAGCACCAATGATCCCAAAAGGGATACTGCTGATTACCACAAACGGCATAATGTAACTTCTAAACGGGATAGCCAGTAAGGCGTAAACGACAAACAAGGCTAAGGGAAAGTTAATCAGTAAGCTGGATAAGCTTTCTACCATGTCTGCGTTCGAGCCTTCAAAGCTAAAGGTCAGCCCTGGATACTTTTTCACAAGCTCAGGCAAGAGAGTCTCCTTCACATCTGAAATCACTTCATTTGATTTGTTTTGAGGAGTTACACTCGCTGACACTTCAACTGTTCGTCTACCATCACTACGATTTATTTTGTTAAACGCAAACCCCTTTTTAATGGATACCACTTCAAGCAGAGGAACCATTTTACCGTTAGGTGCTTGCAGGAGTAGTGACGTTAAATCAGCTTGTGTTAAACGCTCATTATCCGATAGTCTAACCATAATTTTGACTTCATTACGACCGCGCTGCTCACGATCAACTTCGCCGCCATAAAAAGACGACCTCACTTGAGAAGAGACATTACTTGGCGTAAAGCCTAAGACAACCCCTTTGTCTGTCAGCGTGAAATCAAATTGTTGCTTACCTGGTTTAAAGCCATCATCAATATCAGAGACCACAGGGTAATCTTTAAGAAGGGTGCTTAACTCTTTAGAAGCAAGCTGTAAAACAGAGAGATCACGATGGCTCAATTCAATAGCCAACCCCCTGCCTGAGCCTGGACCTCCAGAATCTGCCTGGAACAACATAGAATCAACGCCGGGTGCGTTATCAGCTAAAGCGCGCCATGCTTTAACAAAGTCACCTGTACTCAATAAGTTGGCACGATCATCTTCTTCAGCTAAATAAGCCGTCACTACAGCAATGTGATCACCTTTAAGATCAACCAAGATACCTTTGATTAAAGCGTCCTTATGAGCGCCTGACGCCTTTTCTGCTTGTAGGGCTACAAAGTGTGCGATGTCAGATACTTTATCAGCGTGAGAGCCAACAGGAAGGGTTATAGTTGCCTTAGCAAAGTCAGATTCAGACTTTGGAAACACTTCTATACCTAATCGACCACTGGCCACAAAGGCTAAGGTCACGACCAGAATGCTCACTGCACTCAATACCGTTAGATAACGATGATTGGTAACAAGGATCAAAGCGCCTCGGTAATAAGTATTAACCCACCATTTGAATCCATGACTAAAACGTTGCTGCAGGCGGGACACGTAAGCCAACGGCCCTTGCTTAATGCTGCTGCCAATGTCAGCCAAATGAGCCGGTAAAATAAACAAACCTTCAAATAGTGACATCATGAAACAGGCAATCACCACAACGGGGATCACTTGGAATATTTTACCCATCATGCCAGGCATGAAATAAAGAGGTAAAAAGGTTGCCACGCTGGTGAGGACACTAAATGTGATTGGCGCTGCAATTTCACGTGTACCGCGAATAGACGCTTCAATAGGGGATAAGCCATTTTGACGGTGGTGATAGACGTTCTCACCTACAATGATGGCATCATCAACCACGATCCCCAGTGAAATAATAAAGGCAAACAAGGAGATCATGTTCAGCGACATGCCGAGTGCAGGCAGAATTAAGAACGCTCCCAAAAAGGCAATAGGAATACCCATCATCACCCAGAAGGCGAGACGTATTTCCAGGAATATAGCCAAGACAATTAAGACTAAGAGTAAACCGGTTAAGCCATTACTAATGAGTAGGCTAACTCTGTCAGAGTACGAGGTAGAGGCATCCGATAAAATAGCGGTATCTATCCCTTCAGGCAGCCAAACATCGGCCTCCATCGATGCTGCTTTAACTGCGTTAGAAATTTCAAGAGGCGTTGCCTTACCCACTAAAAATACATCTAACATGACAGCAGGAAGATCGTTGTATTTTGCGTGGGTGCCCGTTTCTGCAAAGCTATCTTTAAAGCGTGCAATATCTCCTAAACGAACAATAGCTCCCTCTTTGCTGCTCACAATAGGTAATGTTGACAGGGAGTCGATATCAGCGCGTTTTTCTTGCATACGCAACATGATTTCTCCTGCATGAGTGCGTATACTCCCGTTAGGCATATCCACGCTATACTGGCGAATGGTATCAGCAATCTTGGGAATGGATAAGCTATATTGACGCAATAAATCACGATCTATTTCAACTTGAATCTCCAACTCTGGCAAGCCGGTAATGTCGACTTGAGTAATGGCTTTTTGTTCAAGTAATGATAGTCTAAATTGCTCGCCCAGCTTATGAAGTGTTTGAGGGGATGTATTACCGTATAAGGCGATCAGTACACCTCGCTTAGGCATTGAGGGCACAATAACAACAGGCTCTTCAGCCTCAATAGGAAATTGTGTGATCCTATCAATTTCATTTTTAATGTCACGACTTATCTTATCGGTATCTTCACCTAAATGGACCTCAGCCGTAACCACAGCTTGACCTTCAAGTGACAGTGATTGCACTTTCTTAATGCCATCTATATTGTTGAGTGCATCTTCTATAGGAAGCACAATGCTGGACTCTATTTCATCAGGGCTGGCACCTTGGTAAGAAACCGACACTTGAACGGCATCCGTTTCAAATTCGGGAAACACTTCTTGCTTCATAGTAGAGGCAAACAATACGCCACCGAGCAACATAATAAGCATGATTAGATTGGATGCAACCGAATGTTTCGCCATCCATGCAATAGGCCCTGATTGTGTCATCTATTTAGCCTCAGTAGTTAGAGTCATCCCCTCAACAGGGAAAGGCAAGTTGGACGTGATAAGGCGCACGTCTTGTTTGTCACTGTAAAAGTAAATGCTACTGGCATCATCGTAAACAATATCGACAGGCTCAATGTCTAAGGTGCTATTAACTAACATATAAATGCTGCCGTCATGAACATCGTCTTTAGCGACTTTATAGATATTGTCGAAGTGCTCACCTTCAACCGTCACTGTCACTAAGCTATCCATTAACAAGGCAGGGCCAAGTGTTTTTTTGTTCAATGAAAAAGGATCGCTTACTTCAATAAGAACTCGCCCCATTTGGCTTCCCTTATCTAATGTAGGCATGCGATGCTTGATAATGCCTTCACGGGATAGTCCTTCCCCCCAACTATCATGACGTAAAGTAACATGAGGTTCGCTACCAACATCGATTGCAGCTAACTCATCTAAAGGGAGACTCAATTCAATCCAAGCCGTATCTGAACCTACAATCGTAGCAACGATGGTTGTCCCCCTATTAACCCAACTACCTAACTCAATGTGACGAGAGGTGATAATGCCGTTAATAGGTGAGTTAAGTGTCGTTCTCCTGACATTAAGCAATGCTAAATCAAGATTCGCTTTAGCGGCTTTTAAATCTGCTTGTGCGGCTGCTTTATGTGGCGTACGAAGCACTAAGTCGAGTGACAATCCTGACAGTTCCTCACCTAATAGTTTTAGTTCTTGAGCTGCAGTTTCGCCTCGACCTTTCTCAAGGGTTAGGTTAAGTGTTTTTTGAGCCACTTCATTTCGGCGCTGACTAACCACTACTGTTAGATCTTGTTTGTTTAATTTAACCGCTAACGCTCCCTTCTCAATGAAGTTTCCAGGGGTTAAGTCTAAAGAGACCGTATTAACCAGCCCGCTCACTTCTGAAATTAACGATACGGTCTGAGCAGGGGAGACAGATGCCATTCCTGATATAATAGTATCTAACGATCCACGCTTAAGCTGCACGGTAGTAACAGCAGGAATGATTTTGGCAGGCGTGACACGTTCCGTTTTGCTTTTATTGGACAGTAAGTAATTTGCAGTCCCACCGGTCACACCGATAATGGCGATCCCTGTTAAGACAGATAAGAATAGTTTAACTTTTTTCATAGGTAACGGCTCCAGCCATGGCGCGTAGGAGTTGAATGCGAGACTGGATAAGTCCAAACCTGGCAGTGACCACACTACGGCTTAAATTTTGATGTGTTGATAGCGCGGTGAGAACACGAAGGAAATCGACCCCGCCTAATTTATAACGATCACGCAACTGGCTTAAGATAGTGTTTGATAAGTCAATTTGTTTTTCTTTGCCCGCCAAATAATCAGTCTTGTATTGAACACTTACTAACGCATCCTCTACATCGCTGACAGCTTTTAATACTGCACTTGCATACTCATGGGATAAGGCTTTAATAATTTCTTCATTACGCGTAACCTCAGCTTTTCTTAAACCGCCGTCAACTAAAGGTGCCAGCAAATTACTGCCTAAAGCCACAATCCAACTATCAAACAGACCGGACATAGGGGTATTCACGGATAATAAATCAGTAGACAGGCTTATTTTGGGTAGGCGATCATTAATGGCTAAAGCCAATGCCACATCAGCTTGCTTGATTTTTTGTAATGCTATTTGCAGTTCTGGACGCTGCACAACAAGTTCAGCGGGTGTAATAGATAAGGTAACTTCTAAATCAGTAGGCACCTTAATGTGCTTAGGCAACACAAAAGAAGCAGGCTCCTGACCTGACAAAATAGCGAGCTTGTGGGTGGTTAAGGCTTCTGCTTCTTGTGCTAAGAAGACCTCACTTTTTAAGGATTCAATCGCTTGTTGTTGCTGCGTTAAATCTAAAGCGGTAGATTGACCAGCTCTAAAACGGTACTTAATTAACTCATAGAAGTCGACATTGGTTTGCAGCTGCTCTTTTAATACTAAAGTCTGTTGTTGTTGCTCTGCTGCCTGATACCATAAGGACACAATATCGGCAGTTAAAGTCAGCTTATAAGCCTTTAGAGATATCTTAGCAATAGTCACGTCGCCCAAGGCTCGTTGCGACTTTAGATCTAAGTCGCCCCATAGATCAGGATCGACTTTTAAATTAAGACCGGCAGTAAGGTTGTCTTTAAAAGTGGCGGTGCCACCTGCTTTACTAATTTGGCGACTACCTGATGCCGATCCTGTGACTTGAACTGCTTTAGGTGCCTCTGCTTTTAATACTAAGGTCTCCGACTGCAATATGCGGTGATTCAATGCCTGTAGCGTGTGATTGTCGTTGAGGGCTATGCCTAATAAGTCAGATAAATCAGTATCATTAAAAGTGTCATTCCAACTCTGTGAGCCTAACACAATGGTTTTGGCTGAAAATGCGGCTGGCGGATCAATAATGGCACCGGTCTTAACAGGCGCTTGAATACACGCTGTTAGCAGCCCAGAAAGCCCAATAAGTAAAAAAATGTGACGCATGATCGACACCCTAAATATTAAAGAGTGTATTCTATATATAATACAATATTAAGTAAAGTTAATAAGCGATTAAGGTGTCATTTTTTTTGATTCGGACTTTAATTGAGGGGCAATCATATTAACGTGTTCGGTTAAACGGAGAATCGCATCGTCATTCTTTAAGTTATAAACGGGGATCCCATAGAGATCGGCAAGTTCGATCGCTTGACCTGTACCGCCACTTTCTCGTGATCTGTGTTGTGCGCTTTCAAGACCGTCGGGTGTGTAGCAAACCACAAAATTAACAGGATCGTCTAAATTCTTACCCAATACTTGATGACCATTTCTCGCCATAAGGGCCAGCGCTGTTTTATTAAGTGAAAAACCATTAGGGTGAAGTATACGGGCAATTAAGAAAGCCTCCTCTGACGGACTGTAACGTTCACTTTTTGAGTGGTTAAACCCTTTCCAGGGTAAGTAGGATTCGAGATTGTCAGGATGATGAACGCCGCTCTCAAAAGCGTTGTCAGCGCCATTAGCTGCCCCGCTGCGAAGTAGAAATCCTATCGCCTCCAGGCGTGTCGCCATTTTAGTCATGTAAGCACATTCTGCTGATGGCGTTTTTCTCGCGCCGATACCGGTATAAACAAGGTCGGATGACATAGGCGTAACTAAGGTTTCAAGCATGTTAAAAGCATCATAAATTTCCGGGACAGGCTCAAATAGATCAAGATCCTCATCGTCGTTATAGCCAATATAATCTTTGCTTTTCTCGTTATCGAGTTTAAAAAGAGCTGTCATAGCCACAGGATCACGATCTGTTAGGGCCTGCAATAGCATGCCGTGCTCTGGGTAGCGATCATTGATCAGTTCCAGAATGTGCTTGGTTCTTTGGTTTTTCATAGCGACGAAGGCTTAGGCAGTGACGCTGCTTGCTCTGGAATGAGCAGTTCGCGTCTGGAATGGATCCTCTCAACAAAGATGCAGGCACGAGATTTAAGATCTGCAATTAAGGTAAACGGATTGGGATTGACATAGCTTTCTTCAATAAAATCAGCAATGCCACGCTCCATGGTGTGAAGGACCGCATTTAATATATCATCATTATCTTCTATTAATAAATGACGCATACTGTCCATCTTATCGATAATCATTTGCATATTAGCTTTAACAGAATGACGAAACTCACCGATGTTTTCAGGTTTTTTATAATACGATTCAAAATTAACATTGGTAATAAACAAGTTTGTCACCATACGCTCACTTTCATCAAAGAATAACTCAGCATTAGCCGGTACAGAATCTTTAAAATATGCTGAACGTTGAGCAGCGATATGTTCATTTGAATTATCAAATACACCGCTAATTATTCCGCTTTTATAATCACTATCCATTTCGGTGTGATCTAAGGCATTAATCAGTGATTCAATATGATTAGCTGCTTCATTAAAACCGTGCTGAAGAAGGGTGTTCATAATCTGTCTGCTTTTTGTGCTTCGTGTACAAATATCGCATTGGCACTTACTGTCTTTATCTGATGAATGAGTCATTGCTGTGTTCCCTATTATATTATTTGTACAGTATAGCGTATTTAATAAATAATAATGGGATTAAGATCTCAATTTGATTGACGATAAATCATTTGTAGTATATACTTGATTCAAAACATAAAAAGGAAAACACATGCCTGTTGAAAAAATGAAGATAGCCTTACAATCGTTTGGTCTTGAAGATGAAGGGCTTATTACTCGGATCTCCGGATTTATTGGTCATAGCGAAGTCGTTGCTTTAGCGCCTGTCATGGGGACGTGGGGCGTATCTACGTCAACCTGCCTGTTTGGTGGCCTTGAACAGTCTCGAGAGCAGGCTAAATGCTTAGTAGCGGTGTTTGAGGAGTTTGACAGGCTGGAACTTGAAGGTCGCATCTATAAAAAGCCAGAGCCATCACCTGCAACTGGAACGCAACCATAATGAGAGCCTTTGAATATAAAACGGTCACACGAACCATGCTATGGATGTTGGACAGTCGTCATTTAGAATTCTTAAATGAAGAGGGCGCGCATGGCTGGGAGCTTGTTACGATTGAATTAGACCGTGGTGCTCAAAAAGACTCGCAATATGTCTTTTTGTTTAAGCGTAAAAAAGAAAAGGGGTAATCTGATGCCTCGTGGCGGTCAGAGGGAGGGGGCGGGGCGCCACCCAATACCTTCAATACTCAAGAAGGAAGCAGTGTGCGTAAAGCTGCCTCAATGGCTTAATACATGGACAGCTGAGCAAGAAGAAAGTCGAGCCGTCTTAATTGAGCGTGCTTTGGAAGCTCAATATGGACTAAAGCCGCCTATTGTAAAACAAAGTAATTAATAAAAAGTAATCATTTAAAAACTAAAGTAATCTGTGGAGTTATAATGTCAAAAGAAAACTATATTCTTGTTCGAGGCGGAACGCCGGTCGATCTTGCCAGAGAAGTGAACAGAAAAATTGAAGAAGGCTTTTTACCGTTAGGGGGCGTGTCAACTGTTATTGAGCAGGGTGATACAGACTATCATCAAGCTATGATTTCAAAAGAACTTGCAATGCCTGGTTTATCAGTATGACTGCGTGGTTAAGCTCACTTAAAGCGGGTGATAAAGTTATTATCTCCACGCGAGACGAAGATCTTGTTGACGCTGTAGGAAGGATTACTGCCACGCAATTAATCATGGAAAAGTCAGGGCGCCGCTTTAGATTGAGTGATGGTGGGTTAATCGGGGGGGGTGTGTGGAATTCAGCACGACTCGAAGATCCATCAGAAGAACGGATCTATGAAATAACGCAAAAGCGTCTTCATTCATTGCTGGTGAGAAAGATAGGGCAGGCAGACTTTTCTAACGTAAGCACGGATAAGCTAAAAGAGATTTTAGATATTGTTGTGACCGCAAACACGCCGTCATCAACCCTACCTAAGCCTTAAGTTCCAGTAGTAAAGTGTGCTCTGGGTGAAGATAAAAGCCAGCTATAACAGGGTGCGCACAAGTAAACTCCTGCATCACCGCGATCTTCGAGTTTTACTTTACAGCAAGTGCACTCACGGTAGGAACGCGTAATAAGGCCGTGTGGTGCTGGTGCAGAAATAATTTGATAATAAGGGGGTATCAGATCAGTGTAATAAGGGATTGACGTAATGTCAATGTATTATATTGTCGATACAGAAAATAATGATTAGAGATACTGAACCATTAATAAGTATGATTAAAAATAATCAACTTAGCTTTACGTGTAAGGCTATTTTATTGCTGACCTCGGTGAAGATTAATGATTATGAATTACTTGAACTGATATTGACCCATTTAAATGATGATCAGTCATTGTTTACGCGTATTATCAATAATGTATGGCATTGTTTTAAATTCTATAAAATACGTCGTGATTTGTGGCCAGATTATGTGCAATATAATTACAATGAAATCACTTTGGCCACCAAGGTTGAGCAAGACGTAAAATATTTAAGTCGCCAAGATTGCACAGTCTTGCTACTTGCCAGAGCTGCCTTAATGGCTGTCGATAATTTAGATGTAAGAAGTTTGACCTTTATTTCACGAAGTGGGTTGTCATTTCATAATGCCGTTTCTCTTTGGGAGTGTGTAGAAGAATTATCTTTATTAAATGGAGAGGGAGTCAGTAAGTCAGTTCAGGTTAGCGGTCTTCTGTACGCCCTGCTAAACAGTGAGAACTACCACCAGGAACGGATGATGGCTATTGTTTTAAAAGCAGGTTACAACCCCTGGAGTGAACCCTTATCAATACTGTATACGATCTGTGATGACTTCCCCTTATTGGTTGATCCACTTATCATATCGGCATCTGAACGTGAGTCAGGCAATAAATATCTGCCACCCCTAATCCTGTCTCAGTATAAACAAGACAGACTGTCCTTGTCGGCGATATTTAAATTGAAAGAATCAGGATCAATAATCCCCTTGATAGTTGGTGCCTCACTATGAGAACCCGTGCACTTAGACTTGAATATCCTATAGATGAATGGATTGAAGAAGGTGTCCTGCCATTCGAGTGTAAGGCAGTATTACTACTGATGGCCGCAAAAGAAAGCGATCATGACTTAATGGCTTTACTGCTCAAGCATTATTATAAAAAACAAAGTATTAAAGGTAAGATAATGTGCCATTTTACCCGAAAAATAAAGATCCTTAACCATTTTGTTTCACAAAGTAATGACTTTGCGCTCACCAGCGGTGAGGTCAGGAATTATCCGCTTGCTTTGTTGCAGAAATATAATCTAATGAGGGTTCTTTTAATTGCAATAAAAAATATTGACTATACGACTGTCGATGTATTGCTTGACAATTATTTGGACATTGCATTATTTAATATCTTTGGATATGAAGAGAAAGATCGTAAAAGTCTGAGCGCTTACTACGGTCAGGCTCACTCCACTGTAGATCCTGTGATGACCGATCTTATTCATGAAGCTTTTCTCTATAAGCATATGGGCGACTGCAAGAAAATGATTAAACGCTTCATCGATGCAGGGTTAAGACCCAGTCAAGTTACCGTTTCAAGCCTGTTCAGGGTGGAAAATTATGCGCCAGAACTGATAGCGGGATTAGTTAAAAATAGTATTGATGGCGGACCCTTTCACCCTCAAACAAGAGAGCTTGCAGCAGAACACTATATAAAAGGCAATGTGTCGATTGAAGATGTGGCGGCCTTGTTTTTACAAAAAGGATTTATAGCACTGATCACTAAAAAAGAGCGCCTTTCTTTAACGCCAGGAAAATCTTAATGAGTCATCTTTATATAGAAGGAAAGCTTCGCCAAAAGATAGTGACCTTAATTAAGAAGAATAAGATACCTGACATTACGAAAGGATTCTTGTTGTTAGAGGTTGCCACGAGTGCCGACAGTGAACTAATAGCCTTGTTGTTGGCACACTTTAATGACAAGAAATCTTGGCTTAATACTTATTTGGGCAGATCTGTTTTTTTTAAAGATAAATACGTATCATTACTTGAGCTCCATATTGGTTCAAATCAAAGGGCGCGTAATTTTCGTGGTGGAGCTATCATGTCCCAACATTATCACCATCATAGGGTAGGGTACGGTAATAAATATAATCCAGAATACGACATTGATGCTGTTTACAAAGAAAAGAGCGCAAGGAAGCTGGTTAACTGGAAAAAACGGCTATTAATGCGTGCGTTATCGCAAGCAGTAAAGCACGCAAACTGCAGTGTGGCTGAAAAAATATTGGATTTTGGCGTGCCTATTGAGCAATTATTTTACCAAGATGAAATAACCATTGTTATAGAGGAAAGAAGAAATAACGATTCTATTAATGGCTATGGAGACAGTGGCAATATAGACGTGTATGCTGATTTATTTTACCCTCCCACTGAAAACCCAGAAAAAGAAATGCCCGATAGCGGGATTAAAGATATGCTGGAGCTACTAATCAGCAAGGGGTATAACCCCTGGCAGTCCCAGGCGGTCAATGTTCAAAGTGCGTGTGAAGATCATCCTGATGTCATTAAAATCACAGCAGAGGCAATGATGACTCATGAGCCAGACAGCTCCAGAACAAGAAGTTTTTTATATCAACATTATAAGACAGGAGTAATAGGGTTAGACGCTTTTCAAAGTGACCACTTATTCACAAAACATTCTTTATGTAAGCTTCTATCAGGTGATATTGCAGTCCTTAATAAGGGTTGTGAGGATTGAGGCGAAGTGGTAGTATTTAGGATTAAGTCGCTGTAGCTTCAACTGTGACAAAGTCGTAATATAATTGTAATACAATAAAAATAATAAAATAAAAGGACGAATTTACTACCATCATGGCTAAATTAACACTTTATAGACTAAGTCAGCTATCTCACCTTAGTCTGCCTTCTCAAATGTTTATACCTGCTTTTTTAAAAGAGCTGCATCATGAGATCCCCTCAATATCAAATTCTTTTTGCTGGCAAGATGAAAGTGGTGTTTTAGACAATATTTATGACGAAACTGCAAACATCTCAGTCATGGATATATTTATAAATTCTATGGCCAGCAAAGTGAACGACAAGTATAGCTGCACTATAAAATGGGTATCCAATCTTTCTGGAGGCACATCCTCTTTAGACCATTTTGGTGAGTGCCCTTATGTTTCTGAGTATTACAAAACAGTTCTACTGCCATTAGGCTACCGAAACACTTACTTTTTACCTATATTTAATAATGCTCGTGATAAAAAGCGATTAGGCGTCCTCATGCTTCACCGCGATAAGTCGGGCGGCATCTTTACTGCGGATGAAAAAGCGACCCTTAAGCGGATTGGTGTCTTAATTGGCCAAGGGTTAACCCGCCCCCCAGAAGCTGTTAATAGAACAATTAAAGGCAGTGAGTCTGGGATGCTTATTGTTGACAAAAAAGGGCAAATAAACCAGTCTTGCGCCCGAGGTGACAAACTACTCTCGTTAGCGTCATCCTCTCAATTTGGGTCGGCATATTCACGACCTGAGGACGTTATTGGATTCAGCGGGGCATTAAGTTTAATTCACAATACGTTAAAGGTAAGCAAGCGAACCCCCGCCGAGCAGAAGAGTGCGATTACCATTCACAATCAATGGGGTGACTTTAAATTAGAAGGCTTCTTGATAAAGGAAAAAGATCCCGCCATCGACGACCGTGTATTGATCAACATCCACTGGAATGAACCCTTTATCATCAAGGTGTTCCACAGTATTAAGTGGTTAGAGTTAACACCCAGACAGGAGACTGTTGCGCTATTCTATGCGGCTGGAGATTCTTATCAGGAGATTGCTGACAAGCTTAGCTTAAGTCTGCACACCATAAAAGAGCATGTAAAAGATCTATCACGATCCTTAAAGATTGATTCCCGAGCAGACTTGATTGAATTAGCGCTCTGTGGGGAATGTCACCAGGATATGGCGCAATAATGGGTGTTGCCGACATCTTTCATTATTTAACTTAATATAGTTGTGTATTGTGCATGTAATACGATTTAATTGTGCTTGCAGAGGTAAATCTTAAAACAGTTTTTACTCCTTCTTTTGAGCCTCTTGGAGGTTAAGCTCGAAACACTAAGCTAAAATTAAAAGCGTCTTGATGAGGCGCTTTTTGTATAAAATAAATGAGCAAATAAACTTCAAATATATAAATAAATTGAATTATATTTTAATATAGGTTAATATATTAATCTACTAAAGGAGAAGGACAGTGCCCCGATTTTTTGATAAAGCTAAGTTAACGCCCGTCCAAAAGGATAATTGGGATCGCGCCACGACTCTTTATGCTCAGCTAAAAAAAGAAGCTTACTCTTCAGCTATTCACCCCTTTATGATCGATCTAATGTGGAATGGGGCAGGGGATGAAAAGTCCGCTTTATTCTCAAGATTACTTGAGGGGAAAGATCCGCTTCCTAACCCGCCGCCTTGCTATTACAGTTACCCATGGTATAGCGTAGTTGAAGATAAGAAGCAGCATGCAGTTGACATTGGTTTTTATAAAGGCAGCTTAACAATTGGTCAAGATGTCTACAAGATAAGACAAGCTAACAAAGCAGCTAAAGCTCTCACGTCATTTACCAAAAGACACCTCTATAAAAGAGAGGGTGTCAACGAATGGAGCAGGGTCCAACGACGACACATTGCCTCACTACTCAATGCCGATCCAAAGTGGACAGTTGAAAAGAACGGCTATGAATTTGAAGTAAGCTATCAACAAAAAATTCACAGCAGTCGAGGTAGGAGATTTTGCTATCCAGGACAGTTTAAATGTCGAAGCGGATTTTCGGGTGGCAATCCGTCATTCATTAATATCATCAAGACAGGCATGGATGAATATAGGGATCAATTAAAAGAATATCACGCCCGCCTTGAGCAGGGTGATGAGGCTTATTTTAAAGATCAGAGCTACCCTGGACTCCGTGCTCATTTTGATAATGCACCCCCCAAACCATTAACGCCAGAACAAGCTTACTGGAATGATTGGGTAGAGGTATTATCAGACGGGTTTGGCATTCAATGCATAAATGACTTGACTGCGCAAAACAACACCGATTAGAACGCAGTGAGTGGTCACTATAGTAAGTTAATCAATAAGATACGGCTCACTTTGCGTCTGCGGTCTTAAATGTAATATAGTATTAATTACACTTTATCCTGTAATACGTATTCATTTACACGTATCTGTTTACGATTCTCAAATATAATAAAGTGCTTGATTTTTCGAAATATCAGGAACTTTATTATATGTTAGCCAAGGACAGGGGGTTTGAGTGAGGTTTGTTTTTTAGTCGTAAAATCACGTTCACCAGACAGGTTTTGATTGATGCCTACCTCTTTCACTAAAAAGAGTTCTATTTTATTTAAAGCCGCCTCTATTATGTTGTAGTTAACACCTTGTACAGTGTCTCCTTTGGCATGAAAGTGGCCGTTTGTTTTTTCAAAAAAGAGATCTTCATTGCTGCCATCAAAATTACGAACGGACATGGCGAGTGCAATGATGTCTAAGCTGCTGGCTACCCATTTAATAGCTAAGATATCATCATTAAGTTTAAGCTCGCTCTCTTGGCTTATGAAGTCGGCTATCAGTGTACTTAAGGTGCCTTTAGATCCTGCATTGATGACTTCCATGTCAGTGATGCAGACAGGTTTGTCATCTAAGATGTTGAGCGATCTAAAGCGGGAGAGGGCAAAACCTGTCTCTTGTGAGATGATCTTACTTATCTCATTACGCTTTTCTACGATGTAGTCAGTCATCATGGTACGATCGTCAAAAAAAGCCATCTTAAAATCATTGATATAAGTATCTTCCCCTGTCCATTTTCCGGCTTCAGAGTTGGCGTTAAAGGTGATGACACAATTTTTTGGTTCAGGGGGGGTGATAATAAAATAACGATCTTGTTCATCATGGTCGCTCGATGATCTCGCTCGCTCGCCAAAGTCTATCTGATTGAATGCAGAATGTTTGCCCAATTCATTCATCGTATAAAGGGAGGGTGTATCGGTTAAAGGATCACTATAAATCTCACTAAAGTCATCAATAGAAAAATAAGCGGACTCTGCTGTGGTAGTTGTGCGATCGTGAACGTCTACTGTGAAATAGTGGGGGGCAAGAAGGTAGTAAGAGCCATCAACCTTGACACCATTAGCTTCATCTTCTATGGTAAAAATAGGATTAGGAGTATCCAAGAACGCTTTGAATTTATAGCTTATTGTTTCACTGCCATCACTTCCTTGAATAGCAAAGCCTTTTAAAAAAAGCCAAATGAAAGCTTGGGTTGCATCTTTAATGTGATCCAGACTAATTGTTGAGCTCATGTGCTATTCCTGTTTAGTTTAGGAAATTATAGCAATAGTAATTGATGAAATTAGTGGCCTATATCATCAATTAGTATAATTTTGGTGTTTCCCGTTTTTCATCGGAAAGAGTTAATGTTTTAGAAATGGATTCCGGCATGAAAATCATCTCAAAGCCAGAAGATTGGAGAAAGTAAACCTCTTCACCTCGAATAGAGGAAGTGTAGAACTGGGCCTCTGGATCTGAGTCCAGGTGATAATGGAATAAGGACTCAAGTGTTTCATCCTCATCCAGCAAGTCAGTTGCATCAACTGCCCCCATTGCCTTTCCAAGCACAACAGGGAATCTATTGTCCATCATTTCCTGCCACAGTGCTTCACCTTCTTTATAGAAGATCCGAAGCCTGTCGCATTGGGAGAAATATGGGATCAACATTATTTTTCGTTAGCAGCCGGAAAGTTGAATACAGGGTTTGATAATACATTTGAAGCTGTTACCGGCCCTGGTACTTCCTCCTCAAGGACAGTGACTGTGTAGGTCAATGTTTTACCATCCACTTCAACGCGTACATCCTTATGCTCAACCGTTGTATTAAACATAATGGTACCAATAATATTAAGCATTCCCTGTACAGGTGTATGTTCTTTTTCACTATTAATCGCATTACCCGTTGACTTTAGGTTCGTTAGTAACTCATCTGCAGTATCAACAGGTCGACCTACTGATTCAGCAACCACGGTTAAAAATGACGCAGCAAGCATCGCTTTATCAGCATCATTTAATAGTTCATCTGTAATTTGAGCAATCTCAAGAGGCATTTGGTTTAATTTTACAACGTCTTTCCATCTAACTGTTACATCTATCGCCATTTTATTTTCTCCATTAGTAATTAAGTGTTATGACCAGAATCGTAATCGACCTGTATCAATGTGGATAAACCCAGAGTCTGGGTAATAACCGACGCCGCCTTTTCTGGCAGCACGAGCCGCCTTGCTTAGGTGGCTCAATCTGACATCTGGTATTTTAATGTCCAGTGCCTGACCTTTTGTGTGATAGCTGTGTTTTGCAACACCGCTGGTTGTTTTTCGTAATCGCTCATTTGTTTTTTCAGATCGGTAACCTGAAAGGACATGAATTTCCGTTTTTGATTCTGTTTTTGCAAGTAAATCGTGCAGCATTAGAATAAGGCGACGATCCATCTCAATATGCTCACCCGTTCGATGATCTCTCATCAGCTTACTCAACACTTCAAGCTCCGACTCCACATAACTGTGCCCTGAGAAAAAGGTCACCGTTTCACGTTCTTGCGTATGCATGTTAAACACGGTCATTGTCCTGTCAACAGGATCGTGACGATCGTGAATGCCTGCCAAGTGAATCAATCCACCCTGTTTTGGGATGGACGGTCCAGCTTGTGCAATTATCGGGAGTGTGGCGGCTAAGCCTGTTAAGAATTGTCGTCTATTCATTTTTATAACTATAGCATGATACAAATAACTATGCAATATAATATAGGGTATGGCAGTCTATATTTGCACCCTGTATTAAGGTTTTCACTGTGAAGCCGCTATTGGCTATTGATGATTAAAAGTGATTCATCTTAGGTGGTGCACTATCCTGCTCTACAGATAACGTTTCTTTAATAGTGATGAGCTCTGGCAGCCAAACGATAATATGGTTAGGGTTGTCACCTTCATGTTCTGCATAGACGCCTTCATAGCCCGTTAGCTCACTTACAATGCGTAAGAAGATCCCTTCCTCATCAGCAAATAGATCGTTACCCATAGAAAATAAAGTCGGCAATATATCTTCATAGTTAGCATACGCATCAACAGCATTCTCCATGACGCTGTTTAAGCCTTCATAATTGATGTCACCAAAGTTAGCTAAGCAATCCATAAAGACGTCAGGCTCCTTTGTGCGCTCGATGCCTTGCAGTATAATATTGCGAATAATGTCGGCACTGATGGTTTCACCGCCTTTAATTAGATCGTCTTCATCAATAGCAATATCAACGATCATCACGCTGGGCCTGTCTTCACCGCCGGGCTTTTCAAGGTGGGATTGCAGGCGGTGAAACGCATAGCCTTTTGCTTCATCTATGCTTTCAGTAAAATAAAAGCCACTACCTTCTTGTTCAACGCCAATGCCTAAAAACGATTCGTCAAAGCTGGTTATTTGGGTGCCGCTACCGTGGTAATAGTCCATCATATTTCTCTTATTTTGTAATTGCTTTTAGTATACGATATTTAGGAAGTAAATATGTGACCTAACTCTGCTATATTGGATGTTTATTTGCTATACTGATGTTTAAAATAATTAATAACAATATATTTCAATAATAATTAAAAATATTATATTAAAGAGTTCTAAATGTCGAAAATTCCCCTTACCATTCTAAATGAGCTATTAAATTACAATTCGAAATCATCCGATCTAAATATTGACGCCTTACCCAAGACCGCGAAAGAAAGTACGGCTCCTTTTGCTTTAGTGAGGTGGGAAGATCCTGACTGGTATAATAGTTTTAGTCGAGCAAATACGTCAGTTCGCTGTGCTCTGGAAATCAAAGGGGATCGTGATTACGACGTACTGTTTAGCCTGAAAGATGAATTAGGTAGCTTAACCGATCTCACATGGGTAATGTCGAGCTCTTTTGTTACAGGAATAAAGCCAAAGACAGGCGATGAGATCGTGGACGAACATGTGCTTTCCTACTTTAAAGAGGGAGACGCTACCCATGCTGTATTAGCGTCAATAGAGGATGCTTACACTTATAATGATGACATTGATGATCGCTTCATTAATTCACAGGCTGTCAGTGTGACGCTTATACCTGACCTGACGCAGGAAAGGTTAGATCTTCTTATTGATAGCTTGGCAGTAGGCTCTTACCGCTGCAAGCGGCATGTTCATAACGCGGAGATATTCAATATAAATATTGGCAGAGCATTAGAGAGTGATCTCTATTCAGCTAAAGTTAAAGAAAATCTATCCTTAATGGTGTTAGATGAACATATAACCAGTCAGCTGTTTGATTATATAGCTTCGCCCAGTATCATTCCTAAGATGCCTAATAACGTCGCTTCAGTGACGTATCAGTTTAGTAATGATGACTTGAATATTATGATGGAGCTTAACGATGGCAGACCGGTTAAGCTGGATTTATCCAGTCATGATTTGGGCTCACTTGCGCAATGGACCATTTATGCTAATAAAGAACGTTATCAGAAAGGGTTGTCTTCTGGGGTTATTGCTAACCCCATTTTAAACGCAGATATAAAGTTGGGAAAAACATGAGCGAGCTATTACCAAAAGCAATTCTTAAAGCGTTAATTGGCGAGGAGGTCTCTTTTGCCTCCATGGTCACGAATGTGAACGCTCATCATATAGAGCCACATGCTACCTCTTTAATGATTCAGCAGGTGCCAGTGTCACACGCATCAGTGAAGACCTACAAACCCATGATTGATCCGCAGAACCTCTCTAATATTTTAACGATAGAAGCGAAAGGACAAGAAGAATTTCATTTTAAAGATTATCTGGAAAATATAGCCGATACAGAAGTGGTTTATGAATCCATTAATATGGAATACATCACCGATGAGCATGGTGATGCCACGTATAATCAATTCATTCTAATGAAACGAGCATCCGGTGACAGTACGCAAGGGGTTATTGTTGAAGCTTCCGGATGTAAAGAGATGGCAGGAAATATGAGTTTCTTTAGAAGTTCTGATTTAACCTTTATCACCATTGATGACATGACCAAAGACATGGAAGCACTTATTGTTTCAGGAATGAAAATTGCCGAAATTGATTCTCACCTTCGCAATGGGATGCAGGTAGATCTTGTTGACGCGGTTCACAGTGCACTCCATTCAAATCAAGATGAAGATAAACACTTGGAGCACTACTTATTAAATAAAGCGATAGGCAAAGACCTAAGTGCCTTGCTGTTTAAATCTCTTAATGAGGATCCTGTCCCTCCCTTCATGGAGCCGACCATCTCACATATTGACTATGTCGTGACAGAAGGTGAGCTTCAAGTTCAAGTCTACCCCACTGATAAAGAAGCGACCCAACTCATGACTAATGAACGGGTTGATAGGGACGCCTTAACAGGCTATGTGAAGCGAGTTCAATACATGACGGGAGAGAGTAACGGAACGATTCGTAACCCGAGCTATAAACCTGGTTTATGCCAGCGTATAAAGGCAGGGAGTGTACAGTGAAATTTATATTACCTGAGATCCTCTCCAATTTTGCTGGTGAAAAATTGACCGAGGACAAACTTGAGGGGAGATCTTTGCCAAAAAGCTACTACGCCCGTCCAGATCAGCCTTTAAAATTGGCATTTCTGGAGAAAGCGGTTCCCAGTCATCGGGCGACCGTCTTTTATATTGCAGATGCAAATCAGATTGATTTTGATAACGCCGATCCTGATCTGGATGAGTTTCCGATGAACGATTACCTGCCTGAAAGTGACGAGCACGTCACCATCACATTACTCTCCAATAGTATTGCTTTAGAGGGTCGCGACTTACCCCGCTCCCCTTATAATTCCAGTGTCATGCCCGCACACACCCAGTATTACCTTATAAAGGTGGAGGAGGCGAATGAAGCAGAGGGTTTGCTACTCTACTTTAGATATTGCGAGAAAAAAGATGGCGTCAGCTTTCGAGACTCCAGCGTGATGGAGGCTATTTCAATTCCAGATTTAACGCCTGAATTGGAAAATTACATTATTCAAGGGATGAAAATAGCAGAGTACGCCTCTACTCTGGATGTGACGGATAGTATTAAGCAAGGCAAGATCTATACAGAAGAAGCATTAAGCAGGGAACGAGGCACGGATAGTTTATTCTTAGATTACATTGTAAAAGGGTTAACCCCCTCTGAATTTATTCCTGACATCTATAAAAGCTTCTCTTCTCCTAATGCCAGACCTGACATTGAAGGTATCTATGAGTCGGTCTCTTTTTTCTTTGTTGACGATGAACTTACTTTTAAGTTCATCGATACTGACGGAGAAGAAGGTAGTATGGAAGATGAGTTCGCTTTACTAAAAAATGAGTTGACTCGTTATGCTTATAAAGAGCGCTATCAAAAAGGGGTGATGTCTGGTCAAGTTATCAGTAAACAACCTAAAGAGAAGCTTGTGATAAGGGATCTGCCGTGAAGAATATTGCAGCTCAGATCTTCTCAAGTTTAAGCTGTGAGAACATTAGCAAGGAAGACTTAACATGGCGGCCGCCTAATGAGCCCAGCCTTGCAGAGAAAACCCAGCCACTGGTCTTGCTGGCACTTGAGTCCCCAGACGCTTTTGGGAGCGCTGCTCATTATAGGGTAAGAGATCCCATTTCCGTGACAACTCAACTTGAGGATAATGGCAGTTTTTTTAGCATTAAAGAAGCCCTACCCCATATTGAAGGTTTAACACTTAACTATCAAACTATAAACATTACTGATCCCACTCATGGTGTAACTAAAGAAGAGGTAGGTCACCATCAGGCTTACTACACTTTAAATGAGAAGGATGGTAGCCATACAGGCGTATTGATTACTTTCGAGTTTTGCAATGAATACAATAATACTGTAATAAAAGATAAGCACTATGATTCACGCTCTGTGAACGTAACGACGATCCCTAATGTTACACCTGAAATGTACAGTCAGATCATCGACGGCATGACTATTTCATCTTATGAGTCACAACTTAAAGATGGCTTAAGCAGGCGAACCGATCAGCAAGCGCAGAGGATATTAGATCCAAAAAGCATGCATTCAAAGCGCGTCAAAAACCATATATCTCAAGCCATGCTTCGTGGTTATCGTGCTGAAAGCTTTTATCGCTTCTTATCTGAACCTGCGATGCCGCCGCTTATCAGGGAGCATATCGAATCAATCTCTTATTCCTTTTCTGGCGAAGGCTTGCACGTGATAGCTCGGGTAGAAGGTGAAGACGCCCCCCTCAGAAATAGTGCGCATGTCGATTTGGATGAGCTTACCAACTATGCCCTAAAAAGGCGTTATCAAGAAGGTGTGGAAACAGCTATCATTATCAATCCACTTTTTTCTCCAGAGAAGAACGAAATACCTAAACAGGGGGTTAAGTGATGCGGTACTCTCCCCAAGATAAAGACCGCTATGAGAAGATAGCTAAAACACAATTCACGATAGATCGTGAATTATTAGAGTTTGCCGATAGCTTGTTTGCTCAAGTAAACAGAAGCAAAGAGTACCGCGAAATTCCTGAAAAAGACAGTGAGTACATTGAAGGTTTGGTTAAGTTTTTACCGGACATGGATAAAGAGGGGTTTCGCTATCTGTTTAGATCAGTGATTGAATTGTCCGCTCAAGGTTATCGAAGTCATGGCTTGAAATTCTCATATCGAAAAGGCGATGATTCCAGCACCTTTATTGCCTCCGTCAGTGCAGGAAAGTTTGGCTCAATTCGTCAGGTGCACGCCTTTGCACAGTTGTTGCTTTTAATGGGCAATAGTCAGCAAGAATTACGTTTTAACTGGTTAAATGTTAATGCAGAAGGCGTAAGCTCATATCGAGGCGGAAGCAGTCTGGTTACAAAAGACCACGTAAGCTTGGTGACGTCCAGTGACGTTGTTAGTATGATGAAAAGCGACGATAAAGCACTGGATACTATCCGTCTGGATGACGATATTGATAATAATCGTTATCTTTTTAAAGTAGGAATGGAAGTGACTGATAAGCAAGTAGTGGATAGCACGCTATCCTATGTCGACAGCTTAATGGCTCGAGGTGAAGATAAGACGGGTGGATCCGCCATGGATAAATTGGTTGTTGATGAGCTTGAGATGCTTCGAAAGCATTATGATATAGGCAGTGAAGATCGCGTTTCTGCATTACAATTTATCAACCACCCAAAGGCGATTCCGGGTAAAGGGCTTATCATGGTAATGCCCGATCTCTTAAATTACGAAGGAGAGGGTTGTCCTATTACGGTTGATATTACTCCTGGTAACTATGGCAATATAGGCGCTGCAGCCACCATGATTAGATTGACAAAAGTATTGGATAGATCTGAAGATATAACGATCATTAGTGCCATTAGAGCCATGGAGCCTACAGCCAACATTGCTTCATGGGCAGTTATCGGTGTAAATACTCATAAAACCCACTATTTTGGCGGCGGTGCGATTGAAAGTTATCTCCGTGGAAAGATGGATTTAAAAATAGACAATGCACGCTCGCGAACTCGCTCGATTGAAAAGCCTAAAATGCCATGAGACCCTCACCTAAAAGGAGAACGACAACTCAAGAAATTGACCTTATGGAGATCCCCCTCTCTAAGGCGGGGGGATCTATTGCTATGGCGCTCTATGAAAAGATTAAAGCCTTACAAGAAATAACGACCAAACCTGCCGATTTGGATATTGGGGAATTCTTTAAAGATTCACCAGAATTGTCTAAGGCTATAAAAAATGCCAATGGTTTAGTGCTGTTACTCAATATTGTTAATGCCTCATTAAATTTGGGCAGCAAGGAGGGGTTGGCCATGTCTCAAAGGCCTGACAGTGAAGAAATGTGCACAGTATCCATTCAAACAGGAAGAGGCGGCGATACCAGGCAGGTTGCGTCACTGGTGAAGCTTTTACTTCGAATTGAAGAGAGTGAGCAACGTGTTCAGCTAAACTGGCTTTCTCGTAGTCATGAAGATGAAAAAGAAGCGGGACGTCATCACGGCGGTAGCATCTTAATCTCTAAAGATCATCATGTTGAGGTGGACTCTGGGAGTATTATCGATGATTTTGTATTGGGTAATATTAAGGATGAAATGGCCATTGATGTGATTAAAGGCAATAACTTTTCATTTGATACCGTTGTTGGGTTACAAGAACCTAATAGTTATGAGTTCTTAGCTCAGCTACTTGAATGCCTTAATAAGGCAAGCCATAAAGATTTAAACACCTTGTCTGTAACGCATCAGGTCGCACTTAAAGATGTATCAAGCTTGCTTCGTGTCGCCAATATTCAAGGGCTTGCTCAAAGCTTGCCATTCATTGAGTGTATAGGAATGGAAAGGAGAATAAATAGACCCGATCCTGAGCTTACTTTTACACCTCGCTATAAAGGACCCACACCCAGTAGCGATGCAAGAATAAGCGCTTTAGAGATGAAGTCGGGTAAATCAGGTGCACTCTCTTTGGCTATCAAGGCTGTTCAGTTCTTAAACTTCTTGGATGCGACACCCTTGGATGGTAAAGCTAAAGTCAGGATGATTCTGACAACCCTCATAAAAGAACGGTCTGGCGAGCCCAATTGGGCAGTCACCAAAATAAGCGGAAATGAGGTCTATCATTTTGATAAGCTTTCTATTAAGAGTTACTTAGCTGAGAAACTTAATCTAAAAGAAGAGGCAGTTTTAAGTCAAAATACCAAGCTAAAGGTAGGTTTATAAGATGAGAGCAGTGAGGGCAGGCAATCGAATTTTTAATCACATGGACAAGGCAAGGCTAACATTGTCTATTGATCATGCACTGATCGCTCAGTCACTTTATAGAATGGTTAAAGAGGTCATGAGGTCTCGTAATTTGCCGGACGATAACGCTGACTTTCCTTTATGGTTTTTAAGCGCCAAAAATACGCTACTTAAATTAGGAATGGAAGATGAGCTTAAATCCTTATTAAGAGTCAGCGCTGAATTTAGTGAAAAAGAAGGCGTTCACGGTCTAAAAATGACGCGCCGAAAAACAGGCGACAATGAAAGGGAGATCACGCTGTCATCAAGTCATTATGGCTGTGCCAAGCAAACACAGCTTTTTGTTAATATCTTATTGAGACTAAAACAAAGTAATGAACAGGTGCGTATTAATTGGCAGGATAGCCACAAGGGATCAAGAGGAAATTATGATTCAGGCGGCTCAGCACTGATTACGAAAGATCATATCGTGTCTATTTCATCATCTGACGTGTTTAGCATACTAAAAAACAACACTTCTGAAGCCTGTCTTGCTAAACCTTTTGATTATGACGATAGCGACGATCAAAGTATGACCGCTAAACTTTATCTGCCTCAGGATGTGGGCAACGCCATGCAAAACTATATTATTAAAGCCAAAGAAGAAGGCGAGGGGACGTATTCTATAATTAATTCGTTAATATCAGAGGATGTCGCCGCCCTCATTGCGGTTTACAATCTTATCGATATTCAACAGGTCTTAAGCGATATCATGATCCCCGGTGTTGAGCAGGTTATCGATCCCCTTATTGAATTTAAATGCAATGTATTACCTGCAAATAAAGAAGGTAAAAAGGAGATTCTGATTAGCTCCGATCCTGTCTCATCAGGGGGCGATTTGACCGTTGCCTTTGAACTGGCTCGCTTAGCCCTGTGGATGGGTGATAGCGATGAGGACGTAATTGTTCGCTCACTGACACCTTTTGCACCTGATAATGACAGGTCTACATGGGCTGTCTCCAAGATTAATCGAAGCGCCATTGAGTATTTTGGCGAAGAGGCCATTAGTTCTCTTTTAAAGAATCGCCTAAAGGCGCTCACCCCTCAATCAATGCACACACCAGGGCTCTGATCATGAAAAAAACGACAAAGTTAAGAACCAGTAGAACAGAGCATGTTGGCACCAGTTATTTTACGGTGAGCAAGGAAATAGGTGGGCTTTCGAAGCTGCTTGCTGAATGCCTTCATTACGCTTCCGTGAACAGCCAGGTGTTGGAATATGAACTTGATTACCCTCGCACTTTTAAAAATCACTATACCCTGATAAAAAAAGCAGGCCTTGAAAGTGATCTTAGAATTTTGATGCTTCACGCAGCACAACACCCTGTTGCCGCTGTCGATTTAGCCGTAACTGAACACAAAAAAGATCCTGAACAATCACAGATTGCTCTTCGCTCAACAAAAAAGGGATCGATTGAATTTGCAGCCTCTTTAACGAGGCTTTTACTGCGCCTTGATGAAAATGAATCGGCAGTGCAATTGAATTGGCGAGAAATTGGCAGTGACAAAGGCGCTCACCGAGGGGGCAGTATACTGGTGACTGGCATGATGGCGGTTAGCCTTACCAGTCGTGAAGTCGTGAATTTATTTGAGCTTGATACATTTAAAGATAACATTAATCAGCTTGAGGAAATGCAGGGAAAAAAACCCTTCAATATAGAAGAGGGGAAAATCACTATTGGTGATGAGCCTTTAGGGAGTTCAGACATTCATATTGCTAAACGTCGATTTACAGCCAGCATAGCTGCGTCAAAAGAGATATATGACATGCTTGAGGGCTATATTAAGGTATTACATAAAAGAGCGACTCCAGAGCCGCTGAGCAAGATGGAGGCATTGACGCTCTCCGATCTTGAGTCCTTAAGCAGCGTTTTTAATACGTATCAGATCCCCAACCATTTTAAGCATATCGCCTACCGAGGCACCTCACGAATGAGGGAGTTTGATGTGTTTATGAATCATGAGCAAGTAGGCAGTCAAGATACAGGGAATATTACTTTTCAGTCAGGTGACAAAGGCGACTTAAAACTCTGTTTAGCCCTCTTAAAACTAATAGGTCACTTAAAAAAGGAAGACTTCTTTTGCGTGGTGAATGCCACGACAAGTAAACCTATGCCTAATAAGGCGGCTTGGTCCGTTAGCAGGGTAACGCCAGAAGGGATCACACATTTTAGTGCGCCTGATATACAAAGGCACCTTAAAGAAAAACTCAAGCTCGCTATAGAAAAAAGAGAAGTCTCTATTAAAGATGGCAGCTTATTTAAATTGGGCTCACTTTAATGATGAGTACGCATGTGAACCATTAGGTCACTTGCTTTATCCAGCTTATGAGGAGCAAATTCTGGATTATTTGTTTCTATCAGTTCACCGTCTAACTGCATGAACCAGTGATCGCCAATCGATGTTGATTGAGCAGGATCATAAATAAGACCGTATTGAGAGCCAGACATCAACATTAATCCTTTTAGCTCCTGATAAGAATACTCAATATCCTTTGGATCACGCTGCAGTCCAATTGTTTTTAGTGATCCATCATCTTGGGTGATCGCTAAATCAGCCTGACCACTTAAAGCCCCAAATGTAAACTCAACGTCTTTATAGCAAATAGACTCAGGATCACCTTCTTTAAGACGCATCATCTTCTCATACAACGCCAAGCTATAATAATGTTTCGGGTTCTTTTTAATTAGAACAGGTAAGCTAAAGGCATGTTTGGCGACCCTTAAATAACGCTCAAGACTAATGGCAAGCCGATCGGAGATCTCCGTAGGATCACCTACAGATAACGCTGCTCTCAGATAGTCTTCTTCAAGACCTAAGTGGCGAGACATGCCTGTCAGTGATGAGCTATTAATATGCGACCCAATCATCATCTTCCTGAGATTAGAGCCCGGAGATGCTCGATTGTCATAAGCACGGGGCTTGATTTCAACCCCTGTCATTTTTGTTTTCATAATGCTTATTTTACGCCGATAGATGTTATTAAGCATGTCTCCCATCACACTTTGAGTGAAAAGTTGTAGTAGAAACATATAATAAAGCTCTCGATATTTCGAAAAATCAGGAACTTTATTATATATTGACCTTGTTTTTGTTGAAAATCCTTTTTTACGCATTGAAAGAAGAGGTGTGGCGGAGAGGCTGTTCAAATACTTGCATAGTGCGCTACGCTTGTGTATCATATGCGCCTTACAAATATAAAGGAGCGTTACGATCCTTCGTTCTCCTTGTGTAGTATCGTTATGCCGCAGGATGTGAAGGGTAAGTTCTTTTTATTGCGCTACTATAGGAATGTTTTAAATGACGTTAGATGATTTAATTGCACAATCGTATGAGTTGGGTTACCAGGATAAGTTTAAGCAATTAAACCTGAACGGTAGTTTTAATGCGTTAAAGATCAATGATCCTAAACAAACCTTTAGAGCCGTTAAAATGGCTATTGCCTTCAAGAAAACGGGGAGAAGCTACACTGAAGCAGAATTTGCCCTGTATTTAAGTGAGCAGCGCGGTGAAGATACGCTTAAGTTTATTGTCGATCGGGCTGACTATTGGGCGAGCATTGACAGTCGTGAGATTGATATTGATTTGCGTCGCACCTACATTACGATGGTGTTTCTTAAAAACACCTTAGACGGTGTCAGTTCAGAAGACAGTGCTTTTAGGATCTTAATGGCACTGGGCTTTAGGCCTCGAAAAGCCACACCTAAAGAAGATGAAGAGGCCTGTGTTGATATTTACTTTGACTACGGCGGCGTTGAAGCGGGGCTTCAAGTGAAACCAAACTCATTTTTTAAATCATTAGGCACTACGTCTAAATTTTCATTAGCCAAAGTGACGGCGGCTGCAAAAAAGAATACAACCCCCATTTTTATGGCTGAAGTAGGCAAGAAAGCCATGTCTATTGTCGTTAAGTCTGCGGTGGATCCTCGCACCTGGATGCAGGTCGATAGTAGCCTATTTTTTGAACGGATGACGACGCTTCAAGGAAATCACCCCCTCCTGCACCGCTTTAGCCTGTCAATTTTAGACAATATGAAAACAGATAAAAAATAACACTGTAAATCTATATCATATACTGTATATAAAAAGTATATATCAAGGAGAGCAATATGACAGCAGAAAATCAGGTGGATCATACTATTTACACCTTAGACGAAACCGTAAAATTTTGTCTTTCACAGTTAGATGGTGATCTTAATTTTTATGATGCCATTGCAGAGCCTAACGATGGCTCGGGTAATTTTTTAAATCATATTAATCATGATAATGAAGTATCCTTTAACTACTTGCTACCCACGACTAATGCCTTTCAGGTTGGCCGCTTAGAAGAAAGCAGGCGCGTTCTGGTATTGGGTAACCCTCCCTTTGGAACGCATAGTCAGCTATCACGACGACTGCTAAAGCATGTGTCATCATTAGGCAATGTGCAAACGATTGCGATGATCTTACCTGATACCTACAATAAACATACACTGCAACGCCAAGTCGATCCTATCTTTAGATTGAAATCAGTTACTAAACTACCTGCCAATAGCTTTATGCGTCATGGTGAGTATTATGATGCGCCATGCTCCTTTTTTGTCTTTGATAAATCAGCAGGGCCGTGCCTTCGCTTTAGGGCTGAAGAACACAAGGACACCCCTCATTTTAGTTTTGGTAGCGAGCAGGATCATGACTTTTTTGTTATCGGAGCAGCGCCTCATAATATCAAGCCAAAATCAGGTCGTCACAATCGAGGTCACTACATCAAGGTGAAACCCTGCGTTGATATTGAGCAGGTTAAGCAGAATTTTAAGCGCTTTGACTGGCACGGCTTTAGCGCCGTCACCGGTGGTGTTTTTTGGCTAAATCAAGCTGAGTTGGCTCAGCAATATAAAGCGCACCTTGAGCAGGAGTAAGATGACATGACACAAAAAGGCTTCTTTATTAGGGCAACTTTACGCTCCTTAGGCGGCTTAGGCTTGGGTTTGGCGACTGCTTTTTTTAGCATCATTGTCTGGTGGATGATTGATTTAGGCTTACTGGGAATTGATAATGCCTCAACACTGGCGTATGTCGGCTTATTTTTACTATCATTTATATTGGCTACAGGTATTTCGTGGTCTCATATTCGCAAGAGAATGTCAGGTCAAACCGACGTGGATGATGTCGATAATGGTGGAGACAATTAAATTAGCGTTAGATCAGTGAGCTACTTCAACAACTTTTAATTTTAAAATAGCTATTCTATAGCGAACCCTTTTTCGAGAATAATCATGACAATTAAACAATACTTAGTAGGCGGCGCCGTTCGAGATGAATTATTAGGCTTGGACGTAAACGACCGTGATTGGGTCGTGGTGGGGAGTTCAGAAAAGACAATGACTGATTTGGGTCACCAAATGGTTGGAAAAGACTTTCCTGTCTTTTTAGTCGATGGAGAAGAGGTCGCATTAGCTCGAACTGAACGCAAAACAGGCGATGGTTATGGCGGATTTAGTGTCGACACCAATGGCGTGACACTTGAAGAAGACTTGGGTAGACGTGATTTAACCATTAACTCTATTGCCCAGGACGAAGAGGGCAATCTTATCGATCCTTATGGCGGCAGAAATGACATCAATAATAAACTACTCCGCCATACCAGTGATGCGTTTAGTGAAGATCCTGTTCGCGTATTACGCACCGCACGCTTCTTTGCTCGCTACCAGTCACAAGGCTTCACGATTGCAGATGAAACTATCAAGTTAATGCAAGACATGACCTATGCCGGTGAACTAAACCACTTAACGGCAGAGCGAGTTTGGCAGGAAATTGTTAAAACCTTGAACGATCCTCAGCCATGGTTATTTTTCGATACTTTACAAAATATTGGGGCTCTAAAGGTGATTTTGCCTGAGTTGAATGCCTTGTTTGGCGTGCCGCAACCTGCAGCGCACCATCCTGAAATTGACACCGGTATTCATACCTTAATGGTACTCGAGCAAGCATGTAAATTAACAGGCGATCCTGTTATTCGTTTTGCAGCGTTAATGCATGACTTAGGCAAGGGAATTATCGATCCTAAGATCCTTCCTCACCACTACGGTCATGAAGCAGGCGGGCTGCCACTTTTAAATGAACTGTGTAAGCGCCTCCGCGTGCCGAGTCGACACAAAAAGTTAGCCGCCAGAATGATGGAATATCATACCCACTGCCACAAGCTAATGGAGTTGAGACCAGGTAAAATATACAAACTTCTAAAGGCGTTAGGTTCGGGTGGTCAGCGAGATGTGGTTGATGCTTTTGCAACGGCCTGTGAAGCAGATGCCAGGGGCAGGACAGGCTTTGAAAATCGCGACTACCCGAACGCGGACTATTTGCGTAAAATGAGCGCTCACTTAAAATTAATTAATAATGATGATATTGTTGAACGCTACTCAGGTAAAAAGATTGGTGAAATAATTGACCAAAGAATGATTAAAGAAGTCGGATTTATAAAGCACCAACTACTGGCTACCACACCTTATCCTAAACCTTAATGGGCGCGAGCTATGACATTACTTGAAATGATTATACAAAAAAATGAAGGGCTTGTCTTTGTAGGAAGTCGCGACTTAATTGGGGAGTTGGTAGCCGATATTGGGCAAGATTTTACACCCAAGCCTCGACCTGACCACCTGCCTCAGGGTGAGGCTAAGAACTGCTTCCAAAATGCAACCGATCTCTCTTTAGATTCAGAGGACAATCTACGTTATGTAGAAGGGTTAGCGTGTAGTGAGGATATTCCCTTTCCCATCCACCATGCTTGGGTGATTGATGAAAATGACAAGGTCATCGATCCGACATGGAATAATCCAGAAAACTGTCTCTATAGAGGCATTGTGATTGAGCGAGATCTATTAGTCGAGAGGATGATGGACTCTGGCGTCTACGGCGCGTTTGATAACGGTGTACGCATTGACCATGACTGGCTAATTGATAAGCTTGAGTGGCAGCCAGAATGGTTGTTAGAACGAGTTAGACCTAACGTTACGGCAATGCCTAAGCCTTAAGGTCCATTCCAGCGCTTTCGCTTGGCTTCTTGTGCTTCATTGTATTCACGCAAATAAACATCAAATCCGTCTTTGAAAATAGATTTTAATTGCTCCATGGGTTCACGCATGCCGCGCTGTAAAATAGCCAAGTTAAGATTGTCATCGGTCTCTTTAACCAAATTATGAAGCCTATCAAAAGGAACACGCATCTCATTTAATATCTGAAACAAAGAAAGTTCAAGATCTTGAACGTCGCCTGTAACCATGTCGGTTAACTGTGCGTGGGGCTCAATTAATCCTTGCTCAAAGCACATCTCATCAACCATGTTTCCGTGTATTTGAATAATCGGTTTTAATTTGCGAATGCCAAAAGCAAGCTTGGTCAAGCTTTCGGAAATAATAGGCTGGTGCGTCATTGTTCGTCCTTAAGTATAACTTGCATTATATATTAGATACGAATAATGGTCAATTGTTACGGCTTAAAGCGAGATGAAGGTGAAACAGCTTGACGTTCAACAATCTTGTCCCAGAAAGGCTCATAAGTGAACGGCAGGTCAATGCAGCGTCCTTCACCTGTTTCAGAGGTGAAACCTGATGCGTTTTTCTTAGAATCAGGAAAGTCCTCAATGATAGCGCGTGCATCTGACGTATCTAATACATACAAGTCAGATTCATGACTGCCCACAATCAGTTGTGCGTCTTTCATTCGACGATATAAAGACTTGTCTACGTCACTTAAAAAGAAGTGGTCTTCTTCACCTTGAATGATGCCTTCAGCTTCTAAGCTAATATAATGGTCGTTTGCTAAAAACAAGACGCCATAACGTTCGCCGTCTTTTGATTTGACGACTTGGTAGCCTTCATTGGACCAGTGCACTGTTTTTCCTAAGTCGACTGCTCTTTTGATCTCATCTAATGTCATGGCGGTGCCTTTAATTGAATTTTGTGATAAATTATATCATAACGTTTTTAACGCACTTAAAGTGTGATATTAATAAGGTTTAGGGAAGGTTCTCAACTCATAAGGCACCTTAGCTTCAACAGCGCCATGATTAAGCATGTTATTCCATGTGCTATGACCAATACCTTTGGCGACTTGATCGGAAATAAAAATGTGATCACCTTTTTTTAGTTCGTCCCCCACCTCAAGAGAGTCGATAACCTCTGCTTTTAGCTTGGCAACATCTTGCTTAAGATCGCTTAATGTAAAAGAGGATGACCCTGGATTAAATGAGTTACCTGTTTGCTCAATAACAATTGAATTAGATAATAATCGCCAGCTTTCATAGCCAATTGATTGGGCAGTTCTATCCAGCGCTTCAGCTTGTGTGATGCCTTCTTGCTTTTTAAGCGCTTTGGCCCTTTGTTTTAAACGATTAACACTTAGAATGTCAGACATAGCATTTCCTCGATTGTTGTGATTTGAGTATAGCAGGATCGTTTTAACTAATGCAATCAATCGTTATCTTGAACACGGAAAATATATTGGTAATCATTAAAATTGACAATATTAATAAATCAATATAATCCCAGGGTAATCACAATGAGACAAGATACAATCGACACAGGCTATATAAAAATGAATCTTGTTGCGATAAAGGCTAATCACGATCGCCATGCTGAACTGGCTGAACCTCAAGGCTATGTCACGATAGAAAAATTAAGACATCATCATGCTGATTTTGTCGACTTAAAAAAACATTCAGTGAATATGAAAATGGGGTGATAGAGCGGAAATGTTAACGCGGGGCACAATTGGGTTTTCCACTGTAACAATTATCCTTTTCAGCTCTCTAATAAGTATAGATATACTTAAACTTAAACGAGAGAAGGCACATGCTTCAATGCGATGATATTGCTAAACACAGTAGTGATTATATTAATCATGATCTGAGTATTATAATGAGATTAAAGATGGGGATCCACATTAGGCTGTGTCGCTGTTGTCAGGGTTATTTGCAGCAATTTAACTCAACCATCCTAACGGTTAAAACAGTTAAGCCTAAAGAGGCGGGGAGTGTCACTTCACAGAATGCTGCCTTGAAGATACTAAACAATATCAAATAGTTGCCTTTATTAGCTTGGTTGTGTATAACTAACATGATACGAGTAATTTAAAGAAGTTATAATGACTTTCCTGATCTGTCGTAGCCTCGATATGCTGAGGCTTCATCAGGGAAGCGTAAAAACAAAGGATGGCAAAGGCAATAATGACAACCGAACACTGGTATAAAAAAGCGGTACTGGCTTTGCATCCGCTGCAAATACACTTGCATGAAATAACCAAAGACGATCACCTTGAATATCTTCCTAAAGATAAGGTGCTTCTTACTATTTCAGATCCCTTGCTTGCAAGAGGTAAAGTTTGCGCCATGACTGCAGAAGGCTTCTTTACTCAACAAAATGAAGACGACTTAACACCCAACAGTACACTGGAATCAAAAAGTGAGCAGTGGCATAAAGACTACTATTACACCATGGAGCAATTACGTTATGCCACCTTTATGCTAACGGACTCCTTTCCTCAAAAAGAAGCAGGCCAGAATAGCTTCTACATTTCCACAGATACATTATTAAAAGCTCAGAAAGTGATCAATAAAATAGATGCGTTTTGGCGTAAAGATAAAAGACAACTACAAATACAGGCACCCACCCCCTAATGAAACGGTACCTTAAAAAATCAATCACCCTCATCAAGTACGCCTTGGTATTTCTTTTTATTATTTTTGAAGAATTAGCATGGAACAAACTGGGTAAGCCCGCCTATGAAGAGGTAAAATCACTAAAGGTAATGGATCGCTTTAAAGATTGGGTGTCTAAGATAGAGCATCGCCTTGCTTTATTGGCTTTGTTCTTGACGCCCTTTATCCTCATGGAAGTATCCGCTATTTTGGCGACCAAAGCCTTTGTCATGGGTGCACTATATTGGGGGCTGGCACTCTATTCATTAAAGATAATCATGACCGTGCCCGTTGTTATCATCTTTACGACCGGTAAAGACGTCTTAGTGTCCTTTTTTGTCATCCGTTATAGTTACGGTGCTATCTTGAAATTTAAACGCTCAGACGCCTTTAGAGGGGCGAAGAGGCAACTTAAAACAATGAAAAGTAATCTTAAAGAGAAAAAGATAGCTTTAATGGGTAAAGAGAAGGGTACGTTAAGAAAAAGCTTTAGAAGGCTCTACCAAAAAATAAAGAAAACTTACAGAGGGTAAGATCGCTAATATTTATCGTCGCAAACAAAAAAGCCCCAGAAAGTAAATCCTGAGGCTTTAATAGGGTTAACGTGCTATTTATCGATTGCAGATATACATTGTTACTTCAAAACCAAAGCGCATATCCGAATATTCTGGTGTAGTCCACATAGCGTGTACTCCTAAGTTAGATTTTTAGAGTAATTTCTAAAAATACTAAAACCAATCATACTCTCTTATAATTAAATTCTAATACAGGATAATTCTTTATATTGATAAGGAATTTCCTTGTAAGGCGATAAGTGAGCTACTATACAATAAATTGACATATAATTTAAGTTATGTTATAGTTTTTCAAAAGGAATCATCATGAACGATAAAAATAAATCATCACGCACAAGAAGTAATTCAAATCAAAGAAATCAAAGAAATAACCACCATAGGGCCAGTGATCCTCGTGAAAAGCAGGCTATGAATGATTACCATATGACTTCCGAGGATGAGTTGGAGCAAGCGTCACACGCCTTTAAGCGTGCTATCCACAACCCCAAAGCGGCTGAGGCAAAAGATTGGGAGTTCCATCCACTGCCTGCTGCCAAAATGACACCTTAACGACATCATTCATGTCGAGGGTGAGGCAAGTGGTCTTTAGCTATTAAACTTCATTTTAAGCCCAGATATTAAGGCTTAAAAGAGGGGGCGGACACCCGTTTAAAGGTTAAGTCCTTTTCTGTTATTAAGCCTCGCTTTACGGCTTCCTGACAGGCTGCTTCATTGATATTCTCATGATCTATGAAGGCGGCTCTTATTGCCCAAGTGTCCAGCGTCTCCACTTCTGATCCATTTAGAATTTTGACCAACCCTGATTTGTAGGATAGTAAGTCCTTTACGGTGAATCTCGCCTCATGAATATCTTTTGGTTCGAGAATAGCCATATCTCCATGATGCTGAAGTGGAATGTTTTTTGGGTTGATCTCCACTATCTCACCTTGATACTTGCCAATATCTTCAAGTTTTCGTGTGAGGATGACCGTGTTTCCTCTATCGTCGTGGTATTTCTTGTTGCTATTGATTTGCTTCATGGGATCTTCCTGTCATTATTATTAACTAATAATTATAAATGATTGTTATTACCTAATAAGAGAGATTAACCTCAAAAACAACAAGAATCGTAGCGTTTTAAGGTTTAGTTGATAAATATAAGTATGAAGAGGTGGTCTAACGATACCTGTATTCTCGCTAAATTACTTTTTGTGTAAGCGGGGTGCTATTCAAAAATAAATGATTGACAAGTAGACGGTAAGACGATAGCAGTCTAATTGCCGTCACCGTCTACTTGACTAATTCCAATATTTGTGTATAATGAGGTAAATATACAAATGGAGTATGAGCATGATCCAAGGTTTAGAAATTACCTGTCAAAAATATCCTCACATTGAAGAGCGATTAAATAAGTTAAAGTTTGATATTCAAAAATCTAATTACTTAAGCAGCTTGATCACTGAAGATAGAATTGTAAAAGATAGACGACAAGGCTTCAATGCAGAACGACGCGGTCGTAAAGGCTTTGATCCTCGTGCAACCGCTGAGATGTTTCGCTATTTAGAATCTTTGGGTATTTCTGGTCACCAAGTTGATCATGGGTTCACCTTTAGTGCCGCTTAAGGGCGGCTATTCTTCTTAAGTTTAACTTGAGGGCAAGATCTCATCTTGTTGAGCATGGCATCACCTTGCATCCTGTCAGCAATTGTTTCTGAATAGGGGATGTGAGGTACAGTTGTGTAGTCTCCTACCTGCCTATAGTTTTCTTCATAAGGGAAGTCCTCTTTAGTGCCAAACGTTAACTCAAACTTATCCCCTTTTGTACTGGTCATCATGACCCATGTAAAGTGGGACAGATCTTCTGGCATCGCATCGCTTTGCTCTTTAGGAATAAGATAGTCAGGCGTGATCGCACTGTTGAAGTTATGGCGAGTTTTTCTTCTTATAGAAATACTGAAGTCATCCTGGCTAAAAATAATGCCAAACGCTAAATTATTATTAAGGGGGCCTATTTTCCCTGCATGCTCCGCTTCCAGTTGGTCGGCCATAACGGCGCTCGAGGCTTTTGAGTACGCCTCAAATAATAACTCTCTATTCATATGTCTATCTCGTTAAAAACAGGGTGTATTATAGGCCAAGAAGAGGTATATTTCACCCTTTAATGTAATCTTAAGTCGTCGCTAAAGTGTGATGGATTATACGTGCATCGTATTAAATGCATGATATAGTATTAAGCATGAATAAAGAGACAGTAGAAATCACCAGGCAGTACCCCTTCGAAGAAAGTATTTTTGTTGACGCCGATCTTTATAGGATAGTGCTATGTAATCAACTTGACAAGATCAACACTCTCAATGCAGAGCAGTTAGAACGATTGCAAAACAATCAATCCCATCAAGCTTTAATCTGGATAGCAACAAAAGAAGGCGCTTACGACATGCTGAAAGCCTTGCATGAAAAGGGTGTTTCTTTTCAAAGCGCAGAAGCGCTACACGCCCTCACCCTTGCTTCAAAGCAATCTGGGCAAGAAGCGATCTCTTTTCTATCGATGGCTATTAATCATATTGAAATGGACAAGCTATCTGAAATTGTGACCTACTTAGAGGGTAATGATGAGCTGGATGCTATTGTAGAATTAGGCAGTAAGCATCGAGAGCAGTTTGATTTTACGATGCTGGCTTCTTATGCCCTTAATGCCGAAAACTATGATCTTTTAAAGCGCCTTGTGCCGCTCTATCAAGGTGAAGAGATGAGCAACAAGTTTAGAAGCGCTGTTCTTGATAATATAGATGAGATTGACGTTGACTTTAAAATCTCCCAGATTTTATTTCCAAGAATAAATCTTATTTCAATGTATGTTCTTTTGCTTGACGATCCGCATAATATAAGAAAGTCAATTGACTTAAAATTAAATTAAGTGTATTATGGATGGCCTCATCATGCTAAATTGGCTTTGGTGTTTACCTATAAGTTAACTACCTATGCCCGATACTGTTACGATAGGGTTCCTGCTGGGACTTCTATCTGCCATCATTTATTCGATATCGAATATTTTAAATAAAAAAGCAAAACAACGCGGCGAAGAAAGCTCACACATTATGATGTCGACAGGGTTGACAGGTGCCCTGTGGATGGTGCCTATCGCCTTATACTTAGGAGGCTATACACCTGAAGTGCTTTTTTTAGGTGGCTTTTTGTTCTTTTTAAAGGGCGCTTCAAATTATCTTCATGTCAGCTTATTAAGTTTTACGTCACCTTCTGTTTTGCAAGTGCCTGCTTTATTGGCCAGTACATTTGGATTATATGCGTCCAGTATTCTATTTAATGTGTCCGTTTCAATCTCTGAATTTGTATTTTCTATTTTAATTGCCTTCCTTTCCATTATATTTATTGGGGTAGAATTGAAGCGAGATGCCGTAACAGGGATTAAAAACAACCATTTTTTAAGTTTAATGGGGCTCTCTCTCTTGTCGATGGGGATCACGAATACTATCTTTATCTACAACGGGACAACGCTGGTTAATATCGGAGAGATACTGGCGTTAATCTCACTGGTCTATCTGGGCAGTGCCACGACAGGGTTTATGGCTGGAATTAAAAGAAAACGTAATGGACTGATGGCGGCATACCGACCATCATGGGGTATTGTTATTGGGATTTTGTCGCCACTGGCTACCTTCAACTTATTGTATTCGATGAATAGTTATCCCGTGGGATCTATTATGATTGGTGTCTCATTTATTATGGTGCTGACAGCGGTCGGGGCGTCGCTTTATTCTGGCGAGCGACTACATAAAGTTCAATATGCCTTATTGCCGGTATTTACGATGTTGATGGTCGCTAAAAATATAGGCGTTTAACCCATTAAATAACAAGTCGATCACACTTTTTCATATTAGATGTATGTTACAATTAACGTAAACAACCATAGGTGATTATTTATGATCCATTACGATATTATTGGTGACTTGCACGGCCATTATGATGAGCTGAAAGCATTGCTTGTTTCAATGGGCTACCTGCAAAAAGAAGGTGTATTTCAACACCCTGAGCGTACGGCGCTCTTTTTAGGTGATTTTATCGACAAAGGTAAGCAGCAACGTCAGGTAATAAATACAGTACGCGCCATGGTCGATGGCTGCCATGCAATTGCTGTTATGGGTAATCACGAGTACAACGCTGTTTCATTGGCGCTAACGGACGCACAGGGTGCGCCACTGCGACCTCATAGTACTAAAAATATGAAGATGCATGCTGCTTTTCATGATGCCTATCCCAATAACGAAGAAAGAGATGAAGTTGCCCAGTGGTTTAAGGGGTTGCCAGTATTTTTAGATTTAGATCAGTTTAGGGTTGTTCATGCTTTTTGGGATGATAACGCACTCGATACACTCAAGCCTTACTTAAATGACAATAACAGCCTCACTGATGAAGGCTATGAACTGGCTAACCAGAAAGGGCATAAAGTCTACAAAGCCGTTGAGCTGGTACTCAAAGGCCCTAAAGCTAAGCTACCTAAGAAGCTTTACTTTAAAGATATCTATGAGATAAAACGTAAGAAAGCCAGAGTGAACTGGTGGGTAGCACCACAAAACTCTTTAATAAGCAGGCTTCAAATGGGCACCAAGACAGCTGATGTGAAGCAGCTTGATAAGATAAAATCGATTAAAAGCTATGCCTACGGAGAAGCTGAAAAGCCTTTATTTTTCGGTCACTACCGAATGAAGGTGTCCCATCCTTCTATTATTAGCCACAACTTAGCCTGCCTTGATTTAGGGGTTACCTGTAATAAAGGGGGCAAGCTTGCTTGTTATCAGTGGACTTTCGATCATGGTGTGCACTTAGATAATGAACAGCTGACTTGGGTGGACAAGAAGCCGGCTAAAAATAAAAGTAAACCTGTACCGCTATTAAGCTTTGGCACTTAAAAGATACATTAGGATAATAAGATGACGATTAAATTAAATGTGGTACAAGCAAGCTCATTGGGTGCAGATGACTTATGGGAGATTATTAATGAGGATTTGGGCTGTGATGCCAGAAAGCCTGTTTATCCACAGGCATTTGAGTTAATAACGCGCCTCATGCTTAAATTAGAAGATAATGCTGCCTTTCAAGCTGTCACGATAAACCCTGATAATTCCATTACACAAGGCTCGTGTAATACTATTGACATTGTGTTGTGTAGTCGCGATCAGTATGACGCGCTGCTATCTCAGCAAGTATCAAGCTTGGGTTTATTTAGTGTTGATAATAATGATGAAGATAACCTATATGGTGAAGGCACGCCTTACGCCCAGACTTATCGTGTTTATATGGCTTTAGACAGCAAGGCTTTATCTAATCATCTTCGCGAAGAAATGAGCCGAGACAGGGAGTCTGGGCACTTCTTCTTTGAATATATCAGCGCGTATTTAAATACGATTTTCCATGAGATTGAACATGCTAAATTGTTTATGGAAAATGCACGATTTAATTCACCGAGTGATATTGAAAGTGCTTTTGCCTCAGGCGATTTTAATGCAGACTTGTTGGATTGCGCTTCAGGCTACGGCATTCGCGATCTTGAAATTGACAAGCGCCCTGTGGAAGCGGAAGATTCCCTTCATGCTGCAGAGCTGATGGAGGAGTACGTGGAAGAGCAGGGCAAGCACCGACTTAATAATATAGTGAGCTACGAAGATGCCGAAGTGTTTGCTGTAGGCATGAATATCGATGAGGATTTAAGGCATTTCTTTGAATTGCCAGACTCAGTGACTATATCAGCCACTTCCACTTTGAAGGTGTAGTTTAGTATGAGCAAAAAACTGTGGGGCACCGAGAAAACGGCTAAAATCCAATTTGTAGTGACACCTGAGCAGGATGCCATTATCTTACAGGTGGCGGATATTATTCAGTTCACTCTTAAGTATGCTGCGCATAGCTTAGATGACGGAAATCTGGATATTTATTTAGAGCATGATGATAGAGGGCGACTGTCGGATGAAATAAAAAAAACGGCAGGTCTATTTCAGATCTGGAAAGATCTTATTTCTCAAACCATCGCTTTATCAAAAGTGAGATCCAACAAGCAGGGATTTCGGTTGACCAGCAAAAAAGAGGGTGAGAATAAACGTATCACCTTGCAGGCAAGCAAGGCGTCAGGTCATGTTGAGCAGGTGCTTAAACTTACACATTTTATTTTAAAGCTAAGCCAAAGCCCAGTGACAAAACTCATTCATTGGGTGCATTACCCCTTAGCACATCACTCCAACGGCGAGGCTGGTAGCGCTATTGTTTGCAAGGACTTTATTACCCAAGCGGATTCATATCTGATTGGAGAGGCGCTAAAAAAAGGTTTTGATTGTGATCACAACTTAAGCAAGTCTGTTGATCCATTATCTCGGTTACATGCTGAAATGAACATGGATGCATCATATGCTAAGCGGATCCTTAATAAGTTTGTCGTTACTTCTCAGGTGGATCATCACATGAAAGAAAGCAGTGTCAATGAGGCTGAACATAAGGACTTCTTAGCAATATGCGCCGTGTTCCGCCTGAATCATTTAAAAAATAACGCAGCGAAAATAGCTGTGGAAGGCTTCATCAACTATCAGGAGAAATATGATGTTGTGTTACGCTTTCCCGCTAAAGAGGCGCTGAGCGTCAGCACCCCTTATATCGATATGAGCGGACCAACCTCTGAAGGCAACTGCGATGCGCGCATGGCATGTGAGCTCATTCAGATGAGCTTAACACTGATGAGAAGTGATGAGCCAGTTATTGCCAAAACGCTAAAATCACAAGAGCCACCTGAAATCAATGAGGCGCCTAATTGGGGTATTGTAAGAATAGCGAGAGAGAGGCTGTATTGTTTTGAACCTGAAGATGTGATGGATTTATTAACGTATCAACACAGCCTTAAGGTAAAGGCGGCTGAATCAAGAGTAGCTCCTGTCACAGTAGGAATTAGTAAGCCTTAGATCATTTAGAGATCTATATAAAATAAATGAAGATGCCTTAAGATCTTGGGCTTCCTCTACGATCTGTTGGGGCTCGTTTAAATTGAAATGTAGGTTTTCTATTTCACCAACAAGATCATTATCAATCTTTTGGGCTTGTAAGCCTTCTTTAATGTCAAATGGATCGGCGCCCATAGACTTGACCAGGAAATGACTCATTTCTTTATTTTCTGCCTCAACA
>Ga0105351_1000050_pt1 | contig 46356 bp, 37 predicted proteins | sample EN4Hudsemesocosm_FD_83662 | JGI IMG/M metagenome (GOLD analysis project Ga0105351, IMG submission 83662) | Methane-oxidizing microbial communities from mesocosms in the Hudson Canyon - EN4B Hudson Canyon | ecosystem: Environmental > Aquatic > Marine > Cold seeps | place: Hudson Canyon... | reverse complement strand
AAAGAAAATCACCCTCGGCAAAATAGGCGCTGTTTATGGAGTCAAAGGCTGGTTGAAAGTTCATTCATTTACTGATGAAACTGAAGCAATATTAGACTATTTTCCTTGGTCTTTAAAATTAGGGAATAAAATTCAATCAGTAGAAATTACCGATTGGCGTAAGCATAACAAAGGTTTAATTGTTAAGGCTGCTGGTTTAGATGATAGAGACGTTGCGCAAGCATTAGTTGGATCTGAAATACTGGTTAGCGAAGCCGTACTACCAGAATTACCCGAAGGGGAATTCTATTGGCGCGACTTAATTGGCATGAACGTTGTTACTACTAAAGGTTACGACCTTGGTACAGTTTCTGAAATGATGGAAACTGGCGCTAACGATATACTGGTTGTAAAAGCTAACCCGAATGATGGTTTTAGTAAAAAAGAGCGGTTAATCCCTTATCTTTTTGAACAAGTTATTATTTCGGTAGATGCAAACACTAAACAAATTTGTGTTGACTGGGACCCAGGTTTTTAATTCGTGACTAGCGTCGATTCTTCTCACAAGAAGAGCAAACTTTGGATTGGGGTGATAAGCCTTTTTCCTGAAATGTTTGATGCTATTACCGAATATGGGGTGACAGGCCGAGCGATCCGCAACGGGTTAATTGAGTTTCAGAAATGGAACCCAAGAGACTTTACTCATGATCGACATCGCACTGTTGATGACCGTCCTTATGGCGGTGGTCCAGGTATGTTGATGATGGTACAACCGTTACGAGATGCAATTGCACAGGCGCGTAAAGCTGCTGATGCTGATGCTTCTCTTAATGGTGGTGGGAAAGCGAAAGTTATATATTTGTCTCCTCAGGGACGAAAATTGGACCAAGCCGGTGTACGTGAATTAGCACAACATGATCGACTAGTATTTATTGCTGGAAGATATGAAGGCATTGACGAGCGATTAATCGAGTCAGATATTGACGAAGAATGGTCGGTTGGTGATTACGTTTTAAGTGGTGGGGAACTGCCTGCAATGAATGTAATTGATGCTGTAGCGCGATTTGTGCCAGGTGTATTAGGACATAAACAATCAGCTGAAGAAGACTCGTTTTCTAACGGTTTATTGGATTGTCCACATTACACAAGGCCAGAAGTATTTGAAGTTTCTTCGAAAGAAGAAAAATCAGTACCTAAAGTGCTACTAAGTGGTAATCATGAACATATAAGGCAATGGCGTCAATTTAAGTCTTTAGAAAGAACATGGACTAGACGACCAGAATTATTAACTAACCTAGCTCTGACTGCGGAGCAGGAAGAAATGCTGAAGACCATCAAAAGTGGTAAAAAGCACAAACTTGCTGATGCCAGTGAACACTAGGAAGAAGGTATTATGAGTAAAATTATTGATATGCTCAATAACGAGCAATTAAAGACTGACTTACCAGATTTCGCCCCAGGTGATACGGTAGTTGTTCAAGTTAAAGTAGTTGAAGGCGAGAAAGAACGTTTACAAGCGTTCGAAGGCGTTATCATTGCTGTTAAAAACCGTGGCTTACATTCTGCTTTCACTGTTCGTAAAATTTCGAACGGTGTTGGTGTTGAGCGTGTATTCCAGACACATTCTCCAATCGTTGACTCAGTTGAAGTCAAACGTCGCGGTGATGTTCGTCAAGCTAAACTTTATTACTTGCGTGAGCGCTCTGGTCGTTCTGCACGTATTAAAGAGAAATTGGCAAAAAGATAATAAACTGTCTTTAGTTAATTTTGCTTAATGCAAGACGTATAAAAAAGCCTGAATAATTACTTATTCAGGCTTTTTTGATCTTATTGTACTTAGCTTTTAGCTTTTAGCTTTTAGCATTTAAAGTATTAAGTAGCAGTATGGATAGAATGCTAATAAATAAGTTCGCTTAACTTACTTTTTAGCCAAGGCAAAAGGTAACTTTACATAAAAGGTAGTGCCGTATTTTTCACTGCTATGAAAATAAAGGTTACCTTGAAGTTTTTCCACCACTAAAAATGCTAGATACACCCCAATACCAGTGCCATTTTTATCTTCAGAGCTTACAAATAGCTGATCAAAGTTATCAATAACGTCAGGTGAAATCGTTCTGACATTATGAATTTTGATTAAGCAAAACTCATCATAGCGCTTTGACTCCACTGACACTTTAGAGCCACGAGGTGCGGCTTCTAGAGCGTTCCGGTATAAACTAGTAAATAGCACTTTGAGTAAACGTTCATCACAGGTTATTTGAGTGTTGTAGGCAATATTTTCAAAACGCTCAACATTTTTTTCACTAATGGCAAAGTCAAAAATATTCATAACAGGCAGTAAAATGTTACTGATTTCCTTACGGGTTTTATTTTCTTTGTAACTGTTATTTTCTAATTGTTCTAACACTGAAACTTTATCAAGTAAAAGCTCGCTTATACCCACATTGTATTTTAGCTCAGAGAGAAGAGGGTGAAGTTGTTTATTTGAAGAAGTTTGACGTTCAATTTCGCTCAATGCAGCAGTGCCTGAGGCCATATAGCTTTGTAAATCACTTTGAATAAGCTGATTAAATTTATCATAAGTTGCGCTTTGCTCAACTAAGCTATCAATTTGTTGCTGAATGGCCCGCTGATTGATAATGAGTTTAGTATGAACGTTTAAACGAGCAAGTAAGATAGATGGAGTTACAGGCTTAGTGATGTAATCGACAGCCCCTAGAGATAAACCTTTGACTACATCCTTGTTCTCAGAGAGAGCGCTTAAAAAGATAATGACAATGTTTTGTGTCATCGGATTTTGCTTCAACTCTTTGCATAAAGTTAAACCGTCTACTTCTGGCATCATAATATCAAGTAAGATTAAATCAGGAGGAGAATCTGAAAGGCAAATCTTCATCGCTATTTGGGCGTTTATCGCTGCTTTTACGTTGTACTTATCTTTAATAATACCTCTTATTATTTCGATGTTATCGGCAACATCATCAACAATAAGTACGTCCAATTCGGCTCTTTTTTTCTTATGGGGAAAGCGATTGGCATTCATTTTTTCAGTAACATTGGTAGCAGAAAGTCTGACCGGGATTTTTAATGCTTTGTGAATACGACTTTCAAAAATTTGCTTGTTAAAAGGGGGAACCAAGTATTCTGAAACACCATTGAGTATCGCTTGTTTTATGAGTTCTTGTTCAATTATGGTAGAAACTATTATGAAGGGAGTTTTTATGGTTTTGTCATCGTTTCGAAGCTTTTTTAACATTGCTAACGCGTTTAACTTTGGCATTGTCCAACCACAAATAATCAAATTTATTTTTTGACTTGCAATCAATTCAAAACACTGTTTATCGGAGTTGGCAACTATAACGGTTTTAATGCCCATAGCACGTAGCATAGACACCATTATTTGCCGCATACTACTATTGGTATCAATAACTAAGGTGTTTATATTATTAAAATTTATGTCCACTTTAATATTTCCCAAATAACTTAAAATTATACTTTTAATAGTCTAGACTAAGTAGAAACAATTTGATGACAATAATCAACTAAGTTATTACCTGATATGATATTTATTATGAAAAATGTGAAGATATGGCTCATTAAACTTTGCTTCCTTTGGGGCTGCTTTTTTAGTATGTTTTCTATTTATACGGCAAGTGCCAATACACTGTCGCCTTATTTAGTGGAGTGGGCTCATGCTAATCCGGTAATTAAAATTGGGGTTGATGCTACCTTTCCACCATTTGACTATGTTGATGAACATGGTAATACGGCAGGTGCTGGTTTACTCATTCGCCAACAGTTATCAAAAATTCTACCTGTCGAGTTACAAGAAACTTCAATATCAGACTTTAGAGCTGAATATACTAATACCTTAACGGGCAAGATTGATGCTATATCGGTATGCGGCAACATTGAACAAAGAAAAGGGGAAGTTCTTTTCACTGAACCTTTTTTGCAAATGACACCTATTATTATTGTTAACAATAAAGGCATTATAAAAAGTGAACATGATATAACTTCATCGTCGAAGATAGCTTCAATTTCAGGTTATGCTGATGCAACCTTTGCGGAACAACTGTCGACAAATTCAATTGAGGTTAGAACGAATGAAGAAGGTTATAAGGGCATTGAAAGTGGAGAGTTTGACGGTTTTATTACCTATTTATACCTTTATAAATTCATGGAAAATAAATACAACTTTAAAAATTTAGTACCTATTGCAGTGACTTCTTTTGACAGTCTGCCTTTAGGTTTCTGTGTCAATAAGAGTAAACCTGAATTGGTTGAGCTTTTAAATTGGGGGATTGAGCAGCTAGGTGATGATTTTACTCTTCAAATGCAAAGCCAGTGGGCAGAGTCAACGATAGAAAAAACCTATGATGAACAATTACATCAAACAGGCCGAACTAGTATTTCAAGTGTAATTATATTTGCAATAATTTCTATTTTAGCTGTTTTACTCTTGGCAAAAAAGTTTGCTAATATAATTGCGGTTAAATTAGATACCACAGGTTTTAGAATAACCTATTTTAGTATCCTCATTCTCATTCTCGTTTTACTTGGTTTAGCTATTCAATTATTTTTGAGTGATCTTAAAGAGCAAATATTAACGGATCATAAAGAAACCTTTAATGTTACTCGTGATGTGACAAAAAAGACCATCGAGGGCTGGTATAAAGAGCGTGATCTACTTGCCAATAATATTGCCAAATCTGAAGTATTTAAATCCCTAGTAGAAAATCTTATTACAGCTGTTGAAAACGATAAAGCTCAGTCAATAATCCAAGCAAAATCTGATTTAAGAGATTATTTTTCAAAACGGCCATATACCACTCAAAATGGTAGGGCTTATACTATCAGTGATACACAAGGGAGGTATGTATTAAACCTTGTTGAAAGTGCAGAAGGGAAACCGTCGACTATCAAAACAGATAAGCCAGAGCTATTTTCTCTAGTTCTTAAAGGTAACAGCGAGTTTATACCGCCTGTCTGGTCTAATGTGGATATTGATAACAATACAGCTAAAAATGACAGAGATGCAGAAATTTTTATTGCAACACCTGTTAGAAACAAAAAAAATACCGTTATTGCTGTACTAGCATTTAGGTTCGACCCTAACAGGGAATTTTCAGAATTGTTTATCGATGGGCGTTTAGGGCATACCTTTGAAAGCTATGCTGTTGATTTAGACGGCTATATGATATCGAGTAGTCGCTTTACCCTTGAATTACAGCAAAATGGCATGATTCCCCTTGGTGAGAGTAGTGTACTCAATGTACGTCTTCAAGACCTTGACAATAATCCTATTATCCAATCCGCTCAATTTCAACTTAATGGTCAAAACTTAGAGGGGTATAAAAACTATCAAGGTAAAACTGTTGTTGGTCAGTGGGTCAGTTTCAAAGAATATAATTTTACCGTGGTAAGTGAGATTGAATTAAGTGAAGTATTGGCTGAATATGATGATGTTCATAACTTGCTCTACATGGGATTAATTATTTCCAGTGCGCTTATTCTTTCCCTGTCAATTTTTATGATCACCATATCAAATAGGGCCAATGAAATTAGTAGACGGTCACAGAAAGAGTTAACTAAGTTAGTCGAAGAAAGAACAACAGCCTTAGAAACGTCGGAGCTTAGAAATAAACTTATCACTAGCTCTGTTGCTGATGGCATTTTAGGTGTTGATAATAAAGGCAAGTTTATTTTTGCCAATGAATCAGCAACTAAGTTAGTTGGTTACAGTGAAAAAGAAATTTTATCTCACGATGTTATTTCATTATTTGGCGAAACTGACACCAGTATTAAGACTTTTGAACAAACCAATATTTATCAAGCTATACAAGATAAAAAAGTCATCAGAGTGCCTCATGAAGAATTAGTGATTAACTGGGGAGCTAAGTTACCTGTTGAGGTTAGCATTTCTCCTGTTGACGACGACAATTCTGAGTTGGCAGCGGTTATAGCCCTTCAAGATATTACCGAACGCTTGCAAGCTACTGAACGCGTGGAAAAAATGCTCGAAAATTTACCTGTTTGTATGGTCATAATGAATCAAAGTGACAAGGTTGAGCAAATTAACCAAACAGGGGTTGAATTATTAGGTTTTGAAAAAGATGAAGTTGTGGGTATGCCTGTCGATCTATTTATTCCTGACGAACAAGTAGAAAGCCATAAAGCGTTATTGGCAAAGTTTTTTGCTGAAGAAATCGTTATTGATACGCGAGATTTAGAGCGGGAGTTTAAAATTAAACATAAGTCGGGTAAATTAATCGATATTCAAGCTGTTTACACCCCTGTGCACTTTTATGATGGTTTATATGCCGTTGTTATGGTGCGCGATATTACTTTGGATAAACAAGCTGAGCAGGCATTAATTGATGCAAAACAAATGTCGGATGATGCTAGTAAAGCCAAATCTGATTTTTTAGCCAATATGAGTCATGAAATACGTACTCCAATGAATGCAATTATGGGCATGTCGCACTTAGCGCTAGGTTGTGGATTAGAGCGAAAACCTAAAAATTATATTACTAAAGTTTATAATGCAGCAGAGTCCCTATTAGGTATTATCAATGATATTTTGGATTTTTCGAAAATTGAAGCGGGTAAACTTGATTTAGAGAATATTGACTTTAATCTTCACGAAGTTTTTGATGACTTATCAAATATTGTTGGGCTAAAAACCTTTGAGAAAAACTTAGAGCTGTTATTTGATATCTCACCAGAAGTCCCATTAATGTTAATAGGCGATCCTTTAAGGCTTAATCAAATATTAATTAATATAGCAGGGAATGCTGTTAAATTTACCGACCATGGGCAAGTTGTTATTTCAGCAAGATTAGTGGCAGAGAGTGATGGAGACCAACTAACGGTTGAGTTTTCAGTGAAAGATTCAGGCATTGGTATGAATGAGGAGCAACGGAGTAAATTATTCCAATCGTTCAGTCAGGCTGACTCTTCAACAACGCGAAAGTATGGTGGAACTGGATTAGGCTTAACCATCTCTAAAAAATTAGTTGAGTTAATGGCTGGGGATATCTGGTTAGAGAGTGAAGAAGGACAAGGCAGTACATTCTACTTCACCGCTCATTTTAATAAATCGGCATTGAATGATGACACTATTATTGAAAAACAAAAGTCATTTTTAAGTGATAAACGTATATTGATTGTTGATGATAACGCTATAGCTCTTGATGTTCTTAAATCAATAATGGAGTCATTTCACTGTAAAGTAGTTACAGCTAATAGTGGAAGAAAGGCGATAGATATTGCTAAACAATCAACCTTAGTATTTGATTTTGTCATGGTAGACTGGCAAATGCCTGAACTTGACGGTATTGAAACATGCAGAATAATTAAAGAACAGAATGATTATGACAGTAATCGCTTTATTCTTGTTACCTCTAATGCACGTGATGATGCAACCTTGGAACGCCTCAATAATAGTATTGAAAGTGTAATGATTAAGCCAGTAACACCTTCGAGTGTTTTTGATGAGATGATGCGTTTGCATGGTGAAGAGGCCATTAACTCAACTCGAGAAGTAATGCGAGATGATGATTTATTGAATAATCAACAGCGTCTTTGTGGAGCGAAAATTTTACTGGTTGAAGATAATGAATTAAACCAAGAGTTAGCCATGGAGTTGTTAACCCAAGCTGGGATTGAAGCCATATTGGCTGAAAATGGTAAGCAGGCAGTTGATAAAGTTAATAATGATAATTTTGACGGTATATTGATGGATTTACAAATGCCTGTTATGGATGGCTACACTGCAACTAAAATTATCAAAAAAGATTATCCTGAACTACCCATTATCGCTATGACTGCTAATGCTATGGCGGGCGATAAAGAAAAAGTACTAGCTGTAGGTATGAATGATCATATTACCAAGCCGATTAATGTTAATGCAATGTTTGCCACTATTGCTAAATGGGTAACGCCTAGTAAAGGCCGACTTGATAGCTATTCTCCATCTTTAAAAGAAGCGTCTTCTGACATTGAAAGCGTTGATGTTGTGCCAAGTTTTGAGCACATTGATGTTGATGCAGGTCTCGCGGTAACCAATGCTAATGTCAAACTTTACATTAAACTTTTAGGTAAATTTATTAAAGGGCAAGAAAATTTCATTCAAATTTTTGAACAAGCTTGTCAAGAAAATCAACAAGAAGATGCCATTCGTTTTGCTCATACCCTTAAAGGTAGCGCCGGAAATATAGGAGCCAAGGATTTACAAAATCTTGCTGGAAAGCTTGAACATGCTTGTGAAAAATCAAACAAGGAGAGTTTGAACAATAAAGATATTGGTGCATTGCTAACGGAAGTAAATATCGCCTTAATGCTTGTTTTAGATGAATTAAAACTTTATTGTTTACAGAATGAGTCAATAGATAAAACAATTAGTCAAGTCGACTTTTTGTTTAATGAAGAAATTAAACAGCAACTATCACAACTCCTTGAGTTGGTCGAAGATTTTGAAACCGATGCTGTTGAAGTTGCCGATATTATAATTGAGCAATTAAATGGCTCTAATAAAGCCGCTGCTTTTGAGAAAATTTATCAGCAAATTGAAGGTTATGAGTTTACTCAAGCACAAGAGAGTTTAATTCAATTTATCAATGGCATTGACTCATCAACTTAGGAGTAAGTAATGAATAGTATAAGCGAAGATAATACTAAGGGGCCTAGTAGAGCAACGGTACTCATTGTTGATGATAACTCTGACAACTTAGATGTACTAAGTGGTATTTTAAAACCATTTTACAAAGTCAAAGCTGCAATTAATGGCGAATTGGCATTAAAAATAGTCGCTGCGAAAAAGAAACCAGACATTATTTTACTCGACATTATGATGCCTGGTATTGATGGCTATGAAGTGTGTCGACGTATTAAAGCCGATCCAACCGTTGCTGATATCCCTATTATTTTTGTTACGGCCAAAACAGAAGTTGCAGATGAAAAAGCAGGTTTTGAACTGGGTGCCGTTGATTATATTACCAAACCCATTAGTGTTCCTATTGTGTTAGCAAGGGTTAGGGCACAACTTGCTCTTTATAATCAACACTTAGAATTAGAACAATTAGTTAAAGAGCGAACACTAGAACTTGATAATACTCGTCTAGAAATAGTACAGCGTTTAGGGTGTGCAGCAGAATATAAAGACAATGAAACTGGACTCCATGTTATTAGAATGAGTTGGTATTCTAGGTTTTTAGCAGAGCAAATTAATGCGAATAATGCATGGGTAGAGCTACTTTATACCGCTGCTCCAATGCATGATATTGGAAAAATTGCGATTCCCGACCGCGTTTTATTAAAACCTGGTAAGTTGGATGGTGAAGAGTGGGGGATTATGAAAAAACATGTGGAGTATGGTGTAGATATTCTAGGCACTCATAACTCTGAACTTTTAGCCATGGCACGTGAAATCGCACTAGGTCATCATGAAAAATATGACGGTAGTGGTTATCCTAATGGTACTGTAGGGGAAGATATTCCACTTAGCGCCCGTATTGTTGCGATAGCTGATGTATTTGACGCACTAACGTCAGTGCGGCCTTATAAAAAAGCGTGGTCTGTTGAAAAGGCGATTGCTCTGTTAGAAGAAGAAGCGGGTAAACATTTTGACCCTGCACTTGTACCAGAATTTATTAATTGTCTTGACAGAGTGATTGAAATTAAAAATAAATTTCAAGATGAACTTGAGTCGTAAATTCTCGAACAGTCGTTACTCTCATTAACACTGTTTGCTTTTTGGCCATGTTGGAGTTGTTTGATAGCAACTGTAATTCCTGTATATTGAGAACTAATGTTTAGTTTTTGTATCGTAGTACATAGAAGATAATTAAGATGAAGAGCAAAAAAATTCTAGTTTTATTTGTTTTTTTTATTTTTACAGTTTCTACCCAGGCAGCTCATCAAAAATTATTATTCGTTACTGAGCATTCACCTCCTTATCAATTTCTCAGCCAATCAAACGATGTTGAAGGATTTGCTGCAAAAGTTATTCAAGCGGCACTTGAATTAACACCTTACCAATATGAGATTAGTATATATCCTTGGTCACGCTCATTTTTTATGGCTAAAGATCAGAAGAATACCTGTGTTTTTTTGATGTCTAGGGATGAAGAGAGGGAAGAGCATTTTCAATGGGTGGCGCCAATCTTAACCACAAATGATTATTTCATAGGTTTATCTGCAAGAACTGATATTAACATTACAAATATTGAAGACGTTAAAAAGTATAACGTTGCTGTTTTAAAGGAAGACCGAACCTATTATGAATTGATAAAGCGAGGTTTTGTTGAAAATAAAAATCTTTATGTTATTAATAATAACACTTCAATGTTAAAGCTTTTAACGACAAGAAAAACAATAGATTTTATTTTAGCAGATACTATCAATGTAAAGTATCGAGCTATGTTTAATGATATTGACTATGCATTATTTAAAACTTATTTTAAGTTAACAGAAACGCCAATAGAGTTATATCTGGCATGTAGTTTACAAACGCCTAAAGAGGCTGTTCAAAAACTATCACAAGCAATTAGTACGATAAAAGAAAATGGAACTTACGATAAAATTCTTAATGAATGGCAGTAACAGTTAAGGTATTTAACACTCAATAACTTAGTTGTTCCATACGTGTATTAAGCTTATGCATATTTTCAAAGTAAGTTAATGTTGCACTTCTATCAAGCAGTCATTTTAATTTCAGGAAACAATAAACTGGTTAATTGATAGTGATCTATTTTCCATCGTAGGTGGTTAATTTCTAATTATTCCTTATATCCTTTCGGATGTCACAAAACTGTCACACAACTGTCTTATAATTTTCACTGTTATTATTATTTATCATAAAAGGGCTTTTGCGTGGCACTAGCAACCAAATCAGCAGGCATCCGTCAGCTTAAAAATTCATTAGCACAATGGTTAATTACCCTTGGTGGTATTGGTGTACTTTTTACTTTAGTACTTATTTTTATGTATTTACTTTATGTGATTAAACCCATTTTTGACTCCGCAACGATTGAGCCGCTTAGTAATATTAGTATTGAGTCTACCTCTCCAATATTGACAACGGGTATTGATGAGCTAAAAGAAATTGCTTATACGATTAATTCACAAAGTATTATTGATTTTTATCAGTTAAAAGTTAACAAAAATTATCTTGGTGGAGAAAGTCATCAAGTTGCAGGTAAAAAGCTATCTTCATTAAGAAGCTTAACTTCGGATGATAGATTAAGCCAAGTGATAAATTCAGGTATTGACCATCATTTATTATTAACAGAACACGGCAATGTGCAATTAATACGGCCAACATTTACCGCCAGTTATGATAGTGATACTCGTATAATAATACCTAGTGTCACATACCCTTTAGGGGAAGAATTACTCCTTGTTGATGAGCAAGAGCAAGCAATTAGTCATCTAGCCTTTAGAATGAGTGATGAACAAGCAATGTTTGTCGCTTTCACTCAAGATGGACGGTTAATAAAAACAACCTTAATCGCAGAAGATGATTTTAGTTACGACGCTGAATATGAAGCGCTTTATCAAGAAGTTGATTATTCGTCAGATGTTGACGATATTATGATAACGCCTGATATGGACATGGCTTTTATTAAAAGTGGAAATAGAATCTCGGTATTTAGTCTAGATGATGAATACAGCGTTGAACTTAAAGCAGTTATCTCACCTGTTCTAACAAATAATGAAACCATCACCTCAATGGCATTACTTTCTGGAGGCTCTTCGCTACTTATTGGTACAAGTTCAGGGCAAGTAAGTCAGTGGTTTGAAATTTCAACAGATACTGGACGGCAGTTTACTCAAGCACGCACCTTTGAAGTAAGTGAATCAGAAGCGGTAAGTGGTATTTATACTGAACAATTTCGGAAAAGTTTTTATACCATGACACCATCTGGTGAAACGGGACTTTTTTATACCACCAGTCATGCTGATTTATGGCGTGGGAAGTTACTTGAGTCTCGCCCGAGTGCAATGTCGATCGCACCTCGTGCGGACGGTTTAATTTTAATATCCGCCAACATGAGTGAACGAAATAATGAAATAAATAGTCACATATTTAACCTAGAGTTATTTGCGGTTGAAAATGAACACCCTGAAGTTACATGGCAAGCGCTGTGGCAAGAGGTGTGGTACGAAGGTTACCCAGAGCCAGATTATATTTGGCAATCTACTTCTGGTACTGATGACTTCGAAGGTAAATTCTCTTTAGTTCCTATTACATTTGGTACCATGAAAGCCGCTTTTTACGCAATGTTATTTGCTGTGCCTATTGCTCTGACCGCAGCTATTTATACTGCTTATTTTATGACGCCCGGTTTACGTAAAAAAGTAAAACCCACTATTGAAATGATGGAAGCTTTACCTACCGTAATACTAGGTTTTTTAGCTGGGCTTTGGTTAGCGCCTATAATCGAAAACTATTTACCGGCTATTGCACTGCTGTTGATATTTTTACCGCTATCAACACTGATCACTGCGTTGATATGGCATAACTTATCAAAAGAGTTAAAAAGTAAAATTCCTGAAACATGGGCGCCGATGGTATTAATCCCTGTGATGATGCTAGCTGCTTATAGCGCCTTTGCATTATCTCCATTACTTGAGAGCTATTTCTTTGGTGGTGATGTAAGACAGTTTATTACCAATGACATTGGTATTAGCTTTGATCAACGTAATGCGTTAGTTGTTGGTATAGCTATGGGATTTGCGGTAATTCCTACTATTTTTTCAATGGCAGAGGATGCTATTTTTAGTGTGCCGGGTCACCTAACTAGTGGTTCGCTAGCTTTAGGAGCGACACAATGGCAAACCCTAGTGAAAGTTATATTGTTAACGGCAAGTCCAGGTATATTTTCAGCTGTGATGATGGGATTAGGGCGTGCGGTTGGCGAAACAATGATTGTATTAATGGCCACAGGTAATACACCGATACTCGATTGGAGTATATTCCAAGGAATGCGTACATTAGCAGCTAACATCGCTGTTGAAATGCCTGAGTCTGAAGTGGGAAGTTCGCATTACCGTATTTTGTTTTTAGCCGCTTTTGTGTTGTTTGTATTCACCTTTATTTTTAATACCCTTGCTGAATTTATTCGTCAGCACCTTCGCGCTAAATATAGCTCAATGTAGTTAAAAAGATTAGCGATTAAATAAATATTAAACATTCATTAGTAATAAGTTAGTAAGAGATATTTTATGAATAATTGGTTTAAATCGGGTTCTCCTTGGGTGTGGCTTTGTGCTGGCGGGGTGAGTATCAGTTTGATTTCTGTACTGGGTCTGTTGTGGTTAATTGCATCAAGGGGTCTGTCGTATTTTTGGCCAGCAGAAATAGTGCAATTTAATGTACTAGACGAACATGGCGTAAAATCAGTCGTCATCGGTGAGATATATGACCGTGAACGAATTCCTGCACAGCAATTAGCTCACACTCAAATAAAGCTACCTGCAGGTCAAGATACAGTTGAACGATTATTGGTTAAAACCGGCAACCGAGAATTAGTTAGTTTGGATTTTCGTTGGTTGTTAGTGCCTCAGATCACGAAACAATCAACTCCTGAACATTTGGTTGTTATCGAGCGGCGTTCAAACGGTAATTTTTATGGTGTCATTGAAAGCTTAATACTTGAAGGTGAAAAGGTTGAATTATCACAGTTGCCTGAGTTATTGGAGCGTGTTGAACATTTTCAAGAGCAGATTGAAACATTACAAAAGACAGATATCGGCGCCATTAACTATCAATTAGAGCGCTTACGTTTAAAAGAACGTAAACATGAACTTGATGGCACTTTAACAGTCGAACTTTCACTAAGCTTTGCTAAAGAAGTTAATGAGTTAAAAACGCTATATTCTCAATTAGAAAAAAAATTAATGGCATTACGCCAAGAAATAGCGCGCGACCAATTACTGGTTCGTGCAATGGACGGTCAAATTGTTACTCTAAATTTTGAAGATATTTTAGCGGTTACCTTTAATAATCAACTCACTACCATTAATAAAATATCATTGTTTTTTAGTCAAATTGCTGGGTTTATTGTTGATGACCCTCGTGAAGCAAACACCGAAGGTGGTGTGTTTCCAGCAATTTTTGGTACAGTATTAATGGTCTTGTTAATGACAGTGATTGTTTCACCATTTGGAGTGATCGCAGCGATTTATTTACATGAATATGCGGGTAATAATGCACTAACTAAATTACTTCGAATTGCCGTTATTAATTTAGCGGGTGTGCCTTCAATTGTTTATGGCGTTTTTGGTTTAGGTTTTTTTGTTTACATGGTTGGTGGCAGCTTAGATCAGTTGTTTTACTCAGAAACCCTACCGAGTCCAACCTTTGGTACACCGGGTGTTATGTGGTCAGCCATAACGTTGGCAATTTTAACGCTACCAGTTGTTATTGTATCAACCGAGGAAGGTTTATCACGAATTCCATCTGCGATGCGTCATGGTAGTTTAGCTTTAGGTGCAACAAAAGCAGAAACCTTATGGCGAATAATCTTACCTATTGCTAGTCCGGCGATTATGACCGGTATTATTTTAGCTATTGCCCGTGCTGCCGGCGAAGTCGCGCCATTAATGTTAGTTGGGGTGGTGAAAATGGCACCTAACTTACCATTAGATGGTAACTTTCCTTTTTTACATCTTGATCGCAAGTTTATGCATTTAGGTTTTCATATTTATGATGTTGGGTTTCAAAGCCCCAACGTTGAAGCGGCAAGACCATTGGTTTATGCAACAGCATTTTTACTGATTACTATTATAGTTGCGTTAAATATGACTGCTGTTTCAATACGAAATAAATTACGTGAAAAATATAAAATGTTAGAGCATTAACTAATAGTTAAGCGTTCAAAGTAACAAGTTCAAAGCCTGAATAAGCCTTTAAAATAGTTTGATAAAAAAGAGTTAAATATGATTTCAGTTACACCAAATGCATTATCAGATAGCCCAAATAAAATTGACTTAAGCAATATGAAGCCAGAACAGATAGCCCTGGATATTAAAGGGCTAAATCTTCATTATGGCAATAAGCAGGCATTACAAGACATTACCATGTCGATTCCTAAGGGGCAGGTTACTGCGTTTATCGGGCCAAGTGGTTGTGGTAAATCAACCTTATTACGCTGTATTAACCGCATGAATGACTTAGTAGATATTTGCAAAATAACAGGTGAAATAAATCTTCATGGTGAAAATATTTATGGTCGCCACGTTGATGTAGCAGCCCTTAGGCGTAAGGTAGGTATGGTGTTTCAACGTCCTAATCCCTTTCCAAAGTCTATCTATGAAAATGTAGTTTATGGTGTACGTATTGCGGGCGAAAATAATCGCCGTAACCTTGATGATATCGTTGAAAAATCATTAAAAAGTGCAGCGCTTTGGAACGAAGTTAAAGACAGATTACACGAGAGTGCATTAGGGTTATCGGGTGGTCAACAACAACGCTTAGTTATTGCAAGAGCTATAGCCATTGAGCCTGAAGTATTATTACTTGATGAGCCAACTTCAGCACTTGACCCTATTTCAACCTTAACTATTGAAGAGTTGATTAACGACCTAAAAAAACAGTTTACTGTAGTAATTGTTACTCATAACATGCAACAAGCTGCTCGAGTTTCAGACCAAACAGCGTTTATGTATATGGGCGATTTAATTGAATATAGTGATACCAATACGTTATTCACCACACCTGTTAAAAAGAAAACAGAAGATTACATTACTGGTCGTTACGGCTAATTATAAAATTCAGGATTAAAAAAGTATGAATAATTTAAATTTAGGCCGTCATATTTCAGGTCAATTTAATGAAGACTTAGAAAGAATGCTTAACTTAGTTATGCATATGGGCGGCTTAGTTGAAAAACAGCTTAATGACTCTCTAACGGCGGTTGTTGATGTTAATCAAGAGCTGGCGAGAGACGTTTTAGCTAATGATGCTCAAATTAATAGTTTAGAGATGAGTATTGATGACGAATGCACACGCATTATTGCTAAAAGACAACCCGCAGCTGGCGATTTACGATTAATAATGGCAATAGTTAAAACTATTGCTGATCTTGAGCGCATTGGTGACGAAGCGCAAAAAATAGCTAAGGTAGCATTAGAAGACTTTTCTTCACAGCAAAAGGATTTATTGCTTAATTTGGACAATTTAGGACGAAGGGTCTTAGAGTTTTTACAACTTACTCTTGATGCTTTTACTCGTATGGATGTTGAAACTGCAATAAAAATTCATTCAACCGATGGAAAAATTGATCGAGAGTATGAAGCGCTAATGCGTCAATTAATGACTTACATGATGGAAGATCCCCGTTCAATTCCTCAAATAATGAGTGTGATTTGGTCAGCTCGTGCATTAGAGCGAATTGGCGATCGTTGCCAAAATATTTGTGAATACATTATCTATTTTGTTAAGGGTAAAGTGGTGCGACATACACGCTCTGAAGATATGCAAAACTTATAATCGTTAATAAATTAAAGTTTAACTTTTTTATTCAGCGGCTCTCAAAAATTACTTAAATAAAAAACAGCTTGGCAGGAACGAAAAGATGGTTATACTTCAGTAAAAAAAGTTAACCAACTTTTTAAATAGATACTCATATACCTAATAAATTTAGGTATATAAATAAATGGACTTAATAAGTGTCTCGGATGTTAGTAAAGAGCTTGAAAATCACTTCAAATGCTTTATTATCCGCGGCGAATAACAATAAAGAGAAATAGTTCTCCTTGGAAACAAATTATGGCTAGAAATTCCATATTAGGTGTATTTGCAAAATCACCTATAAAACCATTAGAAAAACATATTCGATTAGTGACAAAGTGTGCTAATCAACTTATCCCTTTTTTTGCTGCATGTGCTGAAAATGATTGGCCTTCCGCAACAAAAGTTCGTAAAAAACTTTCAAAACTTGAGCAAGATGCCGATGCGTTAAAACGTCAGTTACGTTTAGAGTTGCCTGGCGGCTTATTTATGCCTGTTGATCGTGCTGATTTGTTAGAGCTTTTAACTCAGCAAGATAAAATTGCTAACCGTGCCAAAGACATCGCGGGTCGTGTATTAGGGCGTAAACTAGAAATCCCAGAAGTTCTTCGAGAAGATTTTATTATCTATTTAACCCGTTGTATTGATGCAACAGAAAAAGCTGCAGATGCCATTAATGAATTAGATGATTTATTAGAAACAGGTTTCAGAGGGCGCGAAGTCGCTTTAGTTGAAAAGATGATCAATCAACTTGATGAAATTGAAGATGATACTGATGGTATGCAAATTAAACTTCGCAAAAAATTACTTACTATCGAAGATGATTTAAAACCAGTAGATGTAATGTTTTTATATCAAATTATCGATTGGGTTGGCGAACTAGCCGACTTAGCTGAACGTGTCGGTGCACGTTTAGAAATTTTATTAGCTAGAAAATAAGGGCTTCCTGATGGATATTTTACTCTCAAGTGGCTCTACGCTAGTTCTTATTGCTGCTGTTGTTGGATTTTTTATGGCGTGGGGCATCGGTGCTAACGATGTTGCTAATGCTATGGGTACCTCGGTTGGCTCTAAAGCGCTGACGATCAAACAAGCGATTATTATCGCCATGGTATTTGAATTTGCTGGTGCATATTTAGCCGGTGGTGAAGTTACTTCAACCATTCGCAAAGGTATTATCGATGCCAGCTTTTTTGTCGATAGCCCAGAACTTCTTGTTTTTGGTATGATTTCAGCACTGTTTGCTGCAGCAACTTGGTTATTGGTTGCATCTGCATTAGGCTGGCCAGTATCTACAACTCACTCTATTGTTGGCGCTATTGTTGGTTTTGCAGCAATGGGCGTAAGTGTTGATGCAGTTACATGGAGCAAAGTTGGCGGCATTGTAGGTAGTTGGATAATCACACCGTTAATTTCAGGTGTTATTGCCTTTCTTATCTTTAACAGCGCACAAAAGCTTATCTTTGATACAGATAAACCATTAGAGCAAGCCAAACGCTGGGTTCCCCTTTATATGTTTCTTGCCGGTTTTGTTTTAGCGTTGGTAACGATTAAAAAAGGCTTAAAACATCTTAACCTACATATAGAGTCACCAGATGACTTTATTTATGCAGGAATAACTGCAGTAATTGTCGCAATTATAGGTAAGTTTTACATCAGCCGTTTAAAATTTGATGAAAACGCTTCAAGAACTACCCATTATGCTAACGTTGAAAAAGTATTTGCAGTATTAATGATTGTTACCGCTTGTTGTATGGCTTTTGCTCATGGTTCAAACGATGTTGCTAATGCTATTGGTCCATTAGCTGCTGTTGTTAGTATTGTTGATAATGAAGGCCAAATTGCTGCTAAGTCAGCTATTGCTTGGTGGATTTTACCATTGGGCGGCTTTGGTATAGTTGCTGGTCTTGCGTTATTCGGACATAAAGTAATTGCCACTATCGGCCAAGGCATAACGCATTTAACGCCAAGCAGAGGTTTTGCCGCTGAGCTTTCAGCAGCATGTACTGTTGTAATTGCTTCTGGCGCTGGTTTACCAATATCTACTACTCAAACCCTAGTGGGTGCGGTACTAGGTGTAGGAATGGCACGTGGTATTGCGGCAATTAACTTAGGCGTGGTAAGAAATATCGTTGTTTCTTGGGTAATTACTCTACCTGTAGGTGCTGGACTATCAATTATCTTCTTCTGGATGATGAAAGGTATGTTTATGTAAGTTGAAGATATCCTGATAGTGTTAGGTTATCAGTTTTAAAGACAAATAAAAAAGCAGCTAGTGTAAATTAGCTGCTTTTTATGTTTTAGCTTAAAGCTATCGCTTCCTAGTCTCTAGCGGTAACTTCTAATAAATGGTAACCAAATTGAGTTTTCACTGGACCTTGTACTGTATTTAAATCAGCAGAGAAAACTACTTTATCAAATTCTGCTACCATTTGGCCTGGACCAAATGAGCCTAGATCACCACCTTGTGCTTTTGAAGGACAGTTTGAGTGCTCTTTAGCAACATCAGCAAAGTCTGCACCTGCTTCAATTTGAGCTTTTAATTCTAAACATTGTTCTTCGGTATCAACTAACAGATGACGTGCGCTGGCTTGAGCCATAATAGATTTCCTAAATAATATAATGAAGCGGCAACTCTAGCGTATTTTTTTCATTTTTGAAAGAGAGGATAAATCAGTAAAAATATAATACCAAATCCATTAAGCCTTTAAAATCTCGCTGAGTAGAAAGAAACTTACTGGAATTGGTATTGTTAATAGTTATACTCGATTAATAGTTTTATATTGATGAGTATTATTAATGAACCTGCCAAACCTTAAGCACTTACAGTATTTATTGGCTTTGCATAAGCAACAACATTTTCACCGTGCTGCTCAAGCGTGCTTTGTCAGTCAATCAACGCTTAGTAGTGCGATTTTAAAACTTGAAGAGCAGCTTGATTGTCAATTAATTGAAAGAAACCATAAAACCTTTATTTTTACGCCTCAAGGCGAGACTATTGTAAAGCAGGCAACACAACTGTTAGTGTCAGCCTCTGAAATGGTCGACTTCGCCAAGCAACAAGGAAAACCTAACGCTGGCAGCATCCGTATAGGCTGTATTCCAACAATAGCCCCATTTTTATTGACCGATTTAGTTCAATCTTGTCAGAAGAAGTTGCCTGAACTTGAACTTTATTTAAAAGAAGATACTACTGAAAATTTAATTTCTCAGTTAGCTCAGGGAGAAATTGATACCGTTATTCTTGCTTTTCCAATAGCAACACATGGTTTTAATAGCCGTGTGTTAGGTAAGGATCATTTCTATATTGCTGGTGAAAAACAGCTTGTTGATGGCATTAACGTCAATGATCAACAAAGTACGTTAAATTATCAGCAGCTACCCCCACGGAGTATTTTTCTACTTTCTCAAGAGCATTGCTTAAGTGAGCATGCAATATCGGCATGTCAGTTATCTGATCAAAGTCGTATTAACCCATTTTCTGCAACGAGTTTATCAACATTAGTACAAATGACTGTTTATCACAAAGGAGTTACCTTTTTGCCACAAATGGCGGTGAGCAAAGATCTCGGCAGTAGAGAAGGTTTATCAATTAATAAACTCAGTGGTAATTTTTATCGGGAAATTGGCATGCTATGGCGGCCAACCAGTATGAAAAAACAAATTTTTTCACAATTAGCTGACATTGTAGAGCAGTTATTAAAGTGATTTTGTTTCTCTAATTTTTGCTAATTTAGGGTAACTTAACCTGAACTCAGGATAAGCAGCACTAGATCAAAATTCCCCTTTATCCGATTCCCTGCGTTAAAACGTCGATAAATAGCTAGCTATTCATAAACATTTTGCCTTGATAATCGAATAAATTGAAACATTGATTGAGTAACTCATGCTGTCAGATGAATTATTAAGCACTTTAATTCGGCTAAGTGATTGAATTTTATTAAATATCAAGCACTCATTATCCCGAGTTCAGGTTGACTTAAATTAATTTTAATTTTTTTTATTTAATTTCAAACTATTTGTCTTTAACACTCTACATTAATAGTAACAAAGACATTAGAAAAGTTAGAACAATAAAAAATGAATAACAACAGAAGGGGTTTTTGTGTTTGAACGCAGCGATGAAACGCTAATTAAACAAGCGCTAAAAGGCAAGAAGTCAGCTTGGGTGGCGTTGGTAAAACGTTATGAAAAAAACTTATACAACTATTGTCTACGCATGGTAAGTAACCCGGATGACGCTCTAGATTTGATGCAAGATATTTTTGTTGCTGTATTTAGAGGTTTAGCCAATTTCAGGGGCGACAGTCCTTTTAAGGGCTGGTTATTTAGAATCGCCCATTACCGTTGTATTGAGTATTACCGACGTAAAAAACCGACGCAATCACTTGATGATGTTCCAGAGCAAGAAGACGAAGGTAGTGAGGTCTGTCCTGAGCATCAGTTTTATTCAAATCAACAAACTACAGCATTGCACAAAGCAATGAAGTTTTTACCGGTTAATCAGAAGTTAGTGGTTGAGTTGAAGTTTTTTCAACAATGTACCTTCGATGATATTTCACAACAGTTAGGAATATCCACGAATACTGCTAAATCACGCTTATACAGCGCACTAGATAAGTTAAAAGATCAATTGGAGGTTAGTTATGTCTGATCGCAACAAATTTGATGATGAAAAAGAGTTCATTAACTGGCTTGAAGGGCAATCAAAAGAAGTAGAAGTAACTGATGAGTTATGGCAACAAAGAGTAAATGTCGCATCTTGCGTTGCTCACCAAGCTGAAATTGAGCATCAAAAAAATGTACCTCACTGGAACCGTGGTGCTGCATTTAGCTCGGAACATCAACCTTGGTGGCAGTGGCGTGCATTACCAGCAATGTCGATGGCTTTTTCTGTACTAGCTGTAGCTTTAGTTTTATTCAAAGTTGAGCTAGTGATTCAGCCTGAAGGTATGATGCTAAGTTTTTCCGGAGGGGGAAAAGCCAAGCAAGAAGCTGAAGTATCGGCGTTAGTTGATTTAAAACTGAGAGAATTTGCTGCTGAGCAACAAGTTATGTTGGCCAACTATGCCACTGATTTTACCGCGAACCAGCAAGACAGCAACTTGCAGTTGGCAACCTATGTTATTGGTGCTGCTCGGCAAGAACGAAAAGAGGACATGAGTGATTTTATTAGTTATTTCAACGAACAACGCAAAGATGAAAATTTTAATCAAAAGATTAAGTACCAACAACTTGAGCGAAAAATTAACCGAACATCGTACCAAAATTCAAATAAACCCAAATTATTGAATAACTCTGAAGATATTAGTTATCAAATAGAACCAGCAAACTTTACCACTGAGGAATAGAAAATGAGAAAATTACCATTAGCACTATCAACAATAAGTTGTGCATTGATAGCCTTAGGGGTTAATGCGGCAGAAGATATTAATAAAGATATGAAGAATATGCATAAGCAGCTCAATATCATGAGTAACATTATTACGTCTGCTACTTCCAGTAAAAGTGGCGAGAGTAAAGGGGAGGTTAATAATGTCAGTAATTTGTATTTATATGGCCAAGGAGTGGTATTTACTATTAGCACAAATTCATTCTCAAATCGGTGGGGAAATTTTGACTTCAACTTTTCTATGCCGCCTTTACCACCAATAGCACCAATAGCACCTGTATCGAAGATGCCGCCGAGAGAACTTGATCGATTTGAAAGAAATATTGAAGAAACTGTTGAAAATGCAATGGCTTTAGCTTCATCAAAATATGAGTTTGCTATGGAACATGCAAATGAAGATCGTGAAAAGTATAGGGATTTGCGAGATGAGCAACGAGAACTGAAATATGAACAAAGAGAGCTTGAACGCTTAGCTAGAGATTTAGAGTATCAATCAAAGCGTGCTGATGCTGATGCTAAAAAACAGCTAGAGGCAGAGTTAAAGTCCCTCGAAAAGAAAAAAATGGTGTTTGAAAAAAATAGAATAGCCATTGAAAAGCAAGTCACTAAAGTAAGAGTTGAGCAGCAAAAACAAATTGAGGCTCAAGAAAAGCAACGGGTGAGTTATTTTAAAGGATTAACAACTTCTTTGGCTGAAACTTTGTGTTTATACGGCAATGGCTTAAAGGCACTACCAAAAGAAGAACGTGTAAGTTTAATTTTAAAATCGGGTGGTGCTAAGGAAGGTCGTCGCTATAAAGATCAAATTTATGTTTTTAATAAAAAAGATATCAGCGCATGTTCAGCGGATAAAATTAATGTAGAGAAGTTATTAGCGAAAGCAAAAAAATATCAATTTTAAAGTTTAATCATTAATCTAATTGTTGTCTTAAAATAGTCTCAGACTTAGTATTAGCTAAGTCTGAGTTTTTATTCTGCCAAGGGTTAATCGTTAATGTTGTTACTATAAAATGAGGTTGTTTTTATTAAACTGCTATTATCTTCTAGGTTAATAATATTGAAACTGATATTATTTTTATTTTTAATTGGTGGTTGGTCAACCATGACAACAAGTGGAGAGGTTTTTAGTTCTCCTGGCTGAATTGTTATTATTGAGTGGTCTAGTATTTTTGCACTAACTAAGCCATCTACTTGAATTTGATAAGCGCCCATTTGATTACTTTTATTTCTAATTTTTAAGATAAAGGTATTTTCAATTTCCCCTTTATGATTGACTCGGTAAAGAGCTTGCCTATCTCTAATAATACTTACCTCATAACTTTGCCAAGATTTTACCCAAACCAACATCATTAAAATTGTAATACCAACAAATACTCCGTAACCGAGATGACGTTGCCAGCCGTGCTTTTGTTTCTGTTCACTAGTAAAAGAGATTAGGCCCTTTTGATAATTAAATTTTTTCATCGTCATATCACAGGCATCTACGCACAAACCACAATTTATGCACTCGTATTGCAAGCCGTTTCTAATATCAATTCCTACAGGACATACTTGAACACATAAATTGCAATCAACACAGTCACCCATTTCAGCATTTTTTAGTTGTGATAACTTTCTTTTTCCTCGGTTTTCACCTCGGGTTTGATCGTAGCTTACCAGCTTTGTTGATTGATCAAACATTGCCGACTGAATTCTAGAATAAGGGCACATATGCAGACACATCTTCTCTCTTATCCAACCTGCGTTTATGTAAGTGCAAACAGTAAAAAATACTACCCAAAATACGATTAACGTTGAAGTTTGAAAAGTAAAAAATGGAAGATAAAGTTGGTCAACGGTGACAAAGTAAGAAACGAAGACTAAAGACGTAAAAAGTGAGATAACACTCCAAATTAGATGTTTGGTTAATTTTTTAATGAATTTTTGTAGACTTAAAGGCTGTTTATCTAATGACTTACTTTGGTTGTGAGTACCTTCAACTCTACGCTCAACCCAATTGAAAATGAGCATCCAAATGGTTTGTGGACAGGTAAATCCACACCATATACGACCAAAAAATTGGGTGACATAAAATAATAGAAAAGCGGACAGAATAAACCCTAAACTAACGATGTATAAATCCTGTGGATACAGCGTAAAGGAAAATACGTGCAATTTTTGCTGTTGTAAATCGAAAAATACGGCTTGAATGCCCTTATATTGTATAAAGGGTATAAAAACAAAAAGCACCATAAGAAAGGTACTTAGAGTGCGTCTAACTTTTTGAAACACTCCTTTTTGTTCCCTAATGTAAATTTTATCATTTACAGGGGTTTTAAAAATAAGATTTTCTTTTGATAAGTGCGATATGCTCACTGGGTTACTCCGGTAACTGTTTATACCGGGCCAAGTTTAAATGACTAATCTGTTATTTATAGATACAAAAATATAAATTATAATAGGTACAGATTAATTGTCAGAGAATAAATTGATGAAGCAGTTTAAATACGAAAAACTCGCTAATAATTTGAAATTGGAAATAGACGATAAAAAATGGCGTACTAACGAAAAACTTCCTTCTATTCGTGAGTTAGCGACTATGTATGACGTCTCTAAAATTTCAGTTCAAAAAGCATTGCATACACTAGAAGCTAGAGGTGTAATTTTTGTAAAGTTTAAGTCTGGTTATTATGTTTGTGCAAAAAAAATTACTCATCAAGCTAAACAAGACATGAAATTTACAAGCAAACCTAAACTTGTCAATGTGCCTGAGGTCTTTCATGAAATAATGGAACGTAGTGCCGCATTCGATATTGCTCCTAAAAGTTTAGATAGTAGACAAACACCAACTAATATACTGACACTCAACAGACATATTAGTCGTGCATTAAGAACTAAGCCCCATAACAATGCATTGTATTATTGTCAGCCCTCTGGTGATTTATCGTTAAGACATCAAATTAGTGAATATTATAGAAAACGTAATCTTAATATTTCACCACAAGATATTTGTATTACGTCTGGGTGTCAAAACAGCCTGTTTCTTACGTTAACGGCAATATGCCAACCCGGTGATATTGTTGCTCTTGAAAGCCCTGCTTTTTATGGGGTCTTGCAATTGCTGCAACAGCTAAAACTGAAAGTTGTTGAACTCTCATCTTCTTATTCAACAGGTTTAACTGCTGACGCAATTAGTGAAGCATCAAAAAAATGGGACATTAAAGTCTGTATTTTAACGGCTAATTTTGCCACGCCAACAGGGGCACTTATCCCCAGTATTGAAAAACGTAAAATAGTGGCATTAGCGGAAATAAAAGATATTATTCTAGTCGAAGATGATATTTATGGTGACTTAGGGTTCCATTCCAAAATAGAGCCATTAAAAAGCTATGATACAAAAGGTATTGTGATACTTTGTAGTTCATTTTCTAAGTCACTATCGCGAGATTTGCGCATTGGTTGGGTTGTGACAAATCAGTATTATAAGTCTATTGTTCATCTGAAGTTGGTCTATCAACTATCGACGAGTAAGGCTATTCAGCAAGGTCTGTCGAGTTTTATGGCTGAAGGACATTATGAACGTTATCTTAATCAATACAGAAAAACGCTTTTAAAACAGCGTGATCAATTAATCAAAGCGATTGAAGATAACTGGACAGTGCCAGTGAATTTTTCTTTACCCGAAGGTGGGCTTGCAATTTGGCTTGAGCTACCAAAAAGTATTGATACATTTTTACTTTATAATATGGCTATATCTGAAGGTATTATATTGACACCTGGCAGGTTATTTTCATCAATTAATAAGTTTGGCAATTATATTAGGCTAACCTTTGCACACCCAACACAAGGGCATCGGTTAGCGGCTATTATTAAACTGGGACAGATGTGTAAATCTATTTTAAAAGATTTACAATAAATAATGGTGAGGGAATATAAGTCAATAATAAATTTATTAATCTTTGCCGATTTTAAAATAAAAAACCAACGACTAATACGTTGGTTTTTTTATTCTAGGTATTAATAACCAGAGTAGTTAGCTTTTACAATCTGAAGTTAACATCGATGAAGAATTTTCGAGTTCATCAGAAATATCAGTTTCTTTTGGGTTATGAAAAGAGGCGATAAAAGAGTGTAATTTATCATTGAAAATGGCTGTCATTTCAAAGAAGCCATGAGATTCTTCTTTATTAGGTAAGCTGCGCGGGATTATGTTATTCGGTATTATCAACAAAGGGTTTAACATGCCGCCGATAGAGTTTGAACCACCCGAAAACGATTCAGAGTTATTTATAATGGAATTGCTAACAATAAGTTGTCTATGATTACCTTCACTTTCAAGTAATGGAAATGCGTAGGCATATAGATGAGACTCAACAACTTTTTGATTATTTAAGTTAGTTGGTTGTTCATTTGCGGCGTGAGAGATAGTAAAACATAGACCTACAATACTCAGTACAGTACTCGTAATTAAGGGTTTTAATAATGATTTCATTCTGCCTATCCTCTGCTTTAGAAATTGTTTTGTCTAATTTACTTACTCACTACACCTGGTTAATTATTAGCTAACTCTAACCAGTCACTACTAAGACGCTTTGTAACAAATTTAGTAACATTTTAACTATAAATGTTTCATGCCCTTATTGCGACCCTTATGAGATAAGCTGTCTATTTTTTGAGATTAAGTGTTAGGAGCGTATTTGCGCTGAATTTTGAAAAAATTAACAGCATAAATAATAGAACTGATGTATGGCTATTTAATTTCAATTATTTTTGTTTAAATGAAAAACGGCCATTTTATAATAATGGCCGTTTAATAAAAGGAATAAGACTCATCGAATCTAATCACATATTTTAAATATCAGCTAATGACCTTTTTTTAATTTTCTAAATTCATGTAATAAGGGTTCAGTATAACCATTGGGTTGAGTTTTACCTTCAAACACAAGCTGACATGCGGCTTTAAAAGCGATGTTGTTTTCAAAGTCATCTGCCATTGTTTGATATTGACTATCACCGATGTTTTGTTGATCAACAATAGCAGCCATTTTTTTCATACTTGCCATAACTTGTTCTTCACTGCAAATATTGTGGCGTAGCCAGTTAGCTAAATGCTGACTTGAAATTCTTAATGTTGCTCTGTCTTCCATAAGACCAACATCGTTAATATCAGGCACTTTTGAACAGCCTATGCCTTGGTCTACCCAACGAACCACATAACCTAATATTCCTTGAGCATTATTATCTAGTTCAGCTTGAATTTCACTGTCGGTCCAATTGGTGTTAGTTGCTAGTGGTATGGTTAAAATATCATCCAAATTCGCTACTGCTCTTTGTTGTAATGTATTTTGTAAGTTAAAAACGTCCACTCTATGGTAATGCAATGCATGTAAAACCGCAGCAGTAGGTGATGGCACCCAAGCCGTATTTGCTCCCGCTTCTACGTGATTAATTTTTGTAGCAAGCATATTGGCCATTTGATCTGGTATTGGCCACATACCTTTACCTATTTGTGCTCTACCACTAAAGCCACAAGCTAAGCCAATATCGACATTGTTATCTTCATAAGCGCCAATCCAAGGTGTTAGTTTAATATCAGCTTTACGCGCCATAGCGCCTGCTTCCATAGAGGTATGAATTTCATCTCCGGTTCTATCCAAGAAACCGGTATTAATAAACACTACGCGGTCTTTAGCTGCGAATATACACGCTTTTAAGTTAGCACTTGTCCGCCTTTCTTCATCCATTATGCCCATTTTTATGGTGGAGGGTGATAATGATAAAGCATCTTCAACTGCGGCAAAAAGATCATCGGCAAAGGCCACTTCTTCAGGTCCATGCATTTTGGGTTTTACAATATAAATTGAACCTTTATTACTGTTTTGTTTGTTATTTTTTATGTCATGCAAGGCAATGGTTGAAGTGATCATTGCATCAAGTATGCCTTCTGGAATTTCATTCCCTTGTTGATCTAAAATAGCACCATTAGTCATTAAGTGGCCAACATTACGAACAAACATTAAGCTGCGAGCTTTAATATCAACCAACTCACCCGTTAATTTTTGGTATTGACGATTGTCATTCATAGAGCGAGTAAATTCTTTACCATTTTTAGTAATGGTTTGAGTCAGCGTTCCTTTCATTAGCCCTAACCAGTTACGGTAAGCGACTACTTTATCTTTAGCGTCAACTGCTGCTACTGAATCTTCACAGTCCATAATAGTGGTTAGTGCGGCTTCAATGAATATATCGCTAATACCTGCTAAATCAGACTTTGCGATGACATTTTGACTATCAAATTTAATTTCAAAGTGAAGACCGTTTTGTTTAAACAGCAATGCATCAGGATGGGTAATACTTCCAGTAAAACCAATAAAGGACTCAGGGGCGGTTAAGCGGGTTTGTTCGCCATTTTCTAAAGTGATAATCACTTGCTCTTCGGTAAGTTGGTAATCCACTGCATGTTTGTGGCTCCCCGAAACTAAAGGAATTGTTTGGTCAAGAAAGTTTCTCGCAAACTCAACGACTTTTGCTCCACGAACAGGGTTATAACTGCCGGCTTGCTCGGCGCCATTTTTTTCGCTGATAACATCAGAACCATAAAGTGCATCGTATAAACTGCCCCAACGAGCATTTACTGCGTTTAGAGCAAAGCGTGCATTCATGATTGGCACAACAAGTTGCGGGCCAGCTAATACAGCAAGTTCATCATCAACATTCTCTGTTGATATTGTAAAATTATCAACTTGAGGTGTTAAGTAATTAATGTCTTTTAAGAACTGTTTATATTGCTCAAAATTAAAAGCATCGTCTTGATGAGTTTGGTGCCATTGATCTATTTGATCTTGTAGTTGGTCCCGTGTCTTTAATAGTTGACGGTTTTGTGCTGAAAATTTTTCAATAATGTCAGCAAATTTTGACCAGAAATTAACAGAGGTAATGCCAGTATCAGGCAGTACTTCAAATTCAATGAAATCAGCTAGACACTGGGAGACTTGTAAATTAGCTTTAGAAATTCGTTGATTCATAGCACTCTCACTTAGGTTAATCGATTTTATACTAGCGGCAAAAAACTTGAAATGGCTAGTTAGTTAAGTCAATCCTAGGAGGAATTACTTTTAACTGCAATAGAGCGTTGGTAAACAGAAAGCCAACTTATCGATTTTTATCTAATTACACTCCTATAGTAATCATTGCGACAAATTGTAAGTAACTGTTTTTTAGGTGATTATGTTATGTTTTTTTTTAATGTTTATGTGGTCTTTAAAGTTATTGCTCTAAATTATACTTGTTATTCACATAATGAATGAGTGTTGTTGTTTTTTGTTTTTTCATTTATGTGTTTTCGTTTTGTTGGTTAGTGACACTAAAATGGTATAAGTAACATCGTTAAATTATTTATTAAAAATGGGCTGACTAATGCTGTGATGACTGCACAAACGATGAGTGATAATGAGCCATAAGCACCATGTTCATAACTGATCTTGCTAATAGTTGCTGTGCCTAACGCATGGCTGGCCGCTCCTATTGCTAGTCCTTGAGCTTTGGCTGATTTTACATTGACAAAATTGAGCCACGTTGGACCTAATAATGCACCAAATAGCCCAGCTAAAATTATAGCAAAAGCAGTGATTGAGGTATCTCCATTTAGCTGTTGTGTCAATGCTATACCTATTGGAGTAGTTATTGATTTCAATGATAGGGAAACAGCGATCTCTGGTATAGCAATAAAAACAATGGTTAATGTAAAACTAATAACAATGACTAAAATTACTGCTAACACAAGTAGTAGTCCTAGTGCTTTCCACTGATGCTTTATACTGTTTAAGTGTTGGTAAAGCGGAAAGCCCAAAGCAACTACAGCAGGCTCTAATAAATTATTGAGCATTTGGGTTGAGTGAAAATATTGATCAAAAGGAAGTTTAAAGTGAAGCAGAAGTGGGATGATAGCCGCAATTGACAGCAACATGGGGTTAAGCCAAATAAGCTGTGTTTTACTTTGTAGGTAGGCAAAGAACTGATAAACACCTATCGTTGCTAATATTAGAGCTATGGTGAGTATAAATGATAGTATATCAATATTATCTATAAGCTGTTCCATAATCAGTGAGTACAGCTCTTTTTATTTAAGACAAGGTGTTGATAAGTTAAACCGACAAAAGAGAGTAAAATAAAAGTGCTGATAAATATGATTGTCACCAAAGCAAAACCGTGATCTTTAATTAATTGATAATGATTAATAATACCGACTCCTGCAGGAACAAAACAAACGCCCATATGCTGTATTATCCAAGAGATAGTGCTTGCTATTTTCTTGGGGTTAACCAGTTGAAAGTGTAAAGCACTGGTAAAAATTAGCATGCCATACAAGCTCGCAGGTAAACCGCCTAAGTAGGCGGCAATGACTTTTCCCAATGCCAAACAAATTGCGATGATAGATGTGCTATAAAATACATTTTTTACCATTGATTTCGCTCTTGTACTTCTTATACTTAATTTTTTGCTGCAAGTTTTGCAGCGTCAATCACCAGCTTTCTAAACCAAATATGGCTGGCATCGTGATGTAACAATGGACTCCAGATCATTTTCAATTCAATGTCTGGAATATCAAATGGCGGTTTTAAAATAGTATAGTTTGCATCATTTTTATGCAATAAAGCTGCCTTAGTAGGCAAGGTGGCAATTAAGTCAGCTTCAAAAGCAAGTTGCATTGCCACATGATAATTACGGGTAAAAACATTGATATCACGCTTCTTGCCTAACCGTGCTAAGGCTTCATCAACCCAACCGAGTTTTTGCACGTCTTTTGGATCCATACCAACACCGACGCCAAATCCAGTCTTTGATACCCAAACATGTTTTGCTGCAAGGTATGCGTTTAAGTTAAATTTACTAACAACAGGGTTGTCTGCACTGAGTAAACAAGAGAATGAATCGCGCCAAATCGTTTTTTGATGAAACGATTGTGGTAACTCATCAAAACGGTTAATGGCCATATCAATTTTACCTTCTTCAACATCGTGAAAGGTAACATCACTTGGCGTCATAATATCAATAGTCACACTCGGTGCAATTTCATTTATACTTTTTAGTAATTTTGGAATAAGGGTAGAGGCGGCATAATCACTGGCCATTATTCTAAAGACACGTTGAGAGTTTTGTTCGTTAAACTCTTCTTCACCTTGCAGAGCTTCTTCAAGCTCTAATAGTATCTTTCGAATAGCAGGACCTAAAGCTCGTGCACGTTCTGTTGGTACCATACCGTCTGATGTACGGACTAGAATAGGATCATTAAATAAGTTTCTTAATCGCTTGAGACCGTTACTCATTGCTGGCTGGGTAATGTTTAATTGACCAGCAGCGCGGGTGACATTCTTCTCTCTAAGTAATACATCCAAATAGATAAGTAAGTTTAAATCGATTTTTGAAATATTCATGGCTTTAATGTAGTTCCTAAAAAATATAACTGAAATAGATAGTGCTACTATAGTGCTAAAACTAACTAAAACTCAATACTTTCAAATAAAAATATTATCTAATTTTTTTATTTTAATTGATTGTCTTAATTTAAGTTATTGATATGTAAGTATACTTCTCTTTGTTTTATTAGAGTAAATATACCACTATGGATTTTGTGAATGATGGTAATGTTTATTATATATTTCAAAAATATTAAAGGGGTGGTTATGCTTTGTGTTGTTCGATGTGACAGCTTACATATGCAGTTACATCATCCCCTTTATAAATAATGCCAGTTTGGAGAGAGTGATATGTCTAATTATCAAAGTGCAATTGAAGCGGTTAAAGCCATTAAAGAAAAAGCAGGTAGTTCGTGGGCTGCTATTAACCCTGAGTCAGTTGCTCGTATGCGTGCTCAGAACAAATTCAAAACTGGTTTAGAGATTGCACAATACACTGCAGACATTATGCGCAGGGATATGGAAGCTTATGATGCTGATAGCTCTAAGTATACTCAGTCTCTAGGTTGCTGGCATGGTTTTGTTGGTCAACAAAAAATGATTTCTATCAAGAAGCATTTTGATGGTAAAACAGATCGTCGCTACTTATACCTTTCTGGTTGGATGGTTGCTGCACTTCGCAGTGAGTTTGGTCCTCTTCCTGATCAATCTATGCACGAAAAAACTAGTGTCGCTTCTTTAGTTGAAGAGCTTTATACTTTCTTACGTCAAGCTGATGCACGTGAACTAGGCGGTTTATTCCGTGAACTAGACGCAGCAAACGATGGCGACAAAGCCGCTATTCAAGACAAAATAGATAATCATGTTACCCACGTTGTACCAATTATTGCTGACATTGATGCTGGTTTTGGTAACGCTGAAGCGACTTATCTTATGGCTAAGCAAATGATTGAAGCCGGTGCTTGTGCCCTTCAAATTGAAAACCAAGTTGCCGATGAAAAGCAATGTGGTCATCAAGACGGTAAAGTAACAGTTCCTCATGCAGATTTTCATTCTAAGATTCGTGCTTTGCGTCATGCTTTCCTTGAACTTGGTATCGATAACGGTATCATCGTTTCACGTACAGACTCTGAAGGTGCTGGCCTTACTAAAGAAATAGCGGTTGTGAAAGAGCCGGGCGACCAAGGTGATATCTACAACTCATTCTTAGATGTTGAAGAAATTGACGTGTCACAAATGGCTGAAGGCGATGTATGTTTCAACCGTGACGGAAAACTTGTTCGTCCTAAACGCCTACCTTCTGGTTTATACCAATTCCGTCAAGGTACAGGCGAAGAACGCTGTGTATTTGATAGCATCGAAGCCATTAAAGCAGGAGCAGATCTACTTTGGATAGAAACAGCAACACCAAATGTTGCTGATATTACTGCAATGATGAATGAGGTTCGTAAAGAAATTCCGAACGCTAAGCTTGTTTACAATAATAGCCCATCATTTAACTGGACACTTAATTTCCGTCAGCAGCAGTTTGATGCAATGGAAACTGCTGGTGAAGATGTATCTAGCTATGTTCGTGCTGATTTAATGAATGTTGACTATGATGAAACTGAATTATCTAAACGAGCTGATGACAAAATCCGTAGTTTCCAAGCAGATACTTCACGTGAAGCAGGCATTTTCCATCACTTAATTACATTGCCTACTTATCACACCACGGCATTATCTGTTGATAACTTAGCAAAAGAGTACTTCGGTGATGCCGCTATGTTGGGTTATGTTGAGGGTGTACAACGTAAGGAAATTCGTCAAGGTATCGCCTGTGTTAAACATCAAAACATGTCTGGTTCTGACATGGGTGATGATCACAAAGAATACTTTGCTGGCGAAAATGCACTTAAAGCTGGTGGCGCGAAAAATACATCTAACCAGTTTGGTTAATTGTTAATGTATTAAGTAAATGTCACATAGTTGAATAACAAAAACGGGATAACTCTTATGAGTTATCCCGTTTTTTTGGGGCTTCTAAATTTATGGCTAGAAGCTATAAACTAAGGTCATTGCCGTTTGAGTATCTGTATTGTCAAAACCTTCTTCAACTTCTGTGTTGTGATCAATCGTTACAGAAAATTTAAGCTGTAAGGACTCAATTAACTTTGTTGTTATTGAAGTTTCAGACTTATAAATACTGTTTTCATCAGTGTCTACCGCAGTTTTGGCAACAAATAATTGTCTAAACTCAACAAAATCATTTATTTTTCGAAGATATAGCGCTTGAGCTTGAATAATAAAGCTGTCTTTGTTTTCTTTTGCAACGGTATCAGATGCACGAATAACGTCATGCTTATAACCAGGACCGATATCTGCAAATAATGAAGCTTTTTCAGTTTTGTACCAATTACGACCCCAGCCAACAGAGATTGAACTTTGTTTCTCGAAACTACTAAATTCATCTTCTTCATAAGCAACATTACCGTAAAGATAATTCTGACCTTCAGGGCTTATTGTATAGTTGGTTTGTGTTGTTATGTTCCATTTATTATCTGTGGTTACAAAATCTTTGTCGCCAGCATCATCTTCAGTTTCAAGTTTTTTACCGAGAAAATTAAAAGCTACTAAACTCAACCATTGGTTCTTTTCATGACGAAGGTTTAGTCCTGCTTTCATATCGGCACTTTTAGTATTACCGGTTTTATAAAGAAAGCCTAATTCAGCCGATAAAGTAAATTCCGGAGCAACAGGGATTACGTCATCAGTAGCTTCTTCACCAAAAGCGGCAAAAGGTAATAAACAAAATGCGGTTAGGGCAAGTTTACGTGTCATGATTTTCCTCTCGTTTCATGTGTAATGATAATTGTGGGTAAGGTATTTCAATGCCAGCTTCATCTAAAGCGACTTTAATGTTTTCAAGTAGTTCAAAATATACCGGCCAATAGTTTTCAGATTTAACCCAGGGGCGTACAACTAAATTAACTGAATTATCGGCAAGTTCGCTAACACCAATGGTAACGTCTTGATCTTTTAATACTAATCCATTTTGTTCAACAACATCAGCAAGTATCTTTTTAGTTTGTGCTAAGTTTGCGTCGTAGCTAACACCAATAATTAAATCAATTCTGCGAGTCGGCTTGGCTGAGTAATTAGTGATGGTACCGCTGGTAATTGAGCCGTTTGGCACAATGACGGTTTTATTGTCACCGGTTCTTAATTTGGTTGAAAAAATAAGGATTTCTTCTACAACGCCCGCTATCCCAGATACTTCAACAAAGTCACCGGATTTGAAAGGGCGTAGTGAAATAATTAACACACCAGAAGCAAAGTTGGATAAAGATCCTTGTAAGGCTAAGCCAATAGCTAAACCAGCGGCACCGATAATGGCAACAAGTGATGAGGTGTTGAAACCTAAGTGAGAGATAGCTGCGATAATAGCGACTATAAATACTAAGCCATAAGTAAGGCTAGCAATAAAGGAGATTACAGCTGAATCAACACCACGTTTACTCAATATTTTTGAAATTGCTTTACTTATTAGCTTTGCAATCAATCTACCAATAAGAAAAATAACAATAGCGACAATAAATTTAATCGCGTAATCAACGAGCAAAGTTTGATTTTCTTCAAACCATGTTAAGAGTAAGTCCATCTGTTTTAACCAACTAGAAAAAAGTGGGCTATTGTAACTAACTATTAACATCAAACCTATATAGAAATGGAGAAAAGCATAGAAAGTACAATTTTGAGCAAAAAAAAAGGGCTAAGCCCTTTTTATAATGATAACTTGGAAGCACTAACTATTTAATTAATGCTTTTAACTCACCCTTAATGTAACGATCGTACATTGCGTCAAGGTTAATCGGTTTAATTTTGCTTGCATTACCTGCTGTGTTAAACGCTTCGTAACGTGCTTTACAAATATCATACATTGCATCCGTAGATACTTTTAAGAATTTACGAGGGTCAAACTCACTGGGGTTCTGTGCTAAAAAGCGGCGAACAGCACCAGTAGAAGCTAAGCGCAAATCGGTATCAATATTAACCTTACGTACACCGTGTTTAATGCCTTCTTGAATTTGCTCAACAGGCACACCGTAAGTTTCTGGAATGCTGCCACCAAATTCATTGATAACGGCTAACCATTCTTGTGGCACAGATGAAGAGCCATGCATTACCAAATGAGTATTCGGAATACGTTCATGTATCGCTCTAATACGATCAATAGCTAAAATATCACCTGTAGGCGGACGGGTAAATTTGTAAGCTCCATGAGATGTACCACAAGCGATAGCAAGTGCATCTACTTGAGTTTTGTTGACAAAGTCAGCCGCTTCTTCAGGGTTTGTTAACATTTGCTCTTTAGTTAATATGCCTTCAGCACCAATACCGTCTTCTTCACCAGCCATTCCAGTCTCAAGAGAGCCTAAACAGCCTAATTCACCTTCAACAGATACGCCACAAGCATGAGCCATCTCAACAGTTCTGCGGGTAACATCAACATTGTATTCATAACTTGAAGGCGTTTTTCCGTCTTCACCTAAAGAGCCATCCATCATTACAGATGAAAAACCCAGTTGAATAGAGCGCTGACAAATACTGGGTGAAGTACCATGATCCTGATGCATAACTACCGGAATATGAGGAAACTCTTCGATTGCCGCTAAAATAAGGTGGCGTAAAAACGGTGCACCGGCATAACTTCTTGCCCCTGCAGAGGCTTGCATGATTACCGGAGAGTCGGTATCACTTGCCGCTAACATAATTGCACGAACTTGCTCTAAGTTATTAACGTTAAATGCGGGAATTCCGTATTGAAATTCTGCTGCGTGATCAAGCATTTGGCGCATAGAAATTAAAGCCATGAACAACTCCTAAATAAGTATAAAATAAGTAAAATTAATTATGTTTGCCGCTTTGTTAAAACATCAAATGTAAATATTGGTGAAAGTGCAGATGAAAGCTTTCAGTTTTGGCGGCAGAATTATAGCAGGAACGCTGGTTTATGAGCAATAATGAATTTGTTTATTGAAACTATTAATTGAAATTCATCGTTAATTGGGACTTTATTCGGGGGAGGGTGAAAGTTAAGATAAAAGTTATCATTCATGAATGCATAACTTTTATCATTTTATTTACTTTATTAAGGTAATAAACCTCGATTGAAATTTAGCTTTTTGAAGCTTGGTAAATACTTTCTATTGCTGTATCTAGCGAGTTATTAAACTCTTCGTCCGATTGCTTAGACGATAAACCTTCAGTTAATGCCCTTGAAAAGCTAGCGATTATGCCATTATTAGCATTAACTTTTGCGTTAGCTTTTTTACGATTATAACCGCCAGAAAGTGCAACAACTTTTATAACATTGTTATGTTCAATGCATTCACTATAAAAATTATCTTCTTCAGGCAACGTCAATTTAAGCATAACTTTTTGATCCGTAGATAATAAAGTTAACTGTTGAAGTAGTTGAGTTTTTAATAAAGACTCGATTTCAGCTTTTTCAGCGCTATTAATATCTACTTCCGGCTCAATAATCGGTACTAAACCTTTAGCGATAATTTGTTTAGCTACATCAAACTGTTGTTTTACAATCGCGGCAATCCCTTGAGCATTGGCAAGTTTAATCACCGAGCGCATTTTAGTGCCAAAAACATCTTGAGCTACTGCTTTATCAAGTAATTGATCAAGTTCTGGCATGTTTTTCATTAACTGTACGCCATTGGCTTCAGCCACTAAACCTTTATCCACTTTTAAAAAGGGCACCACGTTATTTTCTTGCCATAGAAAACGAGCTGAAGGCATACCCTTAATTTCTCTATCTAAGGTATTTTCAAATAAAATGGCGCCGAGAATACGCTGACCAGTAAAAGCTGGGCTAGTGACAATTCGAGTGCGCATTTGATGAACTAAATTAAACATTTCATCGTCGTTGGTAAACTCACTTTCTTCAACACCATATAAAGCTAAAGCTTTTGGTGTGCTACCGCCACTTTGATCTAATGCAGCGATAAAGCCGTTTTGTGTCTCAATTTTTTCTAACATTTCTGTTAAAGCCATTGTAAATACTCCATAGTGTTTGTTGAGGGTTATTGGTTTCTTAAGAAACTCTTATTACCGTTCAACTTGAGGGTGTGTTATTAGTGTAAATAGTTTTAGTACTCGTTTTTCATTAGATTAGTGTCTTATTTCACTATCTAGAATTAAGCCATTGTTACGAACCATCAATAAATGACTAGCAATAATCGAGTAATACATGTTGCTAGTCTTGTTTTTGTAGCTATTTTGCTCTTTGTTCTAAGATTTCAACTGCAGGTAGTTTTTTACCTTCTAAAAATTCAAGAAAGGCACCACCACCAGTAGAAATATAGGATACTTTATCTGCTATATCATATTTATCAACAGCAGCTAAAGTATCACCGCCACCAGCGATTGAAAATGCACTGCTGTTTGCAATAGCATTAGCGATAACTTCAGTACCTTTTGAAAATTGTTCAAATTCAAAAACACCTACGGGGCCATTCCAAACAATAGTACCGGCTTTAGCTATAATCTCTGCTAGTGCTTGTGCTGAGTCAGGGCCGATATCAAATATCATATCGCCATCAGTCACTTCGCTAACATCTTTTAAAATCGCAGGTGTTGTTTCAGAAAACTCACTACCAACAAGTACATCAGTAGGTACAGGAATTAAGCCATTGTTGGCTTTTGCTTCGCTGCTTAAACGTTTTGCTTCATCAACTAAGTCGGCTTCAAATAATGACTTGCCTACGTTATGACCTTCTGCTGCAATAAACGTATTGGCAATACCGCCACCAACCACTAATTGGTCAACAATACCTGCTAAAGAGTCTAATACTGTTAATTTAGTTGAAACTTTTGAGCCACCAACAATGGCAACAAATGGACGAGCAGGCTTGTCTAGTGCTTGGGCAAGTGCCGCAAGTTCGGCAGCTAATAAAGGACCTGCACAAGCAGTAGGGGCAAATTTTGCTATACCGTGAGTACTTGCTTGGGCGCGATGAGCAGTGCCAAAAGCATCCATAACAAATACATCACACAATGCGGCTAGCTTTTTGGCTAAACCATCATCATTTTGCTTTTCTCCAGTATTAAAGCGGATATTTTCGAAAATAACTAACTCGCCCGCACCTACTTCAACACCATCTAGATAATTGGTGACTAATCTTACAGGGTAGTTCAATGCCGCGGCTAGGTAATCAACAACCGGTTGTAGCGAAAATTCTTGATTAAATTCACCTTCAGTCGGTCGACCAAGGTGAGACATAATCATGACTTTTGCACCAGCCTCTAAAGCAAGCTTTATAGTAGGTAGTGCTGCTCTTAAACGAGCATCAGAAGTGATTTTTCCTGCTTTTACTGGCACGTTTAAATCTTCACGAATAAGTACGCGTTTGTTGGCTAATGCCAAATCAGTCATTTTAATTACAGACATAATGTCTCCGGTTAATAATAAGGTAATATTGCTAAGTTTATAATGTTTTTTGCTAAAAAGTATTAGGCACAGTGTTCTAAGTAAATAGTTAAAGCTGTTAGCTATTTATAATTTTGCCATGGCTTGGGCGGTATCTAACATACGGTTGGCAAAGCCCCATTCGTTGTCACACCATATAAGCATTTTAACTAAGCGATTATGGCTTACTCTGGTTTGGTTACCATCAACTATGCAAGAGTGTGGATCGTGGTTAAAGTCGACAGATACCAGTGGCTCTTCGGTATAATCAATAATAGCTGCAAGGCCATTCATCTTTGCATTGATAATCGCTTGGTTGATCTGATCAATACATACATCGGTATTGATGGTTAAGCTTAAATCCATCGCGGTAACATTCAATGTCGGCACTCGAACCGCTATGGCTTCAAAGCGTCCCGAAAATTTTGGTAAAATACGCTCTATACCTATGGCAAGTTTGGTATCGACAGGAATAATAGATTGGCTTGCCGCGCGGCTTCGTCTTAAATCTGGGTGATAAGCATCGATAACCTGTTGGTCGTGCATTGATGAGTGAATGGTTGTGATCGTGCCGCTTTCAACACCAAAGGCATCATCAATCACTTTTATCACGGGTACTACACAGTTGGTGGTGCAAGAGCCATTAGATACTATTTTATCTTCAGCGGTTAAATCTTGATGATTAATGCCGTAAATAATTGTCGCGTCTAAATCATTACTGCCAGGGTGAGAAAAGAGTACTTTCTTTGCTCCCTGTGAAATGTGTACTTGGCCATCGGCTTTACTACCATATTTTCCAGTACAATCGAGCACAACATCAATATTAAGTTGCTGCCATGGCAGTTCATTAAGATTCTTATGATGAGTTAAGGTGACATGATCGTCATTAATCGTTAACCCGTTTTCTGATTGTTTTACTGAGCTTGAAAATCGGCCATGAGTGGTATCGTATTTTAATAAATGAACAATACCCTCCGGTGGCGCAAGTTCATTAATCGCCACTAAATTGAAGTGTTGATATTGAGGGTTTTCATACAACGCTCTAACAATGCTTCGACCGATGCGGCCAAAACCATTGATGGCAATATTAATAGACATAAAAGATCAGTTACAAGTGAATAAATTCGGATTAAAAATTACGAGTAGTGAGTGTATCAATACTCGTAATTTAACGTTGATTTACAGTTGGTTTACCGTATTAACTACATTTTCAACTGTAAAACCAAAGTGTGTTAATAATACGCCACCTGGAGCTGATTCTCCAAAAGTAGTCATACCAACAACAGCACCATTTAAGCCAACATATTTAGCCCAAAAATCAACATGAGCTGCTTCAATTGCAACACGTTTAATCACACTAGCTGGAAGGACTGATTCTTTATATTCGCTTGATTGTACATCGAAGATATTAGTAGATGGCATCGATACAACACGAATCTTTTTACCTTGCTCAGTTAATGCTTTGGCTGACTCAATAGCTAAAGCAACTTCTGAGCCTGTCGCAATTAAAATAACATCAGCAGTGCCTTCACAGTCACTTAAAATGTAACCACCTTTAGCAATATCAGCAACTTGTGATTGATCACGAGTCATTGCTGGTAAACCTTGACGGCTAAAGATAAGAGATGTTGGACCGTCACGACGCTCAACTGAGGCTTTCCAAGCAACAGCTGACTCGGTTGCATCACATGGACGCCAAGTCACCATGTTTGGCGTAGTTCTTAAATTTGTTAATTGCTCGATAGGTTGGTGAGTTGGACCATCTTCACCTTGACCAATTGAGTCGTGGGTATAAACAAAAATATTTTGAATGCCCATTAGTGCTGACATACGTACCGCATTACGTGCGTATTCCATAAACATCATGAACGTTGCGCCGTAATTAATAAAACCGCCATGAAGAGAAACACCGTTCATGATACCGCTCATACCAAATTCACGTACACCGTAAAAAATGTAGTTACCAGCAGCATCTGTTTCAATGCCTTTTGAACCAGACCAAAGTGTTAAGTTAGAGCCTGCTAAATCAGCTGAACCACCTAACATTTCTGGTAATACTGGGCCAAATGCTTCAATGGCATTTTGTGAGGCTTTGCGAGAGGCGATGTTATCGCCTTTTTCATGACATTCTTGAATAAATGCGTTAGCAGCCGCTTCAAATTCTTCTGGTAAATCACCTTTAATCACACGGCGTTCATATTCGCTAGCAAGCTCTGGGTGAGCAGCTTGATAAGCGCTAAATTTTTCATTCCAGGTAACTTGGCTTGATTGACCTTTTTCTTTTTGATCCCATTGTGAATAAACATCAGTAGGAATTTCAAAAGGAGCATGTTCCCAGTTCAAAAATTCACGGGTTGCTGCTATTTCTTCATCACCTAAAGGAGCACCGTGACAGTTATGAGTACCTGATTTATTTGGCGAGCCAAAACCAATAATAGTTTTACAACAAATCATTGAAGGTTTATCAGTAATTGATTTTGCTTCAATAATCGCAGCAGCAATCGCTTCTGAATCATGACCATCAACACTAATTACATGCCAACCATAAGCTTCAAAACGAGCAGGGGTATTATCAGTAAACCAGCCTTCAACATGACCGTCGATAGAAATACCATTGTCATCCCAAAAGGCAATTAATTTACCTAAGCCTAATGTGCCAGCCAATGAACATACTTCATGAGAAAGTCCTTCCATTAAACAACCATCACCTAAGAAACAATAGGTATTGTGATCAACAATGTTATGACCTTCACGGTTAAATTGTGCTGCTAAAGTTTTTTCAGCAATTGCCATACCTACTGCATTTGAGATACCAGCGCCTAATGGACCTGTAGTGGTTTCAACACCAGGTGTGTAACCATATTCTGGGTGACCAGGTGTTTTAGAGTGTAGTTGACGAAAATTTTTTAAATCATCCATCGATAAATCGTAACCGGTTAAATGAAGCAATGAATAAATTAACATTGAACCATGGCCGTTTGATAATACAAATCTGTCTCTGTCTGCCCATTGTGGATCAGTTGGATTGTGTTTTAAAAAATCACGCCACAATACTTCGGCAATATCTGCCATGCCCATAGGGGCTCCAGGGTGTCCTGATTTTGCTTTTTGCACGGCATCCATGCTTAAAACACGTATTGCATTTGCTAGGTTTTGACGAGTCGACATATTGGCTCCAGAGATCTATACACTCTAATTTGTGAGGGTTAGAATAAAAATTGCCCGTATTTTCCCTTAGAGTTATCATGACTGCAAATTATATTGCTTAATTTTTTAGTTTTTTTCGCTATATCACCTTCAACTTACGGTGATGACTTTAATAATTTTGTTTTGATGAGGTGTTTTTAGGGGAATTTTAGTCTGGATAGTTTTATTTTGTTATCATCAAATAGATATAAATTGTAGAGTTATCAACTTGGCTGACCTAGCAGCTAGTAAATTTGAATTTTGAGGAACTAAATTGATTAAAGGGAACCGGTTATTAATTGCAACTTTGCTTTATTTAAGCGTTTGTTTATTAACAACCATAATCATAAAGCCATATTCAGTTGTTAACTTTATTGGGCCTGCAGCGGGGGTTGCTAGTGCGTTTACTATAGTCTGGGGTTCTGGAGTACTACTGAGTGTTATTTTAGGCACCATTGCTTTTAGTGTTGTGTTAACAATGATTACTGGGACGGGTCTTGATTTTCCCGTGATATTAATCAGCATTCTTGCTATATCATTACAAAGTTTTTGGACAAAACAAATAACATACCGTGTAATTCGTCAACAACGTTGGTTAAAGTCTCGAGCTATTTTATTTGATTTTATATTCAAAATAGGCCCTTTATCAGGACTTATATCAGCGAGTAGTGTTGTTGTAATAGCTATGCTTGATATAAAAGTCATTGGCGGGTCTATTGCTTATGTTTTCTTTTCTAGTTGGTCAGCCAGTATTCTAACGAGTATATTTTTCACTCCTACGTTGTTGTTTACACAAGGGAGTCAACAATTAAATATTTCTAAGCGATTTTTTGTGGTTTTCGCCTCTATTCTTGGTTGTCTTGCCATTATTCTGTTATTTAAAATCTCTCAAAATGCCCATCAACACCTCAGAGGTGAAGAATTCCAAAAAGCGAAAATCAATATATCGTTACATGTTGAAGAAGAAATAGAAATGATCAATGAGCAGGTGCATGCAATATCTGCACTTTTTCAAGCAAGTGAACATGTTTCATTTGAAGAATTTACTGTATTTTCTTCTCATATTCATCGAGGGAATTCAAGCATTAGAGCACTTGAATGGATACCCATAATTTCAGATAAACATAAGAAAGATTTTGAACAACACGCTTCACAAGAGCTTGGTTTACCGATTTTTATCAAACAGCAATTGGCGACAAATCAAATTATTGAAACAACATCAGAGCCTTCTTACTTACCGGTATTTTACATTTATCCACAAAATAACAATACGAAAGCATTTGGTTTGGATTTATCAAGTCACCCAGATAAAGAAATAGCAATGGGTTTAGCGTTGAAATTAAATACGTTAGTCGCAACCTCACCCTTAACAATAGTACAGGATAATTATTCAAACCCAGGAGTCTTGGTTTTTTATCCCGTGTTGAATAATCAATCATTAAACCCTTATGCACCTCAAAAAGACAATTCTTTGCAACAGCTCAATGGCTATATATTAGCAGTGGTTCAGTTTGAATCATTTTTTCGGCATCTGGCTGAAACGGATATTGCTAGAAATGTAGGTATAGTAGTACAAGATACTACCTTAAATGAGCCATTCTTATTATACGGTAACAACATTGAAGAGCATGGGCGTATAAGTGACTCGATTGAATTAAATGTATTTACTAGAAAATGGGTAATTCATATTACAGAAAAAGAACCTTGGATAAATCAAAGTAAAGACTGGCAGACTTGGGCTATGTTATTTGGTGGAACCATTGGTGGTCTAACTTTTCAGCTGTTAATTTTGATGATGGCAGCATATTCTGTAGAACTGAGTCATCAAGTCGTATTAAAAACAAAAGAGCTGCTTTTAGCTAAAGAGTCATCAGAAACAAAGAGTTTAGCAAAAAGCCATTTTTTGCAAACACTTAGTAACGAATTAAAAACGCCAATATATGCAATTAAGTATTTTGTTGCCAAATTCCATCAACATCCGACATTTGCACAAGCAGAGCATTCAATAGCCGATATAGATAATGCATCACACAACTTAACGCAACTTATTGATACTGTTATTGACCTTACTGAAATAGAATCGGGTACAGCTAAAATGATGCAATTAAGTGTGTTTGACTTGCATCATTTTTTACAGCGCATTGAAACATTATTAAATGCAAGTAACAAAGAAAACAACTTGAAGTTTAAATTTTTAATTAATGAAAATGTCCCACACTTAATTGAGTCTGATGAGTTAAGGATTCAAAAACTAATCGTTGCTTTAGCTGAGAATGCAGCTAAATTACTTAAAACTAATGAGTTAAATATCTCAGTTAAGGCGCATATTCATCAATTTAAGCGGACAACGCTCTTTTTGGTCATTACGCCATCTCAAAAGTTGTTAGATAAAGCCGTTGGTAATATGGCTGAAGAGCAACCATTTTTATCTGGAAAAGACTTAAGTAGTTATAGTACAACTATGGCGATGGTCAAGGAGCTTTGCCAATTGTTCGATGGTGATGTTAAGTTAAATCAATTGCCTACGGGACTTATTGTGCTTAGTGCATCGGTAAAAGTTAATTTATCACCTGCGGGCCATATTTTTACTGAAAACAAAAATAAAGAATAAAAGGTACTTTTTTATTTTTAATCTATTGATTTTTATCTTTTAATCATTTAAGTTTTATCGGTTGTTTTTTAATAGTAATAATAATGATGTAAAACAACTAAATTCAGGAATGTAATAATGAATAAGTCATCCTCGAAGGGGATTAAGCTGACTACGGTTGTATTTGCTGTTCTAGTATTAACTGTTTCAGCCCTGCTGAGTAATAATTCGATAGCTGATGACATGGATGTGAAAATAGAAACATCAGAACAATAGAAATTGTAATACTTCAAGCCCCATTTTTAATGGGGCTTTTTACATATTGTCAGAGTACTTGTAAGAATAATAAAGTCTTAACCTTACTATTATTCCTTCGCTTCTAAAGTGATAAAGTTTTTATAATGGGCAACAGCAAAATATCGAATTGACTTTTTATGCTTTATTTTTTTAGCGATAAGCTCTTCTTCTAGATATATTTTGACAACCTGTTTATCACCATTGGTGTTCGAGTCGAAGGTATGTGCATTATTAGCACTTAAATTTTCGAACTCTGATTTCATTATAAGCTGCAAAATAAATCCTTAAGTTGATTTATAAGTTATTGATTTCTTTTTGTACTGCATATCCCTCATCTGTCACTATTTTCTCTAGTACTTGTACACGTTCCTCTAGTTTTATGACTTGGTCTTGTAATTGATTATTTTCATTCTCTTGTTGGTTTTCCCCCAGAGCCTTTTCTTTAAAAGCTAAATGTCTTTTATGCATACTGGAAATAACGCTAAAACCAACTGAAATAAAAACAATGATAACCACCATCGTTGTTCCGTTCATTTTTTATTCCTTGGGTTAATTCATCTTATAACTGAGTATATCTATTTTTAATATAGAGTCCTACTCGAAAAATCTAATATAATACTTTTATTCTGTAAATGTTTTTGTATTCTTTTTATTGGGTAGTATTGATGGCTTTAAACAAAATAAGATTAGATCGCTTTATCAGTCAAAAACTAAACATTAGTAGGGGGGATGTTCGCTTAATGCTGGCTCAAAAAAGGATCTGTGTTGATGATTTATTAGCATCGAATATTGAACAAATTATCAATGACTTTTCTGTGGTGAAATTTGATAATAAAATTATGCAAAACAATAAACCTTGTTATTTAATGTTGCATAAGCCTGTAGGGGTGGTTAGTGCCACTAAAGATCAACAGCATAAAACGGTGATTGATTTACTCAAGGCCTCAGGGCTTGTTTCTTTAGAAACTTGTGAAAGTCTACACATTGTTGGTAGGTTAGATTTAAACACTTCAGGACTGATTTTACTCACTAATGACAGTCGTTGGTCACACTATTTAACCTCACCAGAAAATAAGGTGATAAAAAAGTATCGGGTGACTTTGGCTAATCAACTTTCAACAGATTACATTCAAGCATTCAAGCAAGGAATGTATTTTTCTTATGAAGACATCACGACAAAACCAGCCTTGTTAGAAATTGTTTCAGACAATGTCGCCGATGTATATCTTACTGAGGGAAGGTACCATCAAATTAAAAGAATGTTTGGACGCTTTAGAAACCCTGTTGTTAAATTACACCGTATTGCTATTGGTAATTTATCTTTGTGTAATGATCTTACCGTCGGAGCAAGTCGGCTATTAACAAATGAGGAACTTGCAAAGATAAAGGAGTAGGATTATGTTCAACTTAATTAATCATAAATAACTAATCATAGATAGGTCCTAGCGTTTCTATTTGCGTCAAATACACTCGCATATCAAATTCAAGTTGATGGTAATTAGGTAACATATGTAAACATAGTTGATAAAAATTTTT
>Ga0105351_1000039_pt1 | contig 51041 bp, 49 predicted proteins | sample EN4Hudsemesocosm_FD_83662 | JGI IMG/M metagenome (GOLD analysis project Ga0105351, IMG submission 83662) | Methane-oxidizing microbial communities from mesocosms in the Hudson Canyon - EN4B Hudson Canyon | ecosystem: Environmental > Aquatic > Marine > Cold seeps | place: Hudson Canyon... | reverse complement strand
CTGCAAACCTATGATATTAAAAAGGGGCAGTTGTAGATAATAAAGGAGCGTTTCATGAATAAACTTCAAGAAGTAATGACTACTCAACCTAAGTCTAAAGCAAGTACTAATAAAAAAAGAAAATGGCGTGAAATAGAACAACTGAGAGATAAGTTCCAACTCGAGCGTGAGCTAAAGGGGTTTGAGAACTCATTAGAGCATATGCTAGATGATTTTTAATAGTCATAATAAGTTCTAAACTTAAAACCCGATATTCTTGATAAGTTATCGGGTTTTTTATTGATAATTAATTAGCTCTGAACGTATCGAGGCATACATCGATTTCTATTTATTAATGATTAAGCTATAGTTAAAGGGCTTATATATTGCGTAAAGGGATTTTTCAAAATCAAGAATTGATGGGGAAAAGTTCATTGAAAAAACACCAACTGACAATTATTTTTTTTCTATTGTTATCATTAACAAAATCTTCCTTGGCAAATACACCTTCCCAACCAGAAATCAAAGCACCTAAAGAAAGTATTATTTGGCTCTACGAAGACTCTAAAGAGAATTATTCCCTTCTTAACTACCCACAAATTTTACCTGATGTATCAGCCTCCCCTTCTGTATATACTGAACAGCTTATATTAATCTACCTTAAACAATACAATTTTAAGCTTCAACCAACATCGGTAAAACGTATCAACGTAGAAATTAAAAATAGCAAGAATACCTGTGCGGCTAATAGAATAAAAACAAAAGCCCGTGAGCAATTCTCTGTTTTCTCAACTCCTCAAAATATATACCTCAGTCATAAATTATATCGGTTAGCTAAAGATGTACCTCCGCCAATAAGTTTATTTAACAAAGATGGAAAAATAACTTCACTCGCTGACTTTTTTAGGCATTATCAAGAGCTTGTATTAGGAATTGGTGATGATGTTTCTTATGGTAACTTTATAGACGATGAAATTGATAAAGTAAGTAAAAAAAATATTTACCACCGTGGTGGTAGTGATCACTTATTTGCTTTAACTAAAATGATGTTTGCAAAACGAATTAATTTTATTTTATCTTACCCAGATGAAATTAAGTTAAACCTTCCCAAAAACTTGCAACTCGAAAGCTACAGTATTGCGGGTTCTACACCCTACATTCTCGGGCATTTTACTTGTTCAAATAGTGAATTAGGAAAGAGGGTCATTAACGATATTAACAAAATATTGGCTAGAGAATACTTAAACAATGATTTTCACCAAGTCTATAAAAATTGGTTATTGCCTGAAGATATGCCAGAGTTGGATAAGTATTTTTCAGCTGAATTTGGTAAAAAATAAATTACCGCTGTTAATTGCCTCAATTTTTAGCAATAATAAATCAAACACCTGTTTTAATCTAATGATACAAAATGATTACCACAATAAATGTTCAAGATCATCAAACAAAACCCCTTATTAACTTTGTTCATGCAAATGGTTTCCCCGCAGGCTCTTACCAGACATTCTTGAATTATTTTGCTGAAGAATATGAAGTGGTCGCCCATGAAAAATATGGTCATGATCCTAAGTACCCTATTCACAACGGTTGGAAATATTTAGTTGACGAATTGATCGGCTATCTTAAGAAACAGGATCAACCGATTATTTGCATTGGTCATTCGTTTGGTGGGGTTATCTCATTTCTAGCAGCATGTAAGCAACCTGAGCTATTTAAAGGTCTAATTATGTTAGATCCCCCGGCAATGACAGGTGTAATGAGTTGGCTATTAAAAATATTTAAAAATACCATTTATATCGATAAAATCACACCTGCAGGTAAAGCCAATATAAGACGAAGCCATTGGCCTGTAGAGACTGATCTGGCAAAGCTATTTAAACAGAGACAATTATTTAAAAATTTTGATGCTCGCTGCTTAAAAGATTATACAAAAAGCGCGATGACCCATAGAAATGATCGTATAGAGCTAACTTTTGATACACAGGCTGAAACTGAAATATTTCGAAACGTACCCACTCACTTGTCAACGTTAAGAAATAAGCTCAAGGTGCCTGCTGCACTAATTTATGGAGAAAGTAGTGATTTATACCCAAGCTATTTTTTTAAACGCTTTGCAAAACAAAACAATCACATAAAGCTGCATAGTACTAAAGGCGGTCATATGTTTCCATTAGAGCACCCAATGGAAACATCAAAGCTAATCGATAAAATTATTAGCCAGTGGCAATTAAAAAACTAATTCGCTTGTTATATTAACAATGCTCTAAAATCAAACAACAAGCTGAATAGCCGGCACCAAATGAACAAAGCACCATTTTATCACCAATAACTAAGTCGTGATGGTGTTTGTGTAAAGCAATAATACAACCTGCTGAACTAGTATTTGCATATTCATCTAAAATTATTGGCGCTTCAACCAAACTAGGCTCCCTACCTAATACTTTTTTAGCGATAAAGCCGTTCATATTAATGTTCGCTTGATGTAAGTAAAGCCGTTTAACATCTTCAGGAGCTAATCCCACCTTAGCCATTTGCGAAGCAATTAAGTTTGACACCATGGGTAATACTTCTTTAAAAACTTTACGGCCCTGCTGAATAAAATACTTATCTACATCGTCTTTAGTTTCTGTATCACAGTTATTCATATAGCCAATATTACTGCGAATATTATTTGAAAATTGCGTTATAGGTTGTTCAGATATAATTTTGAAACAGTGAGCACTTGTTGCTGTAGACTCATCTTCAATAATTGACGCAGTAGCAACATCACCAAAAATAAAATGGCTATCACGATCTCGGTAATTAATTTGCGGTGACAATATTTCAGGATTAATCACCAATACCGTTTTTGCTGTACCACTTCTAATGGCGTTGGCAGCATTAATAATTCCAAAAGTTGCAGCAGAGCAAGCCACTAACATATCAAAGCCCCAACCAGAACAACCAAGGGCACTTTGTATTTCTATTGCCATTGCAGGATATGAACGTTGAGTATAAGCGCAGGCAACAATGACTAGGTCGATATCTTCTGGTTTTTTATTAGCAGCTTCCAGCGCTTGTTTAGCCGCAGCAACACCAATTTCTGCCTGCAAAGATATTGTCTCATTATCACGTTGTCTAATTGTTGGTCTCATCAAATCAACATTAAGTATGTCATCTTTGGACATTACATAACGGTTTTTTATACCGGAAGCTTTTTCAATGAATTCACTACTTGAACAAGAAAGCGCATCTAGGTCGCCGGCAGCGATAGCATCACTATTTTCAGCATTAAAGCGCTCAACATATTGATTAAAACAATTAACTAACTCATCGTTAGAAATGCTAAATGGGGGGGTATATAGCCCTGTTCCACTGATCACAACCGACATAAAACAACTCCAGCAAAAAAAATAATGTACTTAAGAATGAACAGTATATTTTATCTCTGGTTCGGTGTCGATGAACAGATCTTACCAGTGATGCAAACTGTTAAATTATTACAGGGTCCTTTGAAGAAAAAATATGGTCCTAGCACAACGCCTACTCAAACTTTATTTAAACATAAAACTATCAATTTTAATTGTCAGTTCAACAAATTCTTTCACTAGGTTGATTTTTACAAAAGTTATAAATGAAAAAATTACAAAAACAAACAAAAAACACAAATAATGATAATAATTATCATTTGCATTAAGTTTACTTATGTTCTATTTTAAACTTATAAACTTACTAAGGAAAAGCAATGAAGGCAAAAATTACCCCATCATCACAAAAAGTGAGAATTGAACTACCTGGCACTGTATTAGCCCAATTAATATCTTCTGGGTTATTACACGGTAATGAATGTATATGTTTAGATATCAATGCTAAAAAAATACTTTGGAAATCACTATTAACCAGCAGCTTGAATAGCGAGGGGCAATTATGTCTATAGCAAATACTGAAGACTTTGAGCAGCTTAAACAATGGATACAAGTATTAGCAACTACCTATGCTGAATCCCCAAGCAATGTACTAGCAAAAACTGTAAGTTATTATGTAGAAAGGTTAATTCGGCATGAAGATATTGAGCTAGACACCATAAAAGCATGTGAATATATTTCAATGCTTAGATATTGGCAATGGCTAGCTAAATCTGCTTGTTAACATAATCAAGTATTAATTGATTTAGTGCTTTTTTTCCTTTGAGTTTATAAATAGCACAAACCTCTGCAACAGACATTCTTTTGAGCAAACGAGACAATACAGGCAATAACTCTTCATCAAGAGGTGCTGAAAACTGATGCTGTAACCATAAATGTAGACTATAGGCACAGCTACTATAAAGTCGCTGTTTACTGGCAAATTCTTGTACTGCATTTACATCACTGCTTGCTAATTTTGGAAGATATTCATTTGGGCAATAATTATAAATTGACCAAACCAGAATATCCGAAAGTTGTCGATACTCATCGCTAAGTAAATAAGTAAATGATTGATAAAAAGCTTTATTGATCTTTGATTGAAATTTAAATGCTTTACCACTAAGTGCTTTTAGTATTAAAGCGGAATGCTCACCACTCGCAGCATCTTGATTAAATCCTATACGTGCCAATTGATAATTTGATGATAACCAAAAATTCAGTAATTGCTTGTTACAGCCAAAGCTAGAGCCAAGAAAATCGACTTGTAAACTTTCAGCGTACTTTGAAATTTTCGATAAAAATAAAGTGCCAATGCCCTTACTTTGGCACTGAGGATGGACAGCAATCCGCATAATGCGTAAATAATCAAAACCAAATGCGGTATCTGCTCCACAGTGTGTCATCAAAGATTGAGGCAAAAATTGATCCTTCAACCTCCTTTTAGAGCTTAAAACATCGAGAATGTCGTTTTCATTACGACAACCTTCGCTCATTAATAAAGCTACGCTAATAACAGTGTCTTGATAAAACAAGCACAACACACTTAACTGTGAATTATCCAGTAATAGCTTTAAATCGCTTGGTGTTGTTTGATAATGAGCAGTAACTAACACTGCAAAAATGTTCGCCAACAAACTTTCATTTGCTAATAACACTTCACTGGATAGACACTTAAAACTTACACCCTGCTCTTTTATAAGTGTATCTGTAAAACTGAGTGCTGGTAACTGAGCATTTAACAAACAGACATCAAAAATGAATTGTTCAACGGGATCATTTTCTTGCCATCTTATAGGTTGATTTATTGCTTGATGATGCCAATTTTTATAATGCTTATTTAATATATTCTGAAACTTTAAGGTAAAACCTCTGCCAGCCCCTTCGTAACCATGCACAGTGCTTGAAAATACCACTCTATGGTAATGCTGAAGCATGTTATTGAGCAAATAAACAGGAATGCCAGCAGCTTCATCAACTAATAATAGAGTCGCTTTAACTTGTTGTTTTAAAAGTTGGTCTACGGGAATAAACTCAATAATGCCTTTTTCATGAATTATTTTATTATTTGAATGTTGAGCACAGGGCAAAGAACTTTTAAGTTGATTAAAAAAGCTATCTACTGCCTTAAAATGAGGTGCTGTTATGATGATATGTTGTGGTAATAAAGCTGTATCGATAAGTTGTGCACTTGCAATAGCAAGAGCACACGACTTTCCTCTGCCTCTATCGGCTGTTAATACTAACGGACGATCTCGATGGCCTGTAGCAACTTTCAGGATTGACTGAACAGCTTGATACTGCTCTTGTGTCGCACAATTTAAGGGGAAAACATTAGCAGTAGTTAACTCTGAAATACAATAGCTCGTTGAAGTATCTTTAGCAACATACTTGTCTAAATCTAGCTCTTGGTCAAAATCCCGCCCTTGTTCAATAATACAAGAAGAGAATGAATGCTCAATCTTATTAATAAAACGTTGTAAAAAAGCGCTGTTACTATTTTGTTTAATTAGTGAAAGCTTGTCAGGCAGTAAAATAAATAACACTCCTCCAGCTTTTATCGTGCCTGACAATGCAGCTAAAGCATCAATGTTCATTTCACCATCAGCAAAAACTACAGCATGGCTTTGTGAGCCTAGTTTTTGGCGATAGTTTTGTTTATTTACATTTGCTTTTAGTTTTGGATTGTCGCTATAGATCAACCAATCTTCTTTTTGATTTATTTTCTGTGAAGAGGTTGCTTTTGGAATAAAACAAGGTGAACTCTTAATTGTTTCAATTAAGGAGAGTGACCATGAATATTCACCAGCTAAAACAATTAAACAACGATGTTTATCAATAAAAGCTCGTTGCTGAATTTGATTAAACCAATGAGGAAATTTAGTCGATAACATAAAGATAGAAAGTCAATAAAAAACTAAGTTTATCAAGCAATTTATATAAATTAAACTACACTTGCAAAAACAACGATAATTCCCTTAAACTTTAGGTGGTTATTTCACTTATTATTATCTAGAATTGATCTAGATCAATTCTTTGAAAAAACTGAAAGAATAAAATATCACTATAGAAAATAGTTATCCAACAAGATCGAGAGCATTATGACAAAAAAAATCAGCACAGAAGAGCTATCTCCTGAACAACAAAAAAAATACGAAAGAAATTCATTTATTTTTTTAACCGTATTCTTAGCTCCAATTTTATCAGTTGCAATTGTTGGCGCTTTAGGTTTTAGCATCTGGTTTAGCCAAATGTTTTTTGGTCCTCCAACGATTTAATCTTAGAGATTTTAAATGGAAAGTTTAGTAAACCCTTCAAGACGGCGTCTGTTTAGAGGAAAAATACAAAAAAAAAATGTATTAAGACTTCCATGGGTTATCAGTGAACAAATATTTACTGAACAGTGTACACAATGTCAAAACTGTATTAGTGCATGTGAAACTCAAATTATTGTTAAAGATGAGCGCGGCTTTCCAAAAATTGATTTTTCGCAAGGTGAATGTACCTTTTGCAGCAAATGCGAAGAAAGTTGTAAACAACCACTTTTTATTGAACAGAAAAACGATATCAAGCCATGGCCTGCAATGGTTGATATTAATGATAAATGTTTAGCCAAAAATAATATTTATTGCCAAAGCTGTAGAGATGAATGTGAGCCAAATGCAATCAAGTTTTCATATATGGCCAACGGTGAAGTATCAAGTATACCGCAGCCAAAAATCAGCCTTAATGATTGTACGCAATGCGGGGCATGCATATCCTCTTGCCCTCAAATGGCGATAAAAGTGATAATTAATGAATGAATCAGAAGTAAAAGGAAAACAACAAATGTCAAAAAGTGCTTCGATAGTTTCACCAGAAGATAATTTCATGCAAAAGGATGAGTACCATATTGCCAGCTTTGTTGCTCATGCAATGATTACCAGACTAAAAGAAGTTAAGAAAGCCATAACCGATACAACGGGCGCAGAAATTCATGCAACAACTCCTGAAGGTAAAATAGTTTTTACGCTAGAAGGCGATAGTCAAAAAGCAATCGGTAGAAGAATAGATGAATTAAAAGTACATACTGGGCTGTTTAACCTGTCCCCGGTATATCATCAATATGTTGATGAAGCACAAACAACCATTTAATAATTAAGAACAACTAACTAATACCTCTTTAAAGAGCATAGGGTGAGAACATGACGATTAATCGCCGCGAGTTTATCAAAGCAAATGCCATAGCCGCAGCTGCTGCTGTTGCCGGAGTATCCGTACCAGCTGCCGCATCTAATTTAATCACTAGTAGTGATATGACAAAACTTAAATGGGATAAGGCCCCATGTCGTTTTTGTGGTACTGGCTGTAGTGTTAACGTAGGTGTAATGGATGGCAAAATTGTTGCTACCCATGGTGATATTAAATCACCTGTTAACAAAGGACTGAACTGTGTGAAAGGGTATTTCCTTTCAAAAATCATGTATGGAAAAGACAGATTAACAACCCCTCTACTTCGTATGACTAATGGTGAATACGATAAAAATGGTGAGTTTACTCCTATTTCTTGGGATCAAGCATTTGATGTCATGGAAGAGAAAGCTAAAACAACACTAAAAGAAAAAGGACCTACGGCTGTTGGTATGTTCGGCTCTGGCCAATGGACAGTGCAAGAAGGTTATGCGGCATTAAAACTAATGAAAGCAGGCTTTCGTACCAACAACATAGATCCTAATGCTCGTCATTGTATGGCATCTGCAGTTGGTGGCTTCATGCGTACCTTTGGCATCGATGAGCCAATGGGTTGTTACGATGATTTAGAAGCTGCTGACGCCTTTGTATTATGGGGCTCAAACATGGCAGAAATGCACCCTATTTTATGGACGCGTTTAACGGATCGCCGCTTAAGTAGCCCGCACGTAAAAGTTGCGGTGTTATCTACTTTTGAGCATCGCAGTTTTGATCTTGCCGATAACGGCATGATTTTTACCCCACAGACTGATTTAGCCATATTAAACTATATTGCTAACTACATTATTCAAACTGACCGAGTAAACAAAGACTTTGTTAGCAAGCATACTAACTTTAGATTAGGCGAAACTGATATTGGTTATGGCCTACGCCCTGAACATCCTTTAGAGCAAAAAGCAAAAAACAACGGTAAAACTAAAGGCAGTTCAACAGCAATTAACTTTGAAGACTACGCCAAATTTGTTAGCAGTTATACGGTTGAATATACTTCGAAGTTATCTGGCGTTCCTGAGCACAAGCTTAAAGAATTAGCCGAAATGTATGCCGATCCAAAAGTTAAAGTAACTTCCTTTTGGACCATGGGCTTTAACCAACATACTCGTGGTGTTTGGGCGAACAATTTAGTTTATAACATCCATTTACTTACCGGAAAAATTTCTACTCCTGGTAATAGCCCGTTTTCATTAACAGGTCAACCTTCAGCTTGTGGTACCGCGCGTGAAGTAGGAACATTCTCACATAGGTTACCTGCCGATATGGTTGTTAAAAACCCTAAGCATAGAGCTATAGCTGAGAAAATTTGGCAGTTACCTGAAGGTACAGTACCTTCTACGCCAGGTTACCATGCTGTTTTACAAAACAGGATGTTAAAAGACGGTAAACTTAATTTTTATTGGGTGCAATGTAACAACAACATGCAAGCTGGCGCTAACATGATGGAAGAAACTTACCCTGGTTACCGTAACCCGAAAAACTTCATTGTGGTTTCAGACCCTTACCCAACGGTTACTGCACAAGCTGCCGATCTTATTTTACCGACCGCTATGTGGGTAGAGAAAGAAGGAGTTTACGGTAATGCTGAACGTCGTACCCAATCTTGGTATCAAATGGTTGAAGCACCTGAGGGGGCTAAATCAGATTTGTGGCAACTAGTAGAATTTTCTAAACGCTTTAAAGTTGAAGATGTTTGGACTGAAGAGTTAATTGCTAAGCAACCAGAGGTTCGTGGTAAATCATTATTTGAAGTACTTTATAAAAATGACAGTGTCGGTAAATTTCCATTGACTGAAGTACCGGAAGATCGCTTGAACGATGAGTCTCGTGACTTTGGTTTCTACATTCAAAAAGGCTTATTTGAAGAATACGCAAGCTTTGGTCGCGGACACGCCCACGATTTAGCACCTTATGAGACTTATCATAAAGAACGCGGTCTACGCTGGCCTGTAGTTGATGGTAAAGAAACTAAGTGGCGCTTTAAAGAAGGCTCTGATCCCTATGCTAAAAAAGGTAGTGGCTGGGATTTCTATGGAAAACCAGATGGTAGAGCGATTATTTTTGCACTACCTTATGAGCCGGCAGCTGAAGAGCCAGATGATGAATATGACTTATGGTTATCTACCGGTCGTGTATTAGAGCATTGGCACTCTGGCTCTATGACTCAACGTGTTCCGGAACTATATAAAGCAATGCCTGATGCACTTGTATATATGCACCCTGATGATGCAAAAGCCCGTAATATGCGCCGAGGTGATTTAGTTAAACTTGTTTCACGTCGTGGTGAAGTTCAAACAAGAGTTGAAACAAGAGGCCGTAATAAGCCGCCTAAAGGTTTAGTATTTATGCCTTGGTTTGATGCTAGCCGTTTAGTGAACAAAGTGACTTTAGATGCAACAGATCCATTGTCTAAAGAAACCGATTATAAAAAATGTGCTATTAAAATAGTGAAGGTATAGGAGAACATCATGAGACATTTATTAAACCGTAAAATATTTAAAACTATGGTTGTTTCAACTATCGCGGTTAGTTCACTAATGCTTTCTTTAGCTGCAACATCAACTGAAAATGAAGTTGCAACATTACGTGATCAAACTAAACTTGTTGAGCAGCAAAAGCCTAATTTAATTCCTAAAGTTGTCAACAAGGATATTAAACAAGGTCGTAACTACCCTATGCAGCCACCTGTTATTCCTCATACTACTCGTAGTTATGAAGTGAATAAAAATAACAATAAATGCATGTCTTGTCATTCACGCCAACGCACTGAGGAGTCACAAGCTCCGATGGTGAGTGTGACTCATTATATGAATCGTGATGGTAACTTTTTAGCCGAAATATCGCCTCGTCGTTATTTTTGTAATCAATGCCATGTAACTCAACTTGATGCTAAACCATTAGTAGAAAATACTTTTATTGATATGCATAGCATGATGAAGCAAAAGCCTTCAAAAACGGCACAACATTAAGGTCGAATAACGATGAAAAGACTTTTATTATTAACTTGGCAAACATTAACTAAACCCAGTGGCTATTACAGCTTAGGATTTTTAGTTATTGGTGGCTTTATCGCTGGGGTTATATTTTGGGGTGGCTTTAACACCGCTCTTGAAATAACCAATACTGAAGAGTTTTGTATCTCATGTCATGAAATGGAAAACAATGTTTATGAAGAGTTGAAAACAACCATTCATTTTTCAAACCGCTCTGGCGTTCGTGCTACATGTCCTGATTGCCATGTTCCGCACAAATGGACTGATAAAATCGCTCGTAAAATGCAAGCGTCTAAAGAGGTTTGGGGCATGTTGTTTGGCACTATTGATACCCGTGAGAAGTTCTTAGCTCACCGCCGACAACTCGCTCAAAATGAATGGACTCGTTTAAAAGCTAACGATTCATTAGAGTGTCGTAACTGTCATAACTTTGATTACATGGACTTCACCGAACAAAGTGAACGTGCAGCTAATCAACACTCTGGTGCATTAGCTAAGGGTGAAAAAACCTGTATCGATTGTCATAAAGGTATTGCTCACCAATTACCTGACATGAAAGGTGTTGAAGGCTGGTAAAATCAACCAGTTAAAACACGTATTTTTAATATCAAAGCACTCAAATAAAACGGAGTGCTTTTTTTATATCCAATAACGTTAATGAACTAATTTTTAATCACTGAATAATATTTGAAAAATCTACAGCTCTTGCCTATCTTCAATATAAGATAAATTAAATTGAGGTCGGTATTGATGAGTAATAGTTTTACCAATGATCCTAAAATAGTGGCTGACACTCCTGATTACGATAAAGATCTCGCAACTGGCTCTAAAGCAAATGAAAACTCTAAAATACATAAGCGTATTGATGAACTCTTGGAGAAAAAAAGATTAAAAGAGCTATTAGACGATACTGATGATTGGTCTGTGTAAACCATCAATAAATATGAATAAAAGAGTAAAAAACAATTAAATTCCAGCTCCTTTTTCTGTTGATACCTGATAATATTAATTTATCAAAAAATAATTTTAAAATGTGTTATGACTTTATTTGAAAAATTACGCTGTTTATTAACCTTTGGCCAAGGTGTTGCTTTACCTCTCCCTAACATCCCCACTGATTCACAACCTTTTCCTTTATTCAAACAATGGTTTGAAGAAGCTCATAAGTCTGGAATATTATTACCCGAGTCGATGTCTGTAAGCAGCTGTGGCATTGACAATCAACCCAGTTCTCGAATGGTTTTACTGAAAGAGTTTGATGAAAATGGTTTTGTTTTCTACACTAATTATGCCAGCCGAAAAAGTCAGAATTTAGAAGAAAATAATAAAGCAGCGCTATTGTTTCATTGGAATGTTCTACAAAGACAAATTCGCATTGAAGGGACAGTAGAGAAAGTATCCTTAGAGCAGTCATCCCAGTACTTCCATAGTAGAGACAGAGGGAGTCAAATTGGCGCTTGGGCCTCGAAACAGAGTGCAAAGATAACTCACGATAAGGAATTACAAAAAAGTGTCGATTATTACAATGGTAAATACCCCCATGGGGAGGTACCTCATCCAAATTTCTGGGGGGGCTGGCGAGTAAAGCCTAATTACATAGAATTCTGGCAAGGCAGAGCTAACAGATTACACGACAGAATTTGTTTTGAGAAAAATGATTCTGACCAATGGACACAATTTAAATTAAACCCATAATTTTTTTCTAAGGACTCTTCGAACTTAAATGGATATTTTTCAAACCAAAGATAATAGTGAATTACAGGTTAAAAGGTTACTTCAACTTTTTTGGGCTACTGAATTTACTTTTGTCATTGTTATTATTCAACGCATTTATTTAAATCAGTGGTATCAGGCATTCGCAGTTACTGTTTCAGCTTTATTATTAACCTCTGTTTATTTCATGGCTCATCGGGGTAAGGCCAAAATCGGCGGTAATATTTTATTACTGATATTAACCTTTATGCTTCTTGGCTTTGTTTGGAAATTCGATGGATTACGCGATGAAGTCTTACTGGTATTCCCTGCAATTATCATGTTTTCTTTATTGTTAGGCAGTAAGAGATTTGCGCTTTATGTCTATCTATTTGTTTGCTTGAATGTTTTTATTATTGGTTTTATGAATCAGTATGGTTATATCTCTCACAATCATTCTAGCAGTGATCTCAACTCTGCAATTCTTATCATTATCATATTATCTATCATTAGTTATGCCGTGCTTTTAATAGCAAAAGACATTAGCAGAACTAATAATGCTTTATTGCAGAGTAAAGAAGAACTTGAAATAAGAGTATTAAAGCGAACAGAAGAGCTGCAGGAATCACTGAATAACTTAACCAATACTCAAGATCAGCTCATTGAAGCAGAGAAAATGGCATCTTTAGGACGTCTTGTCGCAGGGGTTGCTCATGAAATTAATACTCCGTTAGGAATTGCAATAACTGCATCATCTCATCTCGATACCGCTACAGATAATTTTTCCCAAGAATTTGACAAAGAAAACATCTCTAAAAAAAATGTTCACCGTTATATAGAAACAAGTCAAAAAAGTACTGAATTAGTTTTATCTAATCTCAAAAGAGCGGCTGATTTAATTCAAAATTTTAAAGAAGTCGCTATCGATCAATCTGAAAATTCAAATAGAAAATTCAATGTTAAAAGCTATCTTAACGAAATTCTTTCAAGCTTAATGCCCAAACTCAAAGAAACAAAACATAAAGTAGAATTATTTTGTGATGCAGAACTTGAGGTATACACCAATGCAGGGGCAATAGCGCAAGTTATAACCAACCTATTTGTTAATAGCCTCCAACATGGATTTGAAGAGGTTAACCAAGGCTTGATATCTATTATTGTTAACCAACATGGAGAAAATACTAGTTTAATATATTTAGATAACGGCTGCGGCATGTCAACTGACAATGTAGCTAAAGTATTTGAGCCCTTTTTCACCACCAAAAGAGGCTCTGGTGGTAGTGGGCTAGGAATGCATGTTACCTACAACTTAATGACTCAGTCGTTAAAGGGCTCTATAAGCTGCTCCAGTACCATGAACAAAGGCACCCAGTTTGAATTACTTTTTCCGAGTAAATTGGCGGATTAACTTCTTACTTCCAGCCTAATTTCTCTTCAAAATCACCATCTAATTTTTTAGCAAAATCTTTAGCATGCATTGCGACTTGCTCTAGCAGTTTATCTTCTTTATCAACAGGCTGATATTTCGGAACTTTTACAGAAAAACCAGTTTCATCTACTGCCATAAAGGTAATAAAACACCTGTTGGTAATAACGATAGAATCGGCTTTTGGATCACCAGCCCTAACAACGACATAAATATGCATGCTGGTTTTTCCGGTATGTACTATTTGAGCCGTAACCGTTACTAACTGGCCAACCAATATGGGCCTTATAAAACGAATCCCATTCGCTGAAACGGTCACGCAGTATCGTTTACTCCATTTAGCAGCACACGCATATGAAGCTTGGTCAATCCACTTCATCACCATCCCACCATGCACCTTTCCGCCAAAATTCACATCGGTAGGCTCAGCCAAAAAACGAAATTCAACTACATTATCACTCGACATTGTATTACCCATAAATTAGTAGTAATGAATTTAATTATAGACAAAATCAAAGAGTTATCTTGTGATTTTACACATACATTATATTTATATAAAAATCGTTACAATAATACGTATTAATATCATAAACTTGGTCTAACAATATCCTAGAGGGCACCACCATTTTCCATCTTATTCTACACTTTCTAATACCTGCGGTTATTACTGGTTTATTCTTCAAAAAACAATGGAAAAAAGCTTATTCTTTGATGATATTAACGATGATAGTGGATATTGATCATTTATTGGCAAACCCTATCTATGATCCTCTACGATGTAGTATCGGATTTCACCCATTGCATCAAGACATTGCCATTTTTATCTATTTAATTTTATGTTTCATACCGAAACTCAGGTACATTGGTATCGGATTACTTATTCATATGGCGCTTGATTCAATTGACTGCTTCGTAAATCAAGGCCTTTGGTATAACTGACTTTAAAACACGCTTATGTCACCGCTATCAAAATATTTTATTTTTGGCACAAAAAAGGGAAGCATCGCCTCCCTTTAATTAACCTAATATTCGCTAACTAGCCGACTAAAGCTAATAAAATCCCAGCAGCAACGGCAGAACCAAGTACGCCTGCAACGTTAGGGCCCATAGCGTGCATTAACAAGAAATTATGAGGGTTAGCCTCTAAGCCCACTTTATTTGCCACACGAGCTGCCATCGGTACAGCAGAAACACCCGCAGCACCTATTAATGGGTTCACAGGAACCTTAGAGAACTTATTCATGGTTTTTGCCATCAAGACACCACAGGCGGTTCCAATTGAAAAGGCAACGGCTCCAAGAGCTAAAATCCCCAAAGTTTCAACATTTAAAAACGCTTCAGCACTTAGCTTTGAACCAACACCTAAACCTAAGAAAATTGTTGTGATGTTAATAAGTTCATTTTGTACGGTTGAACTTAAACGGTCAACCACACCACATTCACGCATCAAATTACCTAAACAGAACATACCAACCAACGGTGTTGCTGCAGGTAAAAAGAAAATAGTCATTAACAACACAGCTAACGGAAATACCACCTTTTCAACCTTAGTAACAGGTCGAAGTTGTGCCATTTCAATTTTTCGTTCATCTTCTGTTGTTAATGCTCTCATAATTGGTGGTTGAATAATTGGTACTAGTGCCATATAAGAATAAGCAGCAACAGCAATAGCACCTAGCAATTCAGGGGCAAGTTTAGTAGCTAAAAATATCGCCGTAGGCCCATCCGCCCCACCAATAATAGCAATAGCCGATGCATCTTTTAGGGTAAACTCAATACCCGGAACCGCATTCAATGCTATCGCACCGAATAGCGTTGCAAATATTCCCGTTTGTGCAGCAGCACCTAAAAATAATGTTTTAGGATTGGCAATCAAAGCTCCGAAGTCGGTCATCGCCCCGACCCCCATAAAGATCACTAATGGGAAAATGCCTGTCTCAATACCACCATGATATATGAAATATAAAAATCCGCCGGCCTCAGAGAACCCTGCCCCTGGAATATTGGTCAATATTGCACCAAAACCCATGGGTAATAATAACAAAGGTTCAAAGTTTCGTGCGATGGCAAGATAGAGTAAAAAACACCCGACTACCATCATAATAACTTGACCGGACTCAAAGTTAGCTAAGCCTGTTGATAACCATAGTTTTGTTAAAGAATCCATAACTCAACCCTACCCTAAACTTAATAAAGCTTGGCCAACGGTTACAGAGTCACCTTCTTTGATGTGCAATGATGTCACTTCACCAGCATTTACCGCGCGAATCTCAGTTTCCATTTTCATCGCTTCCATAATAATAACCACTTCACCTGCCTCAACATGGTCACCTTCATTAACGAGCACTTTAAAAATATTACCCGCGAGTGGAGCATTAAGCGCTTCGGCCGCTGAAACAGACGCCGATTGCTTCATAGCTTCATCACCAACGGCATGAGTAATTTGGCTAACATCGCCACCAGGGGCGACTACTACATCAAAGACTTTACCGTCAACACTAACGGCATAATTGGTGGGCTCAGTTAAATTTTGGATTGGCGAAACAGCTTCTGGCGCTTTTTCAATCGTTGGTATCGGCTCAAAAGCTGATGGGTTATTACGGTTTTCTAAAAACTTCAAACCTATTTGAGGAAATAAGGCATAAGTTAATACATCATCTATCACTTCATCAGCCAGTGAAATTTTCTTGTCTTTCGCTAGTGTTTCCAATTCAACAGTTAAATTATCTACCTCAGGATCAATTAAGTCTGCAGGACGACAGGTAATCGCTTCTTTACCATCTAAAACCCTTGCTTGTAGTTCGGCGTCAACTTTATCCGCTGTCGCTCCGTATTCACCTTTAAGAACCCCTGCGGTTTCTTTTGTGATTGATTTGTAACGCTCACCTGTTAGGACATTTAAAACAGCTTGTGTGCCAACAATTTGCGAAGTAGGTGTAACTAGTGGAATATATCCCAAGTCTTTCCTTACTTTCGGGATTTCTGTTAAGACTTCATCTAACTTATCAGCTGCGCCTTGCTCTTTCAGCTGCATTTCCATGTTAGTTAACATGCCGCCCGGTACTTGTGCCAATAGAATTCGTGCATCAATGCCCTTAAGGCTGCCTTCAAATTTTGCATATTTTTTTCGCACTTCACGAAAATAAGTGGCAACCTCAGCAAGTTTTACCATATCTAAACCACTATCACGCTCTGAGCCTTCGACCATTGAAACGACAGCTTCAGTGGGCGAATGACCGTATGTCATGCTCATTGAAGAAATTGCAGTATCGATAACGTCAATGTCTGCATCAACAGCTTTCATTTGGGTTGCCATACTTAAGCCGGTAGTGGCATGGCAATGAAGTGCAATTGGTAGTGAAACAGTTTCTTTTAACCGACCGATAAGTTCAGCTGCATCATAAGGTTTTAATAAACCCGACATATCTTTAATGCATAAAGAATGGGCGCCCATATCTTCGAGTTGCTTAGCCATTGTTAGCCAGCCATCAAGTGTATGAACGGGACTTTCAGTGTAACTTAATGTACCTTGAGCGTGCGCACCAACTTTAACAGCTGCTTTAACAGCTGTTTGAAGATTACGCACATCATTCATTGCATCAAAGATACGAAAAACATCAATACCATTAACGTGAGCACGCTCGACAAACTTTTCAACGACATCGTCTGCATAGTGGCGATAACCTAGAATATTTTGACCACGAAACAACATTTGCTGTTTTGTTTTTGGCATCGCTTTTTTTAATGCTCTTAAACGTTCCCAAGGATCTTCACCTAAATAACGAATACAAGAATCAAATGTAGCTCCACCCCACGACTCTATCGACCAAAAACCAATATCATCTAACGCTGGTGCGATAGGTAACATGTCTTCTAAACGAAGACGTGTAGCTAATAAAGATTGGTGACCGTCTCTTAAGACAACTTCAGTAATACCTAATGGCTTTGTCATGGTTATTCCTATTTCTTACTATTTAAGTGTTGAGACTGCTGCTGACGGTATTGAGATACTGCCGATGTTATTGCTGCAACAACATTAGGAGAAATACCTTTTGCAGCATTGCTTTTTTGTTTGGTCGGTCGCTGAGGTTTTGATTGAACAACAGGATCTGGAAATTTAATTGCTAGTTTAGCTAACACGGTATTAATAAAAATAACCAGTAAACCTAAAAAAGCAAACACAAACACCATACCAGTAAATAATAATGTACCGGCTTCTAGAAATAATTGGTTTAAGTGTTCCATTAATTTATCTCATTAAAAATTTATATAATTAGAATAATCACTCCAATAACTAAAAAGCAAATAAATTTCACCTGTTTCAGATAAATAATTCCAAGTCAACAGCTAAAAACACCTTATTCAGTCTTTTTATATAAAAATTCAGGCTAATTTAGTGCTTTTTAATATTGTATACATAATTAAATTCGTGAATATTGGGCATTAGAGGATGCTAGGGGTAAATATTATACCATATACAAAGATGTATGGTTAATGCATAATTTGTGCATATAAATTCATTTACTGTTTAAAATTTATTCTAGAAAATTTTGAGGTAAGGGGAAATTTAAATGAAATTAGTGAAAATAATGAGTGATAACTAACAAGCCGAGTTTAACAACTACTCGACTTGTTGATAAAATGGTAACTATTCTGATTCAGCAGTGGGCTCTTCAGTAGACAAAGATTCTATCTCAATGCGATCAACTCGCTGTAAACCTCTTGGTAATTTATTTCCCCTTCGGCCTCTCTCTCCACGATAATGCTCAATATCGCTAGCTTTTAGTGTGAGTTTACGTTTGCCGGCATGTAAGGTTATATCATCAGAAACTTCAATTACTTGAAGCAGAGTAACGTATTCCTCCCTTGCTTTTGCTCTTGCCGTGGGGATATTAATTATTTTATTGCCTTTCCCTTTACTCAGAACAGGTAAGTCTTTAATTGGAAAAACTAACATGCGCCCTTCACTGGTAATCGCCAAACACAATTGAGATTCAAAATTACTTACCGGTTGTGGCGTCATTACTTTCGAAGAATGAGGTAAGCTTAATAACGCTTTACCATTTTTATTTCTACTGATCATATCCGAAAAACTACCAATGAAGCCATAACCTGCATCACTCGTTAGTAAATATTGACTTTCATCATCAGCCATTAATACTTTGGTAAACAATTCACCTTGGGATAAATTGAATCGACCCGACAGTGGTTCTCCTTGGCTTCTTGCTGTAGGGAGAGTGTGAGCGTCTGTGGTATAAGCTCGACCTGATGTATCAATAAATACCACAGGCCTATTACTTCGGCCTTTAGCAGAGCACAAATATTCATCACCAGCCTTGTAGCTCAAGCTGATAGGATCAATATCATATCCTTTCGCACAACGTGCCCAACCTTTATCAGATACAACAACCGTTACTGGCTCACTAGGGACTAAATCTTTTTCTGATAATGCTTTCGCCTCATTTCGTTCAACAATTTGAGAGCGACGGTCATCGCCGTATATTTCCGCAGCTTCCAAAATTTCTTTTTTCATCAGCGTATTCATACGCGCTTTTGAACCTAGCAGTTTCTCAAGATACTCTCTTTCTATATTGAGCTCATCTTGCTCTGCTCGAATCTTGATTTCTTCAAGTTTTGCTAGTTGTCGTAACTTAATTTCTAAAATGGATTCAGCTTGAATGCTAGAAAGCTCAAAACGAGACATTAACTCAACTTTAGGCTTATCGAAATTACGAATAATTTCAATAACTTCATCTATATTTAAGTAGGCAATTAATAAACCATCTAAAATATGTAATCTCGCTAAAACCTTGTCTAAACGGTATTGTAATCGGCGTCTAACCGTTTCACGTCGATACTCTAACCACTCAACTAATATGCCTTTTAAGTCTTTAACGGCTGGACGGTTATCAAGTCCAATCATATTTAAATTAACACGATAACTTTTTTCTAAATCAGTTGTCGCGAACAAATGTTGCATTAATTGCTCAAGATCAACTCTATTTGATCTGGGTACTATGACTAAACGCGTAGGGTTTTCATGATCAGATTCATCACGTAAATCAACCACCATCGGCAGCTTTTTAGCTTGCATTTGGTTAGCAATTTGCTCAAGAATTTTACCACCGGCGGCCTGATGAGGAAGTGATGTAATAACAACCTCACTATGTTCGATATCATAAACTGCACGCATTTTTATACTGCCGCGACCTGTTTGATAAATCTTTTCAATTTCAGTTTTAGGCGTAATTATTTCAGCATCTGTGGGGTAATCAGGTCCTTTGACAAAATCGAGTAAATCGATTAGCTCTGCTTTGGGTTGCTCAATTAAATGAACACAGGCCTGAGCTACTTCTCTGGCATTATGAGGTGGTATATCAGTAGCCATACCAACAGCAATACCGGTTATACCATTTAGTAAAATATGCGGAAGACGTGCAGGTAACGTTTTAGGCTCTTTCATCGTGCCATCGAAATTAGGATTCCAATCAACGGTACCCTGGCCTAATTCTGATAATAATACTTCACTAAAACGAGACAGTCTAGACTCAGTATAACGCATTGCAGCAAATGATTTAGGATCATCGGGTGCCCCCCAGTTGCCTTGACCATCAACTAAAGGGTAGCGATATGAAAATGGCTGAGCCATTAATACCATAGCCTCATAACAGGCAGAATCACCGTGAGGATGAAATTTACCCAGTACATCCCCAACCGTTCGAGCAGATTTTTTATATTTGGCTGCAGCTGACAATCCTAATTCTGACATGGCATAAACTATTCGCCGCTGAACAGGCTTTAAACCATCACCAATGTGGGGTAATGCCCTGTCCATGATGACGTACATAGAATAATTTAAATAAGCTTCTTCGGTGAATTGTCTTAGAGGTTTCTGTTCGATCCCATCAAGGCTATATTCGAGCACATCAGACATGAAATGATTTTCCTAATGAAGTAACAAGGTTGATAGTATTTTTATTATTATCGTCAAGATAAAGCGCAGATTATTAGCACTGCCCTAAGCTTATACGATTATTGACAGGGAAAAAATAGCTCAGTGGTCTTATCGTGAAAATAAAACGAAATAGGAAATTAAAATATTAATAAACTGAACGTTTCACACGGCTAAGCGTGGTAATATTCATTGTATCATTATAAATTGCCACCTGATCTCTTCCATGTGTCTTAGCATAATACATTGCCGAATCTGCGGTATGTAATAAGGTTTCAAAATTGGTAACGCTATCATTTAAAGTTGAAATTCCAATACTCATTGACAGCGACTTAGTAATACCTAATGCAGTAAAATCAAATGTTGATAATTTTTCTCTCAACCTTTCAGCAACAGCTTTGACTTCATCAGTGGTAGCGTCCGGCAATAAAGCAACAAACTCCTCTCCACCTAATCGAGAAAATACATCTCGGTTACGCATAGTTTCATTACCAAACACCGCTATTTCCTTCAACACTTTATCACCAACATCATGGCCGTGTTGATCGTTAATAACCTTAAAATAATCAACATCAACAACTACAACGCTTAGCAATACTTTTTCTTTTTTGGCATAGCTAACGAGTTTTTGTCCTTGCTCGAATAAGGACCTTCTATTGGGTAGTTGAGTTAAATCATCAATTTTTGCAAGTTTAATTAGCTTATTTCTAATGATTAACTGTCGAATAGACAACAAAAGAAAAATAACACTTAAAACAACAATTAATAAAGTATTAATTTGCTGTGAATTATTCCTACTCTCACGCTCTTTAAGTTCAAGTCTCTTTAATTTACTTTGGCTGAGCAATAACTCATTACGCTGTTGTTTTTGCAGCGTTTCATGTTTTTCATTTAATAACTCAACTTTTTTATCATGAACATCCCAAGTAAAATTTTGCAAGTTAGCGTAGTAATCTTTTTTTGCCAAGTAAGCTTTTTCGAACTGTTTAAGTTCAACATAATTCCTTGCTAAGATTAAATAAGATTGTGAAAGAAGTGGCGTATTTAATTGTTTTTTGGAAATCTTATCATCAAGAGCATGTGCTCTTTCAAGCAGGGCAATTGCTTTATCAAAATCCCCTTCTTTTTCAAAAGCTAAAGCTCTTAAAACTAAAACGATATACTGCTCAGCAGCGTTAAGTTGGTCATAAGAAAGTTGTAACACTTCAAGTTGGTCTGTAACCCTTTCAGGGTTATTCTTTTGTAATTGTAATAAATCAATAAACCTTTGATCCACCACTAAATCGTCAGAAAGCTCTGATAAAGCAGTAGAGTCTTGTGCAATAGTAAAATTTGAAAAGATGAAAGTAGTTAAGGCAAGGAATAACACTAATTTAATTCTCATTAACTACATACCTTGTTTCTACCTAGATTCTTTGCTTGGTATAGCTTTACATCAGCCTCTTTTAATAAGACTTCTATACTAGTGTTTGACGATAATTCGCTGGATTCATCAAATATACTCACACCAATACTAACCGACACAGTATCTATTACTTCGAAGGGCCATTTATGATTATAAATAGCTATCCTTAACCGTTCGGCAACCTCTCGTCCTTGCTTTAAAGGTGTTAAAGGTAAAACAGCAACAAACTCCTCACCACCAAAACGACCAAACACATCTGACTTTCTCATGGTTTTATTTGAAACTTTAGAAATTTCTTTTAAAACCTTATCACCAAGACTGTGCCCATAACTGTCATTGATTGTTTTGAAATGATCAACATCAATCATAAGTACACATAATGGTGTTTTGTTTAGTTGAGCTCCCTTAAATAATTCTTGGGCTAACTGCATTATATGACGACGATTTAACATCCCCGTTAAGCTATCTGTTCGACTTGCTTTAAGTAATGATTTTTGCCCATAAATGAGCTTGAGAACTAACCAAGCAAAAATGAGAGCAAACAAAGCACTGATAATTAAATACTGACGTTGCTTAACGGACGCTCTATCTACTTCAGCTAACTCTAGGTTTTGTAAGGCTTTCTTTTTTACTAACAGCTCTTTTTCTAAATCTGCTTGTTGACTTTCATATTGTAAACGTAAATCATCAACCGCCAATAAATTCTCCTCTTGGCGGATAGCCTTTACTTTTTCAATAACTTCAGACATTAGATAGTACGCTTCTTCAGATCTTGCTAAGGCGTTAAACAATTCCGACTTTAAATACAAAATATTAATATAAAACCACTTATCTTGTGGTTGAATTGGGCGCTCTAATAACACGTCAACTTGATAAAATACATCAAGTGCTTCTTCATACCGCTTCAGCTCTTTTAATACTTCAGTTTTCTCGAATAAAAAATATAACATTGCATTATGGCGTTCAGTACCTTTTACGTACTGACCGGCTAATAAAATATATTGATAAGCACCTTCAGGATCACTCTCTTTTTGTTTTAACAACGCCCAAGACAATCCAGAATAAACACTATACATCAGTGACTGGCTGTTGAAATCACTGGCACCATCAATTATTTCCTTAAACAGGCTGATAGCGTCTTCATATTCCTCTTTTCTTGATAAACTTAATGCAAGGTTATTTAGAGTGTAATATGCATAAAACATCTTCCCTGCATTTAAATAATGTTGATAGCCTTGTCGATAATACACTCTTGATTTTTTCCCTTGCCCCAAGTAGGAATATAAAATTCCTAACTCACTATTTACCATGCCCTTCAAATCTTCATCGTCGGTTTGATTAGCCAGGTTATAAGCCCTATTTAATACTTGAATTGAGTTTTCCCAGCGCTCAGTTTGATAATAAATGGCTCCTAAATTAATTAAGCCTTCCGTTATATGAACAGATTGGTTAAGTGATTTAGAAAGTTCTAAGCCATTTTCGTAGTTAAGTTCGGCGTCTTCAATTTCACCTAAACTTTCTAAGGCAAACCCTTTAATATAGAGAAGTTCAGCAATTACTATGCTAGGGCTTGTTAGCTCTTTTGCCAAAGCTAAGCCTTTGTCAGATATGATTTTACTTTTATAAAAAAGATCTTGTTCAGAATAAATTTCAGCTAATATTTTATAATATTGAATCCGTTGTTCCACTTTTAAGTGATTCAAGTTGAGTTGATAGGAATTTAATAAATTAAGCCCTGCGGAAGGATTTTTATTTTTAGAAGTTTCTACCGCTATTAAAATTTGTTCAAAGGGAATGGTCTGTTTTTGAAAAGCCATTACTTTACATGTTATTAACAAACATAGACAGATTGAGGAGGTTTTAACCATTAAAGCAAAATTTGGAGCGTGCTTTAACAAATACATCTCCCACTGTTATTATAATTATAATTCAGTATAAAACGTTTTTTATGCAAATTAAAGCTTAAAAAACAATCTATAGCGTAAAGAAAACTTGAAATATTCCTTAGATCGACTAAACCAAACTGTTAAGCAAGTTTACGAATAAAAAAAACAGAGAAACCCGCTAACAATGCTGAAAAGAGCAAACAAAAATCAAAGCCGAATAGTTGATAAATCCAGCCGGATAATACTGTACCTAACAAACGTCCCAATGCGTTTGCCATATAATAAAACCCGACATCGAGGGAGACACCATCCTCTTGAGCACAAGCAACAATGAGGTAGCTATGTAGAGAAGAGTTAATAGCAAAAACAAAACCAAAACTTAATAAACCAACAACAATGACAATCTGCTCGTTAATAATCATATTTAATGAGATAGGAATAAGTAAACATATAAAGGATAATATTGTTCCCCAAACTATTACTGAATTAACACGTGATTTTACAGCTGCTTGTTGGTTATTTTGAGTTAATGTGCTGTTTTTGAAAAATAAACTGGATATTTTAGGTGTATTGACTTGTACCACGCCATAAAGAATGATCCAAACAGCCATGAAAAGTCCAATGGCATGAAAACTCCAACTAAGCTCGCTTGATAAGTAAACAGGTAGTGCAACAACAAACCAAACATCTCTTGCGGCAAATAAAGTTAAACGCGCTGCTGACAAATAATTTATTGAGGCATCTTTGGAAAAAATTGTTTTGAATTTTATTTTATTTTTTGCTTTGCCAATATCCTTATTGAGTAAAAAATAACTAAACATTGCAACGACAGCTAAACACAATGCCATAACACCTAGGGTCAGCCTGAAACCTATTGTCGAGAGCAAAAAAGCGCCACAGAAGAAACCTATGCCTTTTAACGCATTTTTTGAGCCGGTTAATAAGGCGACCCAATGGAACAGTCGTCCTTGCTGATCATTAGGAACCAGTGACTTAATGCTACTTTTAGCACTCATTTTATTTAAGTCTTTAGCAATACCTGACAGTGCTTGAGCAAACATAACCCACATAATGGTGAGATACTCAAGAGGAAGGGTTAACATTAATAAAGCAATTACTTGCAAAAACAAACCAATATTCATGGTTTTATTTAAACCAATTTTTGCACCTAACCAACCACCAACAAGATTAGTAATCACCCCAAACACTTCATAAAAAATAAATAATGAGGCAAGTTCTAGAGGGCTATAACCTAGTTGATGAAAGTGCAATAAAACTAACATGCGCAATGCACCATCAGTTAAGGTAAAAGCCCAATAACTAGCGGTAACAACTAAGTATTGCTTTATCGCTTGAGGAAGCTGGCCAACCTTAGTCCAGATATTCATTCTCGACTCACTTACCAACCATCAAAATCAAGTCAGCCGTACGATTAACATACCCCCACTCATTGTCATACCATAAGTACATTTTAAGTTGAGTATCATTAACTACCATCGTCGATAAAGCATCTACGATGCATGAACGAGGGTCTGTTTTATAGTCAACAGAAACTAATGGCTTTTCCTCATAGCCTAAAATGCCACTTAACTCTCCTTGTGAAGCATCTTTCATGAGTCGATTAATTTTATCAACAGTCGTTGCTTTATTTAATTCAAAAACACAATCGGTGATTGAAGCATTGGCCAAAGGCACTCGAACAGCATGACCGTTAAGTTTCCCCTTTAATTCAGGAAATATATGAGTAATAGCCGTTGCTGAGCCAGTAGTTGTAGGAATTAAATTTTGCCCACAAGCACGTGCTCGGCGTAAATCTTTATGTGGAGCATCTAAAATGGTTTGGGTATTGGTAATGTCATGAATCGTGGTCATGCTGCCATGTTTTATACCAATACTGTCTTGTAATACTTTTACTACAGGTGCTAGGCAATTTGTCGTACAAGAAGCTGCTGTTACAATTTTATGCTCATCACTATCAAATAAATGATGATTTACCCCCATAACAATATTTAAAATCCCCTCTTCTTTTACCGGGGCAGTAACTACAACTCGTTTAACCCCTTGGTCCAGATAAGCTTGCAGTTTTACTTTGGTTTTCATAACACCAGAAGCTTCCACAACTAAATCACAGCCCGACCAATCTGTTTCGCTGATACTTTGATTAGCCGTTACCTTTATATTTTTAACGCCATCAACATGAGTAGCCGTCATACTATTATTGACGGCCTGAGCTTCAAACTGCCAACGACCATGAACTGAATCAAAATTCATCAAGTGTGCTAGGGTTTCTGCATTACCCGCAGGATCATTAATTTGAACAAATTCAACGTCAGGATATAACCATGCTGCTCGCATCACTAAACGCCCCATACGGCCAAATCCATTAATACCTATTTTTATTGTCATGTTATGTTCTTATGTTTAAAGCTAAAAAGAAAAACGTTAACCGATACAAGACCAATTAACGTTTTTATAAACTATTTGTGGTGGGCTTTTATCTAATCCACAACCGCCATATCACCATTACTTTGCAGCCAAGTCTTACGATCCCCTGCCCGCTTTTTAGACAGTAACATATCCATTAGTTCCATCATGTCGGCATGATCATCAATGGTAAGTTGCACTAAACGGCGCGTATTAGGATCCATGGTAGTTTCACGCAGTTGCAGTGGGTTCATTTCACCCAAGCCCTTAAAGCGCTGCACGTTAACTTTTCCACGTTTTTTCTCAGCTTCAATACGATCTAAAATACCTTCTTTCTCAGCTTCATCAAGAGCGTAAAAGACTTCTTTAGCCACATCTATTCGGTATAAAGGAGGCATTGCCACATACACGTGTCCTTCCTTGACCAGAGGTAGAAAATGCTGAGTAAATAAAGCACAAAGTAAGGTCGCGATATGCAGTCCATCCGAGTCAGCATCAGCAAGAATACAAATTTTACCATAACGTAACTCTGACAAGTCTTCGCTATCAGGGTCTATGCCTAAAGCAACCGATATATCGTGTACTTCTTGAGAAGCTAATATTTGTCCGGAGTCGACCTCCCAGGTATTTAAAATTTTACCACGCAGCGGCATAATTGCTTGAAACTCACGATCTCTAGCCTGCTTTGCACTACCTCCAGCAGAGTCTCCTTCCACGAGAAAAAGCTCGGTACGATTAAGATCTTGACTGCCACAATCGGTTAACTTGCCAGGTAATGCCGGACCTTGGGTTATTTTTTTACGAATAATTTTTTTGCTTGCTCGCAATCTTCGCTGAGCGTTTGAAATACAAAAGTCGGCTAACGATTCTGCTATTTCAGTATGCTCATTTAGCCATAAACTAAATGCATCTTTCACTACACCCGTGACAAATGCTGCACATTGCCTTGAAGATAATCTTTCTTTAGTTTGTCCTGCAAATTGTGGATCTTGCATTTTAACTGACAAAATAAAGCTACATTTATCCAAAATATCATCAGGGGTTAGTTTTACCCCTCTTGGGATAAGGTTGCGAAATTCACAAAACTCGCGCATAGACTCCAACAAACCTTGTCGAAAGCCATTAACGTGTGTACCACCTTGTATGGTGGGAATTAAATTTACATAACTCTCACCGATTCCTTCGCCACCTTCTGGTAACCAAGTAACGGCCCATTCTGCAGTTTCGTGTTGCGAGGTAAAACTGCCAATAAACGGCTCTTCAGGAAGGTTTACATACCCTTTAACTGACTCTTTTAGGTAGTCGGTTAACCCAGCTTCGTAACACCACTGGTATTTTTTATCTTCATTCTTGTCATGAAATTTTATTGTTAAGCCAGGGCATAAAACAGCCTTTGCTTTTAATAAATGAGTAAGCTTTAATGTTGAAAATTTTGGCGAGTCAAAGTAAGACGCATCAGGCCAAAACTTTACCCTTGTCCCGGTATTTCTTCTACCTACTGTTCCAGTTTCATGTAATTCTTCAACTTTATATCCGTTTTCAAAAGCAATTTCAAAAACTTTACTGTCGCGTCGAATAGTTACATCAACTCGGGTTGATAAAGCATTTACCACAGAAATACCAACCCCATGCAAACCACCTGAGAATTGGTAGTTTTTATTGGAAAATTTACCACCTGCATGTAATTTACAAAAAATCAACTCAACCCCTGAAACACCTTCTTCAGGGTGAATATCAACAGGCATACCACGACCATCATCTATAATTTCTAAAGATTGATCTTTATCTAAAATTACAGTGATATTCTGAGCATGACCGGCAAGCGCTTCATCGACAGAGTTATCAATAACTTCTTGTCCAAGATGATTCGGCCTAGCCGTATCGGTATACATTCCTGGGCGATGGCGTACAGGGTCTAATCCACTTAGGACTTCAATTGATCCAGCATTATATTCTTCGGTCATGAGAAACTTCTGATAATTGTTTTAGTTGTTATTAGTTGTTTTAGTTAAATTCAAACACAGTTTATGCAAAGCTAAATTAAGCTAGGCTCGGTCAAATGAAAAAAACTAACGATATTCGGTAACATTTTTTTATAATCAACAAAGCTATGGTCACCACCTTGTTGTTCAATAATTCGAGCATTTTTGTAAAAATTTACTGCCTGACGATAATCTAACACTTCATCGCCCGTTTGTACCATCAGCAAGTAATTATTTTTTACTAATTTAACTTGCTCAAGTTTTTTTAGCTCATCAATAAAATCAACTGTCACTTGGTATACTTCATCAGTATAAGGATTTATTTGTTCGCCAAGGTAGTCAGATAATAATTGGTAGGGTTTAACAGCAGGGTTAATTAATACCGCCGGTCGTTGATATTTTTCAGCAAAATAAGTTGAAAAATATCCGCCAAGAGATGAACCAATAAAGAACCATTGAGGATCTGCATTATTGATAAAGGAATGCTTAACTAATTGCTCAAGCTGTACAATCGCTGCATTAGGGTTACTGGCAATTTGAGGACAATAAAAATTAATATCAGGGAAGTTTTCAGCAAAGTACTGGCGAGTAACTTTTGCTTTTTCAGACTCGGGGGATGAATTAAATCCGTGTAAATAAAGTATATTTACAGAGGCATTTTTTACAGCGTTTTTTGACATTAGTTGATTGCTATTTTCCTAGATTGATAGGTGAGTTGTTAAGTAACGTTTACTAGAATAAATGATCAACAGGGTAATGTAAGCTTGTTTTTAACTCACCTTGTTCATGTAAAGAAAATAATCGATAACCTGGCCCTTGGTCTAACGCCTTAACGCTAGGTGCACATGGATCAAATTGAATCGACGTTGCAGGGCAAGTATAAACATCAATACTACGATTAGTGCTAACTGAACTCAGGATTACTCCTCGATGAACATGCCCACAGGCAATGCCAACTATTGAAGAATATTTATCGAGAGTAAGCCAAAATTCGTCACGGTTATTCAAACCATGTTTATCAATAAAGTAGCCGACATCTACTGGGTGGTGATGCATAAAAAGTAATTGGTGTTTTTTAGGATCAATACGCTGATGAAGTTTTTCTACTTCAATATCATCAACTTGACCTGCTGGCCCTTCAATAACTTTGCTTTTACTTTCAACTAAAATTGCTTGCCACTGATCATTTTCAATTACCCGAGACGAACAAAAAGGATTACCAACTAAATATTTGCTCAATAATTCAGGCTCATCGTGGTTACCACTTAGGAAATAAACTGGAATTGGAATTTGGCAATAGGTAATGGCTTGTCTAAATAACTGATATGATTTTTCACTATGATCCTGTGTTAAATCACCAGTAAAAATAATAAGATTGATATCAATATTGTTTTTGATATCAGATAGAATCACTATCAAATTTTGATAGACATTAGCACCACAATGTAATGATGAAGGCTCAGAAAACAAATGACAGTCGCTAATTTGAGCAATGATTAATGGGTTATTCAAAGAGGCCTCAGAAATTTTTTTACACACTATACAAAGGTTTTCTAATTATACATTTAACGTATTAACCTAGTGTGACAGTCGTTTGTCCTAACTTCAAACAAAGGTGCAGCCATTCATTTAAAAATAAGTTAATTTGCTGTTTTTCATCTGGGTGGTGCATATCCGCATTAGGGTAATCGTACCTAGGTTTAATTTGCCGAATATTTTGACTACTAATGACCTCCGTATTACGAGCATCATGGTATAGGCGAACCACCATAGTTGGCTTGAATAACTCGGCTAAACTTGACTTGCCGTTTTTGGTTTTATTCTCACAGCCTGCTTTGAAAAACATATTAGCGTCTTGAGAGATGCTGACCAGTGAGGTATACCGAGTGACTTCTTTTACTATTACCGTATATGATAAAAAATCAGAAATAAAAAAACAGCGTTGCTCGCCAAGATGTTCTTTATTAGCTAATATTTTTAGCATTAACATATAGTTGGTGTCACACAAGTTCATCAAAGCAGATAAACTTGGTTGATATTTCCGAGCAGTGTAGCTCACTTTAGTAGCTCCCATTAACAGTTTTGTCTTGCAACGATTTATAATTTAACGCCAACCATTGTAACCCAATAACAGTTGCCGCGTTGTTAATTTTTCCTTGCTTTAATAAGTTCAACGCCTGATTTTTTGACATAACATGCATTAAAATATCTTCACCTTCCTCTACTAACCCATGAATTGCATTTTTATTATCATGTGTACTACTATCAATACAAACAGCATAAAGATGAATTTTCTCACTCATCCCGCCAGGGCTAGAGAAATAAGTCATTATTTTAATTAGACTCTCAGTATTTATTGCTAAATTAGCTTCCTCTTTAGCTTCTCGAATGGCAACCTCTTCTGGTGTTTCATTTTCATCAAACATACCAGCAACAAACTCTAACAGCCAAGGCGATTCGCCTGAGCGAATAACGCCGGGTCTAAACTGTTCAAGTAAAACAACTTGATCTAGGACAGGATCATAAGGCATTAAAACAACAGCATCACCTCGTTCAAAAACCTCACGGGAAATAACCTCACTATCCCCACCTTTAAACAGTTTGTGACTTAGCTGATAACAATTCATTTTAAAAAAACCATTAAATACGGCTTCAACACTATGAACTTTCATATCCTTGGCTGAATATGTACTATGATATTCATTGCTATTTTTTGTGTTTTCTTTGCTTTGGCTGTGGAGAGTTTTATTTTTCATTGCTGACCAAATGAATTAATGTATTGAAAAGATTTCAAAATAATATTTTGTTACACTAGTATACACTGCTAAACACTTATTTTATTTGGTTAAAATGAAAACCACTGTAGGATAGTGCTCAAAACGTGCCCAGATACACGTAAATTAATATAAATCACTGGGCAACAATATAAAAATGTAGATTAAAGGGATTACCCGCACATGAAAAAAACAATGATTGCCCTCATTATTGGTTTAACGAGCGCTACCACTAGTATCAATTTACACGCCGAAGATTTAATGACGGTTTATCAACAAGCAATGACTAATGACCCTGTCGTTTTAAAAGCAACAGCACAATATAATATCGCCCAAGAAGATATTGAAAGTGTTCGTGGGGTGTTATTGCCACAAATAAATGCTTATGGTGGATATACAACAGGCGAATCTGAAAGAGCTCTTTTAGGAAGTGTCAGTAGTAGTAGTGCTGATACCACTAACTATGGTGTTAGATTAAACATGGAATTGTATCATCATAAATCATGGTTAAATTTAGCGAACTCAAAAAAAGCAGCACACCGCAGCGATATTTCATTACAATCAGCGAAGCAAGATTTGATCACTCGTGTATCTCAAGCTTATTTTAATTTATTAAGTGCAAGAGACGATTTGGAATTTGCTACAGCAGAAAAAGTTGCAATTGAACGTCAATTAGAACAAACCAAACAACGTTATTCCGTTGGTTTAACAGCAATTACCGATGTACATGAAGCACAAGCACAATACGACAGCGCGGTATCTTCTGAAATTATTGCTGAAAACAGTATCTATACTGCAGAAGAAGCCTTACGTGTTATCACGAATGTTTATCCTCGTGACTTAAACATTTTAGATACCAGTTTATTTAGTACTTCTCGACCAACACCAGACAGCGCTAACGACTGGCAAAAAATTGCGGAATCGAAAAACTTAGATTTGATTTCTCAGAAAATAGCTGTGGATATTGCAAAAGAAAACATTAACATATCACGTGCTGGTCATTACCCAACTGTTGATATGGAAGGCAGTTACGGTAGCTCAAATACCGAAGGGGAAAATGACATCTACAATAGTCAATATTTAGATAGTTATTCTGTTGGTGTCTCTGTCAGTGTACCAATTTATTCTGGTGGTAGAGTTAATAGCTCGGTGAATAAATCACAACAAAGTTATGTTTCAGCCAGTCAAGATTTGTCATTAACACATCGCGGCGTTGTTCGTGATACCCGCAATGCCTATAACACTGTTATTGCTGCAGTTGCTGCAACAAGAGCTTTTGAACAATCAGTATTAAGTGCCACTAAAGCATTAGAGGCAACCGAGGCAGGTTTTGAAGTGGGTACTCGTACTATTGTTGATGTGTTAGATAGCACACGTAATTTATATAACGCTAAACGTAACCTTTCAAAAACTCGTTATACTTATATTCAAAATGTATTAACCCTTAAACGTTCGGCAGGAACAATTACCGAACAAGACCTTATTGATATTAATAAGGGCTTAATGGTCGCTAATAAATAGAACCATTGTTTTAAACAAAAAAACCGCTGCCCTTAATTGGTTCAGCGGTTTTTTATGATTTTGGTTTTGGTTTTGGTTTTGGTTTTGGTTTTATCTAGAAACTTATAATGCCTACTGTAAACTGCTAAAGAACAAACATAGCTCTTTTGCTTCACGTTCAACAGTAAAATTATCCTCAATATTTTTTCGCCCATTTATTCCCATTTGCAGTAAACGCTCATGGTCACCCAATAAGCGCTCTAGTTTGTTAGTGACCGCTTGTAAATCATTAACCGGTACAACATAGCCATCAACATCATTTCGAATAACTTCAGGCCATGCTCCGGCGTCAGTTGTTAATACCGCAGCACCGCTACTCATTGCTTCTAATGCCGTTAGACCGAAACCTTCATTATCACTTAATGCTGCAACCAGCGATAAAGAACTAAAAATATTAGGAATATCTCTAAAGTCTTGTTCGCCTGTAAAAACAATACGATCTGTTAAACCGGCTTTATTAATTTTTTCAGTTAATTGCGCAACAAAGCCTTTGTGACTTGTGGCAACTAAACCAACTATAATAGCAGTGTAATCAGGGTTACTTTTGAATACCTCAATACAAGCATCAACAAAAAGGTGAACACCTTTTTGTTTTCTCACTCGGCCTAATATAGCAATACCGTGCTTGCTTACCTTACTAGGCTTCCCTGGGAATTTAACCGTTTCCCAAGTTTGCAGTTTATCTTCAGCAGGGGAAAAAGTATTAATATTTATACCATGGTATATGACAGTGCTAGGAGGATTCTCTAAATAGGTGGCAGATGTTTTACACATGGCAATAACCGCATCCATTTGACGAGTTAACCATAAAGTAAACTTTGAGCGCTTGCGCTGAGCTGCCGAGCTAAAAATAACTTTGAATTTAGCTCCAAATACATATTTTAATAATAAAGCTTGGATCATCTCATCAACACGACGAGCGTGAAATATCCGAACTTTACCATTTGATAATGGCTGACGAGCTATTTTTATCGCTTGCCAAAAACTAATATATAAAGAAGGATCAGGCAAATGGTGTTTATTACCCATAACCTTTAATTTCATCAACTTTTCTTGATAAGGTAATACTTGCAGCATCGTAGAGGTAACACCTGAAAAATTAGAATTTGAATTGCCAATAATTAATTCAACTTCATTTTGATTTAGCTCCAAGCTAACAGGTTTGTCCATTAAATACGTCTCAGTCTTTTCCAAATGCCGCAAAATTAATACCATTGTGAAGAAAGTCGATTAAATCTAGGGTTAACTACTTTCATCATTGGCTACAATCTAGATATAATAAGCGATAACGTTCAAGATAAATAGCCATAAGCGAATATAAATAGTGAGTAGAAATTCAATTTTACAACCAGACTTTAAACTTTCCTTTCTACTGCCTAAATATTGGCTTACCTGGTTTGCTGTAGTGATTTTATATACTATTTCATGGCTACCTTATAAATTCCAATTGTCATTAGGAAGAGTTATTGGCCGTTTGTTATTTAAAATTGGCTCAAGTAGAAAAAAAATTGCTTTAACAAACTTGCAACTTTGCTTTCCTGATATGCCGGCAAGCGAACATCAACGTATTTTAAAAACGAATTTTGAAAATACGGGTATCGCTTTATTAGAAACAGGAATGGGTTGGTGGTGGCCTAATTGGCGTGTTGATCGTAAAGTTAAAGTCGTAGGTCTAGAACATATTCAAAAAGCACAGACCGAAGGCAATGGTGTTTTATTGCTTGCTATGCATTATTTAAGTGTAGAAATAAATTGTCGGGGTGTAGGCCACGGCAACCCTATGGTGGTTTTTTACCGACCGCATAACAACCCACTAATGGAGTTCTTTCAATTTAGAGGTCGAGGGCGAGCAAATAAATACATGTTAGGGAAACGTGATGTTAGAGGGTTAATGAAAGCATTAAGAGATCGCGAAGCCTGCATTTATTTACCTGATCAAGATTATGGCCGTAATAAAAGCCTCTTTGTGCCTTTTTTTGGTGTCAAAGACGCAGCAACAACAACAGGCACATTGATTTTTGCTCGTCAACAAAACACCAAAACCATGATGTTAATACCAACGAGAAATGATGACGGTAGTGGTTATACCATCGAAATAAAACCGCCACTTGAAAACTTTCCGACAGATAACGATGCAGAAGATCTTATTCGCATAAATCAAGAACTAGAAAAAGCCATATCACTTAAACCAGAGCAATACATGTGGTTACATCGCCGGTTTAAAACTCGGCCGAATGAAACTGATCCATCATTGTATAAATAAAGATAAATGAATGAGTTAATCGATTTTTTAACATAACTGGTATAAGGTATAAATTAAGTCACTCATTTAACAGTAAGAATTAGCTCATGAGTTTTTGGTTACGTAATATCGTATTAGCTAGCATTTTGATAGTTTTAGCTTATTTGTTATTTGATAATCAAGAAGCGCTTTTTTCAATGGCTGAACAAGGCGCAGAAGAAGGCAGCGTATTACTTGCTAGTGACGGCTCATCAACACAATCCCCCGTAAATAAACCAATAAAAAAAGCAAGCAGCAAAAAATCAAGTAACGCTGCTGCTGATGGCTTATCCCGATTTTATGCCAGCATCAATCCAGATATGAACTCGAAAGGCCCTAAGATTAGAAACAATATTGTTTTCCTACCCGATCCTTCAGGTAATCTGATTAAAATTCTAGAAGCCCGCAAAATGATCACCCGCCCTTATAGAAAAAGCTGGGAAGGAAACACTGAATCTAGACCCTTTAGAAAAGGGCATACAATACTACAAAAACTAACCGAATATGCCAATAATGAAGGGTTAGAAATTATTTGGTGGCTAAATCGTGACTTTGTCATCAAAGATCCCTTTAGAATTGAAAAAAACATTCTCGAGACTTCTTTTCAACTAGGGCGTTCAGTAGAAGGACATTTTGAAAATGGCATTAAGGTTTTTTTCTGCTATCGCCACAGAGCTTTAGTATTTATTGATGAGCCAATAGATTATTTAACTGATGAATGTAAGATGTTGCACTCTAAAAGTGGTTATTAGGCATGCTCCTTTAATCTACTTGGTTTAAAAACTCCTGCCAAATAATCATAACGTCTTCAGTAAGCTGCTTAAATAACTCTCCATTTAATAATAGCTGCTCGTTTTGTAATGCAGCCCTATGTCCTTGATCGCGAAGTTGACAATATGCGTGAGTTAATAATTGTTGCTGAGATAAATTTAAAACACCAACCGCACTTAGTTGTGAAAATATACTGACGTTATCTGAATATTTTGCCACTTCGCCAAATTGATGACTATTTTTTAAAACCAAATATTGTGCCAAAAACTCGATATCAACTAAACCACCAAAACCTTGCTTGATATCAATACTACTGTCGACGGACTTATCTAAATGACTACGCATTTTAACGCGCATTTCGATTACGTCATTAGCGAGTTCATGATGATCCCTTACTTGGGATAATATTTGTTGACGCAAAATATTAAATTGCCTTTTAATGTCTTTATTCCCATAAACAGCACGAGTACGAACTAAAGCTTGATGTTCCCATGTCCAAGCATCTTCTTCTTGGTATTTTGCAAATGTATTAATATGAACAACCAGCAAACCAGCATTACCTGAAGGACGCAATCGCATATCAAGCTCATATAAAATACCACTTGCCATTCTGGTATTAAAAATGTGCATAATACGTTGAGCAAGTTTCATATAAAATACACTAGCGAGAACTTGTTTATTACCGTTTGTCAGTTCATCTGTTTTGGAGCTGTGTAAAAAAACCAAATCAAGATCGGAGCTATAGCTTAATTCCCGACCTCCAAGTTTTCCATACCCGATAACAGCAAATCCTTTGTCATCATTGGAAGCTGCTGATTCTGGTACGCCAAAGCGTTCTGAAATTTGTTGCCAAGCAAGGTTGATAACTTCACTAATAAGGGCTTCAGCTAAAGCAGTTAAATGATCACTCACCTTCATTAACGGCAGCACACCAACAATATCCCCAGCGGCAATTCGTAACTGTTGCGCTTGCTTAAATTGCCGTAACATCTCCATTTGCGCCTCAACATCATCTTCAGGAATCCGTAACATAATCTCTCGCAGCTCTAAAGCATAATTTGAAAGTGCAGGCGGATTATTGAGTAATTTGGGATCAATGAGTTCATCAAGTAAAATCGGATAACTAGCAATATGCTCAGCCACCCACTGACTCGCTTGGCAAAGACGAATTAAATGCCTTAAGGCTCCTTCATTTTCAAATAAAAGCTCAAGGTAGGCTGTACGGGTAGTAATTCTATTAAAAACAATTAAAATGCGTTGTAAGGTAAACTCTTTCGCCTGCTCTTTTTGTAAGTGCCATAGTAATAACGGCATTAATTTATCAAGAACTTGTTGACCTCGATGACCAATACTTCGTTTTGTCAGTGTTTCTCTAAAATCTTTTAACGCTAACCAAACGATTTCCCCTTGCCAAAAATTTGCGGTCCCCTCTATCCATTCAATACATTCTTCATCTTGCCATTGGCTATGCCATAGTGTTTGCCAATGTTCATCCTGACCTTGATGATTGGGACTTTCCTCTCCTATTAATGAAATGAACTCTTGGTGCACACCAGACATATGTTGATTAAGTACTTCAATAAAATCTTGCCATGAGTCAAAATTCATTACCTGTAATATTCTGTCTTGATCTAATATGCTGTCAGGTAACGTTTGAGTTTGCTGATCTGCCAATGCCTGAATTATATTTTCCACTCGCCGTAAAAAACAATAGGCACTTTTTAAAGTAACTCCACTCTTTTCAGATAACTCGCCTTCGACAACAAGTATAGGTAAAACTGTGAGCAAATTACGCTGCTGAAGCGACTTTAACCGCCCACCACGAATAAGCTGAAAGACTTGAACAATAAATTCTATTTCACGAATACCACCAGCACCTAGCTTTATATTGTTCACTAAGTGTTTACGTCGAACCTCTTGAGCTATCATCATTTTCATTCGGCGTAATGAATCGATAACACTAAAATCAATGTATCTTCGATAAACAAAAGGTTTTAGCATATCAGTCAATTCCTGATGATAATTACTATTCCCCAATAACCGCGCTTTTAACATGGCATAACGTTCCCAGTCGCGCCCTTGTTCTTGATAATAATCTTCCATCGCGTTAAAGCTCATAACAATGGGGCCACTCTCACCAAATGGACGCAAGCGCATATCAACTCGGTAGACAAAACCGTCGGCTGTTTTTTGATGTAAAGCTGTGATTAACTTTTGACCTAAACGAGTAAAAAATTGCTGATTATCTAAACTACGACGAGCCCCAACAGTTTCTCCTCGTTGAGGATAAGTAAAAATCAAATCAATATCAGAAGAAAAATTAAGCTCTTTACCGCCCAATTTCCCCATACCATAAACAAGTAGAGGCAAACCAGTAAGAGCTTCTTGATTATTTGAAGAAAAAGTAGAGTCAGAAATTGACTCACTACTTTGAGGAACTCCCCATAATGCCTGGCAATAATGAGTTAACCAATTTAATGCAGCAAGAATTAATGCATCTGCCAATGAAGATAATCTCGCTAAAGATTTTTCTAAGGCAATGTTTAACACCAAATCAGCAACCGCAATACGTACCATTTCTTGTAGTCGAAAACGACGCAAGATTTGATGCAATTGCGTTTCATCACTGCATTCAATTAGCAACTTAGCTAATTGAACTGAATAATCAGGACAACTTTGATAATAAACCGTTTCAGATTTAAATAATTCAACGACTAAATCAGGTGCTTGCATCGCACTGTTAAAAATAAAATCACTTAAAGCGAGTGATTGCTGAAAATCGACTAGGTGGCGATCCTGCAAATACAAAGAAAATTTAGGATGGTGATCTACAAATTTCTGCCACTGTAGATTAAGTTGTGCCTGTATAGTAGTACGGTTATTTTTCATCATAAATTTTATATAACGTTGATAAAAGCGTAAAAGGAAAATTTAACATTGGACATATTATGTCAACAATGATATTAATAAATGATAATCATAGCATTTTACCATTTATACCAATCCTGCTAAGTTTGCACTAGTATACATGGAAGAAATACATCAACCTTACTTAGATCGAGTTTTAGTTTGAAATTTAATTTTAATAAACAACTCAGCCACTTTATTGCTGCCATTGCTTTATTACTACTCAGTGCTTGTAGTGATCCACTTAAAGAGCAAATTAATCAGCAACTGCCTATCAGTGAGCAGCGAGTCCAAGAATTAGCCAACGCCCTTGATAATAACCAAGTACGTAATGCGAACTTAATCAACCAATACGCTAAAAAAGTCACCGTAAAAAAACCGTCTTTAACAGATTTAGTTGCTGAGTTTAAAAAAGATGCAACGTCACAAGGACCGATGTTTAAAGCACTTGAAGACAGACTTAATACTGTTAAAAACCAACCGGGTATGTTTGCTAATAATCAAGCCATTTATGATGAGTTACTTAATATATATCAAGCAGCAGATCCAATGCTTTATTCTGATGCTTTAAGTGATCCATTAAATGTGCTCGCCGATATGTCGGATGGTGAGTTACCGCGAGTAAATTCACTATCAAAATCACAAAGCCAACGTGCTAATAAAGCTCAAGATTTCGGTACCGGTGAACAATTAATTGGTAACCCTAGTTATGGCCATTGGCAAACTGGCAGCAATGGCATGTCCTTTTGGGCTTGGTACGGCATGTATTCAATGATGGGCGATTTATTTGGCCGTCGTACCTATTATAATGATTGGGGCCGTTCAAGAAATTATAGCTACTACAATGACTATGGTCGAACTAGATATAGTTCTCCTTCACAATTAAAAAACCAAAACAAACTTGATACTCGCGCAAGTAAATCATTTGATAGCAAAGGTAAAAAGTATACCAGTGCTTACAGTAAAAACCGTGCTGGCTCTTCGAGTTTATCCTCCCAAAGTAAAACAGCTCAAACTAGCGCAAATCGTTTTAAAACCAAATCTAACAATAAAAGTACCTATGGCAGTAAATCGAGTTCATCCAAGTCTAAATCGAAAAATGCCAGCTTTAGAAATAGCAGTAGCAATACCTCACGAGGATTTAGACGAGGTAAGTAGGCGATATAATGACGAGCTGATAGAGAAAACAAGCAATTAATTTATACACTTTTACCAAATAAAAGTTGTCAAAAAAGAATATTACTAGGAAGCACCATGGAAAATTTAATTGAAATCACAGGGTTAAATCAGGAATTACTAATATTTTTAGCAATAGATTTAACTATCGCTATTTTACTGCTTGGTACCATGCGATTTGTTTCAGGCATATCAGCAGGCGTTAATACTACTGAAGAGTTATCTCAAAAAGATAACTTTGCATTTGGTATAAGTCTAGCAGGTAGTATTGCCGCTTTAGGGATTGTATTAACAGGTGCAATTACAGGGGAAACAGCAAGTAGCTTTGTTATGGAAATAGTAGGCATGTTAGCTTACGGTTTATATGGTTTAATTTTAATTAAAGTTGGTCGAATAATTCATGATAAAATTGCCTTACAACAAATAAATAAAACCGCTTTGATTAAAGAGCAGAACCTTACTATCGGTTTAGTTGATGCTGCAGGCGCTATAGCAACAGCAATAATTATTCGTGCCGTTCTTCTTTGGGTCGATGGCTTAGACTTAAATACTTTTATCGCCATTACTAGTGGTTTTGTTGTTGCACAAGCAATGTTAGTTTTAGTGACTCGAATCAAAGAAACACAATATGCACGTAATAATCAAGAAGACAGCTTACAGGAGGCTCTAGAAAACGGTCAACTTGCGTTAGCTATACGTTATTCAGGACAAGTAATCAGTACGGCATTAGCCGTTACAGCAGCGAGCCATTTTCTGACCTACAGTCCAGAAACCTTGGTGATGAATTTATTAGGCTGGCTAGTTTTTGGCATCATCATGACAATTTTAGTGTCGATATTAACGTCAATAGCTAAACGGATTGTTCTTATGGGGATCAACTTAGTTGAAGAAGTGGATCAGCAGCACAATGTAGGTGTTGCAAGCATTGAAATGGCAATCAGTATATCTATAGCCTTCATTCTTACGGCATTAATGGCATAAAAGCTGTCAGATTAAGCTATCAACATGTTTATGACGTTTTTCTAAAACGAACTGTTGATAGCTAATCAATCTATACACCTACCTTCTTATGATAATAAAACAAAAGCACTTCCTTGATGACGCCCTGCTCATCATTACCATGGCTGTACTTGCAGGTTGTGGACTAATTTACGAATATTTATTATCCCATTACGCCGGACGAGTACTTGGTGTGATGGAAAGTACCATTTATGCAATGATCGGATTAATGATCGTTGCGATGGGCTTAGGTGCCTTTGCTGCTCGAAAGGTTAAATGTGCATTTAACGGTTTTGTTTATTTAGAACTTATAATTGCCCTACTAGGCAGCAGCGCGATTTTAATTATTGGCGGCTTAATCGCTATTACTCAAATATTACCCCACTTAATTAGCGATACCTTTTCCCTCCCCCCTGATGCTTTACCTAAAGGTGGAGCTTTTAAACAGCTAAGTTTTTTAGCTTTTAACAGTCCCTATTTCTTTGGTTTGTTACTTGGATTTTTCATTGGTATGGAAATTCCGCTCATTGCCCGTATAAGAGAAGATATTCATCAACAGCATTTAGCCAATAATTTAGGCACAATCTATGGGGCGGATTATATTGGAGCAGGTATTGGTGCGGCAATTTGGGTAATATTTTTGCTATCTATTGATATTAGTAAAGCGGGAGCAATTACTGCCGCACTAAATTTACTCGCTGGCAGTATTTTTATTTGGCGCTATTGGTCAAAGTTAAAATGGCGAAAAACCTTTTTAAGTTTACATATGGCATTAGCATTATTGATTGTCGTTATTTTTAATTATGGCAACAATTGGCTCAATCAAATGAGTAACCTACTCTATTTAGACAATGTAGTTTATAGCGATAAAACACGGTATCAGCAACTTACTTTTACCGAACGTAAGATGGGATTAGGACAAGATAGCATCATTAACTTTTACTTAAATGGTCGCTTGCAGTTTTCCTCCATGGACGAGCAAATCTACCATAGTTATTTAGTTTCCCCCGTATTGGCCGGCTCTGCACGTCATAACAATATTCTCATCGTTGGTGGCGGTGATGGTTTAGCACTTAGAGATGTTCTTAAATGGTCTCCTAAAAGTGTTACTTTGGTTGATTTAGATGAACAGCTGCTAGATATCTTTCAATCACCACTTCAGCACTTACCGACAAAACTTGGACAACAAATTTCCCAGCTAAATCAGTTAAGTCTTCAAGACTCACGCGTTAACATTATACGTGGCGATGCCTTTGTAGAAATTGATCAATTACTCAAACAAAAACATGTCTTTGATGCGATTATTGTTGATCTTCCTGATCCAAGCCACCCTGATTTGAATAAGCTCTACTCGGTAAATTTTTACGCTAGGTTAAATCAATTACTGGCTGGAGATGGACAAATAGCTATACAGTCGACAAGCCCTTATCATGCGAAAGATTCATTTATCTCAATTGGGAAAACGGTTAAAGCTGCAAATTTCAATCATGTACAGCAATACCATGACAACGTCCCTAGCTTTGGTGAGTGGGGCTGGACAATAGCAACCAAAGCAGGCATTAGCCCACTTAAAAGATTAAATATGTTAACTGAACTTCAGATCCCCCATGTTTGGTTAAGCCTTGCCATGATCAAAGGGGCTTTTAATTTTTCAACTAATTTTTATCACAATAAAGACAAAATTGGGGTAAATTATTTGGGTAGCCATACACTTTATCAATTACACCAACAAGCTTGGCTTGATCAACAAGGAATAATTGATAATAAACAGGCAAGTACAACTAATTAACAGTGGTAGTTTACAACCAAGATTAGTAGCGTTGGAATCACTAAAATTGACAATAGTTAAAATAAGTTAAAAAAAACACCACAAGACACTTGACATATTATGTCACAGTGCTAAATTTAAAACCGTTGACATATTATGTCGACAGCGAAGATAAAGCTAACCTGAACAGTAGACTTAACTTTATTACGCAATTAATAAATATGAGGATTAATATGAACATTCATAAAATAGCCAACCACCTAAACGCATTGGCTGATGATTCAGAAACAGGGATGACTTTCGACTGCCAACCAATATCAGGTGAGGTTGATGTTTTACAAATCACCATATTAGGGCGAGAAGAGTTGCCTATTTTTGTTTCAGTTACCGACGATCAAATTTTGTGTATAACTTACCTTTGGGGTGAGGAAGAAGTAAAACCTGAAAGCATCAATAGTATGCATGTCAGTATGCTTGAAATGAATATCCCAATGCCATTATCTTCATTTTCAAAAATTGGCGATAAATACGTTGTATTTGGTGCATTGTCAATTAGCTCAACTTTCGATGATATTGAACATGAACTTGCTGTTCTTAATAACAATGCCTTAGAAGTTATTGATGATATGAGTGAATACTTGCTTTAACGAACACTTAACTAATCGATTATCAACACAGATCGACTAGTCAAAATTTAAGAATTTTTCTACCCCTTGAGGAGTATTATTATGAGTATATTTAAAAAAATTATGACCGCAATTCGCGGTGGAGCATCTGAAGTTGGTGAATCAATTATTGACTCAAATGCTACTCGTATTTTTGAACAAGAAATCCGTGATGTTGAGAATCATTTAACAAAAGCCAAACGTGACCTAACAGGTGTTATGGCTGAACAGATGGCAGCTAACCGTGAAGTTGACCGCCTAAAGCGTGAAATTACTGAACATGAAGGTTATGTCGCTCAGGCACTTGAAAAAGGTGACGAAACTTTAGCATTAGCTGTCGCTGAAAAAATTGCCACCTTAGAAGGCGAGTTAGCAACACAACAACAAGCGTTTGAAAGTTTTCAAGGTAGCGCTAATCGTTTAAAAGAATTAGTGAAAAAGAGTGAGCGCCAAGTTGCAGAACATAAACGTCAACTTTCTATGGTTAAAACCACTGAAAGTGTACAAAAAGCAACCTCTGCTATTACCGATAACTTTTCATCAAGCAATTCAAAACTGCTAAGCGCTAAAGACTCATTAGAGCGTATTAAAGCTAAGCAGCAAAAATTTGATGATAAAATGAAAGCAGCTGAAGTACTTGAATCTGAAAATGGTGACGGTGCACTTGAAGCACAATTGAAAGCGGCAGGTATTGGCGCACAAAGCACCAGTGCAAATTCAGTACTAGATCGTTTAAAAGCAAAACAGAATAAAGCATAAAGCTTTCCCAGCCAATGCAATTTGATGTTTTAAAGTAATAACTTCAGTCTATTTTATAGGCTGAAGTTTATTTGTTTTAACAGTACTAAAGCAAATAAACTTCAGGAGTAAGCCCTTATGAGTTTCTTAAAAAAAATGTTTGGTAAAGAAGAAAAACAGCGAACCTTAACTGCTGTCCGAGATCTAAATACTGGTGATATCATAGTACTTACAGACAGTTTTGCTTTACCAGAAGCGTTGCGTCAACAGCAATTTCAAGTAACAGCGGTTAACAGCTACGAATATGAAACCACCACTCAAACTGAGTGGACATTAAACGGCAATAATGATGCAGAAATATTTTTATCTCTAGATGTAGACGACAAAACTTATTTAAAATTTACGCTAAAAATTGAACACCAAGATGTTGAATCACTTTTTGATTTAGACGAATTTTCAACCTTATTTGACGACCCTGGCCAAGCATTTTTAAATCGACTCAAAGATAACGATAAAACGACAAGCTGGACAAGTGAACAATACCAACAAAGTCTATTTGCTAAAGTAGGCTACTTTCATCGTAAAGACCATCGTAGCCAAGCATTATCTCCATACGAAGGTAAAGGCAGTGGCGAGCAGTTTGAGTTTTATCAATTACTCGACCAAGATCAAAGTAAAGGTATTGAAGTAGAAGTGTGGGATGATGGAGATACCGATGTATTTTTATCACTCTATCGACCCGTATCAGACATTATTGATATGTATCCAGGTAGTTAATCCAAAATTATCTAAAATATTTTATACATAGGATAAAACATGACAAGAAAAATCCCTGATAAATGGCAATCATCAGTAAAAGCAATAAAGGCTGTTCAGGTTGCCTTTGACATGGATGAAAAAATTCAGCTTGCTATCAGAACACAAGCACTTCAAGCTGGATTAAGTCCTTCAGATCAAATCAGGGATATATTGGGATTATCAATAAACAAACGTCCCAAACGACCTCGTTTAACCGTTAGCCTAGCCCCTGATGATTATCTGGTATTAGCTGAAAAATATCAGCTTGAACCTGAACAACAGCTGGAAATTAAGAAAAAGCTCATGGATGAACTAATTCACCATGTAACTGATAAGAATTTATAAGTAATTTACTCACATGAAAATTAAATCTCATAGCGTAGACAGTTACGGTATCAAAAACTACAACACAGGCTTTTTGTTAATTATCGCCTTATTGGTTTTATATATTACCATTGCAATACTATCGTTTGGCTTGGTTCATTATGAGGCTACAGCGTTAAATAGTAATATAACCAGCTATAAAGACGCTTTTTGGACACTGCAAATGAGTGCTAGCACCATAGGTTTTGGCGATTTTTATCCTGTAACCCTTGAAGGAAGATTAATAGTCGCAGCAATGTTCTACCTTGGTGTTGGCTTAGTTGGTTTTATTGGCGCACAGTTTATTGACCGATTTGTTGGCTTTTCAGATACCAATGTTAAAAATCGAGAACTTAGACAACAAAACAAAGAAATTCTTGCTCAAAATGAACTTTTAGATAAAAAACTAGAGCATTTATTAGAAAAAGTTGACCAGTTATCGAATAAGTAATGGAAGTTGATTACCTGTTTATCTAGTCATATTTTTCAATTGGTTGATTCAATACACATTTATTTATATTTATGCCATACTCAAATTGCATGAATAAAAGCACACCCTCTGCGGTAACTATAAAAAAGTTAATCAGTAAGACTGCCAGAGTATCAACATTTAAAACAAGGGAAATCAATATGTTAATAAAAAAAGCAACGGTATTATGTCTATCTTTAGTAACAACATTAGCAATGACAGGCTGTGCAAATACAGATGCATTAGAGCAAAACATTACCACACTGACGAACAAGGTTGACTCCTTAGCAACTGAAGTAAGTGCACTAAAAGCACAACAAGAAAGCGATTCAGCACTAATATCTGAAGCCAAAGCAGCCTCTGAACAAGCAGCTATGGATGCACAAAGTGCAAATGAACGTCTTGACAACATGGTTAAATCTTATAAAAAGTAAGCGTATACGCAGACTCTTTATACATAAAAAAGCACTTATTTTAATAGGTGTTTTTTTGTTTTTACAATCCATTATAAAAGCTAAGTTTTTGACTTCTTTTTAATTGCAACAACAACCCCCTTTGGCTGTTCAAAGTAAGGCATCAATAAAGGCAAGTTTTTTTCAGAGCCAACAAAGTTTTTTACTGCATCAGGAATAGCCGTCTCTTTTTGAGCGACTCCTTGCTCTGTTAGCCCTTGATGAATCTCAATTAATCTTAAATCATTAGCTTCATAAGACATTTTTACTTCTTGCTCAATAATATGCACAGGCGTTTTTTCCGGCACATTATCAAATAACCATTTAATGTCTTCATCGTACATACGAATACAGCCAGAGCTTGCTCGCATACCAATACCAAATCGTTGATTCGTGCCATGGATCAAGTATTCACTGAAGCCTAAACGTAAAGCATATTTACCAAATGGATTATCAGGTCCAGAAGCTACTTCTCTGGCCATTTCTTTGCCATGTTCCGCATAATATCTAGCGCGTGTTTCTTCAGTTGGTCGCCAAACAGGATTTTCCCTTTTCTTACCTATGTAAGAAGTTGTTCTAGGGGTTTCTAATCCTTCACGGCCAATTCCGACAGGAAAGACCATCACTTTATTTTTGTCAGGTAAAAAGTAATATAACCTTAACTCGGGTAAATTAACGACAATTCCTTCTCGTTTGATATACGGCAGTAACATTTGTGAGGGTATTAATACATTAGTACCGACTGTAGGCAAAAAAGGGTCAACTCCGGGGTTCGCGGCAAGTAATGCTAAAAAACCGACATTATACTGTTCAGCTATTTCTTGAAAATAATCGCCTTTCTCTACCAGATGGCGTTGCAACTTGCCAATTAACCGACTATTTTCATCTGGTAATTGGTATTCTGCGGCGTTGATAAAAAAACAACAAAGAAGTAAGGCGATACCGGTTAAAACTAATTGATATTTAAAAAATTTTACTTTCATTAAATTTATCCAAAAATTAAATCATTTACATTTTGTAAGCTTTGATTAAGAACTGACTAAATACGCCAGTAAGGATGAGCTGAAACAGCTTGTTCTCTAGAGTGTTCAAGGGTATTTAATAGGTGTTCAATTTTAGAGTCTAACCATTTTGTTAACTTATTCTCTGGAGCTGCTAACTTAAGTAACTGCTTCTGCAACAACAGCAAGGTTTGTAATTCACTGATCCCTTGTTTGATGTCTAACCAAGGGTTTCTAAAAGCTAAACGCTCATTTTTATCGTATAAAGCACCAAACCAGCTTCCTGTTAATAATGAACGAATGAGTAATTTATGATGAGCAAGATACTCTTTACTCTCTATGGTGCTATTTTTAGGCATTACTTGAATTAAATTTTGACGATTAAACTCTAAAGCTGACTTGGCAAAAATAGATACCTGCGTGTTATCAATATTATCTACATTAATGAGCGAATTTTTTGCTAACAGTACAGTCAACAAGGATAACTGTAATCGATTAAAGCGAGCAGAATGAAATAATAAAACATTTTGCTCAGTGTCAGGGAAATTACGTTTTTCAGATTTCAATTGTTCGATTAGAGCATCACTATAATGAAGTTTAGTACGATAATTTCCAGTTTTAGTGGTTAACTCCTGTAAATGACAAGCATCTTCTACCCAATGGAATTTTTTAATAAAAAAACTCAATTCATTTCTAAGTTTACCCATAGACTGATCTAAAGTTTGTTCAAACAGCCAAAATCCTTGCCTTAATAGCGCTAAAATTTCTGTAATTTTATTTAAAATGGATAAAGTTGGGTTTTGTGTATAAGCATCTACCAGTGTTTGCAATTGACTTAGACCAAACTCCACTCCATGGGTAAACACTTGATTTAAGTTATTTGGTTTATTTAAAGGAATTAATGCTAGACCTAAAAGATCAAAATTATCGACATTCCTAGTAGACCCTTTTGGCTCTTTATCACGCGCGAGTGAATAACCTCTAGCGGCCTTACTCTTAATACCAGGCCTTACTTGCAAACCAAAACATAATACTTTAGCTAAAGTGAGTAACTCATCAACATTACCTTTAACAAGCTCCAGTTCAATTTCACAAATAATCTCTTCTTTACCGTTGGACTTGATTACTCCTTGGTCGAAGACTAATTCAATAACAGTTACATCATGCTCATTATTTTCAATAGTTATTAACCAAATTAATCGCTCAAAGTTAGTGGTAAAAAGACTAACAAGCTGCTCTTGAAGTACCTTAAGATTTTGATGTTCCGGCCATATGTCTTGAGGGAATAGCGCCAATTCTGGAAAGTTATTTGTTATATCGACGTTATACTCAGGTCTTTGATGTAAACCGCCAACAACAGTTCCTGCTGTTTTTATTGTTTGTTCTAGATGCTTATTACCTACACGGTCAATACTAGTACGAATTCTTAGCCCTTTATCTTGACTTCGTAAAGCCAAATCGGGGGTATCAAAGTAACTGTTGTTTAATTCTTTTTGGTCACTAACAAAACTAAATTTTTTAGCGGTAAGTAACTCGGTGACTTTTTCTGCTGTGTTCTTAGCTTCACTCGATTCTAGTACCAAGAATTTGAGTTCAATCTCTGTATTCATAGTTTCTCATTGAAACGCTAAATTTATCATTAAATTCAGCTATTTTATATTATGAAGCCTAAATATACCCCTTTATGAATAAAAGCGAAATTAGAATGCTTATAAATATGAAGTATTTTCAATTCATAAAGCATTCTTCACTTGCCAACAATGCATCAAAGCCCTAATATCTGCTCACTATTTTGTTAATTTTGATATTTGGTTATCTGATGAAAACTCACCAAAACGCTAAAAATAATAGATTTAACTCAGTTTTTTCTTTTATATTATTTACTTTAATTTTTCCAATATTTGCTGTTCAAGTTGCTGCTCAAGAGGTCGCCCCTAAAGTGGAGCAAGCATTTATAACCGATGAACTGTTCATTTATATGCTTGCCGGCTCAGGTAAAAATTATCGTATTCTTGGTACAATTAACGCGGGTTCTCAAATTAAGCTGACGGGTCTTTCAGAAAATAATTACACTCAAATTATTGATGAGAATGATAAAAAAACCTGGATTGAAAGCAAATACATTGCTGAACAGCCAGGTTTACGTTTTGTTGTGGCAGAGCTCAATGCCCAACTAGCAGGTGCTACTGAACTTAATAGCCAATTAGATAGCCAATTAAACAATGTGAAAGCTAACATCAGTAATTTAAACGATAAAAACAGTCAACTGAACACTGAAATCGCCACATTAAAAAATCAGTTAGCAACGAGCCAGTCAAAACTAAAAACTCAAGATACCGACGTACAAAAACAGTGGTTTTTCACTGGTGCTATTGTATTAGGAATTGGGCTTGTTTTAGGCTTAGTTATTCCAAGACTAGGTGGGCGTCGTCGTGGCAACATGGATAGCTGGAAATAAGAAACGAAAGTTTTGTCATCTTGCAGCCTGATAAAATATTAGGCTAAGTCAATTTATGACACCGGCTAAATATTATATATCGTTTCTATAAAAGGCACTTTTTCGAATTATCCAATGAGAATGCATCAAGCCTTGATGCATTTATTAACAATAGTAAATAATTAATCATTTACTATTGTTTTTTCTATACTAGCTAAAGTCTTATCCTTCCTGAAACTTAACACAACAATACAAGTCGCCCTTACTACTGTATTAACTTAGTACTTCACTCATCAATTAAGTGCACAATGTCATCCACAATTACCGTTAGTGCATTTAAAGGAGCTTCTTTTGCCATATTATTCAGTAGCTCATCATAGGTATTGTTTTTTCGGTCTGCTAATAATAATGATTGTTTTATCAAACTGTTAACCGTTGGCTCTGCAGCAAGCACTAGACCTTTATCTGAGCATAACTTCAGACGCGCAGGCTGATCTGGTGATACTGAAGATGCAACACTTGGCTTATGTAATGCAATACATTGCAATATGGTATCACCTGAACATATTATACGACCTTTGGCTGCACTAAGCAGAGAGATATATTCTACATTATCAAGTGCTTTTAAACATATTATATCTGAATCTATAGGTATCTCTTTTGGGTAATTGCTACCAAAGACGACTACACACTTAACTTTGGTTTTTTGATAAAAAAGCTTTGCTACTTCATAATATATATCGATAGCTAACACACCAGAAACATAGTGACCACCAGAGCCTGCGTTAAAAAGAAAAAAATCTTCCTCTTCTAACTTAAACTTGGTCAGAACTTCTAACTGCTTTTTTTTAGTGCTACTTTGGAAAACAGGCCCAATATTTTCCGGTGGTTGTTTATTGAAAAAAGATAATTTCCCCTTTTGCCACCAACTCAAGCTTTTCATACAATAATCCGGCTGGACAACCCAGTGTTTGTCTGTATGTAATAGACGATTTACTTTCAATCCACGACGGCGTTTTTTATTATAAAATGAAATAAACGCGACTTTAGCCCCAATATTTTTGGCGTGTTTAAATTGATTAGCTCTACCTGATGAATCAAACAGTACTATATCAGGCTTCAACTGACTTATGACTCGGTTAACGGTGTTCGAATCTTTAGTGGGTGAGCCTTTAGAAATATGAACCTTATAGGGGCAATCATCTAAATAGCTCGCTTTTTCATTTAGGATAAAATGGATATCACTAGTGGGAGAACGTTCTAGTAATGCTTGAGCAATAATCATTGATCGCATATATTCGCCAATTCCAGAGGTTGAAGAAACTGGAATAAATAAAATGCACTTTGATTTCATTTCAGAGGTATGCCTATGGGTGAGAGTAATAAGAGCAGTTGCATATTACCTGATAATGATATATTCATCTAATATATCTAACTGTTTTTAATTGTTATCGGATTAAATCAACAGATGTGTTAACAAGAAAATACTGCTACAATCTGCGCGATTTTAGTCAGAGTTTATCTATAAATATTGTG
>Ga0105351_1000034_pt1 | contig 51439 bp, 51 predicted proteins | sample EN4Hudsemesocosm_FD_83662 | JGI IMG/M metagenome (GOLD analysis project Ga0105351, IMG submission 83662) | Methane-oxidizing microbial communities from mesocosms in the Hudson Canyon - EN4B Hudson Canyon | ecosystem: Environmental > Aquatic > Marine > Cold seeps | place: Hudson Canyon... | reverse complement strand
GTGTTAGCGTTGGAGGAAGATAGGGTGTGGGAGTTGTTCTCTCATATGTGAGAGTAGGACATTGCTAAACTTCTCTTTAGAAAAGCCCGATACGAAAGTATCGGGCTTTTTGCTTTACGCGATAAATTATGCAGCCTAGCGCCCTTATTCCGAATTCCTAAGTTAGAGGTGTTAGCGTTGGAGGAAGATAGGGTGTGGGAGTTGTTCTCTCATATGTGAGACTGTTCGTGTACATTCATGCACTCACGGCATTACTGACTTCCTTTACGTCATTGCTAAACTCCTCTTTAGAGAAGCCCGATACGTATGTGTTGGGATTTTTACTTTGCGAAGCAAAATTCACAGTTATTATATTAAAGCGTGCTAATACTTTAGCTTATGAGTCTATTTTGCTGTTTAGCTTCATGTACCTATTGAAATCGTTAAATTACCGACTTCTTTGATGATATCAAGTATTTTTACAACTTGATCATATTGTGTATTCTTATTTGGGATAACTACGACATTGTTTGTTTCATTGTTTGCTATGAAATTTTCTATTCCAGACTCCAAATTATCGATATCTACAATTCTTCCATTTAAATAAATTATATTATTCGCGGTTGTTTTTATAAATATAATAGGTGAAGATTCTGATGGAGGGGTATTGGGCTTAGGTTTATTTACTTCGAAGCCCTTTTCTCTAACAAAAGAGGTAGTAACGATAAAGAAAATTAGCAGTATAAAAACTATATCTAGCATAGGCGTCATATCTGCGTCTGCTTGTTGTGTATTCTGTAATTTTTTCTTCTAGTCATATATGTGTCCCTTATATTTGATACGACTATCTTCGTACTTATTTGATATGGCTTATAAATTTTAAAAATTCAAATTTAATTGTCTATTTAATTTCTTGATATTTCCATTAGCTCAAATTAATCTCTTCCGGTTTTATTAATTACGTGTTTCTGTTTGCGTATATTGATAAACTTGTAATCATTATATTTGTATTAATTTTAAGGCAATTCCATGTCGATTAACTGGTTCCCAGGGCACATGCACAAAGCCCAAAAAGAAATAAAAGAAATCCTGCCTCAAATTGATGTTGTCATTGAAGTGTGTGATGCACGTCTGCCATTTAGCAGTGAAAATCCGATGATTACAGAGATCCGAGGTGATAAACCTTTAATAAAAATCCTTAATAAAAGTGATTTAGCCGACGCTAAATTAACCCAAATCTGGTTGAAACATTTGGATGCTCAACAAAATGTTAAAGCCATTGCTTTAACTACAGAGAATCCTGCTATTGCAAAAGCAATCCCCTCACTAATTAAAAAGTTAGTACCGAATAAAGATAAAGAAGGTAAGCAAATAAATGCGGTTATTATGGGGATTCCTAACGTTGGTAAATCAACGTTAATTAATACGCTAGTTGGAAAAGCTAAAGCTAAAGTTGGTAACGAACCAGCAGTAACTAAAGGCCAGCAACGTATTAAACTAGAAGAAGGGTTATACCTTCTAGACACACCAGGTATGCTTTGGCCTAAAATTTTGAATGACAATAGCGGTTATCGATTAGCGATATCAGGTGCAATAAAAGACACAGCTTTTGAGCATGATGATATTGCATGTTTCGCGGCTGAATATTTATTAGAAAAGTATCCTGATCGTATAAAAACTCGATATGAGTTAGAAAACCTACCAAGTCAAGAAGTTGATTTAATTGAAGCTATTGGTAAACGTCGAGGCTGTGTTAAGAGTGGTGGAATTGTTGATTTCCATAAAGCCTCTGCAATCTTAGTTAATGAAATTCGGGACAAAACGTTAGGACCGATAACGTTTGAAAGTCCTGATATGGTAGAAAAAGAAGAGATTTTTTTTATAGAGCAAGAGGAAAAAAAGGTAGCAGCAAGAGAAGCTAAAAAAACAGCTCGTGGTCGTGGCCGAAAAAATAAACGTTAGATCAACTTTAAAGGATAAAGATATTATGAATGATGAGTTTAATTTACACCCTCAGCTAGCTAAAGACTGTATTAACATTACTGATCTGCCTTTGTGTCGGGTTTTACTTTGTAATGACAAAGCTTATCCTTGGTTTATCTTAGTGCCCAGAGTTACTGATGTTACCGATATCTACCAATTAGAGTGGCAAGATCAACAACAGTTCCTTAATGAGTCTAGTTTGTTAAGTGAGTTGCTAATGGGAGAGTTTAACGGTGATAAAATGAATATTGCCTCACTTGGTAATGTTGTACCGCAACTGCATATTCATCATGTTGTTCGCTTTAAAGAAGATTGTTGCTGGCCAAAACCTATTTGGGGACAGCAACCTTTAACTGCTTATTCACTTGATGAAATTGAAAATATTAAAAAAAGAATACAACCCAAACTAAATTCAATTACTTAGCTTGTATCGTTTTTTGTTAAGTAAAGTTAAGCGACATTCTTCACTTGATTAACAATTTTTATCTTAGCAAGTGATTGGCTGAGGTCGTCAATCAGATCATCAACATTTTCTAAACCTACCGAAATCCGTATTAAGCTATCACTAATGCCAGCTTCAAGGCGTTCTTCCTGAGTGTATGGAGAGTGAGTCATTGAAGCTGGGTGTTGTATTAAAGACTCTGCATCGCCTAAACTTACTGCAATTGAAAATAGAGTCATTTGGTTGATAAAGTCAGAGCCACCAGTTAAGTCAGATTTTATTTCAAAAGCAATGACGCCACCAGCGGCTTTCATTTGATTACCAATAAATTTATTACCCGGGTGGCTTTTTAATCCTGGGTAGTAAACTTGATCAACTGCTTCATGAGACTCTAGAAACTCGGCAATGGTTTGTGCATTACTACAATGTCGCTCCATTCTAATAGGTAGTGTTTTAAGGCCACGTAAGATTAACCAAGCATCGTGTGGACTAATAGTTGCTCCAATATCTTTTAATGCTGTCATTTTTATATTCATGATCATCTCTGTAGAGCCACAAATAATACCTGCAACAACATCACCATGACCATTTAAATACTTAGTTGCGCTATGAACTACTATATCTATACCAAATTTCCCTGGTTGCTGTAAGACAGGAGTTAAGAAGGTATTATCAACTATAGATAGGATTTGGTGTTTTTTAGCTATATTGGCAATTTTTTCAATATCCAAAACTACTAGGTTAGGGTTAATAGGTGTTTCTAAAAAAATAACTTTTGTATTTTCTTTTATCTCCTTTTCAATATTACTCGGTTCAGTCATATCAACAAAACTAACTTCGATACCAAATTTTCTTAATTGATGATTTATAAGTGCATAAGAGCAACCATAAATAGCTTTTGAAGAAATGATATGGTCTCCGCATTCTAGATTAGCAAGAAGGGCTCCAGAAACAGCACCCATACCAGTGGCTGTTGCAGCAGCATCTTGCATATTTTCCAACGCAGCAACACGCATTTCTAATTGACGAGTGGTCGGGTTACCCAGTCTTGTATAAATATAACCTTCAGCTTCACCAGCAAATCGGTCTGCGCCTTGTTGAGCATCGTTGAAGATAAAAGTTGATGTCTGATAAAGCGGTGTGGCTAGAGACCCAAACTGTTCATCGTTGATACGGCCGGAGTGAATTGCTTGAGTTTCAATGTGCTTACTGTGTTTCATAGTTGTCCTTGGAAAGTCAATTTGAAAGTTTGTGACTAAATAATTAAAATTTTATTTGATTGGTAGAGCAAGTTGTTTGCCAATATAATAAAAGCTATAAATAACAATGTGTTAGTTCTTTGTAATTCGTGTAGGGGGAGAGGTTTGTAATAAAGTTAGTACACCTGCTGATGTATTTTATAGAAGAAGCTTACTTATTTGAATACGGCTCTTTAAAAGTAGGACGTTTAATTGTTGTACTAATAATAGTACAATGTACTTTTATTAGTACAATACAAAGGTTGGGGCATGAGATTAGAAATTGAATCAACAGATAGATTAGGTATTAGTCAGGAGATACTCGCAGTTTTTGCAAGTTTATCCTGGGATGTTATTGCCATTGAAGTTATTACTAGTTTTACCTATGTTCATATAAAACCAGAGCACCTATTAATGAGCGAGATCGAATATCGCTTAAAAGACATTGACGGCATAATAGCTTGCCGACCTATAGCCCTATTGCCTACGCAAAGACGAGAAAAACACCTTCAGGTATTGTTAGACCGAATTCCTGATCCGATTATAGATATTGACGAGAATGGTTTGATTCTAGCGGTAAATCAGTCAGCAGAAACCCTTCTGCTTGATGGTAGTGCTATGTCAATTGTTGAAGGCTTAACTATCGACCAGTTTATTGAGCAAGATTATAAAACACTGGTCACCAACAAACCGACATCTTGTTCGTTAACCTTTGTCGGACAGTCCTATGTTGCAGATGTTAGCCCAATCTTTTTAGGTGAAAAGGAGGGGACAATTGGAAACAAGAAACAAAAAATTTCTGGTGCAGTTATTGTCTTAAAAACGATGAAGACGTTGGGGCGTCAAATATCCTTGTTACAGTCTCAAAAAGATCAGGGTATTGAAAGTATTATTGGTCAATCATCAAAAATGAGGGTGTTGATAGAGCAAACCTTACGATATGCAGAGTTAGATTTACCGGTTTTAATTAGTGGTGAAACAGGAACAGGCAAGGAATTAATAGCCAGAGCACTCCATACTGCGAGTCAGCGAGCAAAATCGCCATTTCTCGCGATTAATTGTGCAGCAATATCTGAACATTTACTTGAAAGTGAACTTTTTGGTTATGCCTCTGGAGCTTTTACCGGAGCGCAAAAAGGAGGGAAACCAGGGTTATTTGAATTAGCTAATGGTGGAACAATATTCTTAGATGAAATAGCTGAAATGTCGGTATATCTGCAAGCCAAATTGCTACGTTTTTTACAAGATTTTAAATACAGAAGAGTGGGTGGCACCAAAGAGTTAGTTGCTAATGTTAGAATTATAAGCGCTAGCCATCAAAACTTAACAAGCTTATTAGAAAAGAAACTATTTCGTGAAGATCTTTTTTACCGCTTGAATGTGCTTAATTTAGATTTACCTCCATTGAGAGATAGAGCAGATGATATCAGTTTACTCACTTGTTATTTTATTGATAATGCTGCAAGACAAGTTAATCAAACTGCACCGAAGATTACTGAGCAGGCGCTGAGTACTTTATTGGCATATCATTGGCCTGGAAATATTCGGCAACTACAAAATATACTGTTTAGAGTGGTAGCTCTTGATACCAAACTATTGATAGAAAGATCTGATTTAGTGACTGCCTTATCACAATTTGAAAAGCCTAATTTACTAATTGATAATTTATCTGATGAAGGTATGTATAAAGTGGGTGCTGACTCAAATGACGAGGATTGGTCAGAGATGAAGGCAAAGTTTGAATCTCAAATATTGAAGAAACTCTATCCACTTTACCCAACTACAAGAAAGTTAGCGCAAAGATTGAAGGTGTCTCATAACAAAATAGCAATGAAATTAAGAGAGCATGGGATCAGCAAGGCTTTGTAGGCGAATACAAAATCTATTATTTTGGAGTTTTAACCAATGAAACTTAACCGCCGATGAACTTAACTTTATAGCCCTGTTTTTCTAGTGCTAGTTTTATCACGTCACGCTTGTCACCTTGAATTTCTATTGTTTCGCCCACTACACTGCCACCAGCTCCGCAAGTTTTTTTCAGTTTGCTAGCAAATTCCTTCAACTCTTTAGCCGTTAAACCCAAGCCACAAATTGTAACTACTCCTTTGCCTTTCCTGCCTTTTGTTTCTCTTCGGACTTTGGCAAAACCATCGCTTTGGCTAACAATTTCTTTTTTGTTTTGTTGTTTTATTCTGCCACCATCAGTTGAGTAGACTAAATCAGAGTCATTAGTTTGATTCTCTTGGCTTGGTGCCTCTTTGCCAAAAGCAGCCGCCAGATCGCTAAGACTAGAAAAAGAATTTTTCATAAATTTAACACCTAAAAATAAACTTAAATAAGACCTCTAAAAAATGTCAAAAAAAAACCACTCATAGAGTGGTTTATTATAGAGTAACAAGGACAGAAATATCTATAGTTATTGCAGAACCTTGTTATTATAAATTGAAAGTTTGCAACTTTTTAAAGTTTACTTTCTAATTCTGGCAAGGCATCAAATAAATCACCAACAATACCGTAATCCGCAACTTGGAAAATAGGAGCTTCAGGGTCTTTGTTGATGGCTACAATAACTTTAGAGTCTTTCATGCCAGCAAGATGCTGAATAGCACCACTAATACCAACAGCAATATAAAGATCAGGAGCAACAATTTTACCTGTTTGGCCAACTTGCATATCGTTAGGTACAAAGCCAGCATCAACAGCAGCACGTGAGGCACCAATACCAGCACCAAGTTTATCTGCGATACCTTCAAGTAATTTAAAATTTTCGCCGTTTTGCATACCACGACCACCTGAGATGATAATACTTGCTGCACCTAATTCAGGTCTTTCTGAAACGGTTAATTCATCACTTACATGGCTTGAGTTACCAGCATCAGTAACACTGTCTATGGCTGTAACTTCTGCATTACCATCGCTAGCAACAGCATCAAAACCAGTAGTCCGTACTGTAATTATTTTTTTGTTATCTAAAGACTGCACCGTTGCAATTGCATTGCCAGCATAGATCGGACGTATAAATGTATCAGCACTTTCTACACCGATGATGTCTGAAATTTGAGTCACATCTAATAAGGCAGCAACACGAGGCATAAAGTTTTTGCCTGTAGTTAAAGCTGTTGCAAGGATATGCTCATAATCACCAGCAAGCTCAGTTACTAATAAACTGACATTTTCCGCCAGTTGATGCTCATAAGCGGCATTATCAGCAACTAGAACTTTACTTACACCATTAACTTTAGCGGCTTCTTGAGCAACACCTTGACAGTTACTACCGGCGACTAAAATATGAATGTCGCCACCAATTGCTTGTGCTGCAGCTACCGTTTTAAAAGTATCAGCTTTTAAGTTGTTATTATCATGTTCTGCAAATACTAGAATGCTCATGAGATCACCTTCGCTTCATTTTTTAATTTTTCAACTAACTCATCAATTGTTTCAACAATAATGCCAGCTTTACGTTCAGCAGGAGGAGTTACTTTTAATGTTTTAGTTCGTGGTGCTAAATCAATACCAAAGTCTTCAGCATTTTTAACATCTAACGGTTTACGTTTAGCTTTCATAATATTAGGAAGAGAAGCATAACGTGGTTCATTTAAACGTAAATCAGTAGTGACAATTGCTGGAAGATTTAATGCAACAGTTTGTAAACCGCCGTCAACTTCCCTAGTCACGTTAACCTTATCGCCTTCAACTTTAACGATTGAAGCAAAGGTACCTTGTGGCATATTTGTTAATGCAGCAAGCATTTGACCCGTTTGGTTATTATCGCTATCAATGGCTTGTTTGCCTAAAATAACTAACTGAGGTTGTTCTTCTTCAACGACTTTTTGAAGAAGTTTCGCAATGTTGATCGAATCCAGCTCTAAATCTGTTTCAATCTGAATTGCGCGGTCAGCACCTAAGGCTAAAGCTGTACGAAGTTGCTCTTGGCAAGCTTTAGTACCGATTGATACTGCAACTACTTCTGTTGCAACGCCTGCCTCTTTAAGTCGAATAGCTTCTTCAACAGCTATTTCACAAAACGGGTTGATTGCCATTTTAACGTTAGCTAGATCAACATTTGAATTATCTGGTTTAACGCGAACTTTGACATTAAAGTCGATCACACGTTTGATGGGTACTAATACTTTCATCGTTGCCTCTGATTGTGCTTGTTATGGTTATAATCTATGGTTAGGTTTCATCGCTATAAGTTAGTGTAGATGGTAATAATCACACTTGCTTGAAACTTAGTCATTTGAATTTGAACCGTTAAAAGTTTACCCTTAGGTAAGCTAAATTTATGTATTTGAGTAATAACTCAAAAGACTATGTTATAGGTTACGTGTACGTCAACGTAATATATAATAAAATCTACATTAACTTGTATGAAAACAAGCTTTATTCGTAAATACTTTCTTACAAGATAGTATTTACTTGCAATATATTTATAATAGGTTGATATTATCAAACAGCTGTTTGAAAATCAAACGACTGTTTTAAACAATGTTGAATTTAATTAATTATGGGAGATATCATGGAACGCGAATCGATGGAATTTGATGTAGTAATCGTTGGCGCTGGTCCTTCTGGCTTAGCAACAGCTTGTCGATTAATGCAATTAGCACAAGAAAAAGAACAAGAGCTTATGGTCTGTGTTGTTGAAAAAGGCTCTGAAGTTGGTGCTCACATTCTCTCAGGTGCTGTTTTTGAACCTCGTGCTCTTAATGAATTATTTCCTGATTGGCAAGAAAAAGGAGCGCCATTAACGACTAAAGTAACAGGCGATGATATTTATTTGCTAAATAGTGAAAGTAACGGTATTAAATTGCCAAACTTCTCTGTACCTAAAACAATGCATAATACTGACAATTATATTGTCAGTATGGGAAATATTTGCCGATGGTTGGCTGAACAAGCAGAGCAATTGGGTGTTGAAATTTTCCCTGGTTTCCCTGCTCAAGAAATTATTTATAATGAGGATGGTAGTGTTGGCGGTATTATCACTGGTGACATGGGTCTTGATGCACAAGGTAATGAAAAAGATTCTTTTATGCCCGGTATGGAACTTCGTGCTAAATACACCGTATTTGCTGAGGGTTGTCGAGGGCATTTGGGTAAAGAGTTAATCGCTAAGTTCAATTTAGATGCTGATAAATCACCACAACACTATGGTTTAGGTTTTAAAGAAATTTGGGATATTGATCCTGCTAACCATCAAGAAGGTTTAGTAGTTCATACCGCAGGCTGGCCTTTAGATAAAGACACAACTGGTGGTGGATACTTATACCATGCTGAAAACAATCAAGTATTTGTCGGCTTAATTGTTGATTTAAATTACAGCAATCCTCATCTGAGTCCATTTGATGAGTTTCAACGCTATAAACATCACCCCAAAATCAGCCAGTACTTAGAAGGCGGTAAGCGTGTTTCATACGGAGCTCGTGCTATGGCTAAAGGTGGCTTTAATTCACTCCCTAAAATGACTATGCCTGGTGCTTTATTAGTAGGTTGTGATGCCGGAACGATTAACTTTGCAAAGATCAAAGGTAATCACACCGCGATGAAATCAGGAATATTAGCCGCTGAAACTATTTGTGAAGCACTCATGAGTGATTCTTCAGCTAAAGATGGAGCACAAGATTTAACTTCTTATACTGAAAAATATAAAAGCTCATGGTTATATGAAGAATTATATAATACTCGAAACTTTGGTCCAGCAATGCATAAGTTTGGCACTATGATAGGCGGCGCTTATAATATGATTGATCAGAATTTCTTTGGCGGTAAACTACCATTTAACTTCAAAGATGATTCATTAGATCATGCCCAAATGAAGTTAGCATCAGAAGTTGCTGTTATCAATTATCCTAAGCCTGATAACAAATTAAGTTTTGATAAGTTATCGTCAGTATTTTTATCTAATACTAACCATGAAGAAGAGCAACCTTGCCATCTTAAATTAGCAGATGCAAATATTCCAATTACGGTAAATTTAGCTAAGTATGCTGAGCCAGCACAGCGTTATTGCCCTGCAGGAGTTTATGAAGTTGAGTCTGGAGAAGAGGGGGATAAGTTTGTCATAAATGCACAAAACTGTGTTCATTGTAAAACTTGTGATATTAAAGACCCTAGTCAGAATATTACTTGGGTTACACCTGAAGGTACAGGTGGTCCCAATTACCCTAATATGTAACTGAAGTTTATTGTGCCATCAAAAAAACCTGCATCATGCAGGTTTTTTAATGGAAAAAATAATATCTTCGATTTATTAATAGTATGAGTTTAATTTGTTTCTAATAAATTAAATGTACTTAACTCTTTAATATTTTGTCGTAATTTATCTTCTATTTTATTAAGTTCAATCAGGCTTTGACAAAACTTGTCTGCTTTATGTTCTAAAGCATTTGTTTGAGAGACAACTTCTAGCTCTAATTCCTTACCCATATTCTCCATACGTTGTTCAAGGCTAAGTGTTCTTTGTTCTGCACTCAATTCACTGTTATCAGTAGTGATCATCGCCTCACCAACAGCCATTAGAATGGTACCAACAGATTCTGAAATAATTTCTTCTAGTTCTTGCTCAAACTCACCACTAAAAAGTTCATCAAAATTATCGAAATCTTGTCGTGCAAGGTAATAGTTTTGATCACTATGGTTAAAGCGCATATATATGCGCATTTTAATTTCTTCAAAACGTTGTTGAATTTTTTGATGTGATGCGCTGTTTTCACCCGTTAACCCACCAATAACTTTATTTACCGCTTTTAAGCCAATATCAACTCCTTCAAGGGCAATTGATACAATTTCTGGGACTTGAGTTCGAATACCTAATGCATAGTCATTAATTAAAGTTTGCTGTTCTAATGTTAATTGGATCTCACGGCCACTGATGAATAATTGATTATCATTGTTGATTTGAACATATGTTTTACCATGATCTAACATACGTATATGACTTGGATCGATGACGATACCGTAATTAAAATTAACAGAACATTGCTTGGCAAAAACCTGATTACAGAATAAACAAGCTATTACTATGAAACACCTAAATGTATTCATGATTATTCTCCCGCAATGAATTTATTTAAAGTTACTTTGATATTTGAATAATATCAGATTAGGTATTAACGATTGGGTCTATATGAATTTTGCGCTCTTTATATATCATTCGACTTGGACCATATTCACGGCGGGAACGGTCGTTAAAATCACCGACAATTAGTTCCACTCCATGATAAAGTTTCTCAGTCGCTTCTATATAAATACTTGACATATATTCTTGAAGTTTATCTTCTACTTCCTGTTTTTCTTCTAATACTACCCCCATAAGCTTGGCATGGTGACGATATGTGGCGACAACCTTTGATAGCATATCTGGATTAGCTTTATCTTTAGGGAGCTTCTTAAGTTTATTGGTGGCAACTTTTAGTTCATTTGTTTTATCTGATTCAATTTTTAATCGGGCTTCAATATCACTTTGTAGGGCTTTGAATTTCAATATTTCTGCTTCAAAATTAACGATTGTATTACTGCCTGCCGTAGCACCGACAATGCCAGAATGCACAGAGGTGCCTGCTTTTATATAGCCACCAATTAATTTTCCGTTAGCTTTCTCTTCGCTACCTAACCAAAGGCGTCCGCCAACATTAATAATACTGTGCATTAACTGATTTTCAATTCTAACATCTGAGCCACAAGATATTTCGGCATATTGGCAATACTTTGCATAAAGCTTACCTTTAGCTGAAATGTTAACACTCATTTGTAAATCAGTAACTTTAGAGTTTTCAACATCTTGTTTACGACCTATGATGCCACCTGTTATCGTAATATCCCCACCAGCTTTTAGTATTGCAGACTCAACAAAACCAGCTACCGTTATATCTCCACTGGCAGCTACTTTCATTCCCTCACAAATATCACCCTCAATAATGACGCTACCTTCAAAATCGATGTTTCCTGTACTAACATCAACATTTTTAATTTTATATACCTCATCAACTTCCATACCGTTATCGATTATTTTAGGTAAGCCGACAAGTTTTGAAATTAATAAATGATCATCTTTTGGGCTAAAGGAAGTGCCTTCACCGGCATTGAAATTTATATCTTCACCTGGCTCAGGAGCCAGAGGACTTGCTGTTACCGTATATCCCTGCTTCCCTTGAGTTAATGGAATTTTTTTTGCCAGCGAATCGCCAACCTTAACACAAACAATATCACCAAGGTCGCGCATATCTACACTACCATCATCACGCTCTTTTGGTCGTAAAATTCTTTCTTGGGCGCTTTGTACTAAGTGTTTGATTTTGGCATTCTTGCCATTAATCGCTTCTTTGCCCATTGCTATTTGTAAAGAAACAATCGAACCTGCAGGCTCTTTAGAGGCGAGCTGAGCAAGCTTGATTAAATCTTCTTTGCTAAACCCTTTTTTAACGCCTGAGTCTTGAGCTGAATTTAAAATGGCTTTAGCACTTAAGTGTTTTCCACCTAAAGCTGTTGATATTTCAGCTGTCGCCCCCATTTCATCAGTGTCGATGGCTATAGTAATGGTTGCATCACGACGTTCTAGTATTTGATAACGAATTTCACGTCCGGTTTTCTCAGCTTGTAAAGGCTTTAAAACATCGTTGAGTTCAGCAACGGCATTTTTGATGTTTGCCTTGTTTATAAATAGTGAAACATATTCTGAGCCGTCAATCAGCTCTTGAATGGTAACTTCAGTAACAGCATCACCTGTTTTCTTCGGCTCTAGTACCAAGTCGATATTGTTTTTTGAATTACTTACTAAAGTGAGCGTTGTCATTATTTATATTACTCGGTGAAATTACTACTATCGAACCTAACGGCTAATTACTAATACATTGATGTAATTAAAATACTGTTGCTTAAATATAATTATCTTGATGAATTTTAATGAAAGCAGGGGTACCTACTTTGCTATAATCGATTTTATATTCCCTATTGTCTAATGCTTGAATAAAAAGTAGCATTTTACCCTCACCAAAAATGTCAGAAGAAGATAAATCAACAACATCCTGATAAGCCTTTTTCGCAATAGATTTTTTTTCAGGAATAGGGCCTTTATATACACCAATTCCCCTACTACTTACGATTACAGTATCATAAGCACCATTTACTATGAGTAAATCAAATTTTTTTATTTTATGAATTATAGTATTACGACCACTTACAATAAAATTTTTTTCAATCAAAATAGACTCCTGAAACCTTTGTAATTATCTGTTTTTGTTAGTGTTAAATAGATTTTTTAAGGTTGTATCTTTGCAATGTTTAGTAAGTAATAGGTAAATACTCGTCACTTAATCACTTAAGCAAAGAGTAATTAATATTACTAAACTACTTATTACCTTTTTTAAATATATAAATTTTTGTTTTATTAAGCAATAAATAACCAAAATTATCATAAAAAACTTAGTTTTAAATCAAAATAATTATTCCATTCCTCGTTCAATGATGTAGTTGGGAACTTCGGTGCTTCTGATTAATAAACGACGAATCAAATCTAAACCTATAGCAGCAACATAATTTTGAAAATATAATCGAGAAGCCGGGATTTTTAAATACTGACTTTGAATTTTGCCATGACTTCCCCAGGCTATCCATACGCTACCTACTGGTTTTTCTTTAGTGCCTCCTTCAGGACCAGCAACCCCTGACACCGCAATAACAATATCTGCGGAGGCTTTCTTTAATGCACCTTCGGCCATTGCCAACACTGTTTGATTGCTTACAGCACCATGTTTTATTAACGTTTTCTCATTTACGTCTAATATTTTAGTTTTTATGTCATTAGAGTAAGTTACAAAACCGGCTTCAAATACATTTGATACTCCAGATATTTGTGTGAGTAAACTGGCAATCATACCGCCAGTACAAGATTCGGCTAGAGTAAGTTTTTGACTGTTTTTAACCAATAGATCAACAACATATTCAGCAAGGCTTTTTGGTCGTTTATTAACTTCACCTAAAATATGGTCACCTAATAAGTTATATAAACGCGGTAGATATATATGTTTAAGCTCTACGCCCTTAGATGTTTTGGTTGTTAACTTGACCTCCAATAATGGCAGGCCAGCTCTAAAACCCAGCTCAATCTCTTTAGGCCAATCTGGTAATTGGTCATCGATTAATTTTTGAATACTTGATTCACCTAAACCAAAAAGCTGCAGTCGTGTAACATTTAGTGATATCCCTTCTGGTGCTCGTTTAGCTATTTTAGGGAGTATTTCTTGAGTCAGCATTGTTTTTAACTCATGGGGAACACCAGGAGTACAATAAATAGTACAATTTTGAAAATTAACTTTAAAGCCAACAGCACTACCTTTTTCATTAGCAATGATGTCACATCCTTTAGGCAAAAAGGTCTGTTTCAAATTTGGCTCATTTAATGCAGTATCACGCTTTATACACCATTGTTTTAAATGGTTTAAAGCATGCAGATGTTGTTCCAAAGGCTTACCTGTAGCTAAAGCAAGTGCTTCTGCTGTTAAATCATCAACAGTAGGGCCTAATCCGCCATTTATAATTAAAATATCTGCATTAGTGGCAAGTGACTTTATTTCTTCATTTAATATGTTTAAATTATCAGGAATAGTTACTTTACGACTGATTTCTAATCCCAAATCCTTTAAGTATTGTGCAATCATTGATGAATTACTATCAACAATGTCACCAGTCATTAGTTCATCACCTGTCATTAATAACTGTATGTTTAGTTGCTTCATTAGAAAAAGTCTTAAATAAAAAAATTATTGCTAAGCTTTTAAACCTTTTTTCTTTGTGTGTCATCTAATCTTTTAAAATATTAATAAATTAGAAAGGAATTATCATGAAAAAAACATTATTGAAAAAAATCTTTGCTGGAACTTTAATGACAGTATTAACCTTGTCGACTCAAGCTAACGTCATCGATGAAATCGAAAAGTCGTTTACTGTTGATGAAAGTAGTCAATTTAGTTTAGAAAACATTAATGGTGCCGTTGAAATTACCAGTTGGGATCAACAAGTAATTCAAGTTAAAGCGACCATCAAAGCTGATAATCAAGACGACAGAGATCGCATCTCGATTGATATGCAGCAAAATAGTCGAGGTGTTATTGTCGAAACTCGCTATAAAAAAGAATCCTCTTGGGGGTTTAACAATAGTCAGTCGGGTAACGTAACTTATGAAGTGATGGTGCCAAGTGATGTTAATTTATCATCAATAGAATTGGTTAATGGCTCACTAATAATCGAAAATGTTCATGGTGATGTCAATGCGGAGCTTGTTAATGGCTCAGTAAAAGCGGTGGGCTTAATGTCAAGTAGTGATATTACTTCAGTAAATGGCAGTATTAAAGTGGCATATCAAGCGAAGGTTAATGACATTAAGCAAGTTAAAATTCAGACGGTAAATGGCAGTATCAAACTTGTATTACCTGAAAGTATTAGCGCTTCAGTTGACGCTGAAACACTGCATGGCAGCATAAAAAATGATTTTGGCTTATCTAATGATGAAGAAAACTTTATGGGAAAAAGTTTACAAGGTGATATTGGCTCTGGTGATGCTAGAATTTCGTTAGAAAGTGTAAATGGTAGTATTAAAATATTGAGTCATTAATCTTTAGTTATATCTTTGGCTAGTGTTGTGAAATAGTTTGAAAATAAATATATAATCACGGCTTAAATTTATTTAAGCCGTTTTTTTATCATTTGATATTTAATGACAATAAAAAATGGCAGGAACTGAAAATGTCATTATCTTGTATTGAAGTATTAACAGGAAAAGAGCCAACCTCCTCTATTATATGGTTACATGGATTAGGTGCAGATGGGCGAGACTTCGAAGCCATTGTACCTGAACTAAAGCTAGACCCAAGTTTAACTATTCGTTTTATTTTTCCTAATGCCGCCAGAATTCCGGTTACGGTTAATGGTGGTATGATAATGCCTGCTTGGTACGATATTCTTGATATGAGTATTGATCGCAAAGTGGATACAAAACAGCTTAATCAATCAGCCATTGATATTATTGCATTAGTTGAGCAAGAAATAGCAAAAGGAGTACCTAGCGATCGAATTATCTTAGCGGGTTTTTCTCAAGGTGGTGCAGTAGTTTATCAAGCCGCTTTAACTTATCATAAACCACTAGCAGGTTTACTTGCTATGTCTACTTATCTTGCAACGTCTGAAACCATAAAACTAGCTGATAATAATGCTAAGCTTCCATTGATGATTATGCATGGTACTCAAGATCCTGTAGTTCCCGAAGCATTAGGGCAGTTTGCTAATCAATTTTTTATTGATAAAGGTTTCAAATGTCAATATAAAACCTATCCAATGCAACACAGTGTTTGTGCTGAACAAATTGCAGACATTAGCCGTTGGATAAATAAAACATTAATGTCTTAACGTGTTTGGAAAGTAATGAATTATTCTAGAGAGCAACTTATTGGCCAGTGGTATCGACTTGATGTTGATGAAAAAGGTCAACAAATAAGTGAATATGCACAAATGTCACCAGATGGAAGTTATGAATTTACTTTTTCAACACTAGATACCGCCGGTGCTGTCTTACAGCAAAGTGTAGAGCTTGGTGATTGGGGATTAGTTGGCAATATTCATTTCACATTTACAAAAAGTGAATTAATTGATGGTGAACTCTATAGCGCAGATTTAGCAAATAGTGATAATTACCACGCCTATCGAGTGGTGAAACTTAATAACCAAATTTTTGAATATCAACACATAGTGACAAATGAAGTGTTTATCATGCGCCGAGTTGTTGGTAATATTGCTCACTGTTAGAAGCTGACTTTTAGCTTAACCTTTTCATAAAAAAAATATCCATTTAGAGAACGTAATGAACCGAATTAAAGCCGCTAGTTTAATTACCGCGATAAAAACACCTTATACGAATAAAGGTGATGTTGATCTTGATACTTATGACTGTTTAGTTGAACGTCAAATAGCCGCCGGTGTTGATGGTATTGTTGTTGGCGGAACAACAGGTGAAGGACATTTACTAAGTTGGGAAGAGCATTTAATGTTGATTGCCCATAGTGCTCATCGTTTCGGTAGTAAGTTATTAATAGTGGGTAATACCGGCAGTAATAATACTCGTGAAGCAATTAAAGCCACTGAAAATGGTTTTGCCACAGGTATGGACGCGGCATTACAAATTAACCCTTATTATGGCCGTACTTCATTAACGGGTGTTGCTGATCATTTTCAAAGAGTATTAGCTGTAGGGCCTGCTTTTATTTACAATGTACCAGGCAGGACGGGACAAGATTTAACGCCAGAAGTTATTGAGCCATTGTCAAAAAACACAAACTTTATTGGCGTTAAAGAGTGTGGTGGCAATGAGCGTATTGCTTATTATGAGCAAAAAGGGATAGCGTGTTGGTCGGGTAATGATGATGAGAGTTTTACTGGTCGCCATCAATTTGGCTCACACGGTGTAATTTCAGTAACTTCAAATATTATTCCTGAATTAATGCGTCAGCTAATGGATAATAATGACCCTGCTTTAAATAAACGTTTACAAAATTTAATGAAGTGGTTGTTCTGTGAACCTAACCCTATTGCTCTAAATACTGCGTTAATGATGACAGAGGCTGTCTCTGCTAACTTTAGAGTACCTTATCATGCTCTAACATTAGCTCAGCGACAAGAAGGCTTTACTCTTCTATCAAAGCTTGAGCAAAAAGAACTTGTAGGCGAAGCTTTAAAGTTAATGAAAGATGAAGATTTTAATTATTGCGCTTAGTTATTCTACTTAGTTGCTTTTAAATTGAAGGTTATTGTTTTAGTTGAGCAATAACCTTTTTTATATTTGGTTTTAAGTCATCATTTAATTCAAATACTTGTTTTGTTTCTAAAAGAGGGCATGTGAAACTCAGTTTTACAGCTGTTAACTGTAGGTTTAACTCTTCACTATAGCATTGTGCTTTATCACCATGTAATCGGTCGCCAACCACAGGTAAATTAATACTCGCTGCATGTAATCTTATTTGATGCTTTCTGCCAGTATCAATTTTTACCGCAATTAAAGATAAATCGTTTTGTTCATCGTAATGGAGTAAATTAAAGGTACTCATTGCTTTTTTATTATCTATATCAGTAGTTATTACTTCAGGTTGCGAATGGTTTGAGTGATTACCATGGACAATAATTTGATACAGTTTTTCAAGCTCAAATTTAGCGGTGTTACGGCTCTCAAACATCAAAGTCAAGGCTCTAACCGCAGTTTTGGTATGAGCAATTATAATTATTCCTGTAGCGGCTTTATCTAACCGATGAACAATAAATACTGGACGTTCAGGAACTAAATCTTTTTGTGCCCAACGACTTATTGAACAATGATCACTCCATTTTGTGCCTTGCGATAGCATGCCATAAGGTTTATACCAAACACTGTAATCAATTCTATCTGCAATGAGTATTGCTGGAGAGGGAGTTTGAGATAAAATGCTCTCATCGTAATAAAAGTGTAACTCTTCGCCTATCTTTAGTATTTTTTTAATACGCCGAAACCTTCGTGTTGTATTTTTTTTTGTTAACCATAATGCCCCTTTATTAATAGCTTGTTTGATGGCAGTTGTACTTAAATCGCATTGCTGAGCTAATTGTGTTATTGCAGTACAATTATCTGCTGCTATAGTGATGTGAAGTTCGAATTTTTTCAAAATATTAAATCACTTCTTAAGAAGGTTGGAAATAGAATAAGTAGGCGTACAACTCAGTGATTATGACATTTAATATGAATTTTAAGCAATGTAGATTAACCGAAAATTCAATAATAAAATAGCGCTGTAAGGTAGATGATTGTATAATATTTCGCGCAAAGATATAACGAGAGAGATTAATGATGTCACGAGATTTAGAGCTATTTCCAGAAGATAACATTGGCAGTGCATTATGGAAAATGCAAGAAGCTGGTGATGATTTATCAACGGTAAGGGAAATAGAGTTTTCAGTACTTTTTCCTACAGAAGAGCTCGCGTTGAAGTTTGGTCAGCTGTTATTAGAGAATAACCAAAAACTCTCATTCTGCCCATTTCAAGACAATGCAGAATTACCTTGGGAAATAACAGCATACCCAGAAATTGTGCCCTCTCATGAAAATATAGCGGCATACCAGAACTTACTTGTTACCAGTGCCGAACCATTAAAAGGGCAGTTTGATGGTTGGTATTGCCTTAGTTCAAGTAAACTTCCATACTAAAAGCGCTATACTTAAAGTAATAACAACCAATGATTGATTTAAAGAAATTTTCCTCCTTACAAAAAACTAGCAAACAATCCTTTCAACAGCAAAAGCTGATGATTAAAAAATTGATGTCTGGACAACAAGTACTTTGCCCTAAATGTCAGCAACCTATTCAGCTTAATTTACCCGTTAACGCTGAAAAGCCAAATAAAAATAAATCATCCAGTGTTTCGTGCGCTAAAGGTTGTACTGATATCGAACTCGACTTCATTCTTTAGTTTTTTATTCAATGAAAGTGGCAATATCATCTAATGATTTTTTCACTTGAGCATGAGCTGGTATTGTTGCATTCTTTGCTGGATATCCAACGATTAGCAACATATATGCTCTTTCATTATCACCTCTACCACACACTTTATTTAGAAATGACATAGGTTTTGGTGTATGTGTTAACGTTGCCAAGCCTGATGAGTGTAAAGCATTAATTAGAAACCCCGTAGCAATGCCTACAGACTCATGAACATAGTAGTTTTGATTTTGCTCTTCAATGGTAATGCCCCCTTTTTTTTGACTAAAAATGGCAATGAGCCAAGGTGCATGTTCTAAATAAGGCTTGTCGGCATCAGTTCCTAGTTCTTTTAATGCATTAAGCCACTCCTTTCCTGCTCTGCCATCATAAAAACCACGTTCATGCATTTCAGCTTGCTCTCTAATTTGTTGCTTGATCCCTAGACTACTTACTGCAACAAAATGCCAAGGTTGATGATTGGCGCCACTAGGTGCTGTTCCAGCAGATTTTAAACAGTTTTCAATAATGGTTTTATCGACAGGTTTGTCACTAAACTTTCTTATGCTATGGCGGCGCTTTATATTCTGATAAAAATCCGCAGAACGACTCAGCATTTCTTCAGGAGGATATTCAATAAAATCTGTTAACGGTGAAGCGTCATGTTCTTGCATAATATGTCCTTGTTTTTTTATATTTTTTATTTAAATTATTCAATTTGTAACAATTCATATTACTCGTTTTATTGACTAAGTCAGCCCCCCAAGCCTTTAAACTACTATTGCTTATACTATTAATGTGTAATCGAAAGGTTACAAGTTGTGATATTTGCTTACATTTGTCTTTTGTTTTTACTTGTTATATTTGTCACGATAATTTTCAAGAATTGATTAAAGCTAGATAAAATATTTAGCTTATAGATTGAACTATACTAAAGAAACTTATAATAAAAAATGAAGTTAAATTACCCATTATAACATTTAGTTAATGGTAAATTTGATAAGGGATAAAAATGAAAAAAATACTTATAGTCACTGTTGTGATTGCATTACTTGCTGCAAGCGGGTTTTATGTTCAATCAAAAAAAGGTAATGAAAATAAAGCCACTGAAGTAGAAACAGTTAAGGCTTCCCTCGCAAAGATAATTCAAAAAGTAAATGCAACCGGAAAAATTCAGCCTAAGACTCAGGTTAACATTAGCGCGGATGTCAGCGCTAAAATTATTGCATTACATGTTAAAGAGGGAGATTGGGTAGAAAAAGGTAAGTTACTCGTAGAGCTTGATCGTGAGCGCTATATAGCTAGTGTTGAAAGTCAAGAAGCGAATGTTCGCTCTGCAAAAGCTAACGCAAAACTTGTAAAGGCAAACATGGAACAGGCAAAGCGTGTTTGGAAGCGTTCAAAAGAACTGGTAGCAAAAAAACTTGAATCACAAGCCGAATTAGATGCAGTTTATGCTGGTTTCGAAGTGGAAGTAGCTCGTTATGAATCCTCACTTGAGCAAGTAGCCCAAATTCAAGGGACTTTAAAAAGAACACGTGATGACTTATCAAAAACCACAATGTATGCACCTATGTCAGGCACTATTAGTAAATTAAATAAAGAAGCGGGTGAAATCGCCATCGGCTCACAATTTCAAGAAGATGTCATTATGACCATTGCTAATCTTAATGAAATGGAAGCGCTAGTAAATGTTGATGAAAATGACATTATTGCGATAAAGCTTAACCAAGAAGCGGAGATTGAAGTTGATGCGCTTTTAGGAACTATGCTTAAAGGACAAGTATCTGAAATTGCCACTAGTGCAATAGCTGCTCAAAATGGCCAAACCAATCAAAAAACTGAATTCGAAGTGAAAATTGCTATTACCAGCGATGTTTCTAAGCTTCGCCCTGGAATGACAACAAGTGCCAATATCGTAACGGATACGCGTGAAAATGCGTTAAGTGTCCCTATTCAATCCGTTACTGTACGTACTGTTGCGCAACTTCAAGAAAAGAAAGCATTTAAAGATAAAGAATACACCGCTGCCGATGATGGTTTTGTTGAAATTGTTTTTGTTGAAACTAACGGTGAAGTTATAGCGCATCAAGTAACAACAGGTATCCAAAGTAATGACTTAATTGAAGTTATTGACGGTATTAAACTCGACGATGTCGTGGTTTCTGGAAGTTATCGTTCTATATCGAGAGACTTATCTAATGGTGAGTCTGTAACTGATAAGAAGGACGATTCGGATAAAGAACAAGCATCAGGAGATAAATAAGATGTCTGTTCAAGAGCAAACGCAAGTAATGAATGACAATGAAATGGGTGATGCTATATTACAAATAAACGATGTAACTCGCACTTACTTTATGGGCGATCAGGAAGTTAATGCGCTTCGAGGGGTTTCCTTAAATATTAATAAGGGTGAGTATGTTGCCATTATGGGGCCATCGGGTTCTGGTAAATCAACTCTGATGAATACTATTGGCTGCTTAGATGTTCCTACTTCGGGGAGTTACCATCTAGAAGGGGTGGCAGTAAATGAAATGAGTGAAGATCAACTGGCTGAAATTAGAAATGAAAAAATTGGCTTTGTTTTTCAAACGTTTAATTTAGTTCCGCGAGTTAGTGTCTTTCAAAATGTTGAATTACCATTAATCTATAAAGGTGTAGCCAAAAGAAAGCGTCGAGAAATCGTCGAAAAAGCTATCGCAGCTGTTGGCTTAGAAGATCGCGCTGGTCATAAATCTAATGAGCTATCAGGTGGTCAACGTCAACGTGTTGCTATTGCCCGAGCACTCGTTTGTGAACCATCTATTATTCTTGCCGATGAGCCTACAGGTAACTTAGACAGTAAAACCGGTGAAGAGATTATGGTATTGATGAATCGCTTGCATGAGAAAGGTCATACGATAATTTTAGTGACTCATGAAGATGATATTGCTGAACATGCCCATAGGATTGTCAGATTACGCGATGGTTTAGTTGAGAGTGATACCGTTACTGGCACCGTTACCGCAAGTTAATTATAGGATCTGGATATGAAACTTTATCTTGATATCAGTGAATCATTTAAAATTGCATTAGGTGCTATTGTTGCTAATAAAAGCCGAGGCGCACTAACAGCGTTAGGTATTATTATTGGCATTGTAGCTGTTATAACTACCATGACAGCGGCTAATGGTTTAAAAAACACCTTTAGACAAACATTTGCATCGGTTGGCTCTGATGTTATTTATGTCTCTAAAAGGCCATGGGTACAGATGGGGCCTGGCTTTAGGTTTCGAAACCGAAAAGATATTAGTTTATCTGCTAGTGATGCTCTGCAGCAAAAACTTTTGGGTCGTGGGGTTGTTAATCCAAGTATTGGTGGAAATAAAAACGTTAAATATAAATCAAAAATATTAGAAAATATAAATATTTCAGGTACGACCGAAAAACAAATTATTGTCTCTGATATGGTGCCGGAGACAGGACGTTTTTTGATGCCATTTGACATTGAATATAAAAAATCTGTTGCTGTTATCGGCTCTGAAATCGCGGATGGTCTTTATGAAAACTCTGATCCTATTGGAAAATACATCAAAATTGGTCGTAATAAATTTTTAGTTATTGGTGTGATGGAAAAACAAGGGACTAGTTTTTTTGGTGGGCCAAACTTTGATCGTCAAATTTACATTCCTATCACCACCTTTGGTAAAACACTAGGTCACAATGGCGGACGTGCTAACGTAAATATAGCCATTAAAGCCCCTTCACAAGAATCCATGGCAGATTTTGAGTTTGAAGTTATTGGAGAAATGCGCAAAATTCGTGGTTTAAAACCTGCCGAAGATGATGATTTTTCTATTAATAAACTTGATACCTTACTTGATGCATATAACAATATGATGGGAGCTGTAGTGCTAGTTGGTTTGATCATCACAAGTATCTCATTATTTGTTGGTGGTGTTGGTGTGATGAATATTATGTTTGTTTCAGTGACCGAGCGCACTAAAGAAATAGGTATACGTAAAGCCATTGGCGCAAAAAAGCGAAGTATTTTACTTCAGTTTTTATTTGAGTCATCCACTATTTGCTTGTTTGGCGGCATTGTTGGTTTAAGCATTGCAGCTTTGCTAACTAAAGTCATTAACGATATGTTAATGCCCGCAAGTTTATCGCCAACCATTATAATCAGTGCTTTGGTCATTTCTATCGTTGTAGGAGTCGTTTCAGGGTTTGTGCCTGCCTATAGAGGGGCAAAATTAGATCCTATTGAGGCACTTCGCTATGAATAAACTAACTTTTATTACTCAGAAATTTACTGTTAATAAGGAGAGTGTTTTATGATCTTTGATACATTTGTAATGTCATTATCAGCGATAAGAGTAAACAAATTACGCTCTTCACTAACCTTAGTTGGAGTTATTTTAGGTGTTGCTTCAATTATTGCCGTCATGACCGCTATTTCTGTTATTCAAAGTACTATGGAAAAGGAAATGACAGTTTTAGGTACTCAAACATTCCAGGTGCAAAAGTGGCCAAATGGTTTTAGCTCAAATGAGCAAAGACGAACGGCTATGAAATGGCCACCGGTTACGGTAAAAGAAGCACAGATGATTCGTGACAATGTTGGCTCTGTTGACTTGGTCGGTACTGAGTTTTGGGATGGTGGTAAAACAATTTCATACCGTGGTTACACCACAGAGCCTTTTACTTCGTTATGTGGTGGCTCACCGGAGTATCCTGAAAACAATACCCATTATATTGAATTAGGTCGTAATCTGTCACGAATGGATATGCTTACTGCCCGTAAAGTTGTGGTCTTAGGTAATTCAGTTGCTAATGAGCTGTTTCCATTTTCTGATCCCATTGGCAAAGAGGTACGTGTTGATGGCAATAAATATGAAGTGATTGGTGTTTTCATTAAAAAAGAATCAGCCTTTGGTGGTCCATACGAAACCATGGCTTTGATCCCTGGTACTACTTATACTAAATTGTATGGTTCAGTTAACGGCCGGGGGTTCCCTCGTTCTGCCAATGTAACAATCCATTCGAAAACTCCGGAACTACTTGAAGATGCAATTGAAGAAACTCGGCAAGTATTAAGAAAAGCTAGAAAATTAAAACACAATGAAGAAGATAACTTTTACTACTTTACTAGTGTTAGTCAAATCGAAAACTTTAACCAAACTACGCAAGGGGTGAAACTAGGCGCATTTATCTTAGGTGCGGTATCACTCATTGTTGCAGGTATTGGCATTATGAATATTATGCTAGTTTCAGTGACAGAGCGGACAAAAGAGATCGGTATTAGAAAATCATTAGGTGCTAAAAGAGGTAATATATTGCTACAGTTTTTATTTGAAGCAATAGTACTTTGTAATCTCGGTGGAATTATAGGTATTCTACTTGGATTTGGCTTAGGTAATGTAATGACATTAATGACTAGTTTTGAGGCAAATATACCCTATGAATGGGCCTTTATTGGCATGGGGTTTTGTAGTGTCATTGGCATTACTTTTGGTATGATTCCAGCGATTAAAGCTTCTAAACTTAATCCGATTGATGCACTGCAATATGAATAGCCCTAGCATTATGAGATAAATTAGCACGACCTTTGTATCATTATCTACATACTTAATTCATTGAGTAGATATATCTTAAATTATCTACTCGATGAATTAATCTCTTATCAAATCAGAAAAAATCTCTATCATTTCACAACAAGTCGTTTTTATAAGTTTTAAATAAAATATATAGTTTGCGACGTTTTGTTGTAGTAACACGTCTTAAGTATTAAATAGGGTTGTTGAGTCATAAATGAAAATAGATAAAGCATTGGTAAACTTAATGAGGAAAGGTGATGAGTCTGCCTTTACCTTATGCTATCAAACTTTATCTCCATTTATATATTCCGTTGCTTTTCGGATATGCGGTCGTGCGGCAATAGCTGAAGAGATTACCCAAGACAGCTTTATTAAAGCGTTTAATAGTTTGCAGCAGTTAAAAAATGATACTCATTTTATTCCTTGGATAAAAAGAATTGCATTTAATTATACCGTTACACATCTTAGAAAAGACAAAGAAAGCGTATTAATTGATGAACCAGAGCAAGACAGTTTTTTAGCGGATGAATTTGATAATTCGGTTATTCTACAGAATCAATTGGAATTTTTATTGAGCCATATATCTAATGATTCAAGACTAATTATTTGGTTATTTATTGTTGAGGGCTATAGCCATAAAGAAATTGCACAGTTAACAAATAAAACTCAAAGTTATTCAAAATCGATTGTATCTCGTAATCTGGCTAAATTACGAGAAGTAGATAAAGGAGCTCATTATGCATTGTAGTGAAGAAGAATTATTATCCAACAACGAAAGTAAAACAAAAATGCATTTACAGATGTGCCATGAATGTCAACAAAGGTTGTGGCAACTCAAACAACTTAGAGTCAATGCTGAGCAATTACCATTATATAAACCAAGTGAAATAAGTTGGTTAAGAGTGAAGGAAGCATTACCTAAACAGCCACAAAATAAAAGACTGAGCATCCCCACATCTATAGCGGCAAGCTTTGTTGTTGGAATATTAGTTACTCTTATTGGGACTAACTTCTACCAGAAAAATCAAATTGATCAACAAATTGCTTTATCAATAGATTACGAGAAGCGTTTTGTTCTAATGGAAATAACAACTCAAGATATGGAGCATGATTTATGGAAAATATCGCAAATAGATCAACTATTAAATCAGAAAATAAGCCGCACTAGAGAAAAGAAACTTTGGCAAGAGCGTAACCAACTATTAAAACGTTTACTCAACCAGCAAAATGTTAGAAACGAAGTTATATAAAATGGAAAAAATAGGAATGGTCATGAAAGTTAAATTATTGATAGTTTTGTTGTTTTGCATTTTTAATGTAAATGCTGAAACAGTGTCCTGTGGCACGGTAACTAATAAGGCACTTTTTCTTAAGAAAAATGAATACAAATTAATTTTGTCTGATGGTGAAGGGCGCTATTTAAATAAAAATACCGTGAGGGTATTACCTAAAGGTAAACATAGTTTAAAGGCAAGAATTATAATTAATAGTATGAATGTTTATGTAAACCCAAGCTTTAATAACTTTAGTGATAATCAATTATCTGAGCCTGTTGAATTTTCGTTAGTCGTTAACGCTAATGTGAATTATCAGTTAGTGGCGATGAAAACTGGATCTTCCAATAATGGTCAAAAACAAACATTTAAGATAGTTATCAAAAAAATGAGTGATAAAGAGTGTGAGTTTGATGACACTAGAACCAGTTTGAAAGCAAAAAATTCTTTTGTCGATAGTCAGCTACCAGCAGAATTACAGTATAGATTGAACTTAGTAATGAAGGATATCAGTCAACACCTTCAGAAGAAAAGCATCAATAATGAAGAAGTAATATATGAATACCCTAAACAAGTAATTACAACACTTGGTATTGTCGTAGATTCAAAGCAGTCCTCTAAGCATGGTATTAAGGTTTTAGCTATTACCCCCTTTTCTCTTGCATCTAAAATAGGTTTATTGCCAAAAGATAATATTATTAGCATTAATGGAAATAAGTTCTTGCCAAATGAGAGCAATAAAAAGCCAGTCGAAGATAATATTAAAAGATTCAAAACTGCCTTAACTAATGTGGTCAATGATGAAACCTTTACTATAAATGTTCATCGTGATGACAAAATTAAAGAATTAATTATTCGTGTTGAAGATATAACACTCCCTTCTTATCGAGTTAGTATTGATGTTTTTTAACTAAAATACTAACAGAAAAAAAACACCTCAAAGTTTAATTAGCGCTGTTTTATTATGGCCAGGAGATTACTATGCCAAAATTTTATTTACTCTTGATATTTATTGTCTTGTTTAACTCTAAGGAATGTTTTGCAACCTTTGATAGCAGTACATACCTTTGTGAGAGAGATTGTAAAATGGAATACAACTTGTTTCGAACCTACGCTAAAAAAGGCTCTTCTATTGCTAATTTTTCAATGGCGATGATGAACTATAAAGGGCATGGGCGTGAAGTTAACATCCAGCTAGCTAACCGCCAATTACTCCAAGCTGCAAGGGCAGAAGAGCCAATCGCAATGTATCAAGTCGGCTATTTTTTAATGTACGGGATTTACATGGAACAAGATATAAAAAAAGCACTCAACTGGATGATAAAAGCCAGTAGATTTAAAGTATTAGATGCTAATGAACGTGTTAAGTTTTTAAAGCATATTGTAACTAAAAAAAATAAAAACGGGGTCAACAAAGATGATTTTAGTATTTATTTCAATAAATTAAACAAAGAAGAAGTGGTTGAAGATAAATTATCAATTCAATCGTTAGATCCAACGATTGAACACATCAGTATAGTGTCAGAGTTTGTTTGGAGTTATGTGCTATATATTGCTGAACAACAAACTTGCAATACAACAAGTTGCGTTCCCCCAAACCGTTTTACGGTCATTCCTAGATTAAGAGTAAAGAATGATCAAAATCTCTTTAGTAGTACACAGAAAAATTAATTAACCATGCTGAAAGTTTAAAAATGTGGACAACTTTTTAAACTAATAAAATTATATTTCTCTTTTAAAATAGGTAATAAAATGAAAGAATTAATTGTACTAATAGTAGTTTTAGCAACACTTTCATGTGCCAGTACCGGTGGCGGTGAGAAAATTTCCAAAATTAACTCTCACTATGTTAAACAAAACGATATCAATATATATTCAGAATTGGTTGCTGTAGATGGAAAGGCTTTTTATAAAAAGGAAGTGAAACCGGGGCAGCATCTCTTCCATATAAGAGTCTTAAGAGCAAATAGTAGCGACAAGAATCAAGTTTTAGAAACCATACATCGCTTACAAGTAACATTAACCGCTGGTCAAGAATATAGCCTAGTCAATAATTTAAATGGCAATCTTATTGAGGTATGGCTGCTCAACGACCAATCATCAACTATCTCATCTTCTCAATCTTCAATTGCAATTGTTAATGAGCGAGTAATTTATCTAGAAAGAGAGATTGAGGATAAGGACAAAAGAATTAAAGTTGCACTAAAGCCTGTGCCAAATGAGCAATCATCAAGAAGTAGTTATTCAGCATTAAAAGAAGACCTCAGAAACTCTTCAGCCAAGTACTGACAACTAAATGATTGTTAAAGTTGTTGTTTATCGCTGTTCAGCCATATTTGAATGACCTATTTTACATTTGATTAGGTTAGAATTCAGGAGATAAAAAACTTAACTCATTAACCCATTAACCCATATGAATCAATATTTGGTTTGAGACATATGGGAAATCTCCACATGTATTTGAAAATTTATTCACGTTCTATTCACAGAGTTTCACTTTACAAGTTCATATGATTATATAGATTTTTTATGAATAACAAGTTTTGTCTCTGCCACTTTCTTTGGCTTGATATAAATGATTATCAGCAACCCGAATGGAACTTTCTATACTCATTAAGCTATCAACCTCTGCAACTCCCATACTTACAGTGATAGGAATATTAGAACCTTGATAGTTGATGCTTTTTAGGGATAAATCGTTGTGAACTTTTCTCGTAAAAAACAGAGCTCCCTTAAGGTCTGTTTCAGGCAACATGAATAAAAATTCTTCTCCTCCCCATCTAGCAACTAAATCTTGTTTTCTACTTAAATCAGAAAATATTTTAGCTAACGCTACTAACACCTGATCGCCAGCATCATGCCCTAAACTATCATTAACCTTTTTAAAGTGGTCAACATCACATAAGACAATACAAAGCTTTTTATTTTCACGTCCAATTTTAAAATATTCATACTCTAGTATAGACATGGCATCCCTACGATTAGATAATCCGGTTAAGGGGTCAAATCGAGATAACTTTTCATATTTCAAAGAGAGCTGTTGCATGTGTTCAAAGGATTTCTGTCTAGAGTATTCATAATACGCTGAAAGAAAAGACGTAGTGATGAAAGAGTAAATCAATCTTAATTTAAAGTCTGTCGAATATTGAGCCACAAGTAGAGCACCACTGTTGTAAAACAACATAATTACAACAATACTTAGAAAGCAGCTCAGGCTAATTAAGCCACGCCGAAGTCCGTTCACAAAAAATGTAACAGGAGCAACCATAAAAATCCATAAAGGCCCTGTATTGTTGACTCCTCCTGAATAAACGAGGTAAATCATTAGAGCATATAATGAAAATAAAATGATTAAGGAAGAAAGGACAGAGTTTTTTAAAACTAACTGTAAATGTCGGCCAAGATAAAAAAAGCAGCTAGAAGCTAATAGAACACTACACAGGATAAAATTATTATTAATCCCTGCAACGATGGAAAGGATCGCAGTAATCGACATACCTACAAAACTAAATAAGTTAACCATAAATGTGACTCTATTATTTTCATCCTTTGAACAACCTGATGTACCTAGCATCAAATAGGCAAGAATTTTTCTTCTGCATCTATTTACTGTTCGATGGTTAAATATGTACATAATAAAGTTAAACACTCAAATTATTAGCCTCATCAGCAGAGGTTACTTTGCTAATTTATTGGCAGAATCAGTTTCAGACATACTTTAAAGTTTATGTAAAACATGTAAATAAAAGTCTGTGATGCTTATTGATACTATATATGGAATAACAGATAACACTAAATAATTTTTGATAAAAAGCGAGGTAAGGTTAATTTATTTTTAGTGTATTAGGTTTTGTCAAAGACGCTAAAACCAAGAGTTCATAAATGACTGCACGCTTAACTATCAATTACGTGTCCATTTCTTGAATCAATTCAGCCAATAGATTTGTTTGTTTTTCGGTAAAACTTTTTAGAAAAAACAATTTAAATCTCAGTTGTTAACTTAGTAGCCGTTTTATTCTAATTACCTTACTTATGCTGGTGGATTATATTCTTTAGGATTAAAATGATTGTGACCTAGGTGGGTAATATAGGAATGATCTTCAAGAAAAATTTCTATTCCCTTTTTTACTTTAAAAAGCAGAAAATCAATTTTTTCATCAAAAAATCCTTTTCGATAATCTTCACAATCAAAAATACCAATCACTTCGCCTTTGGGATCAAAGATAGGGCAACAAAGTTCAGATTTAACTTTGGCATCACAACGATAATAAGGGCCATCATGATTTTCAATATCAGGAATGTAATAATGTTTTTTCTCCATGATCACCCGAGTATTAATCGATTTATTCATATATTGAGGTGAAATGGTAAATTCCGCTTTTGATAGGGAACCGGTATAAACATATTTCACTAGCTTGTCGCCATGACACAAATATATTCCAAACCACATGACATCTGTTTTTAAATGAATCCAGTGAACCAGACGATTTAAGCGGACCAGTAGATCTAATAGGTTTCTTTCCTGTTCTGGCGACGTCGCATACTGTAGTAAGTTATATGTATCGCCTGGCTCTTTGATAATGGGGCAACTACCATCATCATTAAGTTTCGGTTGAACATAAGAAAATAAATGCTGGTGATTATCGAGTGGGTTAACCGGCTCATACAAAACTGATAAAATATCGAATAGACGCAAAAGCTTATACTTCCTTATTGGTCGTTTTCCTACAAAACTAATGTTGTTATGTTAAACCAACGTCGTTTAATAGCAAGACATGAAAAGCCCTCTTCGACTAGTTACTTTTTAATAACATAATATCTGACTCGCCTTGCCAAATTGAGTACACCATTTTCGAGCAGGACTCATTCAGATCGTATTGCACTTGTTGAGCAATAGGTGACTCTAAAACGAGGACAGTTTGTTTAGTTGCAAAAATATATTGCCAAATTTGTGTCATTGTTTTTTCTTCTTTAGAATAAAATAAGCTGTATTGGCAAACTTTAAATTGAGTACGCCTAGGTAAATCTTGTATTATCAATGACTCCTGTCTGGTCTCAAGGTTCATTTTCCATAAGCCTAACGTTTGATATTTAGTAAATATCAAACTGCTTCCATCAAAGCTTTCTTTGCCGTTATAACCGCCTTGAGGGGTAACTAACTCTGGTGTCGATTGAGTAGCTAGCAATTGTCGCCATATTTGCCAATCACCATTTTTATCTGAGCTATAATATAGCCATTGAGAATCTTTTGATGTGGAGGGATGAACCGAAATATCATTAATAGTTTTGATAGATGTTGTTTGATCATTTTGGGTATCAACAAGTAACAGTTTATTATCACCAGTTTCGATGATCATATTTTTGTGATCGGCTAGCCATAAATAAGAATCTAAACGTGTTGATGAACGGATGCTTTTAATCGGAAAGAGCTGATTTTTATTCTTAACCCACAGCCTTAATTCACCTCGCCTATTAGATAAAAAAGCAATAGATTTTTCATCATGGCTTATCACGGGTTTCTCATCAATGAAGCTTGAATTTAATCTAGACATAAACTCATCTTTCAAGTTTTTATTAACTAAATCTTTACGCCAAATATCAACTTCAAAATTTACCTGATTATAAACTATGTTGTTTTGATTGTTTGCTTTTTTAGGATTAAAAATAAAACCAGTTGATGAGTATAGGTGGTCAATTTTTTGTCGACCAATGTCTAGTTGGTAAAGGTTACTTGGGGATTTACCGTCGCTGTAGATGAGCGTTTTATTATCTAAAAAACTTACAGACCATACCAAAAAATCAAATTGCCATTCTTTTTTAATGACTAAGCTTGCCATATCCATAATGTATAATTCACTATTGTCCCAATACTTGGAACGTAAAAAGGCAAGTTTCTTTCCATCATTCGATAACGCTAGAGAGTAGTCACCATAAAAGCTATCAGGGACTTGAGATAAACTTTGAATTCTACCCGTAGCAAGGGTTAACTGCTGGATTAAATAGGGATGCTGACTTGATTTCCTATCAGTGTAAATTAATTTTTCATCATCAATTGACCAAGTTAATGTTGAAAAATGAACACTAGCATCACACTTTGCCACTTCGGTTGTAGTTAATGGTTTCATTGTATTATTTAAATTCATCACTACAAGGCGGCAAGAACTCGAATTTTTCTCAAAATAGGCAATACTCTTTGCACTAGAAGAAAATGATGGCGCACTAATATTTAAGTCAGTGGTGGTCAGTTGAATTATTTGATCTTTGTGACTAGATTTTATATATAACTGTAGAGGGGACAATAAGTCTTTTTGATGAGTATAAGCCAGCCATTTTCCATCTTTAGAGAAAGTAGCTCCTGACTCATTTCCTTTCTGGCTTGTTAATGGGTGAACTGTAGTTTTAGAATATTTGACACCTTCAACAGGAATATATTGATATAATAATAAAAACAGTACTACTATCATTGTTAATATTAATGGGAGACTTCGGCTTTTTTTAACGGGATTTTCAGAGGAAAAAGTAACAGGAGCAATGAGTTGGTAACCTTGTTTTGCCACTGTTTTAATATACTCAGGAGTTTCAGTATTATCGCCTAAATATTTTCGTAGTTTAGCGATAACTCGATTTACTGCGCCATCACTCACTTGTCCATGCCACAAAGCCTCTATTAGCTCTTTTCGTGAGACAAGTTGTTGCGGTCTCTGTGCCAGATAAGTTAATACTTCAATTAGCCTTGGCTCAATAACATGAATATTTTTGTTATCTGAAATTTTGTTTAGTTTTGGTTGAACATACCAATGAGCAATGAAATAGTTGCCAGTTATATCCGTACTTGAGTTATTGTTTTCGGAAGTTGTCATTTATTTGTTGGTCTATTTGTTAATTGCTACTTTATTAGTTTAGCCTCTATCTTATTGATTTTAAAGTCATCACGTAATCATCATCAAAAAATATTAAAACCGTATCCAGTACATTCTAGCCATATTTATTATTTAAGTGTAAAAAAGGCTCTAAATAAATAGGAGAGTAAAATGAACAGTAAAATTAACTTTAGTGCTTTTTTGATTCTAATATCTCTAGTTGGCTGTAATAGCGATGAGCAGTCAATTGCTTCAACTACAAAGTCTGATACTGATTCATATGAATACCAAGTGCCAGAGCAAACTCAAGATGGTTGGCAAACAACTTCATTGTCAGAGGTTAATATAGATCAGCAATTGATAGAAGAAATGATGTTATGGATAAAAAAAGGTACCTATGGAAATATTGACAGTATTGTTATTGCTAAAGATGGCTACTTGGTCCATGAGGGTTACTTTAACGGTAGCAACGTAAATAAATTAAATGATTTAAGGTCAGTTTCAAAAAGCATCATATCCACAATGATAGGTATTGCCGTTGATTCGGGATTTATTGCCAGTGTTGATGATAAAGTTATGTCCTTATTTCCTGAATATGATTTACTTGATAATTGGCATCAAAGAAAAAATGACATTAGCATTCGACATTTATTAACCATGTCATCAGGTCTAGCATGCAATGACAATCATGAGGTATCACCTGGTCGTGAGGGATTAATGTTTCAAAGTGATGATTGGCTATCATTCTTTTTAACATTACCTTCAATTAGAGAGCCGGGAGCAGAGTTTGCTTATTGTGCCGGAAGTGTTGTTGGTTTAGCTGGTATATTAGAAAAATCTACTGATATGAAAGGTATCGATTTTGCGAATGAGCGTCTTTTTCAGCCATTGAGCATAACTGAGTTTGAATGGTTGAAAACTAATGGCGATTTACTCCACCCTAACGGGTTGTTTTTAAATTCAAGAGATATGGCAAAAATTGGTCAAGTTATGTCAACAGGCATGTGGGGGGATCAACTTATTTTATCGCAAAACTGGATAGAACAAGCAACAAGTCACCAATTCACTGATTTAGATTTAGATAGTCTAGGTTTCTTATGGTGGAGATATAGTAATGACTTTCCGAGTATTGATAATGATTTATTTTATGCTCATGGCAAAGGTGGAAAGTCAATTGTCGTTATTCCAGATCTTAATACCATAATTGTTATAGCTGCTCAAAATAATTCCAGTCAATCATTGCAGATAAATGGTCAAATAATTAATGACTTTATTTTCCCTGCTTTGAAATAAAAAAAGGCACTAAGGCAGGTAATGTTTTATAGCGCTTACAAACTTATAAAACATCAATAAAAAAGCGCCTAAAGGCGCTTTATTAAATTAATTTATTTTAAATCAACTTCACATTTTTCTTGAGATTAGTTGGTCTCACCCTATGAAAAGACGAGCATTACGGAACATTCTTACCCATGGTGAATCTTCTTGCCATTCATCAGGGTGCCAAGAGTTAGCAACTGTTCTAAATACACGTTCAGGATGTGGCATCATGATTGTCACGCGTCCATCTGTTGTCGTTAGTGCAGTAATACCATCTGGTGAACCGTTCGGGTTAGCCGGATAGGTTTCAGTTACTTGTCCGTAGTTATCAACATAACGCATTGATACAGTACCTGAATCATTTGCTGCGCCGATAGCATCTTCAGAGCTAAATTCGGCATGACCTTCACCATGAGAAACAGCGATTGGCATACGAGAGCCAGCCATTCCTTTAAACAGCACTGACGGGCTTTCTTGAATCTCGACTAATGAGAAGCGAGCTTCAAAGCGTTCCGACTTATTTTGAACAAAGTGTGGCCAAGCTTCTGAGCCAGGGATAATTTCTTTCAGGTTAGATAACATCTGACAACCGTTACATACACCTAATGTGAAAGTATCTGGTCGTTCAAAGAATGTTTTGAACATTGTTTTTGCATCTTTATTGAATAAAATTGATTTTGCCCAACCTTCACCAGCACCTAATACATCACCGTAAGAGAATCCGCCACAAGCAACTAATCCGCTAAAGTCTGCTAAATCTGTACGACCTGATAAAATATCAGACATATGTACATCGATAGCAATAAAGCCTGCACGATCAAAAGCTGCAGCCATTTCTACATGAGAGTTAACGCCTTGCTCACGTAGTATCGCAATCTTAGGGTTTGTGGCTCCCTCAGCAACATTAGCCGCATCTTGTGCAATTAACGGAGCAACCACATCTTCGTTGATATCAAAAGTTAATTCAGTATTTAAACCTGGATCTTCAGTATCAAACTTAACGTCATGCTCTTGTTGTGCACAAGCTGGGTTATCACGCATTGATTGCATTTTAAAGGTTGTTTGTGCCCAAGTTGTACGGTAATAAGTACGAGAATTCTCTAGTACTACTTCACCATCACGGCTGAAACGAATGGTGTCTTCATTATTGATCCGGCCGATATCAGTACAGTAATCTAAAATACCATGCTCCGCTAGCACTGCATGAATTGCATCAACATCGCCTTCACGAATTTGAATGACAGCGCCAAGCTCTTCATTAAATAATACATCAACATCGTTACCAGAGTTTGAGGTTAACTTTGTTAAGTCAATATCAACACCCGTGTGACCGGCAAATGCCATTTCAACTACTGAAGTAAATAAGCCACCATCTGAAATATCATGGTAAGCAATAAGCTTTTCATCGCGTACCAGTGTTTGCATTGCATTGAAGAAGTCTTTCAATACTTCAGGGCTATCAACATCGGGAGTTTCATTACCAAGGTGCTTGTAAACTTGTGCTAAACATGAACCACCTAAGCGATTTTTACCTTTTGATAAATCAATCGCTACAATACGAGTATCACCTTGATCAATTCTCAAATCAGGTGTTACCGTTTTACGAATATCTTCAACAACACCAAATGCGGTGATGATTAACGACATAGGCGAAGTAACTGATTTTTGCTCACCGCTTTCCTCCCACTGTGTACGCATAGACATAGAGTCTTTACCAACAGGGATAGTTAAACCTAGAGCAGGACAAAGCTCTTCACCAATGGCTTTTACAGCTTCGTATAAGCCAGCATCTTCACCTGGGTGACCAGCTGGTGACATCCAGTTCGCTGAAAGCTTAATACGATTTAAGTCGCCAATATCAGTACCTGCAATGTTGGTTAACGATTCTGCTACCGCTAAACGAGCTGAAGCGCCAAAGTTTAATAAAGCAACAGGAGTTCGTTCACCTAACGACATAGCTTCGCCGTGGTAAGAATCAAGAGCAGAAGCGGTAACACCACAATCAGCTACTGGTACTTGCCAAGGGCCAACCATTTGATCTCGATTAACCATACCGGTTACCGAGCGATCGCCAATGGTAATTAAGAAAGTTTTTTCTGCAACTGTTGGCAACGATAAAATACGTTCTGCAGCATCTGCTAAAGTGATATCCGTGACTGAGAATTCATCACCCTGTGCTGTTTTTGTTGCCACATCTTTGAAGATTTTTGGTGTTTTACCTAATAAAACATCAAGTGGTAAATCAATCGGGGTATCTAGTTTATCATTACCTTCAAAGTGAGCATCAGTAACGGTTAAATGTTCTTCTTCAGTTGCACGACCAACAACAGCGTATGGTGCCCGTTCACGGGCACATATTTGCTCAAAGACTGCTAGGTTTTTATCTGATACCGCGATAACGTAACGCTCTTGAGATTCATTACACCAAATTTCATGTGTTGCCATGCTGCGTTCATCATTTGGTACATTGCGAAGTTCAAAAACACCGCCACGGCCGCCATCTGAAACTAATTCTGGGAAAGCATTTGATAATCCACCAGCGCCAACATCATGAATAAAGGCGATAGGGTTTTGCTCTCCTAATTGCCAGCACTTATCAATAACCTCCTGGCAACGACGCTCCATTTCTGGGTTTTCACGTTGTACTGAAGCAAAGTCTAAGTTTTCTGCTGATTGGCCTGAAGCCATAGATGAAGCCGCACCGCCACCTAAACCAATGTTCATTGCTGGGCCGCCAAGCGCAATTAAATGAGCACCAACGATTATTTCGCGTTTTTGTACGTGTTCATCACGAATATTACCTAAACCACCAGCAAGCATAATAGGCTTATGGTAACCACGAACCTCAGAGCCATTAAATGAATTAACTTGTTCTTCGTAAGTACGGAAATAACCTAAAATAGCAGGACGACCAAACTCATTATTAAATGCCGCGCCACCAAGTGGGCCTTCCATCATAATATCTAAAGCTGAAACGATACGTCCAGGTTTACCAAAATCTGTTTCCCAAGGTTGTTCAAAATTAGGAATACGTAAATTTGATACAGAAAAACCGACTAAACCTGCTTTGGGTTTAGAGCCAATACCTGTAGCGCCTTCATCACGAATTTCACCACCACTACCTGTTGCTGCTCCAGGGTAAGGAGAAATAGCGGTTGGATGATTGTGAGTTTCAACTTTCATTAAAATTTGAATGTCTTCATGGTTATAACCATAAACATTTGTTTCAGGATTTGGGAAGAAACGACCGCCCTTATTACCCACCATCACTGCAGCGTTATCTTTGTAGGCGCTTAATACGTAATCTCCATTTACTTCATGGGTATTACGGATCATTTTAAATAATGACTTTGGTTGTTTTACGCCGTCGATAGTCCAGTCAGCATTAAAAATTTTGTGACGACAATGTTCTGAGTTTGCTTGTGCGAACATGTATAGTTCGATGTCGTGAGGGTTACGGCCTAATTTTGTGAAGTTTTCAAATAAATAATTAACTTCATCGGTTGCCAATGCTAAGCCTAATTCGATATTTGCTTGGACTAGCGCATCTTTACCACCGTTTTCAATATCAATTGCTGTTAATTCAGCTGGCTCAGCTGTAGCAAAAAGAGATGTTGCCTGTGTCATTTGGGTAAAAACAGCTTCCATCATTCTGTCTGATATTAAATTATTTAGTTGAGCTTGCTGCTCGACGCTTAATTCATTACAACTTTCTGATAAAGAAATATAGTAAGAAATACCACGCTCTAAACGGGTGATTTTAGCTAAACCACAGTTGTGAGCAATGTCAGTTGACTTTGAAGACCAAGGAGAAATAGTCCCTGGACGTGGTGTTACTAATAAAAATTGGCCAACAGGTTCATGTTCTTCAATTGTTGGTCCATACTTAAGTAGTTGTTGTAATACATGAGATTCTTCATCGCTAAGCTCTGCAGAAACATGAGCGAAATGGGCAAACTCAGCATAAATATCAGTAACAGGTAGTTGTAAATCTGCACATTGTGCCAATAATTTTTGAACTCTAAAATCTGAAAGTGCCGGAGCGCCACGAAGGGTTTTCATCAACATCGTCATAAACGGTATCACCACTGGTTGGTTAAGCTAACTACCTTAGTTACAAAGCAAGTACGGAGTAAAATTAAAGTAGCAAAAAAATCGCGCATATTATAATTGAAAACTACTCGTTTGATAAGAGTTAAAAATACGCAATTCGCAGAGATTATCAAATCAAAGAAAAAAAGGCTTTATGTGTAATCTATTTAGCGACACAATGAAAGACTATGAATTTATTTATAATCAAAAAACAGCTGTCCTCAACTTATTTTATTAGCATTCTATTGCTAACGCTTATTCTGTTGTTTGGCTGCGACTCAAAAAGCAGTGAAGCAAGCATACAGCGAATAATTGATCGCGGTTACATTAAGGTAGGAACATTATTTGGTCCTAATAGTTATTATATTGGAGCTGAAGGGCCCTCTGGTTTTGAATATGAGTTAGCCAAAAACTATGCCGACTTCTTAGGCGTAGAGCTAAAGATTATTCCTAGCTATAACCTAGAAGATCTATTTCCCAAACTTGATAGTGGTGAAGTTGACTTCCTTGCCGCAGGTTTAGCGGTAACGGATAAACGACTTGGTAGCTTTAATTTTTCACCAAGTTATCATGAGGTTAGTCAAAAATTAATTTTTAAACAAGGCAATGAGTGGCCACGAGAGCTAAAAGATTTATCGGGCACTTTAATGGTTACTTCCAGTTCAAGCCATGTTGAGAATTTAGAAAAGCTTAAGCTCACTCACCCAGAATTAACGTGGCAAGAAACCTCAGATCTCGATAATGAAGAGCTATTAATGCAAGTGCTTGATGGAAAAGTTGATTACACCATTATAGACAGTCATGTTTTAGCGATGAATCGACGTTATTACCCAGAGCTTAGTATCGCTTTTACCATTAAAAAACCTGAGCCGTTGGCATGGTTAGTGAGTAAGAAAAATGATGCCTCTATTTTAGCCAGTCTAATCGAGTTTTTTGGTAAAGTTCACCACGATGGCACCTTACTTGCGCTAGATGATAAATATTATGGCCATGTTGAAGAGTTTAACTATGTCGATACTCGGCTATTTCTTCAGGCTGTAGAAAAAAAACTACCTAAATACCAGTCGTTATTTGAGAAACATGGACAAGATATTGATTGGCGCTTATTAGCGGCAATCAGTTATCAAGAATCACATTGGGAACCTCATGCTCGCTCGTTTACTGGCGTTAGAGGGATGATGATGCTAACGCTTATTACAGCTAAGCAAATGGGTATTAAAAGCCGCCTAGATGCAGAGCAAAGTATTTTAGGTGGTGCTAAGTATTTCAAACGAATGATTAATAAAATGCCAGAACGTATTCCTGAGCCTGACAGAACATGGTTTGCGCTTGCCTCATATAATGTCGGTTTTGGTCATTTAAATGATGCACGAATTATTACCCAACGCCAAGGTGGGGATCCAGACCGTTGGTTTGATGTTAAAACTCGCTTGCCACTACTTAAACAAAAAAAATATTACAAGAAAACTAAATATGGTTATGCCCGTGGTGATGAACCCGTTAAATATGTGGAGAGTATCCGGCGTTATTATGAAAGTTTATCTTTCTTAGATGACAGAGCGCGAAAAGAGAAGCTGTTACTTGATGATCTTGATCAACAAAGTAGTGAGAATGAAAGCCTCGCTAAAAATTAAATTTGTATATTTGTCATTAAAACGTCATAAAGGTAGGTGATACTAAATCAAAATCAACTTATAAAATTAAATGAGATAAACCATGAAAAATAAAAAAATAACCCAAACATCACAACGTAAACGCCAATTGGCACGTCAGCACCATAAAGTTGCAACTCGTCGCCAGGAATTTTTTATTCAAACGTTAAATGAAGAAAAAGTAGGTGAGTAAGGCGTTTACTTTTTTGCTGCTTTTTTTTCCGCTTTTTTCTCCTTTCTTCGTCTTTTAAAAAAAGCAGAAAGTAGGGCACTACATTCATTCGCCATTAACCCTTCTGATACATCAACTTGATGGTTGAGTTCTTGATGATTAACTAAATTAAATAAACTTCCCGCCGCTCCTGTTTTTGCATCTTTTGTTGCATAAACCAATCGCTTAATTCTACCATGTACCATTAACCCTGCGCACATTGGACAAGGCTCTAAAGTGACATACAAGGTACAGTCTAACATTCTATAGTTTTCTAGGGTCTTTCCTGCTTGTCGTATCGCGATCATTTCAGCATGAGCTGAGGGATCATTAAGCATAATTGACTGATTAAAGCCTTCTCCAATAATTTCATCATCGGCTACCACCACAGCACCAACAGGAATTTCATTATAAGACTCTGCTTGTTGAGCTAGTTGATAAGCTCGCAGCATGAACCTGGTATCGAGAGCCTCCTGTTCAGCAGTAATACTTTCAATTAACTCACTCATAAAAACATTTCCAATAAGTCGTTTAAATAACGATGTCCATGCTGGCTTACTTGCCAATGACCATTGCTTTCCTGCATCAACAGCTTTTTTTTAGCAAGTTCTAAAGTCGGTAATACAGAGTCAATTGTTAGGCCAGTTGCATGTTGATAATCATCTAAGGTAAAGCTTGAATACAATCTTAAGCGGTTCATCATATATTCGAAAGGCAGCTCTTCTTCTTTTACCTTGCTAAGGTGATCTAAATGTTCGCGATCAACATCTAAATAGCCTTTGGGGTGTTTGACTTTTACTGTACGAAATATTGACTTGTTTTTAGCATCGGTGATCTTGCCATGTGCACCACAGCCAATACCTAAATAATCACCAAACTGCCAATAATTAAGATTATGTTGGCATTGATATTGTGGTTTGCTATAGGCCGATATTTCATATTGTTGATAACCTGCTTGGGCTAATAACTCAATCCCTTTATCCTGAATTTCCCAAAGAATATCATCTTGTGGGAGTTTAGGTGGTTTAGAGTGAAAGGGGGTATTAGGCTCTATGGTTAATTGATACCAAGAAATATGAGTAGGGTTTAGATTAATGGCGGTTTTTAAATCATCCAAAGCATTATCAATATTCTGTTGTGGCAATCCATGCATCAGGTCTAAATTAAAACTTTTTACGCCACACTCTTGAGCTAATAGTGCCGCGTTTTTTGCTTGATTAGAGTCGTGAATTCGACCTAATTTAATGAGTTTATCTGATTCAAAGCTTTGAATGCCGATAGATAATCGTGAAACACCACCATTGAAAAAACCAATGAACTTGTCTGCTTCAACCGTGCCGGGGTTAGCTTCTAAGGTTATTTCAATATCGCTTTTGTATTCAAAGCGTTGTAATACTTGTTGTAATAAATTTTTAATCGCTGGCGCTGAGAATAAACTGGGCGTCCCACCACCGATGAAAATACTGTGTAATGGACGGCTTGATAAGTCGAATCGTTTGATATCACAGTCTAAGTCAATAATTAGCTGTTCGATGTACGCTTGCTCTGGAATATCGTGTTTTAATGCATGAGAATTAAAGTCACAATAAGGACATTTTTGCACACACCAGGGAATATGAATGTATAACGATAATGGAGGATTAACTAGCACTTTAGTCCTTTAAATATTCTGTTCAATTTTAGTTAAAAGTAAAGGCACTAACAGTGATAATGCTTTACCACGATGGCTTAATTGGTTTTTTAAATCGCGTGGTAATTGCGCTGAAGTTAATTGACGGTCTGCCTGCCAGAAAACAGGATCGTATCCAAAGCCTTGCTCTCCCTTTTTTTCTCGACAAATACTGCCTTCCCAAACCCCGTGGCAAATAAGAGGTGTTGGATCTTCACTACTTTGCATATAAACCAATACACAGTGAAAACGAGCGTTACGTTTATCATCTTCTACAGCTAACAAACTGGCTAGTAGTTTTTGTGTATTGTCATCATCACTAGCCCCTTTTCCAGCAAAACGCGCTGAATATACCCCAGGTGCGCCGCCTAAAGCGTCAACAGCAAGGCCGGAGTCATCTGCTATTGCTGGCATGCCAGTTATTTTAGCGGCATGTCTTGCTTTTATAATGGCATTTTCAACAAAAGTAGTGCCTGTTTCAGCAACGTCAGGTACATTAAAATCACTCTGCGGAACAATATTAATATTATGTTCCCTTAGCAGGCCTGCCAGCTCTTTAACTTTACCTTTATTACCGGTGGCTAATACGATAGTTGACATTGTTACCCTTTAATTAGTCTATTGCTCGCGAGGTATGCATAATACCTTAAAGTGTTTATCATTGAAAATAATGAAAAGGAATTTTGATGTCATTAAAAGACAGCTTAATTGGGATTTTTATCATATTTATTTGGGGCATTAACTTTGTTGTTATTGCATGGGGATTAGAAGGTCTACCGCCTTTATTAATGGGAGCTGAACGCTTTTTATTAGTGGCAGTACTGGGCTCTTTGTTTGTTAAAAGGCCCAACATTCCTTGGCGCTGGTTAGCACTCTATGCATTGTCGTTAAGTTTTGGACAGTTTGCTTTTTTATTTTCTGCTATGGCCTTTGGTATGCCAGCAGGGCTGGCCTCACTTGTTTTACAATCTCAAGCGTTATTCACTTTGATTTTTGCTGCCCTTATCTTAAAGGAGCAGATAAAATCTATGCAAGTTTTAGCCATGCTAGTGGCCGGTTTAGGTCTTTATGTTATCGGCTCATCGGGTGGGAATTCACCAAATTCTACTATGGTAATGACAGGAGTCGGCTTTGGATTAACTCTTGCTGCTGCTATGTGTTGGGCGTTGGGCAATATTATTAACCGTGCAATAAACCAAAAAGGTTATAGCGCTAACATTGGTTTAGTTGTTTGGTCAGCTTGGATCCCTATCATTCCTTTTTTAATGGCCAGTTACTACTTTGAGGGGGCAGACTTAATCATCAGTAGTCTGGTAAATATTGAACTAAGCTCAGTATTAGCGCTTTTATATTTAGCTGTAATGGCCTCTATTGTAGGTTACAGTATGTGGAGTTATTTGTTAGAGCGCTATCCAGCAGCACAAGTAGCACCACTAACTTTAGGCGTACCTGTTGTCGGCTTAACTGCTGCAGCACTCTTGTTAAATGAGACTTTATCATGGCAGCAAGGGTTAGGTATTGCTTTAGTGATGACAGGCTTGTTTATTAATTCGGCAGGTACACGTGTCTATACTTTACTGTCAAAGCAGATGATAACAAACCGAAGTTAGATTTTTATTTACTCTTATCGGTCTGTAAATTAAATATCATCACTCATATTTACGATTCAGAAGTTATCATTGCTAGTCGACATAAAATTTTTGTTTAAATTTCAATTTCTGTATCTGCGTACCATCAGTAATTTCTAAGTCAAAATAATAGGTTTCTTCATCGCTGTATTTAACCTGTGCTAAGTAATAAATAGCGTCACCTTCTTTGACTTCTTGAAACTCTAGAGATTTAAATTGTCCTAAATCATTACGTGCTGTACCTGAGATAGATACAGTTTTTGCTGGGGTGTTTTTTTGAGTATTATCAAGTACTGATATGTTAATTAAACCATTATAGCGACTTCGTTCAATGCCATAAGCCTTGGCAATTTCTGGTGTTAAAAAAGTGGCACCAATTGCCATATAATGAACATTCATTGAACCCAGTTTCTTCATATTATCAGCCATTACAGCACCGGAAAAAATACTGAAAAAAGAGATAAATAGCATCGCGAGTAATGAATGCTTTTTAGTTAAGGTTTTCATAGCTTTCTCCAAAAAGTGGTGATCTAACAAGTATAGACAATCATTTCTGAGTTCGACAGTTATAGTTAAAACTGTCGAACTCAGAAGTATATTTTATAGTTGCCCCCAAAAAGGAACTGAATTTGAAAGAAATATATTAATAACATTCAACAATAAAAAGGCGATGAGCACAGATAAATCTAAGCCGCCAATGCTAGGAACCATTTTTCTAATAGGGCTTAGGAAGGGTTCAGTTAATTGATGGAAAATCATTTGAGTAGGGTTATAACCTTGCACCACCCAGCTCATTAACGCCATTACTAACATTATGATAAATATTAAAAAACCTATCTGTTTGATTAATATAATCAAACCGATATATAGCGATATAAGTATCTCTAGTTCGCCACCACTTAGTAACGTTATACTGATAAATTTGGTTGTAGCGACAATAAACGCAAGTAACACCGTCGCTAAATCAATACCTCCAAACCCAGGGATAACTCTTCTAAGAGGGATAACTAGAGGATTACTCACTTTTACGATAAATTGGCTAAGTGGGTTATAGAAATCGGCTTTAACCAACTGTAACCAGACTCGCATAATTAAAATGGTTAGTAGGGCGTCAAAAGCAAATCGTAATAAATAAATTATGGCTTCCATAAAGTCTCCGGTTATGAATTTTGTTGGGCTATTTCTTGTGCACGATTAAGCGCTGACTCGATTGCACGACCCACTAATGGCGTTAAACCGCCGTCAATAAGTGTTGTTAGTGCTGCTTGGGTAGTGCCACCTTTAGAAGTAACATTGTTACGCAACTGACTAATTTCAAGATCAGAATTGTAAACAACCATGTTTGCAGCGCCTAATGCGGTTTGTTGTACCAATTTTCTACTGACTTCTTCAGAGAAACCTGCCGCTTTTGCTTGTTGTTGCATCGCTTCCATAAATAAAAAAAAGTAAGCAGGACCAGAGCCAGAGATACTAGTAATGTCGTCAATTTGATTTTCTTTGTCTAACCACACTGTTTCACCAGCGGCTTTCATTAATTTCTCTGCATAGTCGCACTGCTCTTCACTAACGGCTGAACATGCAAACATACCGGTCATGCCTAAACCAAGTTGGGCTGGGGTGTTTGGCATAGTGCGAATAATCGCGGCACCGTTGCCAAGTGATTTTTCCATTTGTGATATAGTGCAACCCGCTGCGACGGAAAGAAAGCACTTTCCTGAAGTATCAATCGCTTGACTAACTTCTTGGCAAACGTCACTGATAAAATGAGGTTTTACCCCTAAAATAATGAAATCGGCAAACCTGGCCGCTTCAATATTACTTGCCGTTTGCTTGATGCCTAATGAGTCAGCCAAGGCAATACGTTTTTTTGGGGACGGATTAGAAACAATAATGCCTTGAGCATCAAACCCCTGTTTGATTAATCCATTGATGATGCTGGCGTTCATATTGCCCGCACCAATAAATGCAACTTTTTTCATTTTCTACCTTTATATATTTTATGTGAACTGTTTGACACAGAGGTCATTAATGTATTTTACTCTCGTTGTCCAAAAATAGCTGAGCCGACTCTAACCATTGTTGAACCATTTGCAATAGCAGGTACTAAATCGTTCGACATACCCATGGATAATGTATCTAATTTTTCGCGGTTTAATTTTAACATGTTAAATAACTCAAACATTTTGATATAGCTCGTTTTTTCTGCCTTTTTTTCAGGAATTGCCATCAGGCCTCTTAAGGTTAAGTTTTCACATCTGTCGATAAATTCAACTAATGCAGGTAATTCTTCAACAGTGACACCTGATTTACTACGTTCACCGCTAATATTGACTTGTAAACAAACGTTTAGCGGAGTATCTTGAGCAGACCTATGTTCATTAAGTCGTGTGGCAATTTTAATTCTATCGACAGAATGAACCCAAGAAAAATGTGTTGCTATTAATTTGGTTTTGTTTGATTGAATAGGACCAATAAAGTGCCAGTTTAACTGTGAAAGGTGTGTTAAAGCGTTAATTTTATCAACGGCTTCTTGCACATAACTTTCTCCAAATTCACGTTGACCAGCTTGATAAGCTTGTTCAATTAAATTAATGGGTTTTGTTTTACTTACAGCCAGAAGAATAACGTCATCAACACAGCGGTTGCTTTGTTGACAGGCTTGAAAAATTTGCTGTTTAATAATGGCTAGATTGTCTTTTATGTCTATCATTTAAGTTACTTCAATTCTCAATATATTTAACCATTACTTTTAAATAAGAGGTTTTTATGGATATTACCGAACTATTAGCATTTAGTGTACAAAACGATGCATCAGATTTACATTTATCAACTGGCTCACCACCACTTATTCGTGTTGATGGCGATGTTCGTAAACTTAATATACCGGCATTTGATGCTAAAGATGTTAATGCGTTGGTCTATGATATTATGAATGATCGCCAACGCAAAGAGTATGAAGAAAATTTAGAGGTCGATTTTTCATTTGAAGTACCAAACTTAGCCCGTTTCAGGGTAAATGCTTTTAACCAAAACCGTGGGCCTGCAGCAGTATTTCGTACCATTCCAAGTAAAATTCTTTCATTAGAGGACTTAGGCTGCCCAGAAATATTTAGAGAAATTTCTGATACCCCACGTGGTTTAGTGCTGGTTACTGGGCCAACGGGCTCTGGTAAATCAACAACACTAGCTGCGATGGTTGATTATATTAATAAATCTAAAAATGACCATATTCTTACCATTGAAGATCCAATAGAATTCGTGCACGACAACCATATGTGTTTGATTAATCAGCGTGAAGTTCATCGTGATACTTTAAGTTTTGAAGCTGCTTTGCGCTCAGCACTTCGTGAAGATCCAGACGTTATCCTTGTTGGTGAGATGCGTGATTTAGAAACTATCCGCTTAGCGATGACTGCAGCTGAAACGGGTCATTTGGTCTTTGGTACACTGCATACGACCTCTGCTCCTAAAACCATTGACCGTATTATTGATGTCTTCCCCGGTGAAGAGAAATCTATGGTGCGTTCAATGTTGTCTGAATCACTTCGAGCAGTAATTTCTCAAACTCTCATTAAGAAAACCGGTGGTGGCCGAGTAGCTGCTCACGAAATTATGATTGGTGTACCAGCCATTCGTAACCTTATTCGCGAAGATAAAATAGCGCAGATGTATTCTGCTATTCAAACGGGAATGCAGCACGGCATGCAGACCATGGATCAATGTTTACAAAATCTGGTTAATCGCGGCATGATCTCCAAGCAAGATGCGATGGAAAAAGCTGTTGATAAAAATCAGTTTGCTGGTTTCTAGTTGGAGTAACGAATGGAATTTAATGATTTATTAATAACAATGGTAAAAGCTGATGCTTCCGATATGTTTGTCACAGCAAAACTACCGGTTAGTGCTAAAATTAATGGTGATTTACAGCCTATTGCTCCTGAGGTATTAACGCCAGAGCAGTCGTTAGCGCTTGTTCATCATTCAATGAACAGCAAACAAAGACGTCAGTTCGATGAAGAAAAAGAATGTAACTATGCTATCTCTGTTGAGGGAATCGGCCGTTTTCGTATCTCCGCTTTTTGGCAACGAGATATGGCAGGTATGGTATTGAGGCGTATCGTTACTGAAATACCTGACGTAGATCAATTAGGTTTGCCCCAAGTTTTAAAAGATATTGTCATGTCTAAACGTGGTTTAGTGCTTTTTGTTGGTGGTACGGGTACGGGTAAATCTACTTCAATGGCCTCACTAATTGGCTATCGTAATCACAACTCCCAAGGTCATATATTAACTATTGAAGATCCGATTGAATTTGTTCATGAGCATGGCAAGTCGATGATCACACAACGTGAAGTTGGTCTAGATACCGAATCATTTGATGCTGCTTTAAAAAGCTCATTACGACAGGCTCCTGACGTTATTCTTATTGGTGAAATTCGTAACCAAGAAACAATGGAACATGCGCTGGCGTTTGCTGAAACCGGCCATTTATGTATCGCAACACTGCATGCAAACAATGCCAACCAAGCAATTGATCGTATTATGCATTTAGTACCTGCTGAGCAACATGGCAAGTTATTATTTGATTTAGCGTTGAACTTGCGAGGCATTATTGCTCAACAATTAATACCAACAAAAGATGGTCAAAACCGTATTGCAGCCATTGAAGTATTGCTTAATTCTCCATATGTTGCTGACCTGATTAAAAAAGGTGAAATAGGGGGCATTAAAGAGGTAATGGAGAAGTCGAAAGAGCTAGGAATGCAAACCTTCGATCAAGCATTATTTAACTTGTACCAACAAGGTTTGATTACTTATGCTGATGCACTTCATCATGCTGACTCTCCAAATGATTTACGATTGATGATCAAACTACGTTCAAATGAACAAGGTGGTGTAGGTGCATTAAGTGGTATTACCGTTGAGGGGTTAGAGCCTAAAGAAGATGAAATGCTTTAATATTTTTGTCTTCTAGGCTTAATTTATGGTTAAGTGCTATTGCATATATATTAACTTAAAAACCAAAGCCATACAGGTAGAGTAAAAATACAAGCCAAGGTTGTTACCACAACAGTTCCAGCAACTGTTTCCTGGTGATAACCTTGGCTTTTTGCTATTAAGTAGGCGTTAACTCCTGTTGGGGAGGCGCTTAATATCACCAACACTGTAGTTACCATGGGCTCTAATGCAAAGATATAATGAGCTGCAATAAATACTAAACTTGGTAATATCAATAACTTCAAAATAGTGGCAAAGGTAATAAATTTCTTTTCACTTCTTACTTGATAAAACGCCATCGAAGCACCCAGAATAAATAAGGCGAGTGGAATGGCTGGTTTACCTACTAAAAGTAAGCTATTAGTAATTGTTTGAGGAAGCTCAATAGAGAGTAAATTAAAAGCCAGCCCTGATAAAATACTGAGAATAACAGGGTTGTTAAAGGTTTGTTTAATAAAGCTCGGCCAACTAAAACCTTGATGGTGTGATGATAGAGCGCTGGTTAAAGCAAATAACATTGCGCTATGAAAAGTAACGATCAAAAAAACGATGCCAATAACTTGCTCGCCAAATGCCGCAAGTAATATAGGTAACCCTACAATAATGGTATTTGAATAACTGGAACTAAGAGCATAAACAGCTGATGCGGAAGATTGTTTTTTTAACTTAGAATGAAAATAATAATTAGCCAACCAGCCTAAGGTATAGCTGAGCAATACTGGTAGATAAAAGGCGGCAAACAATGCTGGACTGACATGCTGAGATAAATCGGCGTTGGCCATTTGGTAAAATAAAAAAGCAGGTATAGAAACATAAAATGTAAATTTGGTTACAGCGTCGAGTTCAGAACGTTGAAACCACTTACTTTTAGTGCAAATAAACCCCAGTAAAGCCACTAATACCAAAGGGCTAATTATCGCTAGTGTATGTTCAATTTGCATGTTCATCGGTTATTCGAACTAACCATAACTTGCTTCAAAAAAGCTCTCAATTATTAACGCTGCAGATTCAGCATCAATATTATCTTTTTTTAAATTACGATAACCACCTTGAGAAAATAATCTTTCTTTAGCGTCAGCAGTGGTTAAACGTTCATCTTGAAATTCAACCGTTAATCCATAACGTCCAGCCACTCGACTGCCGAATTTTTTAGCGTCAAGGGTTAGTTGTTGTTCACTACCATCCATATTGAGAGGAAGACCAACAACGATAATTTCAGGTTGCCATTCTTTAAGATAAGCAGATAAAGTGTCCCAATTTGGGATCCCATCTTTAGCTTTGATTGACCCTAAAGGAGAAGCACTACCCGTGAGCTCTTGTCCCACGGCGACGCCAATATATTTCTTACCAAAATCAAACCCAATAACGGTTCGTTGACCTATAACTTTTGACACACATTTTCCTATTTTTCGAGCAAGTAAGTACTAATTTACGCATGACCTATATCAGCAGATAAGTGCGCTAAATCGATACCTATATTTTCAGTCGCTTTTTTCCAACGTTGCTCTATTGGAGTATTAAATAATATCTCTTTATCGGCAGGCGTTGTTAGCCAAGAGTTTGATTTTAACTCTTCTTCTAACTGACCTGGTCCCCAGCCAGCATACCCTAAAGTAACCACAAAATTCTCAGGGGCCGCTTTAGTACCTAATGCTAATAAAATATCTTTTGAGGTGGTGATCATTATATCGTCAGTTAGTGATAATGAACTATTCCAACAACTTTGTGGGCTATGTAAGACAAACCCTCTTTCTTGAGCTACTGGCCCTCCTGAAAGTACGCACTGTTGTAATTTGTCCGTATGTTCATTCTGTACACTGAGATCTTGACTGTCTTTTTCATCTTCAAGTTGAGACAGTAATTCATTGAGATTAAGGTTAACGGGTAAATTAATAATTAAGCCCATGGCTCCTTCATCGTTGTGTTCACAAATATAAGTAACTGTTTTATTAAAGTAAGGGTCACCTAATGCGGGCATAGCAATCAATAATTGGTTTTCTAAACTATTCATAGATATTCCTTCTGGTTAACTTTATTTATAAATCTATTGATAGGCTAGTTATCTAATATTTGCCTCAATAGCATCCATCAACTTTCCGCTGATATTAATTGGGTAAGCAGCTTCAATTTCACGAATACAGGTTGGACTTGTGACGTTTATTTCAGTGACTTTATCACCGATAACATCTAAACCTACAAAGAACAGGCCCCGTTTTTTCAGCTCTGGTGCAATTTTTTCTGCAATTAATTTATCGCTAGCACTAAGTGGACGTGCTTCTCCACGACCTCCTGCAGCTAAATTACCTCTTGTTTCTCCTTGTGCTGGAATGCGAGCTAAGCAGTAAGGCATAGGTTCGCCATTTACAATAAGGATGCGCTTATCACCGTCTTTAATCTCTGGCATGTACTCTTGCACCATAGCATATTGACTACCATAAGCTGTTAAAGTTTCAATAATTACACCGACATTGGCATCATCGGGACCCATTCTGAAAATAGAAGCGCCACCCATGCCATCAAGCGGCTTAATAATAACGTCCTGCTCTTTTTTGTGAAAATCACGAATACGTTGGCTGCTTCGAGTGACCAAGGTTTTTGCCGTTAATTCTGCAAACCAAGCGGTAAATAATTTTTCATTACAGTCTCGCAAGCTTTGCGGCTTATTGACAATTAATGTACCTTCAATTTCGGCACGTTCAAGCATGTAAGTTGCGTAGATAAACTCAGTATCGAAAGGTGGATCTTTGCGCATTAATACCACATCTAAATCGCTGACGTTAATCTCTTGTTCGTCGCTTAGTTCATACCAGTGCTGGGTATCGTCAAAAACTTTTAACTGGTGGGTTGTTGCGCGGCAAACGCCTTGCTCGAGATATAAGTCTTTCATTTCCATGTAATAAAGCTCGTAGCCACGTTTTTGAGCTTCAAATAACATTGCCATAGACGAGTCTTTTTTAACATTAACGTCTTTAATGGGATCCATTACTATGCCAAGTTTAATCGTTTTAGCTGTCATTTTTTATCCT
>Ga0105351_1000032_pt1 | contig 53269 bp, 51 predicted proteins | sample EN4Hudsemesocosm_FD_83662 | JGI IMG/M metagenome (GOLD analysis project Ga0105351, IMG submission 83662) | Methane-oxidizing microbial communities from mesocosms in the Hudson Canyon - EN4B Hudson Canyon | ecosystem: Environmental > Aquatic > Marine > Cold seeps | place: Hudson Canyon... | reverse complement strand
TCTTTAAAGCCGCGAGATGTCGGTGCTGGTGTGCCTATGCGAATGCCACTGGTAACAAAAGGGGATTCTGGATCATTAGGTACTGCATTTTTGTTCACGGTAATATGTGCTTTGCTTAATGCTGCATCGGCTGCTTTACCCGTGATACCTTTTGGTATTAAGGAAACCAGCATTAAGTGATTATCAGTGCCGCCAGAGACGACATCAAAACCGCGGGTGATAAAAACATCGGCCATTGCTTTAGCATTATTAATGACTTGTTGTTGATAAATGGCGAATTCTGGTTGCATCGCTTCTTTAAAGGCAACGGCTTTAGCTGCAATGACATGCATTAACGGACCGCCCTGAATACCAGGAAAGATATTAGAATTAAATTTTTTCTCTAATTCAGGGTTGCTTTTACAAATGATAAAGCCGCCTCTTGGGCCGCGTAATGATTTGTGTGTGGTACTGGTAACAACATCAGCAAAAGGGACGGGGTTTGGATATAAACCAGCTGCAACCAAACCAGCAACATGAGCCATATCAACAAAAAGATAAGCACCCACTTTGTCAGCAATATCTCTAAAACGCTGCCAGTCACAGGTACGAGAATAAGCAGAGAAGCCAGCTACAATCATTTTAGGTTTGTGCTCAACCGCAAGGGCTTCAACTTGATCGTAGTCGATATATCCAGTGTCCGGGTGCAAGCCATATTGAATGGCATTATAAATTTTGCCAGAAAAATTAGGTTTTGCGCCATGAGTTAAATGTCCACCATCGGCAAGACTTAAACCTAAGATGGTATCGCCAGGTTGAACTAAAGCCATAAAAACGGCCATATTAGCCTGAGAGCCAGAGTGAGGCTGTACGTTGGCATAATCAGCGCCGTAAATCTCTTTAAGGCGGTCAATGGCTAATTGTTCAGCTTTATCAACAAACTCACAGCCACCGTAATAACGTTTACCAGGATATCCTTCAGCGTATTTGTTCGTTAACTGCGAGCCTTGTGCTTCCATTACACGAGGGCTAGTGTAGTTTTCTGATGCAATTAGCTCAATATGGTCTTCTTGACGTTTACGCTCTTCTTCCATTGCTTTAAATAGTTCATCGTCGAAACCTGCAATGGTCATGGAATTTTTAAACATTAATGTCTCCTAAGTATTATATTTATTCTGGTTGGATGAGTAACACTTGCAGGTCGGCAACATTGGTCCCCGTTGCACCTGTAATGACTAAATCCTGTGATTCTTTTAAGGCTGAATACGAGTCGTTATTGGCTAACTTTTTTTCAGGGTTAATTTTTGCTTTTTTAAGTCGGGCAATTGTTTCTGGGTCAACTATTCCACCTGCAGCATTCGTCGGGCCGTCACGTCCATCAGTACCGCCACTTAAAAATGTCCATCTCCCTTTTAATGAATGTTTTTCGGCAGCAATGGCAAAGGCAAGCGCCATTTCCTGGTTGCGCCCACCTTGTCCGGTTCCATTGATAGTGACTGTGGTTTCGCCACCAGCAAGAATCGCAATGGGTTCACTTAAGTGATTATTTATTTGTGCTGTTGCGTGTAAAACGAGTTGTTCGGCAACTTCTTTGGCTTCGCCAGATAAATTTGAACTAAATATTGTTGTTTTATAGTTCAGTGCGAGTGCTGAGTGATTGGACGCATTAAGACTAATACTATTGCTTCCGATTAATGTCTGTGAGGTTTTTTCAAAACAAGGGGCATTTTGTTTTGGTGTTTCAATCATCTCACCTTTAGCACCTTTTTCTAACAACTGTTGAACTGTTTCAGGTATTTTGAACCAGACATTATTAGTTTTTAGAGTGTTAATGGCATCAGCAAAGGTACTGTTGTCAGGCACTGTTGGGCCGCTTGCAATGGTACTAAGATCGTCACCCAAAACATCAGATAAAATTAAGGCATGTAAATCAGCGGGAGCTGCAAGTTTGGCAAAATGTCCGCCTTTCAATTGAGATAAATGTTTTCTTACACAATTTATTTGCTTAATAGTTGCACCACTGGCTAACAATAAGTCGGTGGTCTCTTGTTTGTCTTTAAGTGTTATACCTGCCGCTGGAAGAGGGATGAGAGCTGAGCCTCCACCTGAAACCAGAGCAAGAACCAGATCATCTTCTTTGGTTGTTTTTAGTTGTTCGACTATCCGTTCAGCAGCTTGTTGTCCAGCTAAATCAGGGAGAGGGTGGCCTGCACCAATGACCTCAGTATTTTCTATGGCTATTTTATTTTCATAATTTGTTATTGCTAGCGGGGTACTTGCTAAAAGTTGTTGTGGAATAATTTCCTCAACTGCTTTTGTCATGCTACATGCTGCTTTTCCAAACGCAATGACATGTACTTTAGACCAGTTACCATGACGCTTTTTTAAACTGTCATTTGAATCTAAAACAATTTCAATATTATTTTCAGACATCGTAAGGCAATTTTTGACCGCTTGATAGGGATCAGCTGCAGCGATGCCTGCCTGAAAAATAGTGAAAGCGTCCTGACGCAATGATTCAAATGATGTGTTCATAAAAATAGCAAATTAAGCCATTTCTTTTGCCAGTTTAAAGATAAGTTCTGCATCTAAAGCCTGTTTGTTATCTTCAAATAGTTTTGCAATACAGGCGCGATGTAAAGCGAGTTTAAGCGTGCCAAACCCTATAGCGCCCCATACAATTTTGCCGTGACGATTAATGCCTTTGTCTAGCATATCTGTACCACCAAGTCCTAAAGGCGGTGTGGCATTCGCATCGGCAATCACTTCAAGGTTGCTGTTGTTTTGCCAGTGTTCTGGTTTTAACAGTTCAATACCCGCAGCACCTGTGGCTAAAACAATGTTGGCATCTTTGATTGCATCACCACGGGCATCACAATCAGAAGCCTCCACAGCGGTTAAATTAACATCAAAGCGTTCTTTCATTGTGTAGCAAGCTTCTTCTGCACCAAAAATATGGCGAGATGTGATGGAAACATCTGCACCTTCTAATGCAAACATAGCCCCGGCTCTCTGGCCAACAGGGCCTGTTCCGCCTAAAATAACGACCTTTTTTCCTGCCAATGATGTGCTAGTTGCTATCTTGGCGACAGCTGCGGCAGCAGTAGTGTTGCTACCATTACTATCAAGCATGAGTGAAACCTGAAAACCAGGAAAAAAATGCTTTTGTACAGCGATGAATAATTCCTGGCCAGCAATTATATTGCTACCACCAACAAAAATAGCCGTGTTTTTTTTGTCTTTTGGCGCACGAGTAAAAATTGTACCCTCAACCAGTGATGAGATATTGTCTGGTGTTAAGCCGCCATGAGGAATGACATGATCAGCGCCGCCATCGTATGCAACGACAGTATCAAATGATGATGGGTGTGCGTCTGTATCAAACTGGAATAACAATTTTTTCATTAATGTTTTACCTGGCTGTTTGTTGTTGAACGATATTTAAACCGTGCCATTATACCTTAATATTTAAATTTACATTAATTCCGGATTTTTTTATTAATTTGGGTGGTTGAATTACTCTATATTCGCTATTATTAACAGAGTTTAATTGTGGTAACTGATCAGCTTGCTTTTATGACTAGATTTGATCAAAAATTATTATAGGAAGATAGAATGAAAACCCCCGTAGATATTGCTGTCACTGGCGCAGCTGGACAGATTAGCTATTCATTGCTTTTTCGTCTGGCGGCTGGTGATTTATTAGGACCTGAGCAACCAATAATCTTACATTTGCTGGAAATTTCTCCGGCAATGGAAGCATTGAAAGGTGTGGTGATGGAGTTAAATGATTGTGCTTACCCTCTATTGCGTAAAGTGATCATCACTGATGATCCAAAAGTGGCTTTTAAAGATGTTGATTACGCATTTTTAGTTGGAGCAAGGCCAAGAGGGCCAGGTATGGAGCGTAAGGATTTATTACTTTGTAATGCAGAAATTTTCTCAGTTCAGGGAAAAGCATTAAATGAAGTTGCAAATCGGAATGTTAAGGTCTTGGTAACAGGTAACCCTGCAAATACTAATGCTTTAATCGCAATGAAAAATGCACCTGATTTAAGTCCTTTTTGTTTTTCGGCAATGATGCAGTTAGATCATAACCGTTCTATTTCTCAATTGGCAGAAAAGGCAGGAGTAACCTCCAGAGAAATTTCAAATGTTGTTGTTTGGGGAAATCATTCTTCAACTCAATTTCCAGATTTACATCATGCAAAAATTAAAGAAGATGATGCTTTATCTATCGTAGGTGATGAATGGTTTAAAGATGAATTTATTCCCACTGTTCAACAGCGTGGCGGAGCTATTATTAAGGCGAGAGGGCAGTCTAGTGCGGCCTCAGCAGCAAGTGCAGCTATTTCTCATATGAATACCTGGATATTTGGTACAGAAGAAAATGACTGGATGAGTATGGGGATGGTGTCTGACGGTAGTTATGGTGTTGAAAAAGGCTTGATGTTTTCTTTTCCTGTTTCCGTGGTTAAAGGTTATGTGAATATAGTACAAGATTTAGAACTTAATGAGTTTTCTAAAGAAAAATTGCTTGTTACAGAAGCTGAATTAAAAGAAGAAAGGGATGCTATTAAGCATTTGTTTTAATTTTTTTGTAAACTATAGGGGAGATTTAAGTCTACCCTATAGTCTCTTTTGTAAAGCTAGATAGCTCTATCTTGTGTGGATAATGTGCTTCCTCTAGTCAGCAGACCCTATAATATAAGTGTTATGGAAAGACTCTGTGTGGGTTTGATTTTACTCTGATCCAGTTATTTAGGTTTTGTTTGCTATTGCTCTATTAACCATCATTTCAACTGCATCATTCATTTCAACGGGTAATAATATAATATGAGGATGCTTCGTTGCATACACCCTGAAAATTTCATCTGCAAAAGCTTGACCAATAGATGGTACATCTGAAAAATCAAAAATTACATTAGTAAACCGTTCAACTCTAGCCAGAAGCCTTTTTGCTTGAGAACGGGAAACCAGTTTTTCATTTTCGTATGCTGCTAACTTGACAGGGATGACAGTCTTATTGAATTGAAAGTCATCAGGACCTGCTGTGAAGTCATCAAAAATACCTTTGATAGTTCTTTCTGAGTTTCTATTAATTTTCATGTAAACTAACGTTCCAGAACTTTCTTGCAATAAATCTGAGTCAACTAAAAAATCAAATTCCAGCTTATCTTGATGACTAAATTTCAATCCCGTAGAATCAATTTCGAACAAGTCAAAAACTCGAGAAGTAAAAAAGACTCCTTCACCTGAATGATTATCAGGGTCAGTTGTCAATTTACCCTTTGAAAGTTCTAAAATAGCTTGTTTTTCATCAGTTAAATCACATAAACGTTTAATCCTACTAAAGATTCCTTCTCCATCATCTATAATAATCATAGTTACATTTTCAAGATCCCTTTCTACAGTAATATATACAGTTTTCCCATCAGAATGATCAATCGAATTATTAACCATTTCTGTAAATCCATAATGGCATATGTCAATTAAATTCTCAGATAAGCCTTCAAATATAAATGCAAAATGATCCCTCCAAACTTTATCTTCAGTAAAAGCTTCAGATAGTTCAAATAACGATTGATATTTTCGTCTATCGCCTAAAAAGTACTGTTTACCTTTACTTTTACCTAGAGAGGATAACCAACTACCTGACTCCAAACGTTTCAAATGATTGTTAGTCGCTTGCGGAGAAATAGAAAAAATATTTGAAATATGTTTTGCAATATCTTTTGGGTGGTGTTTAACGTCTCGTAGTATTTGACGCCTAATCATTTTCCCGCGGTCTTTGTTAGAAATCATGGTTTATCCTTTAAGAAAGTGTTTTTCTTAAAGGATAAACCATTTTTACTTAAAGGACAATGTGTGGGTACAAGAAATACTACCGCTGCAATGTGTGAAACCTAACCATTAAAATAACTTGCTGTATTCAGCGGTGGTGCCCAAGAACTGATTCACCCTTTTCAGTTTTAGATGAGAGTTTACTAGAATTCTGATTGTCTTTTTTGGTACTTCTTTCCAGAAATATGGAAAGTATTAGCTCGAGAAGTAGTGGTTTTTTCAGCCTCCATATATCGCTTGAATCGAACCAAAACCAGATTTTTTTACACAAAACCATCAGAAGATCTGGATGGTCTTAACAGTGTGCTGTCAGTACGCTCTATGGTTGTATTTTATCTTGCCTCAAGAGAAATCATTTTTCCATTCAAAAACCTGTCAAGTTCTTTTCTTGTTTTTTTAGGTGGGTGGGTAGTTACAAAATATTTAACCCGTTTTTTATTTTCTTGCGTTTATAGTCATAAAGGATATGGAAACTATAAATAACGAAGCAAAAAATAAAGGTATTACTCATTTATTTCTATTGTTGAATGGGAAATAAATTCGTCCTGCACAATAACTCAAGGTTGACCTGAGACTATGAAAATTATCGATCCACGCTATTATCAAATTACTATATTAGTCACCGGGTTGCTATATGGGCAGTGGATACTTGATTTTTCACTTATGCCATTGAATGTGGTGGCAATTTTGATTAGTGCGCAAGTTACTCAGTATTTTTTTAGTAAAGTCTATTGCTTGCCAGTGTTTGATCCAAAAAGTGCGCTTATCTCGTCGCTTTCTTTGTGCTTGTTGTTGCGCACCAATTCACCTTGGCTTGCCGTTTGTGCTGCGGTATTGGCAATCAGCAGCAAATTTATTCTTCGCTGGCGGGAAAAGCATTTTTTTAACCCGACCAATTTTGCTCTGGTTGTCATGCTGCTGACTTCTTCTGTTTGGGTCTCACCTGGGCAATGGGGGGCAACATTGTTTTTTCTGTTTGCCAGTGCTTCACTCGCGGTATTGGTATTAACACGCAGTCGAAGTACTGATATTACCTTGGCCTTTATTGCTTGTTACGGTGTGATGCTATTTAGCCGAGCCTATTGGTTAGGAGACCCATTCACCATTCCTTTGCATAATATGCAAAACGGTGCTTTTTTATTATTTGCTTTTTTTATGATTTCGGACCCTAAAACAATTCCTGATAGCCGTCTTGGTCGTTTTGTTTTTGCTGCAACGGTTGCGGCGTTAGCCATTTATATACAATTTTATTGCTTTAACCCGGTTGGGTTGATGTATGCCTTAATGATATGTGCACCACTGACACCGTTGTTCGATATTTTTCTTCCATCAAAGAAGTATGAATGGCCAGTATTATCAGCTAGTCCCCCAAAATGATATGCGTTTTATTTAACAAAAGGAGTTTTTATATGCAAAGTAAACGATGGTTTCAAGCATTTGTCATTAGCATAGTTTTTACCATGCCAAATGTTAGTCAGGCATTTTGTGGCTTTTATATGGCGCGTGCAGACAGCCAGCTTTATAACAAGTCATCCAAAGTAGTGATGGCGCGTAAAGATGAGACAACAGTGATAACTATGGTCAATGATTATCAGGGAGAGGAAAAGGATTTCGCTATGTTGGTGCCAGTGCCTCAGGTATTGAAACGGAATCAAATTCGTATAGCCAGGCAAGAGGTGGTGGAGAGGGTTGATGCCTTTTCTGCCCCCCGGTTGGTGAAGTACTATGATAACCCTCAATGTAACTATTCTTCTCCAAGTAATACCGAAGGGCTGGGAGCGAGAAGTGCTCAACTTGACCCTGGTGAAAGTGGAAGCAATAAAGCGTATGGCGTTAAAATTGAAGCAAGTTACAGTGTGGGTGAATACGATATTCTTATTCTATCTGCCCAGCAGAGTAGGGGGTTATTACAATGGCTAAAGTCTAATAACTATAAAGTGGATAGTTCTGCGACTAAGGTATTAGAGAGCTATATAAAGCAAGATATGCGATTTTTTGTTGCTAAAGTAAATCTTGCCAAGAAGAGGCAACAAGGACTCTCATATTTGCGCCCCTTGCAAATTCGCTTTGACAGTAAAAAGTTTATGTTGCCTATTCGCTTAGGTATGGCTAATGCGCAGGGGACGCAAGAGCTTTATGTTTTTACCTTGACAGCAAAAGGAAGGGTAGAGACTACGAATTACCGTACAGTCAAACCACCAACGGATATTGATCTGCCACTTTATATTGAAAAAGAATTTGGCGGTTTTTATCAAGCACTGTTTGATCGTCAATTTGAGCAATATGACAAACGGGCGGTTTTTTTGGAATATGCCGGTAACGTTAATAGATGCGACCCTTGTTCCAGCAATCCCTTAAGTAGAAAAGAGCTGCGAGAGTTGGGTGTATTTTGGCTAAAGCCAGAAAAAAGCAAGCAGAACCAGGCAATAATTATTACTCGCTTACATTTACGGTACGATCAAGAGCATTTTCCTGATGATCTGGTATTCCAAGAAACTAATCACAACTCTTATGATCGTTTTCAGCTTCGCTATATCGTTCGTGAACCGACTACCAATGGGTTGGATTGCGAAGATGGTTTTGCTTATGTTAATCATGAATTGCCACTACGATACGAGACAGAAGCTGACAATTTGTCTGAGTTAACCGGTGAAGATGTGAATATTATTAGAAAGCGACTTAATTTGCCCCAGCATCCGCCTGGGCAAAAAAGTTTTTGGCAATTTATACAACAAAGTACAGGGAGGTAATAATATGTATTTATATTTTAACAAGGTAATTATTATTGTTTCCCTTTTGACTTCTTGCCAAGCAAGCTTAGTGAAAGAAGGCGATAACACAAGGCTACTTACAATTGATCAATTAGCTTTTAGTCCAGACAGTCACTCATTGGCTTATACCGCTTCTTTCTCAAGACCTCCTTATAATAAGTTTGATACGACTGTGGGCCAGTGGAGGCTGAAGAGTGGGAAGGTAAAAAATGTAACTAAAATGATGAACCACAAAATAAATACCATTTTTTTTAGCCCTGATGGTAAAGATCTAGCGTTAATGTATCATGCCAATTATAAAACTAATTATGGTTTTATATGGAATATTGACCGGAATGAGGTTTCTGAAAAACAAAGCTATATGCCGGATTACCTAGGTCCAGATTCGATTGTTGCCGTCAGTCCAGATAAAAAGTTCACAGCGCAACCCGATCAAAAGGGGCGGATTCGATTGTGGAATAATGTAACAAAAAAAATTATCAAAACCTATCAGTCGGAGCATATTGAAACTATTAATGTAATGCAGTTTACTGCTGATAGTAAGGGATTGGTTGTTGTAGGGCAGGCCCCATCTTATTATCACTACAATACCCGCGATGATGAATACCGAGGGCCAACGGTGGTAGTTTCTTTTGATTTGTCAGGTAAAAGTGAGAATGTTGTATTAGATACAAAAAGTACTTTTCTCAACTTTCAGAAGAAAGCTAATCGATTACTCACAAATAAAAGAAACCCAATTGAAATTTGGGATATATACAAGCAAATGTTAATCCAGAAAATCAATTATGTCGGTGATATTAAGCATATTCAGTTGAGTAATAATGGACGATTTTTGGTAGCTGTTATCAGCTCAGATTTGATTATATTGCCTGATAACAAGCCAATTGAAATTGAAAACCGTCATGTTGTTGTAATTTGGAGTATCAAAGAAGGTTTGCCATTTCATGTTTTAACAGATGGAACAGGGGAAACAACTAGTCTGGCAATAAGCCCTAATAATAAAACATTGGCAACAGGGGATGATAATGGCGTTATTCAATTATGGAATATGAAAACTGGAAAGATGATTAAGCACTTAGTAGTTCAAGGATTAAAGCAATGATAAATAAACTTCTTGCCATGATCAGCATTATTGGCATTGACTTAAGGGGTTATTATTGCTTAAGACGGGGTAGTGGTAACGCCCCTCACATTACACATGATGCTGGGTTCCGCTATCTTTCTATTCAGTCTAGATATTATCCCTTTCAAGGAAAAAAACAGATGAATAACATCATAAAACTAACTTTTTTTATCATACTCATTGTGACACCTATTCTCGTTAACGCAAATCAAGCGTTAGAAGAAAAAATGAACAACCTAGATAATTGGGCCAGTTGGGGGGGGGATTATCAAGGGACTCGTTATAGCAAGCTAAATCAAATTAACAGTAAAAATGTGCACCAGCTTAAAGTGGCCTGGAACTTCCCGCTTGATGCATATAGTGGGCTTGAAGGAGGGCCATTGGTGGTAGATGATGTGATTTATATAGTAACACCTTTTCCAAATAATGTTTTTGCCATTGAGCAAAAAAGCAAAAAACTGCTCTGGAGTTACAAGTCAAATCAGCATGAAGATACGGTTATTCCACGTATGTGCTGTGATAAGGTCAATCGTGGATTGGCATTTGCTGAGGGCATGATTTTTCTTAATCAGGCAGACACCACCTTAGTTGCGCTTGATGCAAAAACAGGTAAAAAAATATGGAGTGTTAAAAATGGTAATCCAAAAACAGGTTCTACCGCGACGAGTGCTCCACTGGTTGTTAACGATACGGTAATCGTTGGAATTTCTGGGGGAGAGTTTGGTGTTCGAGGTCATTTAACGGCTTATAAGTTAAAAGATGGCTCATTGCTGTGGCGAGGATATAGCGTAGGTCCAGATCAAGAGATGTTAATAGACCCCGTTAAAACCAAAAGCTGGCAAATTGGAAAGATGAGATCTGTAGGTAAAGATTCCAGCCTGTTGAGCTGGAAAGGTGATCAATGGAAAGTCGGTGGAGGAACAACCTGGGGCTGGATCAGTTATGATCCCAAGCTTAATTTAATTTATTACGGCACGGGTAACCCTGGTACCTGGAACCCTGTCCAGCGTCCGGGTGACAATAAGTGGGCATCATCTTTATGGGCGCGAGATGCAACAACTGGGCAAGTCCGTTGGGTATACCAAATGACACCGCATGACCAATGGGATTTTGATGGTGTTAATGAATCAGTATTGATTGACCAGCTGATTAAAGGTAAAAAACGCCAAACGCTGGTGCATTTTGATAAAAATGGATTTGCTTATATGCTTGATCGAGCCAGTGGTGAATTATTAAGTGCAGAAAAGTTTGACCAATCAGTTAACTGGGCAACTAAGATCGATATAAACAGTGGTCGCCCTCAAGTTGTCGAAAAATACAGTCCTCAATTCTTAGGTGAAGATGTTAATACCACTGGTATTTGCCCAACAAATATGGGTGCTAAAAGCCAGGCGCCTGTGGCTTATTCACCTCGAACTGGGCTGTTTTATATTCCAGCTAACCATCTCTGTATGGAATACGAGCCGTTCGAAGTGAGCTACACATCGGGGCAGCCTTATGTAGGAGCAACATTGTCTAACTACCCCGCAAAGTCTGATGCAAAAACAGGTAAGAAAAATACTAAAAGCACGCATCTTGGCCAGTTTACTGCATGGGATGTATCGAAAAACAAAATTAAATGGACGATTAATGAGCCATTTGCACTCTGGTCTGGCGCATTAGCGACGGCAGGTGATGTGGTTTTTTATGGCACTTTGAAAGGTTATTTAGTCGCCGTTGATGCTATTAGTGGCAAAGAGCTTTATCGGTTTAAAACCCCCTCTACAGGGATTGTGAGTAACATTAATACATGGCGTTACCAGAGTAAACAGTATATTGGTGTATTAACTCATGTTGGGGGGTGGGCAGGTATTGAGGCGTTGTCGGAAGGTGTTATTTCAGAATATTCCTCGAAGGCTTTGGATGCGTCAAAACCATTTTACGGTCTTGGGCGCTACCGCAGCGCAAAACCACACCGGATAAATGGTGAAACCTTTTCTGTTTTTTCTTTGCCTTAATCTCTTTATATTAAAAGAGAAGAAGGTTCCGAATGATGAAATTAAAATCAAGTTTACTGAGGAAAGAAGCGTAAGAGAATAATAAGCAATTCATCACTTGGGACCTGTCCACTTAGTACTCTGATTTGCAACTTGATGACTTTTCTAAGCAATGCCTGAAAGAGATTGAGCAAAAGTTGAAAGAAGAGCGAGATGCTATTAATCGATTGTTTTAAGATATAAGTTAAGGCTTACAATTATAGCCTGGGTTATAAAAGTCAGTCTTATCGGGTGTGCTTTGTAGTCTTATTGTTTTAAATCTTAAGTGTTTGAATTGTTAGAGGTTAGTGGTACTTTATGTGTTTCTAATACCTTTTACTAGAATGTAGTTATAATACCCTTATAGTACATGGCGTCATGGCTTTTATGTAGATACTGGCTTAATTGTCCCTATAGTAGTCCTGTACCTGTACCTGCAGATGAATTTGAAAAGCTATTAGAGCAAGGGTATTTTAAATAACCCTGTCGGGTAATGGTTTGTCAGTGAAGTAAGCATCTAAATTATTCAACACTTTTTCTCCCATGGCTGTTCGGGTAGCTATCGTTGCACTACCTAAATGGGGTAACAGTGAAACATTATCTAAATTTAGCAGACCTTTATTTATATCAGGTTCACCTTCGTAAACATCCAGTCCTGCACCTGCAATACCTCTGGTTTTGAGTGTATTGATTAATGCCTGGGTATCTACTACGTCACCTCGGGCAGTATTGATTAAATGTGCCGTTGGTTTCATTAACGCTAGCATTTGCTGGTTAATTAAATGGTGAGTGCTTTCCCCTCCAGGGCAATGTAAAGAAACAAAATCAGCCGATTGCATTAATTCTTCTACAGAATTGCAAGGTATTGCTTTGAGCTCATCAATAACAGATTGTTCGGCTGGACTCGGTTTAAAATAGATGATTTTCATGCCAAAACCATGATGTGCTTTTCTGGCCATAGCCTGAGCAATGCGACCAAAACCAATCAAGCCTAAAGTTGCGCCTGTGACATCTGAACTCATCATATGGGTTGGACACCAGCCTTGCCATTGTTGGGCTCTCACCAGTCGGTCGCCTTCTGCACCACGACGAGCCGACATTAATAATAAAGTCATGGCAATATCGGCTGTACTTTCAGTTAATACACCTGGGGTGTTGGTGATGATCAGGTTTTGAGCTTTTGCCGCATCAACATCAATATGATTATAGCCAACACCAAAATTAGCTAGAATTTTACAGCGCTTGTTATCTACGTTTAAAATGTCTGCAGGAAATGAATCGCAAACCGTAGGGCAAACAGCATCATAGTTTTGTAATGCCTGTTTAAATTCATTAGCAGTTAAAGGTCTATCATTTTCATTTAGAGTGACGTCATATCGAGATTTTAGTTTTTCTTCGACAGAAGCAGGCCATTTTCGGGTGATGAATACTTTGGGTTTTCTGCTCATGATTATTTATAATGAAGGATAATATAAGGTGGATGGTAGGGGGAAACAACTTAAAAATCAAAACTAATTAATTTTTATCCTAAAGGCCTTAGCATTTGCAATGCTACATATAATTTACACGAGTACTTAAAGTTGAATAATCATCGAAGTTGCCATTGAGGAATGGGAAATAAGTGAAGAAGCTGACGAAAGAAGGTGATTTTCTTATCTTTGTTTGCAGGATTAGGCTTTAAAGCCTAATCCTGCAAAGATTACTTAACCACTAATCCCCACGGATAACGACCGACAGCAATTGATTTAGTGACCTTCATCAATTCTAAATCAATAATAGATAGATCATTACTCACGCCGTTGGTGGTGTACACTCGTTTTTGATCGGGAGAAAAAGCCAGGTTCCAGACTCTTTGTCCGACAAGAAAATATTTTTCCACTTCTAATGACTGAGCATTAATCAAAGCGACACGATTAGCTGGACCTAATGCCACCAAGGCCCAATGGTTTGTCTTGTCTACAATTACGCCAACTGGCTGGATTTTATCAGCGCTTACTCCTGGGATTTCAAAATTAATTGTTTTAACTTTTGCACGGCTTTCTACGTCTAGCACGGTTACGGTTCCACCCATCTCAGAAGTCACCCACAGTCGTTGACTATCTACGCTAAAGCTTAAGCCTCTAGGGCGAGGGTCGACTAGCGTATTATCCTCAACAGTTAATGTTTCAAGGTTTATCCAATGTACCATATTGGTGGCTTCAGAAGCACTGACCACCCATTTTTCATCAGGACTGACAGTGACTGGTTCAGGCTCTACCCCTACGAGTATGGTTTTAATGGCTTTGGCATTGTTAATATCAATCACAGTAATTAGACTATCATCTTCATTTGAGACATAAAGCTGATCACCTGACGGGTTCATTGCAAAGGTTTCCGGGTCTTCCCCTGATGGCAACGTACCCACTACTTTTAAGGTATTAATATCAATAATTTGAATGGTATCATCGTCACTACTGGCAATATAGAGTTGCTGCTGATCTTTACTTAATACAATACCGCGAGGGCGTTGACCAATGGCAATCGTTTTTAGCAGTTTACCTGCGATGGGATCGACAACAGCCAAAGCATTATCTTTTTCTAGTGTGACATAGATTGTTTCTGAACTAACCTGGCTACTGATTAAAAATAAGACAGTCGCTAAAATTCGCTTCATGGTATACCCTGTGTAAAATTATAACAGTGTGTCAAGATAGCATTTTTCAGTGTATGACTGGTGTAATCACAGCAAATAAGGAAATTTTCCCAATGAGTTTACGTTACCAGATTAGTGTCAGAATTTTATTGATTTCTCTGTGCATCCTTTTACTGGGTGGGTCTATTGGTATCTGGCAGGCACGACAATCGGTAAGTAACGAGGTTGACTCTTCCATTAGTCTGGCATTGCAGTTAATTAAGATAGGGATAGGGACTAATAAAACCCATCAAACTGACTGGATGTTTCGTTTGAGTCGCCTGGAACAAACACGGCACTTAAATATTCAACTGAAAACATCGTCAGGGGAGATTGTGAATGTTTCTGCTCACCCTCAACTGAATGAGTCAGATGAAACACCGCCTGGTTGGTTTATCAATTTAGTGCTCGGTGAATACCCAAAAATTGAGTACCCGATTGAAACGTTTAATAACAAGCCATTGAAACTGATTATTCAAGCCAACCCGATGGATGAAATTTCGGAGGCCTGGCAAGAAAGTATTGCATTTTTTTGCTCCTTAATCGTTCTGGTTTTTTTGACATTCCTTTCAGTTCAATTAGTGTTTAATAAAACCATAAAATACATTCATTCAATTATTGAACATCTTAAAGGTATTGAAACGGGAGACTACCAGAAAAAGTTAGCTGATTTTTCTACTCGGGAATATGATGACATAGCTAAAGCCATTAATCACATGACTGATGTGCTGGATAAGTCAGAAAAACAAAACAGAGCATTGACCCAGCATTCATTGGAAATTCAGGAGGAAGAAAGGCAACGCTTATCTCAAGAATTACATGATGAGTTCGGCCAATCATTGACGGCTATTAAAGTGATGGCAGTGACAGCAGCACATGAGAAAGCAGACACCCCGAAAATCACCACATCCATGATTGAAATTTGCGACCATTTAATGACTGTTGTTCGTTCAATGATGAAACAGTTACATCCTTTAATATTAACAGAGTTAGGCTTGAAAGCCACATTAGAAGATTTGCTGCACCATTGGGAAGTTAGAAATGCACCGACTGTGTTTACTTTGGATTATGATGATGCAGTTGACGAGATTGAGAAAACCATCGTGATACAAGTATTTCGTGTAATACAGGAAAGTCTAACTAATATTATCCGTCATGCACAAGCCAGTCAGGTCAATATCAGTCTTCAGATCAGCTCTAATCCAGATAGGCTGGATTTATCCGTTACTGATGATGGGTTAGGGTGTGATCTTGATCAACTAGCATCTGGGTTTGGGCTATTAGGCATGGAAGAAAGAATAAAGCTATTAGGCGGTGATTTTAAAATACAGTCTCAAGTCAACAAAGGACTGCAAATTAAGGCAGAAATCCCCTTATGATGAACAGTAAAATTAAAGTTTTGTTAGTCGATGATCATGCAGTTGTAAGAGCGGGGTTTAAGTTGCTGCTAGCCACGTCATCCAATATAGAAGTGATTGCAGAAGCAGAGCGTGGCGAGCAGGCCATCCAACTTTATCAAACCTGTCAGCCAGATATTATCGTGCTGGATTTATCCATGCCAGGTATTGGTGGCTTAGAAACTATCAGGCGACTTGTGCAACGGGATGAAAAGGTCAGTATTCTGGTTTTTAGTGTATATGATGAACAAGTCTATGTTAATCGGGCATTGAATGCTGGCGCTAAAGGTTATATTACCAAAAACAGTGCCCCCGAAATTTTACCGGATGCCATAGTGAGCCTTCAACAAGGACAGCGTTATGTTGAGCACGGGCTACTGAATAAAACCAGTGATGGAGTCTCTGAGCATGATTACCAGGCTATCATACAAACATTTTCGGCACGTGAATTTGATGTCTTCCGCTTATTGTCCAAGGGCTTAACGGCGCATAAAATAGCTGATGAATTGTGTTTAGGCTATAAAACAATAGCAAACTACGTTACTCAGATTAAGAAAAAACTACAAGTATCCAGCATTGCTGAATTAGCGCATATTGCAATATTGCTAGGGATTATGAAGCATTAAAAGGAAAAATTCCCGCATAAACGCAAGAATCATTCCCGTTACAGTCTTTGTTTTATGATTGATAATACCCACTTTTTTGCACGGGTTGATCATGAAACTAAGCACACTCTTTTTTATTACCTTTTCAGTGATTTCTATGGGGGCGAATGCGCATGGCCCTACACCTAAAAAAGCCGATAAAAGTATTACTATTAATTCCCCCATTGATAAGGTCTGGGCTGTCATAAAACACTTTGATAAAATTTCAGACTGGCATCCTGATGTACTATCCAGCACAGGAGATGGTAAAAACGAATCGGGCAGCGAGCGCAGCATGACACTGGAAAGAGGTGTTTTAGAAGAAGGCCTGGATTATTTTAGTGATGCTGATCACGAATACAATTACCGCTTAAAAACTGAAAATACAGATGTCTTTCCAGTGAGTTCTTACACGACAGCTATTCAATTAATTGCTGAAGGTGATAAAACAAAAGTTAAATGGAAGAGTCGTTTTTATCGAGGCGATACAGGCAATACGCCTCCCAAAAGACTCAATGATGAATCAGCCGTTGAAGCAATGGACAGTTTTATTCTAAATGGGTTGCAAGGTTTAAAAGAGATGTTGGAAAAATAAATATGTTGCGATTATCTGTTGCTTTGTTGCTGTATGGTTTTGCCTCTTTTGTAGTCAGTGATCCTTATTTTTATATTAATCAGCAGCAGGGTCAGAGTGTTAGTGTTTTTAAGCGCACTGATTTAATCTTAACAACCACGGTTCCTACCCTTAAAGGCCCTGCTGGCATTGCTATCAGCCCTCATAACCCGTGGTTAGCCATTACCTATCCTGAACAGGGTATGGTCAGTTTTATTGATAGTGAGAAACTAATCCCTTTAGAGCATATCAGTGTCGGAGGCAGTCCTTTTGGTGTTGTTTTTGCCAATAAACTACTTTTTATTAGCGACTGGTCTAGCAATACCGTTAAGGTTATTCACCCCGGTACAGGGCGTATGGTAAAAACAATTACAGTTGGAAAGTCGCCTGCAGGAATGGCGACCAATGCCTGTGAATCACAAGTGTGGGTGTTAAACAGAGAGAGCAATAACCTCTCTGTGATAGATACTCATGACTTTAAGGTGATTAAAAACATAGCGGTCGGACAGGCTCCTTTTGCACTTGCAATGGATGATAGGTTTGTCTACATCGCTAATTCGCAAGGCAATACCCTGAGTATTGTTGATTTAGCTGATTTAACCGAAATAAAACGTATCAAAGTGGGACGTATGCCCTATGGTGTTGCAGTAGATCGAAAACAATATACAGTGTACGTGAGCAATCAGCTGGAAAATACGGTGAGTGTGCTGGATTCTAGAACTCAACAAATAATCGGTACCTTAAAAACCGGAGCCTATCCTGAAAATATCGCTGTGGATGAAGAAAACCAACATTTATTTGTGCTAAATTGGTTTGATGGAAGTTTAAGCGTGTTTGACAGCCAAACAGAAAAGGAAATAAAGCGGATTAATGTGGGGGATGGAAGTCGGGCTTTTGGTCAGTTTGTGGATAAATTGGTGGAATGTGTTAAATGAAAAAATCATCTACTCCCTTAAACACTATAGTAATGGGAATAAACTAAACAGAAGTCACTAAAAAAACTAACCCTGACTCTATTCAGGGTGTATTAATCCTTGTCGAGTTGCCATCAAAGCAAATGCAGCAATTGTTTTAACCGCCAGCTTTTCCTTAATGGCTGTACTATGGTTGCAAACTGTTTTATAACTTAAATGTAGTTTCTCTGCAACGTCACGAGGACTATTTCCATTAGCTAGTAAACAAAAAACATCAAACTCTCTGGGTGAAAGCTGTTTAATTTTATATTCATCATCTTGCTCAGTAATCATGTTAACAGCAAGTTGTTGTGCCATTGCTGCATCTATATAAGTTTGCCCTTGTGCGACCGAGCAGACGGCAGTGACTAGCGTTTCAGGCAGACTGCTTTTACTGATATATCCCTTGGCACCTGATTTAATAGCACGGGTTGCATAAATTAGCTCGTTATGAATACTGAAGACCAGAATTTTACATTGCGGGGCGCGGCTAATGAGTCGTCGGATGCATTCCAGTCCCCCCATCCCTGGCATGGATAAATCCATAACCACCACGTCAACAGGCTGTTGCATATAATGTTGACAGGCAGTTTCACCGCAGTCCACTTCATGGATCTTGCCTATTTTTTCCGATAGAGATAAGTAAGATTTATAGCCAGCTCTTACGACGGCATGGTCGTCAACGAGTAACACTGAGACTTTAGTCATAGTCATGATAGATACAAAAAAAGACTCATCATGAACAACTTTTATTTTAAATGATATAGGAGCTTTTCCTTTTTATAGAAGTAATGATATACCAGGAAATATTCCTATGCTAAACCACGATTTATTCATGCTTAATTAGTCGTTTATTCCGTATTCAAGACGAGGCCAAAGAAATAAAATAGGTTCAAGCATTTGCCAATTCGCAGTTAGCTTGATCAGGTGGCTTTTTACAAAAAAACACTTAATGATTTGGTAAATGCTTTTCTAACTATAAAGTCAATCTGGAGGAAATATGCAAATTAAAAAATTTGCTCGGAATATGGGAACTACCCTATTGGTTTCTAGTGCTATTCTTGCACTATCACAGCAAGCAAGTGCCAATAAAAGATTAGAGGATTTATCTGAGCAGAACACTAACTGGGTGATGCAGACCAAAGATTATGATTCGAGTCATTACAGTAGTATGTATCAGATTAATATTCAAAACGTACATCAGCTAAGACCTGTTTGGTCATTTTCAACGGGCGTATTGAATGGTCATGAAGGTGGTCCATTAGTTGTTGATGGCATTATGTATGTCCACTCCCCTTTTCCGAACAATATTTTTGCGATTGATTTAAACGAGCCAGGCAAAATTTTATGGGAATACAAACCTAAGCAAAACCCTGCAGCACGTGCGGTAGCCTGTTGTGACGTAGTGAATAGAGGTTTAGCTTACGCCCCTGGTACTAAAGATTACCCAGCCACTATTTTTCAAGATCAACTTGATGGGCATGTTGTTGCTATCAATGCAAAAACAGGAAAATTAATTTGGAAGCTAGAAAACTCTGATATTTCCATGGGCTCAACCTTAACCTCTGCTCCTTTTGTAGCAAAAGATTTGGTCATTGTCGGTAGCGCCGGTGCAGAGCTAGGCGTCCGTGGTTATGCGACTGCTTATAATATTAAAGATGGTTCTCAAGTTTGGCGAGTCTATGCAACAGGACCTGATAAGGATATTGGTATTGGAGAAGGTTTTAATGATGCCAACCCACATTACGGACAATATGGATTAGGTACAAAAACTTGGGAAGATGATGCTTGGAAAATCGGCGGCGGTACTAACTGGGGTTGGTACGCTTACGATAGTGATTTAGAAATGCTTTATTACGGTTCAGGTAATCCCGCACCGTGGAATGAAACTATGCGTCCAGGTGATAACAAATGGACGATGACCATTTGGGGGCGTGATGTTAATACCGGTAAAGCAAAATTTGGTTATCAAAAAACGCCGCATGACGAATGGGATTATGCCGGTGTGAACTACATGGGTTTATCTGAGCAAATGGTCGATGGAAAAATGACTAAATTGCTGACCCACCCTGATAGAAACGGCTTGGTTTATACCTTAAATCGTGAAAATGGTGATTTGGTTAATGCCTTTAAAATTGATGATACGGTTAACTGGGTTAAAAAAGTAGACCTTAAAACAGGCTTACCTATTCGTGACCCTGAGTATTCAACACACATGGATCATGAAGCAAAAGGCATTTGTCCTTCTGCGATGGGTTATCACAACCAAGGGATTGAATCTTACGATCCCGTAAAGAAAACTTTCTTTATGGGAACCAACCATATTTGTATGGATTGGGAACCATTCATGCTGCCATACCGTGCAGGTCAGTTCTTTGTAGGTGCAACACTTAATATGTACCCGGGACCTAAAGGCACATTGGGACAAGTTAAAGCGATGGACTCAGTAACAGGCGAGTTCAAATGGGAAATCGCTGAGAAATTTGCAATCTGGGGAGGAACCATGGCAACAGCGGGTGACTTGGTTTTCTACGGCACATTAGACGGCTATATCAAAGCGCTTAACTCTAAAAATGGCGAAGAGCTTTGGAAATTTAAATTGCCTTCTGGGGTAATTGGTCACCCAATTACTTATAAACACAATGGTAAACAGTTTGTCGCTATCTACTATGGCGTAGGCGGCTGGCCAGGTGTTGGTTTAGTATTTGATTTACAAGATCCAACTGCAGGTTTGGGTGCAGTGGGTGCATTTAAAGAATTGGCGCATTACACGCAAATGGGTGGTGGTGTCATGGTCTTTGCACTTGACTAACCACTATATAGATTGTTGGGTAAGCGATAAAGTTTACTCAACTCTTCTTTAGATAATAGTGGATAGCGCTAGCGTTTATTCACTCTATAGAATTGAATCAATTGATAAATAAAAACATGAAGACCCTAAAATTTAAAACACCTTGTTTACTAGGAATGGTATTAATTTCGGGCTGTGCAGCTAATGCACAACCAGATATTGCATGGGTTCCCACAGGAGAGGTACTAAAAGTTTGCGCGGCTGAAGATGAAATGCCCTATTCCAATAAAAAAGGAGAAGGTTTTGAAAACAAACTGACTTCTTTATTAAGCAGACATTTAAACCGTAAAATCAAATACACCTATTGGAAAGACCCTCGCTATTTTGTTCGTGACTTTTTAAATAAGGGTTTGTGTGATGTGGTGATCGGTGTCGATGCGGATGATCCTCGTGTCTTAACGACCAAACCTTATTATCGTTCTGCCTATACCTTTATCTCACGAGAAGAGGATGATTTGGATTTACAAGATTGGGACAGTGAGATTCTGCGCTCAGTAAGCCGAATTGGTTATATTCCAGGCACACCTTCTGAAGTGATGATACGAGCAATAGGAAGGTATAGCGATACCTTTAATTACAACAAGGAATTAGTTGGTTTTAAGTCTCGTAGAAATCAATATGTGAAATATAACACCGATAAAATGGTCAAAGATATTTCTAATAGTAAAGCTGAAGTCGCAGTGCTTTGGGGGCCTTCTGCTGCACGCTATGTTAAGGCATCTTCTGTTCCTCTCACCATGACTGTTGTACCTGATAACAGCACCCGAGCAGATGGTGAAAAAGTAGGGCAACATTATAGTAGTTCAATGGCAGTACGCAAAGGGGAAACGGCACTATTAAATCAATTGAATAATTTTATTCAGCAACAAAGCTCTGAAATTGAAGCGTTGCTGGAAGATGAGGGAATTCCGTTGTTGTCTAAAGTATAAGTCGTGATGTTATTAAAGAATAAGGATAAATAATGAGATTTAAAATAATAGTGACCAGTGTGGTATTGGTCGCTGCTGTTTTCAGCACCCAGGCCCAGGCAGATATTACTTTACGCCATGCATTGCTAGGCTCTGCATTGGACATGAGTTTTGCAAAAAAAGGGGGTAACACACCGGCTTTCAAAGAGTTTATGAAAGAAGGTAGAAACCCTTACAATACGGATAAAGAAGCCATTAAAGAGGGTGAAAGCTTGTATATGACAGGTTGCTCTGGCTGTCATGGGCATGAGGCCGAAGGCAAGCTTGGACCGGGTTTAGCAGATGATTATTGGACATACCCGAGTATTGCAACCGATAAAGGCTTATTTGAAATTTTATTTGGCGGAGCAAAAGGCATGATGGGGCCACAATATGTCAATTTCAATACAGATGAAATGCTAAAAATCATGTCTTGGGTACGCTCTATTTATACAGGTAAGCCGAAGAAAGCTAAATGGGTCAAAAAATAAGTCAGGAGATTAGAAATGAAAAAGCAACTTTTAACAATCGCTGTTTTATTAACAGCATCCGTATCGTTCACTGCTCAGGCTTATGACGGTACCAATTGTAAAGAACCAGGAAATTGCTGGGAACCAAAACCAGGCTACCCTGCCAAGGTCGCGGGTAGTAAATATGATCCCAAGCATGATTCCAACGAACTGAATAAACAATCAGCCTCAATTAATGAAATGGAAGCACGTAATAAGAAACGGACAGACCATTTTAATAAAACAGGTACCTTTGTTTATGACGTAGATGAGATTTAAGACACCTCATCTTGGCAAGATGAAAGTCTTTCCATTTAAAGGTGCTGATTTTTGATTCTAGTGTCAGTCTCTTTCTGGAAATGGTAAGCAAGCTTTTTCCAGTAAAAATTAATATTAGTTAAACACTCCGGCTCTCCTCCGAGTCGGAGTTTTTTTGGATAATCAATTTGAATAATCAACTTAGTGACTGGCGAGATTTAGCCTTACAATTCGAGCAACAAATTAATCACACGATACTTGGACAGCAGCAGGCAGTAAGGCATTGTATTATTTCTATTTTTGCACGTGGACATGTATTGTTAGAAGGTAATGTTGGGGTGGGGAAAACCACTTTGCTACGTGCTATAGCACAAGGACTAGGAGGCGACTATCAAAGAATTGAAGGAACCATAGATTTAATGCCTGCGGACTTGATTTATTACACCTACCTTGATAATAAAGGTAAGCCACAAGTAGACCCAGGTCCCTTACTTAAACAAGGCGAAAGCCTGGCTACATTTTTCTTTAATGAAATAAACCGTGCTCGCCCTCAAGTCCACTCACTATTACTTAGAGTGATGGCAGAAAGAAGCATCAGTGCGTTTAATCAAGAGTATCAGTTTCCTCATATACAGGTTTTTGCTGATAGAAACCGCATAGAAAAAGAGGAAACCTTTGAATTACCCGCAGCTGCACGCGACCGATTTATGATGGAAATCAATATCGACATGCCAGCAGATGATGGTCTGTTAAAAGAACTTATTTTTAATGCTCGTTTTCATGATGTTGATAGTTTGATAGCTGAAATGGAAACAGGAAAAATTGCCTATTATCAATTGAATGAATTAGCCCAGCAGATTCAACAAAGTATTCAGCCCAGTGCTATGTTAAAAAACTATGCGCTGGATTTATGGAAGGCCAGTAAATATCCTAAACAATACGGTATTAAATTATCTGATGTGGAAATGGATCAACTGATTCAGGCAGGAGCTAGTCCTAGGGGAATGAGTTTTTTTATTCGTGCCGCAAAAGTAAATGCCTGGCTGGAAAATCGAGAGACGTTATTACCTGAGGATTTACAGGCTGTATTTCAAGTCACCATGGCACACCGCATCTTTTTAAATCCAATTTATAGTTATCGACAAGAACAACTAATGCCCGAATTAATATCGGGCATTATTGAGGGTATTGCCGCACCGTAGTCAACAAAATGCAGGCTATTGAATTGCAAATATAGGCCATGTAAAAAGAGCATTCTTAATAAGAAATGATGGAATAACAAAAATAACAAAGCTATGACTAAACAAGCATTTTTTAAAGCAATCACCCCGGAAAGTGGCTTCAACGATTTACTGGCGGTCTATTTAAACTGGGCAGGTGTAGGGTTCGTATGTGCCATTATTGCTGGGCGTTTGGATGATTTTAGTGGTATTTCTTATGCCTCTTATTACACAACCTCGCTTAACTCGGCTATTGGGGTTAAATTCTGGGCATTAATCAGTATTATCGGCTTGTTACTCTTTTGCCTGTGTCTTCCGCTTGTTTATCTGGCAGAAAGATCAACCCAGTTCAAAACAAGTTGCCAACGTTTTCGCTTCTTCAGCTATGGTTTTTTTCTGGTTGCTTTTGATGAGGGAGCCTTAATACTGGGAATATTAATGGCAAACTTAGTTCATAACAATGAACGGGCAGAACTATTAACCGACAAATCCTTCTTGTTTACCGAGGCCAGCCTATTAAGTATCTTGGCATTAATTATGGCTAACTCACTGCTTTGGTTGCTGGGCGAATCACTGTACAACCGGCAACATAAAAATTACTCAGGTGTTGTTAAGCTGATTGTTACCAGCTCTTTAAAATATAGCATCCCAGTGTATCTATTATTGTCCATTGCATTTGTAATGCTAGTTATTAATCAATCTTAATCAGTTGTAAGATGATAGAAAATAACATTTTTTATTACCGCAGAGCCGCACAATATAATGTGTTTCCAGGTGCTCATGTAGGTAAGACTGTAGGCAATGGACTTCTGTTTAAGCATCACAAACCATTGGTTTCTGCCCCCGACCCTAGGCACATTGATTTAAGAGCCAGTATGCTTAATCCTTTTTCTCAGTATCAAGTCAAGTCCTTTCAACAACAGTCACGGCTGGATGTTTTTTTATTGGCTGACTTATCTGCGTCCATGGGCTATCAGGGACACTACAATAAACAGCATGCCCTTGTTGATTGTCTGCTCTCAATCGCTAAATCTGCTCATGCAGCGGGGGATCGTTTTGGTTTTGTTGGCTGTGGTCAAGCTGTTGACACTCAATTACTCATTTCCCCTGCCAATCTACAGCAAGGGCGAGTTAATGAAATAGCTAAACGGATTCAGAAAACTGTGTTCACTGGTCAGGCGGATAGTTTATTACAGGCAGCAGATTATCTACCTAATAGCTCTGCCTTGGTGTTCCTGTTATCTGATTTTTATATGCCTATTAAAATGATTCAACAACAAATGCAAAGGCTAAATAAACATACAGTCATCCCTCTGGTGTTATGGGATAAAAAAGAAAGCGGTGATCTACCCCGCTGGGGGCTGGTGAAATTTTCTGATCTGGAACAAGGTCAAACGCGTACCTTGTGGATGCGTCCATCCCTGAAAAATAAAATTCAATCTGCATTTAGGCTAAGAAAACAACAATTACAGCATTGTTTTAGAAGTTTTGGTTGTGAACCTTTATTTATGGATCAAGGGTATCGTGCCGAATCCATTAGCCAATATTTCTTACAGCTTACAGGGTAATAATATGTGGTATAAAACTATTTTTGTTTTTTTTATCGGTTTGGTATTGAATAGTTGCTCTAGCTCACTTAATGATCCTGTGGCACACTTTCAAGTGCAAACCCCCCGTCCTTTTGGTTATGTAATTGGTGACGAAATAAAGCAGCGTATTATTGTAGAGGTTAGAAAGGGGTTAGCATTACAATACAGCAGTATTCCCGCAAAAGGTGAGATTAATCGCTGGCTTAATTTAAATAAAATTAAAATCGATAAAAGCAATATTCGAGAGGGTGTTCGCTATCAAATTGACCTGACCTATCAACTTTTTTATGCACCTTTAGAAGTAAAAATGCTTGAACTTCCCGGCTTTACTCTACAATTCAGGCAGTTTGGCAACACCATTGAAAAAACGGTTCCACGCTGGCATTTTACCTGTGCACCTCTACGAGAATTGGCAATCCGAAAAAATGATGGTAAAGAGTATATGCGTGCAGATACAGCTGCGCCTTTATTGGGTAACCGCACTTCGCTTGATCGTTTGATATTGAGTTTGTTTGTCGGCTGTCTATTAGCTGTTTATTTGGCCTGGCTTTATGGTGTATTTACCTTTTTGCCGAAATATCAGATATTCAAACGACCTGCGCGACAATTAGCTAAATCACCTGAGAATGACTTAGCTAGTATGCTGAACATTATGCACAAGGCGTTAAACAATTTGAATGGTAAACCTTTATTTAAGCATCAGTTGAGTGATTTTTATCAACGATTTCCAAACTATCAGCAGCTCCATAGTGAACTGATTTGGTTTTTCAATTACTCAAATCAGCACTATTTTAGCGTACCGCTCGTTCCCACGTTCCTGCGTGGGAATGCAGACGAAACTCAACCGCAAGTACGGTATGGGTTCCCACGCAGGAGCGTGGGAACCAGAGAAAAAAATAAAATAAAGACGTTGTGTCAACATTGTTTGCAAGTAGAAAGAGGCAAGCGATGAACCTTGCTGTGGATTACCCCTGGGTACTGTTTGCTTTAGTTCTGACCTTATTACCCTTATTTAATAATGGTGTTAGTCATAATAGCTACCCCTCGATACAAATAATACCTGCCGATACGTTCTCTACATTTTTTTCTGTGTTGATAAAATTGATCGCTATGGCGGCGATTACTTGTCTGGTTTTAGCTTTAGCTGGTTTAAATCGTGGCAAACAAAGCAAAGAACGCATTGGTTATGGTGCCCATATCGTATTATTACTGGATAGAAGTAAAAGTATGGATTACACCTATGCGGGCAAAGCACCAGATGGTAGCGAAGAATCAAAAGCCAGTGCAGCTAAACGATTACTCACTGAGTTTATTAATAAGCGAAAGCATGACCGGATCGGGGTGGCGGGATACAGTACCTCTCCGTTATTTTTTATGCCACTGACAGAAAATAAACAAGCTGCACTTGCCGCGGTGTCTGCCACCGATTTACCCGCATTAGCCTATACCAATATCAGCAAAGGCCTGACAATGGGGTTGTCTTTTTTTCAACAACAAAACTCACAGACTGGCTCGCGAATTATCCTGTTAGTTTCTGATGGTGCGGCAGTGATTGACCCAGATAGTGAGGCAATAATAAGACGATGGGTTAAGCAGCTGAACATTCGTTTGTACTGGATTTTTATGCGCAGTGAAAATAGCCAGGGTCTATACGAAAAACCAGAAGACCCGCGTGATGACAACGCAGGGGCGATGCCAGAGCGCTATTTACATTTATTTTTTACCAGTTTAGGTATCCCTTATAAAGCCTATCAGGCAGAAAACCCTGATGCCGTGCACGAAGCCATTAATGATATAAATACATTAGAAAACATGCCCTTACATTATGTAGAGAAAATCCCTAAACAGGATCTGTCAACCCAGTGCTATTTATTAGTCAGTCTCTTTATTAGTTTGTTGTTGGCGTTTAAACTTGCCGAGGCACGTCCATGATAAAAGCTATTCGTCATTATATGGTCTGGGGAGCATTAATTATTGCTTCGATAGCTGCCTTGCAAAGTGCTTTTTCTTGCTTTCAAATAGCAAGTAGCAATCAATTGATCCATCAGTTAAATCAAGGTAAAGACATAAATCCTGACCAGAAAAAAAATATTACCCCAGAGTTACAACTAGCGCGTGCGACCTACCTAAAAAAGAAACATCGCTATAAAGAAGCGCAAGCCAGTTTAAGCCAAATCATTAATCAGGGCAGTCAGAAAATACAAGCCATTAGTCGCTATAACTTAGGCAACACTTACTTGGCGCAAGCTATTGAGCTTGCTGAATCCATGCAAATTAATGAAGCAACGGCACTGACCGCTTTGGCAAAACAAGCCTATCGACAAGCTTTGGCACTGGACAGTCGTTATTGGGATGCAAAATATAATTTAGAAGTCGCCATGCGTTTATTGCCAGAAATGGATCGTATCACCATGGAAAATGATGATCCTATTCCTGAAAAAAAAGCAAAACTATGGGCTACTGTACCAGGCTTTCCGAGAGGATTACCTTAACCCTATGAGTCTACAACACCTATCAAAAAACCTGAAAGATTACAGATTTTATTGTTTAAGCATTGCCTTACTGACTATGCTTGCCCTATTTATAAAACCTCAGATAATCAAAAACCAGCCTGTTTATAACTTTACGTTTATTGTTGATATAACACGGAGCATGAATGCCAGAGATTATCAGCTACAAGATGAAGCGGTTAGTCGGCTGCAATTTGTTAAACAGGCACTGAATGAGCTGGTATTAAAACTCCCTTGCCAATCCAAAGTCGGCTTAGGTCTTTTTACTGAAAGAAATTCAACGTTATTGTTTGAACCTATCGAAGTTTGTTCGTCCTATGCAGAAATTGATCGTGTGATTGATAGCATAGACTGGCGAATGGCATGGGCTGCTGACAGCCGTATCAGCAAAGGACTTGCTAGTACCATTACACAATTACAAGACAGCGACAGCCACATTATTTTTTTGACCGATGGGCAAGAAGCTCCCCCTGTAAACTCCCGCTATAAAACAGGTTTTAGTGACTTAAAAGGTAAGTTGAAAGGGCTGTTAGTTGGTGTAGGAGGCTTGCAAAATGTTCCCATCCCTAAATATAGCGACCAAGGTCAACAGCAAGGGTTTTATAAACAAGATGATGTTCCTCATCGCTCAACATTTGGAATGGCACCGACTTCATCTGTCCCTGTAGATGGTTACAATGCGCGTAATGCCCCTTTCGGCAGATCCAAAATAACAGGAGACCAGCATCTAACACGGTTATATGAACCCTATTTACAACAACTTAGTAAGGAAGTCGTTTGGTCTTATCACCGTTTGGAAACCAGCGAACGATTCAACAAAGCGCTACAAACTCCAGTGTTTGCTAAACAACAGCAAGTCTTGTCTGATAGTCGGCCTTATTTTGCAGCTTTTACGTTTATACTATTGGGTTTGGTTTATTTTCCGTGTTTGAAAAAGTATGGTCAAAATTAATATTATGATCAGTATTGATTTAGAACGATAAAATAACGGGATAATACAAGCAGGCTTCTGAGGGGGCTTTCAAGGAGGTAAACAAAAACCACCTTTTTATAAGGTGAATGTTTTTTGAAATTGTTTTAAGTGCAAAAATGCTTCTTGTTTGGGGGAGGGAGGTCATTATTGCCCTCATTTCCTTGGTGAATGCGTTTGGTATGCTGGATCGGTTAAGATGTATAAGCACTTATTTTGTCAATGTATAAAAACCTAGTTGGCTATGATGAAAGAGACAGTTTTAAAAGTTAAAGCCTTTTTACTGTCTCTTGCATTTTTATTAATTATTGAGCTGTTGAGCGGTAATACTCAATCGCTGCAGCAACACCGCTACCTGGTACGATATCAAAACCGTGATCTAGCATCGCCATTTCTACACCAGCAATACAGCCTAGTAATGATACATCGTTCATATCACCAATATGGCCAATACGGAAAACTTTACCAGCAACTTCTGTTAAGCCTGCGCCTAAAGAGATGTTGTATTTGTTGAAAGCAGTGCTAATAACATCTTTAGCATCTTTGTCTGCTGGCACAACAATCGCTGAAACAGTATCAGATTCAAAACCTGGTGCTGCACATAACTCTAAACCCCATGCTGCAATTGCTCTACGTACACCTTCTGCTAAGCGGAAGTGACGTGCGTAAACATTTTCAATGCCTTCTTCAAGTAATAGCTCTAGTGATTTTCTAAGTCCGTAGATCATAGGCGTTGCTGCAGTATAAGGTGTGTAACCTAAAGCATTTTGTGCCATTTGATCTTTTAGGTCTAAAAAGCAGCGAGGGAAAGTTGCTGTTTCTGTAAGTTTAATTGCTTTTTGGCTGAACGCTAAAACAGCTAAACCAGCAGGAAGCATAAAGCCTTTTTGAGATCCACTGATCGCTGCATCAATGCCCCAGTCATCCATACGGAATTCAATACTTGCAATTGAGCTTACGCCATCAACAAATAATAAAGCAGGGTGGCTAGATGCATTTAGAGCTTTACGAACGCCACCAATATCACTGGTTACACCAGTAGATGTTTCGTTGTGCGTCGCTAAAACAGCTTTAATTTCGTGATTACTGTCTTCTTTTAGGCGTGCTTCCAGATGATCAAGAGGAATGCCTTTGCCCCATTCAATTTCATGAACTTCAACATCTAAACCTAGACGCTCAGCCATGTTAATCCATAAGTGACTGAATTGACCAAAACGATAAATTAATACTTTATCACCTGGGTTTAAGGTGTTGGTTATCGCAACTTCCCAGCCAGCTGTGCCTGTTGCAGGAAATATAAAAGCCTGGCCTGTTTCTGTTTTGAAAATCTTTTTAAGATCTTCTAATACGGGTTTAAGTAGCTTAGGGAAGATAGGGGAACGGTGATCTTCCATAGGCACATGCATTGCACTTAGAACTTCATGTGGTGTGTTGGTTGGACCAGGAATAAATAAGTGATTGCGACCTGCCATCGTTTGCCTCTGTTTGATTTACCAAGAATAAGCGAATATTCTGAGTTTATGGGTTAAGTTCTACTTAATAACTACAAGTTACCTAAGAACAGTCAAACGGCTTATGGTGCCATATTAAGATCATATCAGCAAGTGTTATCCTGTTGTTTGAGGGGGTGGATCTTGATGGGTTATGGTTGCCGTATAGCTTAAAAGCTGTTGTCGAAAGGGGGTGGGCGATTTATACAATAAAGTTGATTTGTAATGATCAAATAAATAAGTTTTCTATCTTCAATTTAAGAGTAATGACTAAAAGACTTCTATTGTTATTCATTTTCTATGGTTTCAGGAGAAAACAAGTTTCTGTCAAAATCTACGTACTGCACTGCAATATTCCAGATAGCTGTTGCTGTTACCTCGTCTTCATTACAAAATGCTACACCAACGCCATCTAAACCCTCTAGATCTTTATTTCCGATATAAACGATGTTACATTTTATTTCTGTCCAGCCATTTTTACATTTTATTTTCAAGTTTCCTTGTTGCGAGGTTGATGTTGCGGGCAGTTTTGGGTTTATTGTCGCAAGATAAGCTCCACCTAAACTAAGGTTACTAATGCGCCCAGAAAACTCTTGATTGTTTAGAGCGAAAAAATAGTCAAGGTCAATTGCTACACGACCATGTTTACGGAGTTCATTTTTTTTTGAATTCATAATCTTTCATAAGTTTATTTATAACTATTAGATAAACTTAGCACACCTTAAAGATATTAAGTATGTTTTGGCTAAGTTTCTGAGTGTTTATCCATAGAAAAATACAAAACTCTTACTCTTAAAGGGGGGAGAAGTATTTATATAATTTGAAAACATGGCTATATACAAAACACAGGTTGATTAAAAAATAAACAGTAAGAATTTGTAGAGCGGACTTCAGTCCGTAATAACTAACACAGACCATCTCTATGGCGGGCTGTAGTCCGCTTTACAATATATAAGCTGTGGATTGTTAATAACTATAAATTTGACTTTAAACTCTCTAAAAGTACAATGGTGGGTTAATTTGTGTTCAGGTTTTTATCTGAAGTAGTCTTTAACTGCTTAAAAGCAGTGTTTTTTTAATTGTTAGGTATTTAAATGAGTCATACGTTATATGAAGCCAATGTCCAACGTGTTCAACGTTGTGAGTTAGCCGTTCCTGGGTCGAACCCTGGTATGTTTGAAAAAGCAATGAAAAGCGGTGTGGATTTCATTTTCCTTGATCTTGAAGATGCCGTTGCCCCAGATGATAAGTTACAGGCGCGTAAAAACGTTATTGAAGCCATAAATGATATGGATTGGGCTGGACATGGTGTGACTGTTTCTGTTCGTATTAATGGTTTAGATACCCAGTATATGGTGCGCGATGTTGTCGATTTAATGGAGCAATGTGGTGAGAAACTAAACACTATTTTAATTCCTAAAGTAGGCGTTTATTCCGATGTTTACATGGTTGAAGCCATGGTCAATCAGTTAGAAATGCAACAAGGTTTAAAAAACAGAATCGGTATCGAATGTTTGATTGAAACTGCATTGGGTATGGCTAATGTAGAAGATATTGCAAAGCAAGGTGCTTTAGGTGGTCGTTTAGAGGCCTTACATTTTGGTGTGGCAGATTATGCTGCGAGTAACCGCGCAAGAACAACTAATATCGGTGGTTTAAACGAAAATTACCCTGGTGATCAATGGCATGCTGCGATTAGTCGTATGACGGTTGCTTGTCGTGCTTATGGTTTGCGTCCTATTGATGGACCGTTTGGTGATATTAAAGACCCTGAAGGCTATAAGTTAGCAGCAAAACGTGCAGCTGCTTTAGGTTGTGAAGGTAAGTGGGCGATTCATCCTTCTCAGGTTGAGTTGGCTAATGAGGTATTTACTCCGCCAGCAGAAGAAATAGAAAAAGCTCATCGTATTTTAGTCGCATTAAAAGAAGCAGCGGCTCAAGGCAAAGGTGCTGCGGCACTTGATGGTCGTCTAATTGATGCGGCTTCAGAAAAAATGGCACAGAATGTAGTAAAAGCTGCTGAAGCAATTGCTGCAAAAACAAAATAATAAGTGGGGGCGCAGGCTTTAGCCTGCGCCCCAATAGTTAAATATATTAACAAAAGGTAAATACAGATGAATCATTTCAATCTGTTATATGAAAAACGCAAGGGCTTTATGCATCTTGCAAAAACTTTTTTAGTTTAGAACAAATTTTTTAAATCTTAAATAGGAATACTATGGATATTCATGAGTATCAGGCAAAAGAAATTTTGGCGGGATATGGCGTAAGAGTCGCCGATGGTGGACTAGCTTACAGCCCCGAAGACGCAGTTCAACGTGCGAGAGAAATTGGTGGTGATGTTTGGGCTGTTAAAGCGCAAATTCACTCGGGAGCTCGAGGCAAAGCAGGTGGTGTTAAAATCTGTAAATCTCATGAAGAAGTAGAAGCTGCTGCTGAATCCATGTTGGGTAAACGTTTGGTGACTCATCAAACAGGTCCCGCTGGAAAAGTATGTTTAAGATTATATGTTGAAGCAGGCACAAATATAGCCAAAGAACTGTATTTTAGTTTGTTGGTTGATCGTGCTCACGAAAGCATCATTATGGTCGGTTCTACTGAAGGTGGAATGGATATTGAAGATGTTGCTGAGAAAACACCTGAAAAAATCAAGAAAATTCAAATAGATCCTGCTGTAGGCTTATTGGACTTTCAAGCTAGAGAAATGGCATTTTCTTTAGGTTTAGAACCCTCACAAATCAGTCCTGCAGTTAAATTGATTTCTGGCTGTTATCGTGCCATGCGCGATTTAGATGCCAATATGATAGAAATTAATCCATTAGTTGTGACTGGCGGTAGCGGCAAACTAATGATTATGGATGCCAAAATGGGCTTTGATGATAATGCTATGTTTCGTCGTCAAAAAGTAGCTGAATTACGTGATAAAACTCAGGAAGACAAACGTGAAACTGCAGCAGCAGATCGTGGTTTGAGTTATGTGGGTTTAGACGGTGATATTGGTTGTATGATTAATGGTGCTGGTTTGGCGATGGCAACCATGGATATGATTAAGCTGGCCGGTGGTGAACCTGCTAACTTTCTTGATGTAGGTGGTGGTGCATCAGCAGAACGTACAGAAAAAGCCTTCCGTTTAGTGTTAGCAGATGAAGGTGTAAAAGCCATGTTGGTTAATATCTTTGCCGGGATTAACCGTTGTGACTGGATTGCTGAAGGTGTAGTACAAGCCGTTCAGAAAATCGATATGAAAATACCTTTAATCGTACGTTTGTCTGGTACTAATGTAGAAGAAGGTCGCAAAATTATTGCAGAAAGTGGCTTGCCTATTATTACTGCAACGACTTTGGCAGAAGCTGCAGAAAAAGCAGTGCAGGCACGTAATGAACAAGTGGCTAAAGAAGGAGTAGCATAATGGCTATATTAATCAATAAAGAAACTCGTATGATTGTGCAAGGGTTTACTGGAAAAATTGGTAGTTTCCATGCTCAGGATATGATTGATTATGGTTCTAATGTTGTGGGTGGTGTTACCCCTGGAAAAGGTGGGCAAACACATTTAGATCGTCCTGTTTTTAATACGGTAAGAGAGTCTGTTGAACAAGAAGGTGCTGAAGCCAGTATTATTTTTGTCCCACCCGCATTTGCAGCTGATTCTATTATGGAAGCAGCAGAAGCGGGTATTAAATATTGTGTTTCTGTTACAGATGGTATTCCTACTCAAGATATGATGAAGGTTAAACAATTCTTGCGTAAATTCCCTAAAGAAGAACGCATGGTATTAACTGGACCAAATTGTGCAGGCACTATCAGTCCAGGAAAATCAATGCTGGGTATTATGCCTGGGCATATCTATATAGAAGGCAATGTCGGTATTGTTGGTCGTTCTGGAACTTTGGGTTATGAAGCGGCTGATCAAATGAGAGAGTTGGGTATTGGGGTTTCTACTTCTGTTGGGATTGGTGGTGATCCAATCAATGGTAGTTCTCATCGTGATATCTTTGAAAAATTTGAGCAAGATGATGCGACTAAAGTTGTCGTTATGATTGGTGAAATTGGTGGGCCGCAAGAAGTTGAAGCGGGTGTTTATGCAAGTAAACATATGAACAAGCCGGTTGTTGCTTATATTGCTGGTTTAACCGCGCCAAAAGGTCGTCGAATGGGGCATGCTGGTGCTATTATTTCATCAGCAGGTGAATCAGCTGCTGAGAAAGTCGAAATGTTGCAGGATTTAGGTATCACTATTGCTCCTACGCCTTCGGCAATGGGCGAAACAGTAGCGAAAGTGCTAGCTAAGCTATAAATTATTCTTAGTTGTACTCAAAAAAACCGCATTCAGCCTTGTGCTGAATGCGGTTTTTTTATGTCTGTTAGTTTAGTAGACTGTTGAATTGTCAGATCTATAGGTCATCGTAAATGTTTATTTATTCACTACCCATTTTATTCACCTACATTCAATTTGGAACGCCAACAGAATATTTAATTACGATCATTTTTTTGTTAATTTTATTGGTTATCGTAACACCCTACAGTTCTTTTTTTGAAGAGGTTAGGTGGGGAGCTGTATCTGAATTAACTCTGTATCAATATTTGTTTGATTCCTGGAATGGGCAGATTAAATTATGGCTGGTTTTTTGGCCTTTTTTTATACTACTCAATAGTGTTTTATTTTTTGTAGATGGTTTGGCTAAGGCGGGTGAGTTTACCGTATCCAGTTGGGATGCGGTGCATTTTATGATGTTTACGCCTATCATTTTTTGGTTTGTTTCAGTATGGCGAAATTCGCTGAATACAGGGTCTCGGTATTGGGCCGTGTTAGCGCGCTTTACGACATTGGCTGTTTTTTTTGAATATGCTTTGAAGTGGGTTATAAGGCAAGATTATCCACGAGTGTTTTTTGAGTGCCACGAAGCTGTGCTGGATTATGCATCCTGTTTTTGATTAATACTCAGTCTTGAAAGGCTGGTTTATTTGTTATTTCTGGCATCCAGCCGAGGAATATCTTTGGCAATAAATAAGGCGGGATCTACAGGGGCTTTATTTAAATATACAATCCAGTGTAAATGTGGCCCAGTGACTCGTCCTGTTTCACCAACAGTGCCTAATGCATCACCTTGATTAACAAGTTGCCCAGGCTTTACTGTGATTTTATTCATATGTAGGTAAGCACTTAGCAGCCCTTGTCCATGATCCAGAAAAACCGTGTTGCCGTTAAAGTAGTAGTTACCTGTATCAATCACTTTGCCTGAAGCTGGAGCTATGATAGGTGTCCCTGTCACAGCAGCAATGTCAAGACCATTGTGGGGGCGTTTAGGAATATCATTAAAGAAGCGTTTTAAACCAAATAAACTGCTCAACCGGCCTTCGACAGGGGGAATGAAATCAGCATCTATCGTTTGCTCACTCCAAATAGCTTTAGCTGTCGTTATGGCTTTTTTATCGGCATCGATCTTTTTTAGATCTGCTTTTGTAAAGCCAGTCACCATGCGTTTCTTTTTAATCGTAAGGTACTGAGCTGGGTAATCCTTACTTACCACTCCAAAAGAGATATCTTGACTATTCGTTGCTGTGTTAACTGTTATTTTATGAGTGCCTGCCTTTGTTGATAGAGGAATGCCAATCAGGGCAACCCAATGAGTATTGTCTGCTGTAACGACAACACGGTTATCTTGAAAAAACACTGTCGGTATTGCCTGGTTTATTTCTGCAACAGTCATTTTAATGATACCTCCAGGAACGGCGTTTTGATCTGGAAGTGTACTCGCCGAGCCAAATAGGGGGAAAAGCAAAACAGAAAGGAATAGAGACAATACTTGTTTATTCATGATTGATTTCTTTGATTTGGCTAATGATATATCCATGGGCGAGTTGAGTTTTAATCTGGTCATCAATTGATAGCTGATTGCTGGCGCTTATTATGGATGATGTTTCAGGCTTGCTAGTGATAGAGTAACCTCTTTCTAGAGTTGCTAAAGGACTCACAGCATTTAACGTTTGAATTAAGGATGATTGTTGTTTTTTTAGTTTTTCAAGTTTGCTGTGAATTGCCCCGTTTAACCGATGACTCAAATAATGAAGTTGTTCCTGGTAGCGAGTGATCCTGTTGGCTGGATTGTGTTGTTGCAATAAATTATCCTGATTAGCAATTAAGTGTTTATTATGAACGACTTTAGCTTGAATGATTCTTAGCAATCTTGATTCTAAATTATCAAGTGTTTGGGCGTGTCGCTGGTATTGTTGTCCAGGATGTTGCTGTTGCAGTCTTTTATTAAGCCAGTGAATTGATTGTTGCTGTTGAGATAATTGACGTTGAATAATTTGCTGTAATTGAAATTCAATCGCTTGAAAACTTGAAAGCCAGGATTGTTGGTTAGGGACCGCATTTTCCGCTGCTGCTGAAGGTGTTGCTGCACGTAAGTCAGAAACAAAATCAGCAATAGTGAAATCAACCTCATGACCAATGCCAGAAATAATGGGTATTTTACTTTTAACGATGGCTCGGGCTACACATTCTTCGTTGAAAGACCAAAGGTCCTCAAGAGAGCCGCCACCTCTGGCTAATAAAATGATATCAACCTGATTATGTTTATTCGCTGTTTCAATGGCATTTGAAATTTCAAATTTTGCTGGTTCACCCTGAACCGAGGTTGGATAAATAGTAACAGGAATGGCGGGAAACCTTCTTTTAAGAACGCTTAAGATATCATGAACAGCCGCCCCTGAGGGGGAGGTGATAACACCAATATGGTTAGGTAGTGCAGGAATGTCCTGTTTAACATTTTGTTCGAACAGTCCCTCATTGAATAGTTTTGATTTTAATTGTTCAAAGGCAAGTTGTAAGCCACCATCACCCGCTTGTTGCATTTTATCCGCTATTAGCTGGTAATCGCCTCTTGCTTCATACAGGCTCACCTGGGCAGATAGTATGACTTTTTTACCATTTTCAGGGCTAAAGCTTAATCTACGTAATTGTGATTTAAACATTGCACAGCGGATTTGTGCTTTTTTATCTTTAAGAGAAAAATAAATATGCCCTGATGATGGGCGGCTTAAGTTAGATATTTCGCCTTCGACTTGAATGAAAGAAAAGTGATTAGATAATAAATCCTTGGTTTCTCTATTGAGCTCAGAAACACTGTAAATTTTTTTTTCTGTCAAAAAGGTATTTAAATCTTCCATGGTTTAATCAAAATTATTAATTAGTTCACGTTCTATTTCTTGCATATATTTCAAGAATGCCGTTTCCTCTTTTGGAGTAATGTTTAAAAATTCACAACCTATACGTTGGCTTCTTGATGGGTGGCTTGGGTTGACAGCTTGTTTGTTGCGAGCAAGGAAGGAAATACAAAATGTGTCTGTTCCATTAAGAACAAATTTACAATCTTTGAATATGACACCTAATGGAATCTTGTTTGATTGAGCCAGGTTATCACTAATTATCGAAAAACCGGATGCGCTCAGGTCAAAAATTATAAAGTTAAGGTTTTGTAAGTCTTCGTGCTTTGTTGATTCAAAGGTAATGGAACAATAGCTGTTTTTAGATAAGGGAGAGCGCACACGGTAACTCAAGCGGCGTTGAACCCAATAAAGTTGATTGGGTATTTTTATAGATAAAGCCGTATGAAATGATTTGTCGGCTTTTTTAATATCTCTACCTTCAAATATAACTTGAATGCCATTGAATTTAGCTTCGCAATGAACTGCCTCGGAATTGAGCAATACATTGTTTAAGTATTCTTTAGGACCGCAATCAATAACAATGATTTGTTTTTTTGCATCAATCTTTAAAATGGCTGTTAAAAAGGTATGTTGTTTTCCAAAACTGGCAGAAATTAAACACTTTTTTTTGGAAACCATTTTTAAATGAGTGAGTATTTGTTTTGGGTTCTTAATTAGATAATCAGAAATATTTTCCATGCAAAAAAGGTTAACTATTGGGATGTAATAAAGAATAGTTCATTTGGATAAAGATAATAGGATATTTTATAAAAATGAGAAGTGTTTTAATGGCATAATTTTTTCAATTTTACAGATGGTTATTCTTTTTGTTTGATTTCTCGCTCTATTGCCTGGATGTGACGTAGCAGTGTAGACTCTATTCGTGGTGTAATATTAGTAATTAGGCAGCCAATGCATTCAGTTTTCTCTGGTTTATTTGGGTTTTGAGGGGCTTTTTGGCGTACTTCGATATTTATTGTTAGTGGAATTTCATTATCAAGAACAAGATTGCAATTAATAAACTCGGCAGAAGGAATAAGCTGTCTGGAAATATCTGACGATTCATTTAAAAAAGATATTCCATTTGCGCTTAGATCATTAAGCTTAAATTTAATCGTTGATTTTTCTTCGGTTTCTTTATTCTTAAAAGAGATGGCGCAGTAGCTTTTTTTTGATAGAGGTGATTTTATTCTGTAAAACTGCCTTCTCTGTATCCAGTATATTGAAGAGGGAATTGAGATAGAAAAGGCAGGGGTTCCAACTGTTCCAGCTTTTTTTATCTTTCTTCCTTCGAATAGAACTTTTATACCTTTATACTCTGCTGTGCATTTGATAACAGCACTGTTTAGTAACCTTTTATTTAGATATTCCCTTGGTCCGCAGTCTATGGTAATCGTTTGATCTTTTTCATTGATATCCATAATAGCGGTTAAAAAAGTATCTTTATTTTCTTCGCCGAACCCAGCAGAAATTAAGCATCTTTCAGCTGATAACACTTTTAGATAAGTAAGAATCTTTTTTGGATTTTTTACTAAGTATTTTTCCATGTTACTCATATTAAAAGTGATTGTTAATTATCTGTTTTAAAGGATGTATTGTAAAATAACTAGCTTTTTATTGCACTTGAAATAGGAGAGCTAAATGGGGTGGTTGTTTTTATTTGCAGCAGGCCTGTCAGAAATCATTTTTGCAGTGAGTCTTAAATATAATGTGGGATTTACAAAACTATATCCAAGTATAGTGACTATGATTTCAGGCGGAACAAGTTTTTACTTATTAATGTTGGCAATCAAGACCTTACCCTTGGGTACTGCATATGCGATATGGACTGGGATGGGGGCTGTGGGAGTGGCTATCTTGAGTATATTTCTTTTTAAAGAGTCGGTGGAGTGGGTCAGGATAATGTCAATTAGTCTGATTGTAATAGGGATTGTTGGTCTTAAATTAACCCATGTTGAGTAGGGAATGTTACATTTAATTTTTCAATCATCAATAAATAATTCTTTATTGCAGCGAATTGATAGTGGTGATGATGTTGTTTTTTTTGAAAATGCTTGTTACCAATTATTAAAAAATGCTGCGTTAAATGTTGAATTACAACAAATGCTTGAGAATAGAGTCTATCTTCATGCCTTAGCTATTGAGCTCCAGACCAGAGGTATTAATGATGATGAGTTGGTTTTGGGGGTTAAGTTGATTGATTACCCTGAATTGCTTGAGTTAACTGAAAAGAACAAGGTTATTCGAACGTGGAATTAATAGTCGCAGGAAATAAACTGCAAACAACCGAGGAAGGTTTTTTGCTTGATTTAAATAACTGGGATGAGGCCGTTGCAATGGCAATAGCCAATTTAAATGGACTTGAGTTAACGCCATTGCATTGGGAAATTGTTTTTTTTATACGAGGGTATTATCAACAATTTAAGCATTTACCCAATGCTCGTGTGTTTACAAAAGCTATTAAAAAGGAGTTTGGTGAAGAGAAAGGCAATAGCCGCTATTTACACAAACTGTTCCCCCAGGGGCCATTAAAATATGCTTGTAAAATTGCGGGTATTCCTAAACCTCCGACTTGTTTGTAAAGCTTTCTCATATATGGAAAAAGGCGATTAACCCTGTTTAAAGCGATGAATTTGTCTTCTTTGTTTTTTATTAGGTCTGTGTTCGCGTTCAGAATGAGGTAGTAAGGCCCGTTGTTCTTTTTGCAGAGTGACTTGTGCGAGTCTTGTCTCGATACTTTTTTGGTCTTCTTGATAAAGTAATATCGCTTCTTTAGCGGGCCGACGATGACTATTGATCGCGACAATAGTTAGATCCCATTGTAAGTTATCTTTGGTAATAGTCAGTTCCATGCCAGGCTTTACATCTTTGGCAGGTTTGCAGCGTTGTCCATTTAAGTGGACTTTGCCTCCCGACACAGCCTCAGTTGCTAGTTTGCGCGTTTTAAAAAAACGCGCAGTCCATAACCATTTATCAATTCGTTGAGACTCTAACTCTGGCATGATTCAGGGTTAGGTGTCAGTTGTAGTCCATTCTCTTTCCAGGCGGTAACTCCCCCCTCCATACTAATGGCTTTGGAGTAGCCGAGTTTGTTTAAGGCTTCAGTCGCTAGTGTCGATCGACCTCCTGTTAAACAATAAACAAGGATGTTGGCAGCTTGTTTATTTTGGAAGTCTGGGTGAGAGCCAATTTTAAACTCTAGAACGCCTCGAGGAATATTAATTGCCCCCGCTAAATGTCCAGAACTATATTCTGCAGGTTCTCTTACATCTAGGATTAAATGTGTAGAAAGAGCTGTTTTGGCTGTTGCTATATCACAAACTGAGATGGTTTTTTTTGCAATGGAGACAAGATCTTGTGCAGTAACGGACATAAGAAAATTCCAGGTAATATAAATGCTAATATTAGCAATATTTAATATGAAAGGGTTATTTTTTTAAATTATTTTTAAATTTTTTCGTGTTGAGAGCTTAAGAAGCCTCTGATTAAGTCGATTAGAATTTAGCGCCGAAAAAACTGTCGCTATTTTTCACGAAGTGAGCAGTAATAGTCATTCTATTGCGCCGATCTTCGTGGGAAATATCGGCTGTTTTAGCAAGCTAAAAATAATTGGACTTGATCAGAGGTTCCTTAAGTTGCTATTAGTTTATAAAATCAACTTACGGGAAAAAGTGTTTAGAGTTAAAATAGAGGGGTATATAAATTAATTAGTGGAATTGGTTTGTTTGTTAGATGTTGGGTGTATCAAATTATGAGGTGTAGTAAATGAATCTAGAGAAGGTCATTTTTGGTTTTTTTGTGGTATTAGCTTTGACATTAAACTTTGGTTTTTTTTTAGGGGAGATGGAAAACCCAGCACATCATAATGTACTTGAATTATTTGCGGTCATCGTCGTTAACTTAATTGCTACTGTTTTAAAATTTGGGGATAGATCGCAGATTGGTGCAGTTTTATTGGCTACAAGCTTAGTGGCAGATTTAGAGTTGATAGCGGCTGCAACCTATTGGACGTTTGCTGTGCATATTACTGGTACAGGGCTTACACCAGAAATTATGTCCAGTATTGTTTCATTAACTGGTGGGGCATTATTGGCAAATGTGATTTCAGCCATCATCCTGGTCTCTGAAACCTTATTTAACCGATTATAAGTTTTGGACCTCTTTTGTCACCAGTTCTTGTAGAGATTTGCTATGGCTGCATCAGTTGACTTAAGTCGCGTTACCTTTATAGTAATGCGCGAAATGCGAGGCCCTTTAATAGCCTTGCTCACTGTCTATTCGATTTCTATTTTGGGTATGTATTTTATACCTGGAATAGAAGTGGATGGAAAGGTGCAGTATATGAGTATTTTTCATGCCTTTTATTTCATGACATACACTGCAACGACTACGGGGTTTGGTGAGATACCCATTGAGTTTAGTAATGGTCAGCGTTTTTGGGCGATTATCTGTCTTTACGTCAGTGTTATAACCTGGTTATATGCCATCGGTACCATTATTCGCTTATTTCAAAACCCCTTCCTTTTAAGAGCTCTTTCAGAGTGGCAGTTTTCCAGGGGTGTTCAGAGGATTGATAGTCCGTTTGTTATTGTTTGTGGTTTTGGAGATACTGGTAGTGTTTTGATGCGGGGCTTAAGTGATTATGGTTTGCCTGCTGTTATTATTGATAATGACGAAGAACGCATTAAGGCCATACAGTTACGCAATTATAAGGTGGCTACGCCTTCATTTTGTGGTGATGCCAGTGTTCCCAAACATCTATTAGAAGCAGGTTTACGTCGTCCAGAATGCAAAGCCGTTATTGCTATTACTAATAGTGAAGAAGCTAATCTGAAAATTTCAGCATTGGCTAGATTGTTAAACCCTGATGTTGGCATCATTAGTATGTCTAAAGTTGAGGTATTTGAGGAGACGCTGGTCACTTTGGGGGGAGAAGTTCATATTGTTGACCCATTTAAAACCTTTGCTAAAGTATTAGCTGCAGCTATACGAAATCCAGGCTTTTATTCATTTAATAACTGGTTGGTCAGGGATAGAAATGCAACACTGGAAAATTATGTTAGACCACCTTTGGGGACCTGGATCCTTTGTGGTTATGGTCGTATGGGGCATGAGGTTAATAGGGTTTTAAGCAAGTATGGTATTAAAACTGCGGTTATTGACCCTCATGATTCAAAAGAAGAGGAGCATATTGACCGTTATATTGTTGGTAGAACAACATCTAAAACATTAGCTCAGGCAGGTATTAATGACGCTGTTGGTATTCTCTCAGGGACTGATGACGATGGTCACAATTTGGGGATATTATTAAATGCTCGTTATTTTAATAAAGACCTTTTTACCATTGTTCGACAAAATAGACATGAAAACGAGGTGGCTTTCCGGGCAACAGCAGTTGATATGACAATGCAGCCAACATTGGTTGCTGCCAGAAAAATATTATTTTTGTTAATTGCTCCATTATTAAAATCATTCTTTCGCTATTTATTAGAAGATAAACCTAGTCGCCAAGAAGAGATGGAAACCATTATTCATAGTTTGCGAGAGAAAGTTGGGAGCGAGATTCCGCACTTGGTGACCATAGACTTTACTCGAGAAAAAAGTAAAGCTGTTATTCAGCAGCTGGATGAAGGTAATAAGGTTTATTTGGGGGATTTAACCAGAGACCCAAGAAAGCAAGATAAAAGATTAGACTTGGTTGTATTTGTTATAAAGTCAGGTGATCAAGAAATTGTTTTACCGCCAGAGGATTATGAAATACAGGAAAATGATCAGATTTTATTTTGTGGAACAGGGCTTTCCCATCGTTTATTTAATGCAACAATTAATAGTGAATATAAGTTATTTTATACTCAGAATGGTGTTTACAAGCCAAGAAGCCATTTAACGAAGTGGATAATTAAAAAAAGAAATAAAGAAACAGAGCAAAGGAAGATAAAGCCTTAAATTCCAAAGTCTTAATAAGTGATTTAAGATAAAGAGCATTGCTCTACCTCTGCCTCCCCTCTATTGATGGAGAGGCGGAGGTAGAGCAATGCCTGAGCAAATGCCGAGAGCAGAAGTTAAATAAACTGTTTTTGCTTTCAGTTATTTTAATTGTTAGTTAGCGGTAATATGTTTTTTCAGTTCTTTTGGCATGGAAAAAACGACCTTTTCTTCAATACCCTGTATTTCAACAGCATTGTCGCCACCCCATTGTTTTAATTGATCTATAACGGCTTGAACCAATACTTCAGGAGCAGATGCGCCAGCAGTAACGCCTACGACATTAATGTCTTTAAACCATGATTCCTTCATATCCGCGGCAGTATCTATTAAATAAGCATCTTTACCTAGTTGTTCGGCTATTTCTCGTAAACGATTTGAATTAGAGCTGTTTGGTGAGCCAACAACTAAAATAACATCAGCTGTTTCAGCCAGGTCGTGGACTGCATCTTGACGGTTTTGTGTGGCATAACAAATATCGTCTTTCTTTTGTTCCTGAATCTCGGGAAAGTATTTGTGTAAAGCATCAACCATGATTTGAGTGTCTGTCATGGATAAGGTTGTTTGCGTTACATAGGCCAAATTTCCTGAGTTATTAACTTTTAAGTTTTTAACATCATCAGGCGTTTCTACCAAATACATACCACCAGTTTCAGCTAATTTTTCATATTGCCCCATGGTTCCTTCAACTTCAGGATGGCCAGCATGACCAATAAGAATTGCTTCACGGCCAGCTTTTGCATGTTTAGCAACCTGAATGTGAACCTTGGTGACTAAAGGGCAGGTGGCATCAAAAACTGTTAAATTACGATCTTTAGATTCTTGTTGCACTTTTTTTGACACACCATGAGCACTAAAAATTAAATAAGAGCCTTCAGGGACTTCGCTAACATCTTCAATAAAAATTGCGCCTTTATCTCTCAACCCTTCAACAACAGTGCGATTGTGAACGACTTCATGTCGAACATAGATTGGTGCGCCAAATGCTTCAATAGCCTGGTCTACAATTTCAATGGCGCGGTCTACACCAGCACAGAATCCACGGGGATTAGCGAGTTTAATTTGCATATCTTGACTTCTTAACTTGGTTAATATGAGTGTATTTTAACGTAACTCAGTGTTTCGTACGATAAATAATAGAAAAAGGTGCAAGGTGCAAGGTGCAAGAAAGAGCGTTCCGAGTTTTCTGTTGATCTGGCTCTTTGAACCTTTCACCTTTAGCCTTGTACCTGCTCTTAAATATACCTGGACAACAACCCTTGAGAACAGCCTGCTGGTAAAGGGATTTTAACTTGGTAGCCGCCACCAGCAGCTTCCTGCATGTCATGGTTGTACATGTCTTTCATGCTTTCAACGGTAATATTTTGATTACCTTCTGGTAAAATTAACTCCAGTTTATCACCTACGGCAAATTTGTTTTTAACATCAATTTCAGCGATGCCAGTTTCTTTATCATAATTTTTAATTTCACCACAAAATTGTTGTTTATGGCTCTTAGAATAACCTGTGATGTAATTTTGGTGCTCATGGGTATGATGGCGTTGATAAAAGCCGTCGGTATAGCCACGGTTGGCCAGATTTTCAAGCACACCGATTAATTCTGGTTGAAAGTCACGACCTAAAATTGCGTCGTTAATGGCTTGTTTGTATGTTTGAGCTGTACGAGCAACGTAATAATGAGATTTAGTACGGCCCTCAATTTTAAGACAATCAATACCTATGTCAACTAAGCGCTGAACATGTTCAATCGCACGTAAGTCTTTAGAGTTCATGATGTAAGTGCCATTTTCGTCTTCCATAATAGGCAATAATTCACCTTTTCTACCTTCTTCTTCCAGGAAGTAGGTTTTATCAGCTAATGGGTGACGTTCAGCACCACCACAATTGGCATTGCTGATATCATTCATGGAAATTGCGGCATTATCTAAAACATAATCACCTTCCGCATTTTCATGAGCAGGTAAAGTATCGTATTTCCATCTACATGAATTGGTGCAAGTGCCTTGGTTTGGGTCTCTGTGATTAAAATAACCTGATAATAAACAACGACCTGAATAAGCGATACATAAAGCGCCATGGACAAAGACTTCTAATTCAATATCTGGACATTGTTGGCGAATTTCTTCAATTTCATCTAAAGAGAGTTCACGAGATAGAATAATGCGTTCAACTCCCATACTTTGCCAGAATTTTACGGTTGCATAGTTAACCGTATTAGCTTGCACAGATAAATGAATAGGCATTTCAGGCCATCTTTCTCTGCTCATCATAATTAAACCAGGATCAGCCATAATCAAGGCATCTGGTTTCATTGCTACAATGGGTTCCATATCTGCCATAAAGGTTTTAATCTTGGCATTATGAGGAATAACATTAGTTGCTAGAAAGAACTTCTTTCCTAAAGAATGAGCTTCATTAATGCCTTTAGCTAGGTTGTCTTCTAGAAAGTCATTGTTTCTGACTCTAAGGCTATATCGAGGCTGGCCTGCATAAACGGCGTCTGCACCATAGGCAAAGGCATAACGCATGTTTTTTAGAGTGCCGGCAGGGGAAAGCAATTCTACTTGTTTCATTGGGGGTTTTCGTTAATAATCAATTTGTTAGTATTCTAACATTTTTTGTAAAAACAGGTTCGAGGGGATTATGCTGTTTATTGGATTTATTTTATTAGCAATGTGTTTGGTTTTTGGTGGAGCGTTTGTTTTACTCAGGACAGCGAAAAAGCCAAAATTGCCGAAAGGTTTTAAGCCAAAAGAGGATGAAGACGATGATTCTAGTGGATGGTGATTTTATTAAAACCAAACAATCAATTTTTAAATCTTGGGTTTATTGCTAGTTGAGTTTTGTATCGGCCTGCTTATTTTTGAAGAGGAGATAGGACGTGAGTAGGGTGTAAAAAATGAGATGACATTTTATGAGCGTTATTTAAAAATCAAATCAGTTTGTGTTTTTAGTATGTGTTCAGCTAAAGTGTCATTTGTCTGATCAAATTTGAGGCCATAATCATGGCACGTCTTGCATTGATAATGAGTAATTTGTGAGCTTATTTTAGTTTCTTCGCCATTTTTTAATCTGAAAACCAGGTCATAATGTTTATTTTGGTCAAGTGGGGAAGACGTTAAAATGCGGAGACAACGCATGTCTAAAAAACGGTATTTTGCCTCTATTTTATTGTCAGAATCAAATAAATGTACGCTAATTAATGGGTTATCTTTCTTTCTTAAGAAACCTTCGAAAATTTTAAAATGATGATCACTATAATGATGCTTAATATCATTTTTTCTTATAATTTTTGCTTTTAATTTAAATTTCTGATCACTTTTAAACTGTAAATATAGGGTTAGATTGGTATTTGTTTTGAGCTTTTCTTTTGTAGATATTTGAACGCCCGTAGCGCAAATATCAATTAATTTACATTCAATAGGTTTTTTTTTGCTTAAAAGACTAAATGGAATAATAGATACTTTAATATCATCTCTAACGAAACGGGTATGTTTCCGCTGATTTTTGAATAGAGCTTTATCTTGTTGATCCATTGGGATTTACAACAGCCACTTAAATGTATTAGTAGGAATACAAAAAGTATAGTCGTAATTTTCCATTATAGAACAATTAATAGTTGGATTTGTCTATTGATCCACAGAATGTAAATTAAATATCATTTAATTTACATGGCTCTATACAAGCCACAGCTCACTTCCCTTCAGTTTCTCTATATACGGTGTGAAAACATTCATTTAGTTTTGGCGATAGCATCCCTGCTGTCAATAATATTGAGAAACTGAAAGGAAGAAAGCCCAAAATTCATAAGCTGTTGTTTGTTGATAGCCATATTTAATTATTTTTCTAATTGATACGGGTTTTTATCAATATGCTTTAATTAGAGCTATAGTTAAACCATAACAAGGAGATTTAAAATGAATTTGTGGTCAAAAATATTGACTGCCTTGCGAGGTGGTACTCATGAAGTGGGCGAAGCGATTGTTGATGCCCAAGCTTTAAGGATTCTGGATCAGGAGGTACGTGATGCAACTGAGGAATTACATAACTCTCGTGAGAGCTTGGCTGAACTGATGGCAAGACAAAAAGTTGCTGAACAAAAATGTACTACACTGAGTCATCAGGTTTTAGAATATGAAGGGTATGCCATTCAGGCGTTAGAGAAAAATGACGAAGTACTGGCTCTTGAGATCGCTGAAAATATTTCAGACCTGGAAAATCAGCTAAAAACTGAGCAAAATGCAGATGATGGCTATAAAGATAATGTTGATTGTTTGCGGGATGTTATCAAACAGGCTGATAGAAATATTAAGGAACTTAAACATCAGGTCGAGGCCGTAAAAGCGATGGAAAGCATACAGCAAGCTCAATCGGTCGTTGCACAGCTAAATAGTGGTTCAGACTCCAAATCAAATACAGCAAAAGAAACATTGGAACGGATCAAAGAACAGCAAGCATTAAAAACTGCTCAACTGAATGCGGCAGAAGAATTGGCTGCTGAGTTGTCAGAAGACTCATTAAAAAATCGATTGGAAGCGGCTGGTGTTGTATCGAGTAGCTTGAATGCCAATGAAGTGTTAGCTCGATTAAAAGCTAAGGTGACATTAAGGATAGCGGATGATCATCATTTAAAAGAATAAAACAGCAAGGCCTGATTAAACTTTTGTTTTTAACAACCTATTTGGAGAATAAATAATGTTTGCCATTCTACTTAGTAAAGGAATGGATCCTTTTTATCAGAATATTTCATCATTTCCGACGGCAATTTTTACTTTTGTTCTGGCAATTTGCGTGCTGTATTGGTTGAGTGCGGTACTTGGCGTTGTTGATATTGATAGTTTAAATTTTGATGGACTGGATGCAGATATTGATTCAGGGAATGATGTGACTACCTCAAATGCACTGGCTGGTGTCATGCTTAAATTTGGATTAGATGGTGTGCCGGTAACCATTATTATTTCATTTTTGTCATTGTTTGGCTGGTTAGTAAGTTATTACAGTGTGCATTATTTCTCAGCTTTTATTCCACAGGGTTTATTGCAGATTGTTTTTGGACTTCTGGTGTTGGTCGTTGCATTTTGGGTAGCCATATTAATAACGGCGATTATGATAAAAATGCTTAGACCTTTTTTTCAGAAAGTAGAACAGCAAACAATTAAGCGAATACTGGGACAGATAGCGGTGGTAAGAACATCAAAGGTAAACGAGTCTTTCGGTGAAGCATTTTTGGATAATGGTGGCGCAGGATTAATTTTAAAAGTGAGATCGAATAAAGAGCAGAGCTTTGTGAAAGGCGATAAGGTTGTGTTACTAGAGTATCTGGAAGCTGAAAATGTTTATCGTGTTATATCTGAACGAGATTTTAAATAACGACTATTTCTAATTAACAAATTGAACTAACAATGGAGTACCACAGTGGCTGATTTATCCGTATTAATGCCGATTATTACAGGCATAGGCATCTTTTTTGTCTTCATCATGGGCATTGCTATTTTATTTAAGGCATTCTATATCAAGGTTGATCAAGGGACTGCTCTGATCGTTAATGATATGAGCTCTAAACCAAAAGTCCATTTTACTGGAGCTCTGGTTTATCCGATTATCTATAAAAAAGAATTTATGAAAATCTCCTTGATTACTCTGGAGGTGGATAGGCGTGGCAACGACGGTTTAATCTGTGAAGATAATATGAGGGCTGACATTACGGTTGCTTTCTATTTGCGAGTTAATGAAACCACTGATGATGTATTAAGAGTTGCCAAATCAATAGGGGTTGATCGTGCATCTGATCGTGATGCTGTGTATCAGCTGTTCTCGGCCAAATTCTCAGAAGCCTTAAAAACAGTGGGTAAGAAATTTGAATTTGTGCAATTATTTGAAAACAGAATTGATTTTCGTGAAAAAATAATTGAAGTGATTGGTGATGATTTAAATGGTTATGTACTAGAAGATGTGGCTATTGATTATTTGGAACAAACACCCAAGGCATCTTTAGATCCAAATAATATATTAGATGCGGAAGGGATTAAAAAAATAACAGAAATGACAGCTATTCAGAATGTTCGGACTAATGTTTTAGAACGGGATGAAGAGCTGGCGATAAAGAAAAAAGATGTAGAAACAATTGAAGCGATGCTGGAATTAAAGCGTCAACAAGCCGATGCAGAAGCCAAACAAGAACGGGAAGTACTTACGATCCGAGCCAGAGAAGAAGCTGAAACTAAAAAAATTCAGGAAGAAGAGCGTAAAAAATCAGATTCAACGACCATTCAGGTTAATCAGGATTTAGCGGTACAAGAACAAAATCAACAACGAGAAGTAGAAGTCGCAGAACAAAACCGTCAACGAGCTGTGGCGATTGAAGTGGAAAAAGTGGTACGGGCAAGAGACCTGGAAATTGTATCGCGCAAAAGAGAAGTTGATTTGCAAACAATCGAAGCAGAAAAAGCGGTTGAAGTAGAGAAAAAGGAAATTGCCCGGGTTATTCAAGAGCGAGTGATTGTAGATAAATCTGTTGCTATTGAAGAAGAAAAGATTAATGAAGTCAGGCAGGTTTCAGAAGCAGACAGACTTAAACAGGTGCAAGTGTTAGGGGCGCAAGCTCAAGCCGAAGAGGAAAAAATTAAACATGTAAAATCAGCGGAAGCAGAAGAACTGGCGGCACATCATAAAGCCACAGAAATCACCACGCTGGCTCAAGCAGGTTTAGATGCAGCAGCACGTGAAGCCGATGCCAAGAAAAAACTGGCAGAAGGAACACAAGCAGAAGAAGCCGCATCGGGTTTAGCCGAAGCCAAAGTTCAGGAAGCTAAAGCCGATGCCTTAGAAAAAGAAGGTCTGGCAGAAGCCCGAGTTATCAGTGCAAAAGGTGAAGCAGAAGCCGCTGCACAAAAAGATGTGGGTATGGTTGGAGCTGAAGTTACCCGGGAGCAATTTAAAGCAGAAGCAGAAGGTTTGGTCGATAAATTTTCTGCAATGGGCGATATGAGTGCACAGGCCAGGGAACATGAAGAATTCCGTATGAGTCTGGAAACCGCTTTTAAAGAAGCAATCGCATCTATTGAAGCGGGTAAAGATATTGCTAAAGAAAATGCAGAAGTGTTAGCCACGGCCTTGAAAGAAGCAAATATTGATATTGTTGGTGGAGAGCAGCATTTCTTTGATACTTTTTCTAAATCATTATCACTGGGTAAAGCAATCGATGGTTTTTCAACTAAAAGCAGTGTGGTGTCTGATCTATTAGATAAAGTCATGAGTAAACTGGATTCTAAAGCCGATTCGAAAAATAAATAAACGGATCAAAGCACTGTTATGAAATGCACAAGTTGTCATCAAGGTATTTTATCCCCTAGTTTTATAGATGGGTTGTTCAGAGCTCACACTTGCACAGTGTGTGGGGGAAATTGGGTTTTAATAGAGGATTATGTCACCTGGAAAGAGCGTAACCCGGACATTCAATTTTCAGTAGCTGCGACATATGAGGTTGAAGAAACAACTACCGCTTTGTTGTGCCCAGTGACGGGCACAATTATGAGGAAATTTCGACTTACATCTAAAAATGCACATCGTTTAGATTATAGCTCCAGTGTTGGAGGTGTCTGGCTAGATAAAGGTGAGTGGGAATTATTAAAACAGGAAGGTCTGGCGGGATCATTAAATACCTTATTAACTGCTCATTGGCAGAAAAATATTCAATTAGACAGCGCTAAAGAAAACTTTGCCGCAATTTATCAGGATAAGTTTGGTGAAGAAGCGTACGGCAAAGTGCGTGAATTTCGTGAATGGTTAAATAATCAGCCATGTAAGGCTGATTTACGCGCTTATATTCTGGCTGAGCATCCTTATTCTGCTGAAAAATAGCTATGAAGGTGGAATATAAAGAGGATGGATATTTCATGGTTAGCAATGTTATCAATGCAAATGAGGTTAAATCGTTAATTGATACATTGAGTCTATTTGAAAAAGAAATAAATCATTACGGTATAAGGGATTTGATGAACAAATTTCCTTCTATAGGTGAATTAGCAATGTCCGATTCACTCTTATCAATTGCTAAATTAATACTGGGGGATGAGGCTAAACCGATACGTGCAGTATTTTTTGATAAATTACCAGAAGCAAACTGGAATGTTGCATGGCATCAAGACACTTCCATTGTTGTAAAGGAAAAGGTAGAAACAGCTGGATTTAACTTTTGGCGTGAGAAGCAAGGTGTAATGCATGTTGAACCTCCAGAGCAATATTTATCAAATATTTTGACACTTCGGGTTCATCTGGATCCTGCCAATACTGAAACAGGTGTATTAAGAGTCATACCAGGAACACATAAGAATGGAAGAGTAATCTCGAAGAGTATTTTAGATATTGTTGAAAAGTCAGAAGTTACAGAGTGTACGGCTAATTCAGGTGATGTGCTTTTAATGAACCCATTATTGTTTCATTCTTCCAGAAAAGCCACTAAGCCAAAGCATCGAAGAGTTATTCATCTTGAGTATTCAGCAATGTCTTTGCCTGACTCACTGCAATGGTATGAAGCGGTGTAATAAATAATGAAAGAGATATTAACTAAAGCTAAAAAAACTGTTGGCTCTGTAGCAGATGTGGCATTAGAGGAGTTAACTCATAAGTATACTTTGATAAAAGATATCATTAATGAGCTTCCTGTCTTTGTATCATTCGAAAAAGCAGAAAAATATACTAAGGAAAAATATGATGAGAAGCATTATTTTGTAGTTCCCTTTATGATAAGTCACGTGGGAATTGCACTTCATTCAATGCGCTGCCTTCCACAGGGCGTTCCTGAAATAAATGATTTACCTAAACGAAGAATATTTCATTTTCCTAATGAACATTCTGAGACATTGGTCCGTGAAATATTGATGGATAATGCAAGACAAATAGTTGAAACAAAGCATTCTAATAATACAAATACCTTAATTAACCTTGCAAATGATATTGATGCTTTGGACAAAAAGTTAACCTATGGCATGCTTCTAGTAGGAGGTATGGCTGCAATAGTTAATCCTGTTATAGGTGCTGGTATAGCAGCTAAAGCACTTTTGCCTGGAGTTGCAGGCATATTTTCTAAATATGGAATACGTGCTATGGGAGAAAAGTTGAATCGATTTCAGTTGACAAAAAAGGTTAACGAAGCAAAAAATCGAGTACAAAAAGACTTTGCGGCAGCAACCACTATACAAGTACTAAATCCCATTTTACAAGAGTTAGAACTGGCGCTAAATACAACAGAAAGTGAACATGACCCTTTATTAGATTTTGATTTAGGTAAAGGAAATATAAATGAATTAGATGATGAGCGGTGGAGGGATTTAACGGAGACGGCTTTGTATCATATTTATAGTGACGTGATTGCTGATCCTGCAAAGCATAAAGCAGCATGCTTAGGTCCCGAAGATATCAGATGGCTTAAGGTTGTTTTAAGTAGTAAACTCGATAGTTTGTAGCTTTAGGGTATTATTAATACCTTCACCCTCCTTAAACATTTAGGTAACAAATATGTGGGAAAAATTATTATCAAAAAAAAGATTTTATAGCATTGATAATATAGACGTTGATAGAAATGAAGATTTTTTCCGAACCAGTTTTCATAAGGATTATGACAGACTCATTTTTTCAAATGCATTTAGGCGATTAGCAAAGAAAACTCAAGTTCATCCCTTATCAAAAAACGACCATGTTCATAACAGATTGACTCATAG